>Ga0207721_100067_pt1 | contig 120224 bp, 103 predicted proteins | sample TtaePargueraPR_3_FD_187756 | JGI IMG/M metagenome (GOLD analysis project Ga0207721, IMG submission 187756) | Aerobic enrichment media microbial communities from Bioluminiscent Bay, La Parguera, Puerto Rico - Tt and P2 (1) (SPAdes) | ecosystem: Environmental > Aquatic > Marine > Unclassified ... | reverse complement strand
AACATATTATTCCAAGAACTAAAGCTCCGAGGCTAAGAGAATGTAAAACTCGCTACGGGTCGAATCAAAACTCGCTTCGCTCAAACAGTGATTCGACTAATCCTTCGCTTCGTTAACATTCTCTAAGCCTCTACGCAGATGTTCTTTTCATAATATATTACAAAAAGGTTAATCACACCCATACACTTATGAGTCAAGAAGTGTAATTTTCTTGTTTTCGAGATTATTAATTAAATTTTTAAGAGCCTCTTTATTTTTTTCACCCATATCTAGAAACATCAGGCCATATTCATTGTATCCCTCATGAGAAGATTCTCTTATAATATTTGCTGTCGTCTCAATATATTCTGAGGTATGAAGACTTGTTGAAAATTTTATTTTTACGTCAATTAAAGTTTGAAATTTATGATTGCATACAACAGCCATGCCACTAAGACTAATATTTTTTACTATTGCATATACGGGATCTGAAATGATATCTTTAAGGATGTTTGCACGAAAGTTTACAAGATATCTTTTATCCCTTCTTATATTTTGATATTTATAAACTCTATTAGTTTGAATTTTAACAATTCCAGGGCTTGAAATATCAATATGGTACACTTCTGCAAACACAGTGTATTCATATTCGTTTGAAAGTATCTGGCATTTAACTTTATCGCCTATTAATATGTTTCCTTTAATAAAGGGTTCTGTAAGTTTGACATATATGATGTCGTCTTTATAATCTTGAATTACATTAAGCATTCCTTCAAATATTCTAGAATGTTTGATGTTTAGAAGTGTTCCTTTTGTGAAAATCGAGTACTTTTCTTCTTCTGTTACATTTTTAAGAACACTGGACGAATTAGAATCTACCATTTTTTATACCTCGCATATTTAGAGTTAGGGCATTTACCCTAGGTAAGATCAAATAAAAACTTTGCTATTGGAATTTTGAAATTTTTACATGGCCAAATTATGTTCCTATGCTTGAAAGCTTCGATAATGGGTTTCGTAACTGGTCACTTGCGGTTTAAAAAATTCACTCTATATTAAATTCTATATATGTTTATAAAATCCTTTTTTTTATTACGTAATTTTACAATATGTTATGAAAAGAACATAGAGTAGAGGTTTAGAGAATGTTAACGAACCGTAGCATCATTCGAATCACTTTTCTATGCGCAGCGAGTTTTGATTCGACCCGTAGCCTTTTTTACATTCTCTTATTACTTTTAAAAAGCCTTGAAAAAGGTAATAGGGTTTTGATATAATTAGCCGGTATTAATTTTAGGAGAAAAACTATGAAAACCGTTATAATTTCATTAAATTCAAAATATATTCACTCTGCATTAGCTCCGTGGTATCTAAAAGCAAATTGCAATCTAGAGTGTGGAGAAATCAAAGTCATGGAATTTTCGATAAATGATATGACTGATTCAATTCTATCAGACATTTATGAAGAAAACTGTGATATAGCTGCTTTTTCATGCTATATATGGAATATTGAAATGGTACTTAAAATAGCGAATAATTTAAAGAAAGTACTTCCAAAAGTCAAAATTGTTTTGGGAGGGCCTGAAGTTTCATTTTGTGCTTTTGAAATAATGCAAAACAACAGTTGTATAGATTATATAATGTCAGGAGAAGGGGAAGAGGCATTTAAAAGTCTATTGAGTTCTTTTTTTGATGAATCGATAACTATAGACAGTATTAAAAGTCTTACTTATAGAGACGGTGATCGTATAATAACTGGTAATGAGTACGCTGTTATTGAGGATCTAAATAGCATTAAATCACCTTATAGCAAAGATATGTTCAAAATGACAGATAACAAAATAATATACTACGAATCATCAAGAGGTTGTCCTTTTAACTGTTCGTATTGCTTGTCTTCAACATTTAAAGGTGTAAGGTATCTAGATATTGAAAGAGTAAAATCGGATATTTTAATGTTTATAAAAAATGGGACAAAATTAGTTAAATTTGTGGATAGAACATTTAATTGTAATATTGGACGAGCAAAAAAAATAGTGTCCTTTATTATAAAAAATGCAGCAAATACACGTTTTCACTTTGAGGCTGCAGCGGATCTTTTTGATGAAGAAATGATATCTATTCTTTCAAAGGCTCCTGTTGGTCTGATTCAGTTTGAGGTGGGAGTTCAGAGTACTAATACTAAAAGTATTGCAGCTGTTAACAGAAGAACGAATATAAATGAAGTGTTTAAAAATATAGAGAAGCTAAATAGCTTGAAAAATGTACATTTACATATTGATTTAATTGTAGGGCTGCCCTATGAGGACTATGAATCTTTTAAAAAATCCTTTAATGATGTGTATAGATTAATACCGCAGCAGCTTCAGGTTGGTTTTTTAAAGCTTCTCAAGGGATCTTTAATAAGGGATGAATCAAAAAATTACCGTTACAAATATAGAAACTATGCTCCTTATGAAGTTTTAAGCAATGACTATTTGAATTATCGTGAAATATCTAAGCTTAAAAATATAGAAGATATGGTAGAGCGTTTTTTTAATTCAGGAAGATTTGTTAAAACGCTGGATTATGTTATTAATGGCTTTTTTTCTTCACCCTTTGACTTTTATGAAAAACTATCAGAGTATTTTAAGCAGAAGGGATATTTTAGACGTTCAATATCGAGTAGGGGATTGTATACTGTGGTCTTGGATTTTTTTAGGGATAGTGAATTGGATATAGATTTACAGATGGTTAATGAACTACTCAAGTTTGATTTTCTAGTTTCAAACAATACCAATAACCTTCCTTTGGGACTGGTAAGGAACATGGATATGGGATTTAAAGAAAAGTGCTTTGAATTTTTAAAAAGAGAAGAGAATATATCAAAATATCTTCCGAATTTTGTAGGCGTACCTGCCAAAAAGATTTATAGTAAGGTACATTTTGAGATATTTCTATTTGATGTTACAAAGAACAATACAAAGTGCAATACAGTAGTTTTATTTGATTATACGCAACAAAACGACGTTACAGGTCAATTTAGTTACATAAAGGTATCAATTGACACCCAATAGAACAATGGTGTTACTTAAATATCACACTGTTTTTTATACTATCAAGGGATGCAGATACAGTGATTTTGGTGCCTTTTGGGATGTTAGGTATTATTTCCATGCTGTCAAATAATCGCTTGATTATCATAAGACCCCATCCTCTTTCATGGATAGAGTTCAAATCAGTGTTGAGATTTTCGGAATTTATCAAAGAAGGGTCAAAACCTGAGCCTTCATCAATAATTACCATATTAACTTTGTTGTCATCTCTTTCAAGATAAAAAGAAACTTTCCCTCCATCTTTTTTATAACCATGCTCAAGGGAATTAATGAGAAGCTCGTTGATAGCACTCTTTAGTTTGAAAACTGTTTCTGAATCAGATATCATTTTACTTATAACGTCTTCACACAAAGCCAAAAAGTTTTCAATACTTTCACTATCAAAGGGGACAAACGCATCAAGCTTATAACTTAATATTTGCATGAACTAATCCTCCGAATGTATAATAAACTGGTGTTTTTTAACATAAAAACTAAATATATTAAAAATACTATTGCTGTTTGTAGTATGAATACTCTAATAAGATTATATCACAAAAATACAAACAAATAAAAGTAAGTAATATAATTTCTTACAAAGGGTGTATGACATGGGTGTATTTAATCATCGTGGACCATATTATTCCAATAACTAAAGCTCCGAGGCTGGTCGTTTCGCTACGCTACACTGCTCGCCTATGCAACCTAGGCTAAGAGAATGTATAACTCGCTACGGGTCGAATCAAAACTCGCTACTAAGAAGAAAAGTGATTCGACTAATCCTTCGCTTCGTTAACATTCTCTAAGCCTCTACGCAGATATTATTTCCATAATATGTCTCACGATTAAAATATGCACCCGTATGACATGAAATTTGTAATTTAAGAAAAAATTTGATATTATTAATCTATATTTTTCTCGAAAATCATTTTAATTGTTGGGTTCTATTTTTTGAGAAAAAATGAAAATATGGCTATAGAAGTCAAAATATATACTGTAAATGCTTTTTGACTTTTATATATTGAATAATTAAAGGGTGTGGAAATGTGATAAGCAGTAAGGACAAAGCTTTGTTAAAAGTTATGGAAGATTCTTTGGAAAAATACTTGAAGGCGGCGGGTTTAATTTCACAAGATGCTTTTGACATAATGTCTGAGCACAATGGACTTTTGTGGAGTGAAATAAGTACTCAAAGAGATATTTTAAAAGAGTTACATGACATAGATGTGATAGATCAACCAGATCAGAAAGGAAAAGATCATATTGATAAACAGGATGTTATAAGTCACGAAACAAAAAAGGAAGATGTTAAAAATCAAGATAATGACTTACAAGTGAAAAAAGATGGTCCGGTTAGTTTATACAATAAAGTTGTTAAGTTTTTAAAAAAACAAAAGTGTGATGAGTTAAAATGGGTAAGAACTTATACGTTTAGTTGTAATTATGAGGACTATGAAGATTTTCAGATTAAATATTTTGAGCATAAAGATCCTGTACAATCAAAGAAAAATTATATAATGTTTGGAAATACAAGAAAAAGCTTTTCTATAAGAAAATCAGGAGAAGATATAGTTGGGGATACATCCGAATGTTTTGAAATTATTTTGGATTTAGCAGAAATATTTAAGGGTGATTAATACTTAAAATTACTCCAATCTCTTTTTCTGTAATGCTTATATCATATTTTTTTTAGGTATTTAGGGGAAAATACAATGTGATAGCTTAAATACCATCTTGTTTTTGATAAACTATTTATATCGTTAGCTTTCTATATTAACAAATGGCTTTGTTCAGATGAACAAAGCCATTTGTCAGATATTCATAAGCTACAATCAAAACTATGTAGCAATATTTTGTTGAAAAGTGCATTATAACACATACACTGTTTGCAAAAAAAACTTTTTTTAGAAGAGCCGTATTTTTGTTTTACGGTTCTACTCCCCATACTTTAATATCATCTATATATGCTGTGATTTTTGTCCAGTCAATATAATTTGATGAATCTGAGAAGGAATAATCATTTGTCTGGTTATAATTTGACCAGTCACTCTTTGAAAATCTTACCTGTATCTGTGCAGAACCGCCCGGTGAAATATACCCTGATACAAATCCTAATTCAAGATAACTATCTGCATTAGTCGTAGGATTACTTTGACTTACAAATGTACCAGTCACATTGCTACTACCCAAACTAGACCAGTCACACCAAAAACTCTGACTATATGCACCATCTTTTGTATAGTAGTATCTCAATTTCACGTCTGAAAGATTCAATGTAGTTGAACCTGTATTATGAACAATGAATTTAGGCGCAATACCATTAGTTGTTGCCGAAGTGATACCGGATGCCATTTGTATCCTAATATTAGCTGAAGACGATGGTGTTGCTGTTGGTGTTGCTGTTGCTGTAGTTGTAGGTGTAGCCGTTGGTGTAGTTGTAGGTGTAGCTGTAGGTGTTACTGTTACTGTAGGTGTTACTGTAGGTGTTGCTGTAGGTGTTGCTGTTGCTGTAGCTGTTGGCGTAGGAATTGAATCAGGTATCTCTTCAAATGTCCAAGACGCACTAGCTTGAGAAGATTGAATTGCTGAACATTGGGCAGTGCCATTTTGATCTTGAATATGTACATACCAGTTATCAAACCATCTGTTTTTTATTTTATTATCACTGTAATCCCAAAAGGCACTCCAATAGCCTGGTAATGCAGCATCATTACATTGAAGAACCCCGCTGTTGTAGTCTTCAATGTTTATCATATCTCCTGTACTTTTATTTATTAAATAAACATAAGGATCACTAGCTGTTGATACTTCCCAAATATATTTTTCATCATTAATATCACTTCCATACTTTACAGTATTTCCAGCATCATAAAGATATTTTCCATTAAGGTTGCTCTTTATTCTTACGAGTTTAGGATTAAACCAACTGTGATCTAAAAATGCCAGTGCACTTACATCTGCCCATTCTGCAGTATTTTTGCTTGTGGATGGGATACTATTTAATTCAACTAAAAATTTTCTATTAAAACCAAAATTGCCAGATTGATCATAGCCTCTCCACATGATTGACGTTGAAATTGGACCTTCATGAGGTCTACCGAAAGCATGTCCAAGCTCATGCGCTGAAGCTCCCATTAAAATAGTATTAATTTCTTTTACATTGTCTCCATCATATCCTCCTAATGTGGATGCATAGTTTTGTTCTGTGCTTAAAAACTTTGATTGCACATCCCTAACATCATTTGGTAAAGCCCATACATTTGCTCCTCCCATTACCGCAAGATTGCCACCTCCAAGTGCTGTATGCCCATAAAGTGGCAAAGTTGTTCCCAGCAATTGAGGATAATATTCACTGCTTCCACTTACACCAGGACCCCTAGTAAATGAAACCCATGTAAGATTTATTGAATTACTACTAGGATATTGACTATTAATTGCCTGATATGCAGCATCAAAAATTTCTTCTGGGGCAGGCTTTGGAGTTGTTGTCCAATAGCTTCTGCTGTGTTGTGTGTCTGTAAGCTTCCTTATGTTTAAAAAGCCTGTACTTTCATTATTTTCAACATTGAAAGTTTGTCTCCCATAGCCCTTCTCATACATATCTTCTGCGGTAAATGTCTGAATCAAGAGAAGAACCATACTCAACTTTTCGACATAATTTTGAGGGTCACTTGCATAAGGAGTCTGATAAGTTACATCTCCGTCGCTTGGAGCCATAAAAAATCCTCTAACAACATTCCTATTAGTATTTTCAACTCGAGTTATCTTAATAGTCTTAGTGTTTGAACCTTCGCTGATTGTTATAATATTTTCACCTAATACAAGATCAGCTAAAACAGAAAACTTTCCGTCATATGCTTGCCCAGTTACATGATTTGTATCTCTTGTTGAAGAAAGATTTTCAAGATCTACAGATGTTGCATTTTTATTTGATAGAGTTCCTTTAATTAGTGCGATCTGATAATCCAAAACAATATCATCAGAATCATAGTTTGTAATTGCAATATTTTCGGCTGCTTTTACTAGCGGGATATACCCATTAGTAATACTCACTAAAAATAAAACAACCATCATAAGTGATACAAGTCTTTTCTTTGATGTCATAAAACATCCTCCTTTTATAGTAAATTTTAATTAAGAATACAGGCTTTGGGATAATAAAAAAACAAATTTTGAGTTTTTATATAAAAAGACAGTCAAATCACATTTTTCATTATCAAAAGCAGAAACTTAATTTTTGGTGTCAACTCAGTATAATAAATTTCCTAGTCATATTGCAAGTGATAAGTGTAGTTTTATTAAAAAAGTTTTTGCTGCAAAAACTCAGTGAACAAAAATGCAAAGCACAATTATCTGTATAAGGGAGTTTGCAAAGGTTATATATTCAGTGTTTCAGGCATAAAACCTATTGTGGAAGGAGTAGATATTCAATAACAGGAACATTATTTTGTTATGCAAAAATGCAAGCTGAGTTTTTTGAAACTGCAGTTGATAGCGTTCTATCAAATAGGATAATAGGTTCGAAATCAATAAGTATACCCATTTTCTCATAAGGGTGTATTTAATCATCGTGGACCATATTATTCCAATAACTAAAGCTCCGAGGCTGGTCGTTTCGCTACGCTACACTGCTCGCCTATTAAGCCTTGGCTAAGAGAATGTATAACTCGCTACGGGTCGAATCAAAACTCGCTACTAAGAAGAAAAGTGATTCGACTAATCCTTCGCTTCGTTAACATTCTCTAAGCCTCTACGCAGATGTTATTTCCATAATATGTATCACGATTAAAATATGCACCCTTCTCATAAATGGAATTTGACAAAATTTGATACGAAAAGTATAATATAATATATGAGTGCTTTTACCTTTAAGCTGTTTAGCTTTCAAAGATTTCTTTATTTTGTTTTAATAATGTAAAAGATGAATAGTGAAGTAAAAAGAGATTTATAATGTAAATAATTCATATAAAAGTAAAAAAATATTGATTTACATTTTTAATTTTATAGAAATGTACATATTATTTTCTAAAGATTGAAATTTTTTGGTAGAAGCAGTAGATATTGTAAACTAAACAATAGTTATTATTTTTACGGGGGAAATATTATGAAAAGGCTAAAACTTATTATTGCGGACACCGATGAAACATATGTAGAGAGTATAGCAGAATATATGATGCTTAATTATTCTCAAAAGATACAAGTTAGTTCGTTTACAGACAAACAATGTCTTATAGAATATCTCTCAGATGAAGGAAATAAAATTGATGTTCTATTGATAGAATCAAGTATGTATTCAGATGAAATACCAACTGAAAATACTGCAAACGTTATTTTGCTTGTCGCAGAAAAATCAGACAGTGATGCTGGTGATTTTTACACAATATCAAAGTTTCAGCAAGGCGATAAAATTTTAAGTGATATATTTAATATATTTGCTCAAAAAGACGATAATGGAGATGTAAGTATTGCTGGAGAAAAAAAGACAAAGTTAGTTGCTGTTTATTCTCCTATAGGAGGTGCAGGTAAGACCACCGTTGCAACTAGTTGTGCAATACAGTGCGCGCAAAAGGGATTAGGGGTATTTTATCTCAATCTTGAGGACTTTCAATCTACACCGCTATTTTGTGATTGCAAAGGAGATAATAACCTTTCAAATATTTTGTACTATTTGAAGGATAACAGCAAAAATCTTCAGATGAGGATTGAAGGTTTAAAACTCTATGACAGTGAGTACAATCTGCATTATTTTTGTCCTCCAGAGAGTTTGCTTGATTTGCAGGATTCCAAACCTGAGGAGCTTAAGACTCTTCTTGACGAATTTCGAAGTATGGGGCAATACGATATTGTTTTTGTTGATATGTCCAGTAGTTTTGACGATAGGAATATAGCAGTTTTGGATGCTTGTGACGAGATACTCTTAGTACTTCCTCAAGACGCTGTATCTGACATAAAAATAGAGTTGTTTTCAAATGAAATGCATATTTTAAAAGAGCGAAAAGGACTAGATTTATCCGATAAAATAAATATGGTTTTAAATAAGTATAATGCATATATGGCGTTAGAAGTTGATACCGCAGAAGTATGCGGCAAATCTATAGAGTATTATATTCCCGTTGTGCCTGGTATGATGGCAGTAAAGGGTAATAACCGTCTTATGGATCTTGAAGGTGAGTTTACAGAAAGCGTAGAAGAACTTATTCAAAGGTATGATATCTAAGAAAAGTTAAAATAATTTTATATGTATTTTATTAAAACTCCTTAAGAAAAGAGGATGTCTTTATGGGCGCTTTTGATAAGGCAGACATTATAGCCGAAGTAAAAAGAACTGTCAGCGAAAGTGTAGACCTTGGGAAAGACATATCCGATGAAGAAATTCGGGAACTTATAACAAGCATAGTTTTTGAAAAATCAAAACAAGTATATTTGACCGTCTCAGAAAAAAAGGAGATTAGTGAGACGGTCTTCAATTCAATGAGACGCTTAGACATTTTACAACCCATTATTGATGATTCGTCTGTAACAGAAATTATGGTAAACGGAGCTAATGACATTTTCATTGAAAAAGACGGAAGAACCCAAAAGCTTGATGCAAAATTTGAGAGTAGTCAAAAGCTTGAAGACGTTATACAATCAATAGTTTCAAAAGTCAACAGAACAGTAAATGAAGCCTCTCCTATAGTTGATGCAAGATTGAGCGATGGATCAAGGGTAAATGTAGTACTGCCGCCAATTGCTTTAAATGGACCTATAATGACTATAAGAAAGTTTCCCGAGAAGCCAATGACGATAGAAAGGCTTATAGGCTATGGTTCGTTGACGGAAGATGTGGCAAATATATTAGAAAAAATGGTTCGGGCAAAATACAATGTATTTATTTGTGGTGGTACCGGTTCAGGAAAAACAACATTCTTAAATGCACTTTCTAATTTTATTCCCAAAGATGAAAGAATTATTACTATAGAAGATTCTGCAGAACTTCAGATAACAGAAATAGAAAATATTGTTAAGATGGAAACGAGAAATGCCAACACCGAAGGCAAGGGCGAGATTACGATACGAGATCTAATTAAAAGCTCTTTAAGAATGCGTCCCGAGAGGATAATCGTAGGTGAAGTCAGAGGTCCAGAGGCACTTGATATGCTCCAAGCTATGAACACCGGACACGATGGATCACTTTCAACAGGACATGCCAATTCTAGCCGTGATATGCTTTCTAGGCTTGAAACTATGGTGTTGAGCGGAGCAATAATGCCTTTAGATGCAATACGTCAACAGATAGCATCGGCAATTGATATATTGATACATTTAGGCAGGATACGAGACAAAACAAGAAAGGTATTAGAAATATCAGAAATTGTGGGCTATAGAGAAGGTAATATCCAATTGAACACTTTATTTGAGTTTATTGAAGAGGGTGAGACCAAAGACGGGAAAGTTATTGGTAGTTTGAAGAGAACTGATAACGAAATGGTTAACACATTGAAGTTTAAGATGGCAGGAATATCGGATAAAGTGTGAAAGAGGGAATGTCCGCATGATAAGAAACATAGAGAGTCAAGAAGTTATATTAGAAAACAGTAATAACCTTCCTGATTATGATGTATATGTTTTGAGTTTAAAGGAACGTATACTGTATATTTTGCTGGCAGCCGCTGTAATATATATTGTGGCATTTATATTTTATCAAAATTTTTATATTTCTATGGCAGTATCTTTTGCCTCTTTATTGTATCCGAGGATTAGAAACAAGGAGATAATAGAAAAGAGAAAAAAAGAATTGAACCTGCAGTTTAAGGATATGCTTTATTCACTGTCTTCATCCCTTTCAGCAGGAAAATCCGTTGAGTCTTCCTTTAAAGAAGTTCTAAAAGACCTCTCGATTATTTATCCTGACACCAATGCTTTTATTATAAGGGAAGTTGAATACATTGTAAGAAAAATTGAAATGAATGAAACTATAGAGTCTGCACTGCAGGATTTTGCAGAAAGATCCCATCTTGAGGATGTAGAAAATTTTGTAAATGTCTTTAAAACAAGTAAAAGAGCTGGAGGAAACATTGTAGAAATAATAAAGAACACATCTAATATAATTAGCGACAAGATAGAGGTAAAAGAAGAGATTGATACGCTCTTATCATCTAGGAAGTTTGAGCAAAAAGTATTGACATTAATGCCGGTTTTTTTAATACTATTCTTGTCCACAAGCTCTAAAGATTATATGTATCCCATCTTTAACACTATAGCGGGAAGGCTGGTAATGACAGTAGCTCTAATACTAATCGTAATTGCATATTTTATATCCAAAAAAATAATGAATATAAAAATCTAAGGAGTAGAGTCTATGCAGATCAATGCTGTAATGCTGGTGATTTTTCTATTTGTGACAGTTGTAATTCTTACTCTTTTATTGCTTTCAAAAAAAAAATACACAGAATATATTGAACCTTTAGAGGAGCATGAATATAAGCTAAAGGCCTTTTTGCCTATTGGTTTATATGTTGTTGACCTGATTAAATATGGTTTTAGTACAAAATATGATAGAAAACTTATGGCAAAAATTATTGAAATTTATGGAGTCAAGTACTCTAAGTATTATCTCCAGATTCACTGGGCAAATAAGATTGTTTTTGTGCTTATGGCATTATTCTTTTTAAGTCTTTTTGGACTTAGTAGTGCTCCCAATATAGAATATGGAATATTTGCTTTAATTGTACTTTTTGCTTCAGCTGTTATTACCGATAGTGAATTAAATGAAAAAATTAAAAAAAGGCGCACTTCGATACAGATTGAATTTCCTGAATTTCTAAATAAGCTCACACTTTTGATAAACGCAGGTATGACGGTGACAAGGGCTTGGGAAAAGATTGTATTGGACAATAAAAAGGACAGCGTTTTATATGAAGAGCTGAGTCTTACAATAGCAGATATTCGTGGTGGAAAATCTGAAATGTACGCCTATGAGGATTTTGCAAAGAGATGCCGGATACCCGAGATAAATAAATTTGTATCGGTGGTACTGCAAAACATGAAAAAGGGAAGCACCGAATTAGTATCAATTCTGAGGGTTCAAGCAGCTGAATGTTGGGACATGCGAAAGAGGACAGCGAAGAGACTAGGAGAGGAGTCATCAACGAAGTTGTTGTTTCCAATGATGCTGATGTTTATAGCTATACTCATAATTGTGGCGACACCTGCTATATTTGCAATGCAGGGAGTATAAGGTGTTTGACTGGATTTAGGGGCTAATATATACACAAGGCGGTTTCAAAAAATAACTTATACAGTTTTTATGTCACTAAGCTTATAAAATTAAATTTTTTGAAACCGCAGTAGTAAAGTTTTTTGGAATTATCTAAAGGTGAGAGGAGGTGAAGTGTATGATGGGTTTAATTAAAGGTTTTATAAAAGAGGAAGACGGTATGAGTACGGTAGAGATAGTTATAATTATTGCTGTATTGGTGGGGCTTGCTATATTGTTTAGAGGATATATTATGGAATTTGCTAGAGCTTTGTTTGCTAAGGTATTTCCAAGTGATGGAGGAGTGGATGATCCATGGACAAGTCCAGCTCCATAAAGTACATGATAATTACTACTTTAGAGGTTTGTTTTGCTTTATGCTTTATAAAATTAAAGAGTTTTGTTGCTTTATAAAATTGAATTTTATTGCTTTTTTGTATTTGCCTCTTTCATTTTACGGAAAGAGGCAAAATTCTGTTTTGAAGAACCTAAATCCAACTAATAAAAATTATCAAACTGATAAAACTAACTATGTTAAGCCTATTTTATATGACGAATAAAAAAGCTAATTAAATAAAATTTAGGAGCAGAGAATATGGCAGGAAGAATTGAAAAAACCTATGGTAAAGCTTTTAAATACTTTTTATTTATACTAAATCCTTTAAAGAAGAAAGTAATAAGGACAGAATGTCAAATACACAAATTCATCAATGTTCAGGCATTAAAAATATTAAAAAATGACAATTATTTAGATGCCCATTATTTTTTTAGTGATTATATAGCAGATTTAAATGATGGAGTTGTATGGGCAGATCAGGATCTTAAAAGCTCAAATCATTTTTACAGTCCAACTAAAAACAGGGGATTGTTTGGAAATGGAAATGCTTTGACTTTAGCTGTTGAATACTATGAAAAAGCGAAGCAGTACTGGAGTTTGAAAGATTTAAATTTGTCAATGTTTTATTTAGGAGCTGCAGTTCATCTCGTTCAGGATATGACCGTTCCCCATCATGCCAATATAAGACTTTTAGATAAGCACCGGCAGTACGAAAACTATATAAAGCGAACTTATTTAAACACACCGAGATTTGCGTCGGACAGAGGTGGATATTATTTAGATTGTATTGAGGAATATGTTGTATGTAATGCCAGAAATGCTATAAAAATACACAGTAGATTAAGAGACATCAAAGATGAACAAAAGAGATATTATACAATAACCAAATTTACTTTGCCGCTTGCCCAAAAAACTACGGCAGGATGTTTGTTAAAGTTCTATAAAGATATATCCAAAAATTGATTTAGAAGCAAGGTAAAACCAAATAAATAGCAGGTCAACTGAAGTTTCAAAAAATTTGATTTACATTTTATGAATTGTAAAATAAGGCCTTTTATGGGAACTAAAAGCTTCCATAATGGGCGTTTTAACTTCAATATTGAATATGCATTTTTTAAAACTCCTTAAAAATAAAGTGGAATTTAATAAGGACGGCAGAAATGCCGTCCCTGATTGAATCGTTTAGCTTTAACGTGTTAAGATACCGAAGGTGTAATCTGCTTGATCATATTATTAAAGTCTTGTGTTATTTGAGTCATTGACTTATTACTCATATTGCTGAACATCTTATTCATACTTGCCATCACATTAGCAGATTCTGTTACAACAACATTTGTTATAGAAGGATCAACACTTTTAATTTTTTGTGTGATAGCTGTTCGCAAATCAGTAGTATCAACATTTGTTGAGCTAGGGTTACATGCAACAAGTGCAGTATTACCCACTACCATAACGTTTGCATCTTTAACGTTTTTTACAGTTTCAACCTGTCTTTCAATATTTCGTGACTTGCTTCTCATATCATTTACGTTGTCGGCATTTAAAGCAGGTGTAGTGCCGATAACAGCACCTGGTAGAGGAGTGGTGTAGTTAAGATTAACACCATTACCAGGTAAAGGACTTGTTCTATCATTATCAAGCAGTGTGTCAATTCTTTCATAGCCATTGTGTGAATAACGTATAGGAGAACCATATTGTTGTCTTTCCACAATTCCAGTTCTTTGAGGAGTAGTGTTATTTGTCCCCATATTACAGCCAGTCAAAGGAAGACCAAAAGCTGTTAAACCCATAGCAACAGCAGCAGTTTGTAAGAATTTTTTATTCATTATAAAACCACCTCCATCATTATTCTTCTCAATAAGATTTGTTTTATTAGAGTTAAAATAATATAAGAGAGTGAAGTATTAAAGTTAATAGAAAATTTTATATGAATCATTTTAGCAGATTTTAAAAAATAACCTCTACAACATTCAAATTACAAATCTCACCATCATATAAACTTAATGCTTCCAAACAAAGAAACCTTATTTTTAAAATGCAAAAATTGAGAATTAAATATTTAAAACTGCAATTGACCATTTATGTTTTGGGAATAAATTTATTTTTTGAAATCCACAAAAGTGAAAAAGTTTGTTACCTTGAATCATTTTTTACTTCTATAGTCAGATGTATATTATTTCTCGAAAATAAAAAATAAATACGGTAAAATGTTTTTCAAAAAAAAAATAGCTAAGCTAATAATATATACTCATATAAGTCAATATTCAAATAATAATAATAAAAAGATAGTGACAAAATTAACATAAAATTCATATTATAAATAAAAATGATTTTAAAAGGAGTTTTTGAAATGCATAATAAAAAGAAACCAATTGAAAATAGTAACCCCAATAAGCCTTATGAGAATAATATGGCAATGCCCAATGAAAAACAAATGACAATGCCGCAGCAGCAAAAAGTTAAGCCTAATGAAAAACAAATGGCAATGCCGCAGCAACAAAAAGTGATGCCTAATGAAAATCCAATGGCAATGCCGCAGCAGCAAAAAGTGATGCCTGATGGAAATCCAATGGCAATGCAGCAGCAACAAAATGCGATGCCTAATGCAAATCCAATGGCAATGCCGCAACAGTATAATGCAATGCCTTACGAAAATTCAATGGCAATGCCACAGCAATATAATGCGATGCCTTACGAAAATCCAATGGCAATGCCTCAACAGTATAATGCGATGCCTTACGAAAATCCAATGGCAATGCCGCAACAGTATAATGCAATGCCTTACGAAAATCCAATGGCAATGCCGCAACAGTATAATGCGATGCCTTACGAAAATCCAATGGCAATGCCACAGCAATACAATACAATGCCTTATGAAAATCCAATGGCAATGCCGCAGCAATACAATACAATGCCTATGGCAAATCAAGGTAATTATCCGGTAATGCCATTAAATCAGATGTATTACCCTATGATGGAAATGCCCCAAGATGAGCTTGAGAACATGTATCCTAAGACATATAAAATAATCAATCCTGTAGTTCAAAAATATTGTGATAAGATGGAAATGCAACAAGGTGTTATGAATAATCCTACAAAAGAACAACTAAATGAGATGTGTGAAAACATATGTAAGGATATTAAAGCTGATGTAGATAAAGTTATTGAAGCTGAAGTAAAAGAAGGGCAAAGACAGTTAGGATTTGGGGGCAGATATATTTTACGAGATCTTGCAGGAATACTTTTACTTAGAGAATTGATAAGAAGAAGGCGCATGTATGGATATCCCGGCTATGGTTTCCCAGGGGCTGGCTTTCCAGGTTATGGCGGCTATTATGGTTATTAAAAGATAATCGATTATGGGATTTGGAATAATAAAAAATAACATCCTATTATAATGTGAAAACAAATAAAATTAAATGACTTAATTCTTAGAGGGGGTATTTAATCATCGTGAGACATATTATTCCAACAACTAAAGCTCCGAGGCTAAGAGAATGTAAAACTCGCTACGGGCCGAATCAAAACTCGCTACGCTCAAACAGTGATTCGACTAATCCTTCGCTTCGTTAACATTCTCTAAGCCTCTACGCAGATGTTATTTCCATAATATGTATCACGATTTAAATATGCACCCATTCTTAGAATAAAAGCTTCGGGGCATCGAGCCCCTTCGCTTTTGCCTCTTTGACTTGGCTTAAAATAGTCGAATAACAATTAAGCATTTTTACTGAGCCTATACTCACCTGGAGTACACCCTGTTATCTGCTTGAACCTACGAATAAAGCTCGATACATTGTAGTATCCTGAGTTTTCCGCAACATTTTTTACAGTCATATCAGTTGAAACCAGAAGAGCTTTGGCTTTTTCAATTCTTAAATTAGTAAGATAAAAGACTATGTTTTGACCCGTATTCTCTTTAAAAAAACTACTTATATAATTTAAAGAGAAATCAAAATTGTCTGCCATTTGCTGAACGGTAAAGTTACTGTCCGTATAATTATTTTCTATATATTTTGTCATTTGATCTATTAATGATTCGTCAGGACATTCCGATGAGTTCTGTGTATTGTCATAGGTTGGCTGTGAAGTCGTATAGCGTGTAGTTTCTGATTTTGTACTTTTGCTTGAGGTATCTTCTACCTTCTCGCTGGATTCTATAAAATTATCAGATCGTTTTTTGGATTTCATTAGAATAAATGTTGTGATATTAAGTGCAAAAAAGGAAACTAGAGTAATAATTAATATGAAAAAGTTTGCGGTATATAAGTTTTTAGAAAAATGCGAAAAGTTATATTTTATAAGTGAAAATAGATTTAATCCATGGCTGTATGTAATTTCTGCAAATGCTAGTCTTGCTGACTCGCCTTCATTTCTTGTCCCAAAAATTTTTATATCGGTATTAGAAGTTAGCTTGACATCTTGTATTGTTTTGGTAAAAAGGCAGTCCTTTGTGGGATTTTTGTCTGCTGTCCAATTTGCAATTTCGGCATTGCCCACATTAACAGTATAGCTACAGTTACCATCATCTTCATCAACATAGCCTATTTTTAAATCATAAAATGCGGGTACGCCATTAAAGGTGTATTTAGCTGTACCAACATCTCCTGTTTTTACAACATTAGTACCAACATAATAATCAAATTTGTAATTTGTAAGCTCCATATTTACAGCTTCTATTCTAGTATTTAAAGACGTTTTGGGCACTGTGAACCAAGAAATTATGGCAAGTATTACTAATTCTATAGCAAAAAGTGCTAAAATTTTTCTGTTTTTCACGACAATATCTTCTCCCCCTAAATGACCTTTAATGTAAAAAAATTATAAAATTATTATATCAAAATTTGTAATAATAGTACAGCATTACATTGTCTTTGGGGTGTGATTAACCTTTTTGTAACATATTATGGAAAGAATATCTGCGTAGAGGCTTAGAGAATGTTAACGAAGCGAAGGATTAGTCGAATCACTGTTTGAGCGAAGCGAGTTTTGATTCGACCCGTAGCGAGTTTTACATTCTCTTAGCCTCGGAGCTTTAGTTCTTGGAATAATATGTTACAAAATCAAAAACTGCACCCATTGTCTTGGCTTGGAGCTTTAGTAGTTGGGGCAATATTCTGCGTAAGGGTTAAATACATTCTCAATATTTCTGCACATTAAAAAATGTGAATTTAAGAAGGAGAAATAGGAAAAATGGCATATTTACGGCAAATACATTTCTGATATAAAGTAGTATTAAGGAGGTGTGAAAAAATCTTTAAATCAGAACAGGGGTATTGAGTGATTAGGCAAAATCAAATAAGATTTTGCAGATGTGGTTTCAAAAAAACTTGGGAGGAAGAATTTATGTTAAAAGGGATTAGAGAGAAAAGTATTTATTTTGTTACAACGGTTGTATTTGTAAGCGCATTACTTTTTGCTTTTGCACCAAACAGTGCTCTAGCTCAAAACTATAAGGTGGGAGACATTAATGGAGACGGGGCGGCAAATTCAATAGACTTTGGATTTATGAGAAGTTATCTTTTGGGAAATAATTGGTTTTCCTACCAGTATGCTTTTCAGGCTGCTGATGTTAGCGGAGACGGTCAAATAAATTCTTTGGATTTTGGTTTTTATAGGCAGTATCTTTTAGGTTATATAGACAGTTTCCCTGCAGAAAGTCTTATACCTTCTGTTACACCAAGTCCTACAACTGGAACACAGATGCCTGTTTCCTATGACTTAGTTGGATTTGCCACATTAAATGGTGGAACCACCGGGGGACAAGGAGGTGCAGTTGTTACAGTAAACACTGGTACACAACTTCAAAATGCAATAAAGAATAAAGGGGATAGACCTCTTACGATTTATATAAACGGTACAATTAATCCTTCTAATTCTAGTGGATTAAGTAAGATTAACATAAAAGATGCTTCAGATATATCGGTACTTGGTGTGGGAACAAGTGGAGAATTAGATGGAATAGGTATAAAGATTTGGCGTGCAAACAACATTATTATACGTAACCTCAAGATACACAATGTCTCTATTGGAGACAAAGATTGTATCGGTATTGAGGGACCGTCAAGTAATATATGGATTGATCACTGTGAGTTGTACAATGATTTGAGCAAGGATAAGGACTATTTCGACGGACTAATTGATGCTAAAGGCGATGATTGTCATTACATAACATATTCATGGAACTACTTACATGATAGTTACAAAACATGTTTGGTAGGTTCATCAGATAGTGATAATTTTGATAGAAAGATAACAATGCACCATAACCGTATTGAAAATTGTTATTCCCGTTTACCTCTTTATAGGTTTGGAACTGGGCATGTTTTCAATAACTATTACTCTAACATTTTAGATACGGGTATAAATTCTAGAATGGGTGCAAAATTGAAAATAGAGAATAATTATTTTGAAAATTCAAAAGATCCTATAGGTTTTTGGTACAGTGACGAGACCGGTTATTGGGATGTATCTGGCAATAAGTTTGTTAACTGCAGTGGAAGTCAGCCGACAAGTTCAACATGTTATGTCAGTATGCCGTATACATATTCTTTAGAATCTGTTAATAGTGTAAAATCAACGGTTATTGAAAAAGCAGGTGTGGGTAAAATTGATTCATCATCTTCATCTAACCCGGTACCTGTACAAACATCTGCACCTTCCTGGACGTCGACACCGGGGCCAACTTCACAAAGCGGTCAGACAATTACAATTTATGAAACTATTGTAGTTCCAGAAGGTACTACATATGACGGAAAAGGTGTCAAAATAATAGCTAGAGGCATGGGAAGTGGAGACCAGGATGAACATCAAGATCCAATTTTCAGGCTTGAGAGAGGTGCGAATCTTAAAAACGTACTAATAGGTGCACCCGGTTGTGATGGAGTTCACTGTTATGGAGATAATGTAGTTGAAAATGTAGTATGGGAAGATGTTGGAGAGGATGCTTTGACTGTTAAGGGTGAAGGTAATGTTACCGTTATAGGTGGAGCTGCATATAAAGCCGATGACAAAGTGTTTCAGTTAAACAAGCCGTGCACATTTACCGTAAGTGGTTTTACTGCAGATACTTTTGGAAAGGTTGTACGCCAAAATGGAGGTACTACTTTTAAATGCACTATATACCTTGAAAACTGCACATTCAAAAATGCTGATGAGTGTATTGGACGTACCGACAGTACAATTACAAATCTGTATTATAGAAATATTAAAGTAAACAATGTTAGTAGATGGTGGATGTTCCCTTCAGAATCTCAAATCCACACTTATTAATAAATAAACACATCTTGTGGCCTGCAACTCTTAGTTTGAGAGAGTTGCAGGCCACAATTTTTAAACTCATATTTTATACTACCCAATTAGGTATTGATAAATTTCATAATTATGGTATAATATATAATATATTATTTAAAATTTCATTTCAAAAATAATATTTTTTGTTTAACTATTTCGTAGATTCCCATATTTTTCTCGAAAACATTTTTATATTTATTTTTCATTTCATTCAAGGAATAATGCACATCTTACTATAAAAGTTAAAAAGTAGAATGCAAAAATTTTTGACTTTTATATGGTTACTAAATTTTCTGGATTTCTTTTGAAAAGGTAAATATATGGATAGGTAAGCCTAATTTGTTTGGTTAGGCACATTCAGCTATTTTTGTCTGTATAAAAACAGGGTGTATTAAGTAACCTCTTGCACCTGGACAAAACTACTATTATAAGGTTGAAGCAGTGGAGTTGTATTCAAATACAAGTATGATATGTTTCTAATATGCGTAAGACTATCAAAATAATAACTGAACAAATTAAATATTGACTAAGATATGGAGGGTGATACTAAAATTATGAAAAGAATTGATGACACCACAATTTATGGAGGTGCTAATATTTTTTCTCTAATTATTATAAGTACGTTATTCTGTGTAGCTATTTGGGTTTTGTTAGATTTATCATGGATTATTAAAATGGTGATTTCTGTGTTTGTTGTAGTTATTATTGCTTTTGTGCAAGAAAGGTATTTGTCGGTTATAATTAATACAATAGTGCATTTTTTCTTGCCAAAAGAATACAAGAAAAAAGAATGGGAAGTTGATCAAAAAATGAAAAAAATAAACAAAAGAGGTCGTTGGTGAAAATTGTTATTTCCCTAACTTTAAAAATTTATTTGGCTCATGCAAGATGAAATGAAAGTTTTAGACAGGAAGAATAGTTTTGTTAACTTGACTATAAAACAAGTTACCATCCGAAATTCTAGAAATGGATAATTTATGAAGAAACCTTGGCAACCTTTCCAAGATGCGTATGAGAATATGAAAACAGGAACTAAGGATTTATCGCAAGATGCTATAAATATTTCAACAGCAGAGGAAATAAGAGAATCATTGAAAGCTAATTTTGAAGCGGAAAATCTTTTTCATGCACTTGAGGTTGCTGCTAAGCAAGCAGAAAATAGAGAATGGAGTTTGAGGAAATTATGGGTAAAGTTAAAAGGTGGCAGATAAGAAATATTAAAACTGCATATAAAGCATTATACTTTAAATGCAGAAAATCTGATATTTCAATTGAAGAGCAAAATAAAATATTAAATGAATTTTTTGATGAGACATACTATAAGATATCTGAAAAAATACTGGATGGGGAAGATGATGAGTATAAGAAAAAAGAATTGCGGAAGTTTTATAATAATATAAAAAAAACTATCCGAGAAGTGGGTAAAGGAATTTGATTTAAATGAAAATCTAGATAAGAATAAAATAAAAAAGTGGTGGCAGTTTTGGAAAAAATGGAATTGATTAAGTAGAACTAATCTACCCGGATTCATTTATATCAAAAATGAAGTTTATGATTAATGGTTTTACTCCTATAAATTTACTTGACAATAAACACCAATATTTATTCTCTTTTCTAAACGAAAATAGGCATTGGTAAATTGCATAATTATGGTGTAAAATATAGTGTATTATCTAAATTTTATTTCATAAACAAATACTTTTTGCAAGTGAAATTTCAATCATTTTCATTATTTGATTTTCTCATAAATTTCTAGTTACTAAAATTAAGGTATATTAGAGATAAATGGTCTTTATTTAAAGACAACGTTAAATTTTACTTCAAACGGAGTGGAGGTTAAAGCGCCATGGTTAAAAAGTTAAGTTTACATTCTAGCAACAGTATTTTAAGATTTGAAGTAGAAAAGAAAGATAATATCAATTGGTGTACTATTTATCTTATAAGTACAGCCTTTAAGTAATACAAGAGCAGCATTTCTCAAGAATGAAGGTATACAAGTATTTAGTGGTAAGCAGGCTGGAAAAATCGCAAATTCAGCAGAGTTTCAACAAATATTCAAGACTATAAAGCCAATACAAGGAAGAGGAGATGCAGCATTAGGTGCTTTTGCAAAAGCTACAGGTTATGAAGCTGTTACAATGGAGAGAAGACTTTCAAATCTCTTTAACTCGACTTTTCCTAAACTTGGAGTTCCAATTAGGAGGTTTAAGTAAAATGGGAATGTATAATGTTTTAATACTTAATATTATAAGTCCTTATTGTGGATATGAAGGTGAAATGGAATCAGAATTTAAGATTGGTTATTTAAATATTGATTCTTACCGATTAGGAGACAAAATAAAGTGGGCAGATGGAATAGCTAAAAAACCACATCAAAGACGCCCATTAGATGGAAATTTCACAGGAGAGGGATATGTAGAATGCCCGCAATGTTTAAAAGATTTTTGGCTGAAGATTTTCATCAATAATGATACCCTTACAGACGTTACTATCGATTCTTCTAAAACAGGGTATGTTAAATAGAAATTAGAAGAAAAAATGTTAGAAGGATTAATAAAGAAAGCATAGGAAATTTTTAAGGATAAGCTATAGCCCGACGAAATATAGTTTTGCTCAAAAGCTAAGATATATTTTTAGATAGTTTTAGGAAACTTAAGGAGGTAATTTCGTGACGATTAATAAATCAGATAAGCCATTAGTTTGTACTGAGTGTGGAGAGGAATTTTTGATAAAAAAATTTAGAACAAGAATACCTCATATTATTGATTGATTATTGTATTTTTAATGAATTAAAAGAAACATTAAGAATTCTAGATAGGGTTGAAGAAATGTATAGAGAATTTCCAGAGTCCGTGGAAAAGTTGACGCCAACAAATCAAAGTGAATTATCTATAAGACAAAAGGATATTAATAAATGGACTAAGGGTGATGTTAGTGTTTATAAATTTTTAACTACTACTTATTTTAATCTTGAAGCATGCAGAAAAAATATTGAAGGGAAGTTAGTTCTGTATAATAATGTTAAACCTGTAATGTGTCCTTTATGTAAAAGTGGAGTAATTATCTTCAAAGAAGGGCGTTTACAAGAATTTAAACCCAAATTCATAAGATATTAGTCCTAAGATTGATAATAAAGATATCGGAAGATTGATTTATTTGGAATGCTGCCAGTCATTAGTAGGATTTGTTCCTTTAGTAGGCTCTGGAATAGCAGCAACTGCCAAGTGGGGCAGCAAGGCCTTTAAAGCTTCCAAGATAGGTAGCAAAGTTATAGGGGTTGGAAGCAAGGTTCTTGATTTTGGGAAGACTATTGGAAAAGGTATTGCGCATAATGCCAGCCTAGCAAGGTCTGTATGGAAAGCTTCAAAATCATCAAAGAAATTTGTTTATGCATCAATGCTTGGTGGTGGAGAAGCACAGAAACTTTATGAGAGATTGACAAAAGCTGTTGATAAGTTTAAGGATTTAAAGAAGGCAGCAGCGAGAGCGGGTAAAGCTATTGATGAAGCTGCACTGGCAAGGAAATGGCAAGGTAGCGGTGCTTACCCAGGAGTAGATGACTGGACTAACATCACAATAAAAAAAGGTACAAAAGTATGGGGTGGTGCACCCGGTCAAAGTAATTTCTATACGACCGAAGAAGTAATGCAAGCAGTAGGTAATGATGCAACGAAACTGAATCAAGGGCTTCACGTAGGAAAGGGTAACTATCCTCAATTTAGACCCGGAATGACACAATATGAGGTCACACAGGATAGTATTGTTGGGTACTCAAAAGCTTTAGCTAATCCACAATATGGTGCAGGCGGATTTGACCAATACTATATTTCAAACTATGAAAGTATATTGAAACCAATTAAGTCAACTATCATGACAAATAGGTAATTAGGAGGTGTAAAAAATGATTGATATTAAAAGCGGAAATATATCACTAAACGGTAATAGTTCTATAATAAGAAAAGGGTTAGCTAAAGATGAATTTTTGAATTCAAATTTAGCAGGAGACATTGTGAACGAGCAAACATTTACATTTACAAACTATTACTTAAAACCACAATTAATAGGCAGTGAAAGTTTTACAATAGTTTTATACTTTAACCAAAATAATTTAATTGAATTTATGAATATTAGTTTGTCAAGTGAGGGGAATATACCATCATGGGATAAGTGGTCAGAGAGTGAAGAACTAAAGAAAAAAGAACAACATGATAAATGGCTAGAAAAGAGTATAGGTAAACCTCCATATAAATATTCGTGGGGTGAAATATCTTCAAACTATGATCCTCGATCTGGTTCAAGTATGATTACTATCAGATATATTGTATAAAAAAGTAGTATTCAATTTCATCTAAATCATTATATAAGATTAAGTTATTTAGGACATTGGGAGGAAACTGTTATTGATGATATTAAAGTTAGTAAAACTGGAGAATTAATTACCTAAGTTTTGTACAAATGACTCAGGTGCTATTTGTAAATTGTATAGAATATTTATAATGCTGAAAATACTAGAATTGCAGTAATTGAAAACGGTATCAGGACAGATTATATAAACAATCCTAATACAAATTTAAGTCAGTTGTTGATAAAGAGGGATTCGGAAGGAAACCAGACCTTCTATGTATACGGAAGCGGGCTTATAGGTCAAGAGGAAAATGGAGTATACAGGACATACCACTATGACAGAAGGGGCAGCACAACAGCTATAACCGATGAAACAGGTGCAGTTACAGACAGGTTTGATTACGCACCTTATGGTGAATTGGTTAAAAGATATGGATTAACCGATACTCCGTTCCTTTACAATGGTAGAGATGGAGTAATGACAGACAACAATGGCCTTTACTATATGAGGGCAAGGTATTATAATCTGGACTTAAAGAGATTTATAAATCAGGATGTATTGCAGGGTAGTATCAATGACGGTAGAAGCCTCAACAGATATGCCTATGTAAATGGAAATCCAATATCGTTAACTGACCCGTTTGGACTAAGTCCGAATATTGATCTTAAAGAGCTTGGACACTTGGCACTTGATTTACTGGGAATGCTGCCAGTCGTTGGCGGAGCTTTTGACCTTACGAATGCCTATTGGTACTATAAAGAGGGCAACTATAAAGAAATGTGCTTGTCTTTAGTAGGATTTGTTCCTTTAGTAGGCTCTGGAATAGCAGCAACTGCCAAGTGGGGCAGCAAGGCCTTTAAAGCTTCCAAGATAGGTAGCAAAGTTATAGGAGTTGGAAGCAAGGTTCTTGATTTTGGTAAGACTATTGGAAAAGGTATTGCTCGTGGAGTTAGTAAAGGTAGTGACTATGTTAAGAGGGTGCTTAAGAGTAATGCTGGTAGTGTAAAACTAGGCAGTGTAAAGGGTGCTGGTTTATTAAAAAAATCAAGATTGGGGCTTAGCAAGGAAGTTATTAATGTTAGTGTCGGAAAGAGTAGAGATATAAGGCCAATGACTATTGTTCGAGAGATTAAAAAAGGAGAAAAAGTAAAGGTAATACTTGAAGAAGCAGATGAATTAACCTTATTTTATAACTTAGAACATGCGGTAGTTAAGATTAGCGATGGTAGGAGAGTGCTAGTTTCTGGTGGAGCTGATGGAATTGAGTTTATTAAAAAGGATATTCGCAAAATATATTTTCATACACATCCATATTTCAGAAATCAAAAAGGTCCTTCGCCAGCTGACTTTATTATTATATCAAAACAAAAGGGGTTAAATCAGACAAGTTCTCATATTTTGCAGGATGGAAAGTTGATGAAGTATTGGAGGAAAAACTAAATGGGTATAAGAAATATTATTGGTTTTAATAAAAGTATGTATGAATAAGTAAAAGGTTATATTTGTATAAAACTAATATAGTTAGAGGTGTTACAATGGAAAAAGTTATAGATGTTGTTAATAAAAAACTGTATATAAATAATTTGGTTCAAACTAATGAGACAATTGTAAATAATAATGCTTTCATAAAACTAATGCAGATTTCGTCAAATAATAACTATATTATAAGATGGGATTTATTTGATGACGGTATTGTTATTCAAACTGAATGGAATAAAGAACTTAATGATATTGATTTAGGTTGGGAAGAAAAAAGTAATAATTTAGATGTAAAATATAAGATGTCTAAAATTCAGAAGGATTTCATTGCAAATGTTACTAAAGATTTAGAAAGTATTTGTGTTCCAATTATTGCAAAAGTGGAAAAAATATTTCTTGATGGAGATTATTATGAGTTTGAATTTTACAATGAGTGGACTAGAGCTACTTTTGCATGGTGGGGGGACGTACAGAATGAATGGGGACTTCTTGGGAAAATTATCTATAGCTTAATAAACAAGTTTAATGACATATTTTCTAATATTGAAAGTACTAATGAACTGGTTTTTATTGGTGATTTATTAGTTGAGTGTAATGATGTTTCAAAAATAGATCATGAAACAATACTGTTTTTAAAAAAGTTTAAAAAGATGGAATATTTAAGCTCTAACGAAATAATTAGTAAGTTTAATTCGAATAATCAAATATTACTATTTAAGAGTATTTATTATGTTGATTATATTGATTTAATAAGTGATTTTTCAATTCATGGATTAACTCCTGTTTTTAAAAAAAATAGGTTTGAGGGTACTTGATAATTAATTGTAGTATAATAAAGACAATTCAAAAACTATGGCTTATGATGCGTTGGGAAGATTAACAAAACTAATTGATGCCTTGGGTAGCAATACAACTACGGAATATGATGAAGCAGGTAATCTTGAAAAAATTAAGAATGCATATGGAGTTGAAATTTAGAAGACAGAGTACGGTGAATTGGTTAACAGAACCGGATTAACCTATACTCCATTCCTTTACAATGGTAGAGATGGAGTAATGACAGACAACAATGGCCTTTACTATATGAGGGCAAGGTATTATAATCTGGACATAAAGAGATTTATAAATCAGGACGTATTGCAGGGTAGTATCAATGACGGTAGAAGCCTCAACAGATATGCCTATTTAAATGGAAACCCAATATCGTTAACTGACCCATTTGGACTAAGTCCGAATATTGATCTTAAAGAGCTTGGACACTTGGCACTTGATTTGCTGGGAATGCTACCAGTCGTTGGCGGAGCTTTTGACCTTGCGAATGCCTATTGGTACTATAAAGAGGGCAACTATAAAGAAATGTGCTTGTCTTTAGTAGGATTTGTTCCTTTAGTAGGCTCTGGAATAGCAGCAACTGCCAAGTGGGGCAGCAAGGCCTTTAAAGCTTCCAAGATAGGCAGTAAAGTTATAGGAGCTGGAAGCAAGGTTCTTGATTTTGGGAAGACTATTGGGCGAGGTATTGCACGAGGAGTTAGTACTGGTAGTGACTATGTTAAGAGGGTGATTAAGAGTAATGCTGATGGTATAAGTAGGTTAACTAATACAACTAGTAGAAAATATACCAACAAATTTGGGCAAATATCAAAATTTGGGCACTTAAGCGCTTGGACTCTTGGAGAAACAGATAAGATGGGCAATATTATCATTAAAAGTGGCATAAAAGGAGACTTATTTAAAGAGGTATATAAACACGAGTCAGTACATAGGTTTTTGACTCCTAAAAGTGGACTGTTTGTGAGACTTAGACAAAATTTGGGTATAGAAGCATATTCAAGATCTAGTTTGGTTAGGTATTTAGAAGAAGCTACAGCAGAAACAATAGGGTCTGGTAGTTTGAAAACTGGATTGGCATTTCCAATAAAAAATGGTTACGTTAAAGCAAGTAATGTGATTAAAGAAGGTATAGTATACATTGGTGCAGTAGCTGTAAGTATGTATTGTGGTTATAACTGGGCTGAGGCCCAGTTTAAAGGGGAGGGAAAATAGTTATGAAAAAGCTATTAAGGTATATACTACTGATGCCTAAACCAAAAGTTTCATATTTTGATGCTTTAAGGATAGCTAAATTAGAGTATGAAAAGCGAGGAGGTACGCAATGGAATCCCTGTGTGTTAGAAGGTTTAAGAAGTTGGACAGTTGTAGCTAGAAAAGGCATAAAAGGTGCTACTAGGATTGTGATTGACCAACAAAGTGGTAAAATTATTGAATATACCCAGCTGTCAAAATAGGAGAATGTATGAAGATTATTTTCGCTAATATATCTATTATTTTTTCTCCATAAGATAAGTATTTGAAATGTTGACAATTTGTTTACTATATAACTAACTCAATAGAAAAGCATTATAGAATAATTTACATAGACTTAAGGAATAAACTTTGTGATATCATAAATATAAAGTTGGATTTAGTAACCAATTTTTATATTATAATTGATGATTTTGTGTATATAATAAATAAAAAATAATTCGATTAGTTACATAACATAAAGTAAGCATTAATTAAATTTGACACAATTCATTTGCAAATGGTTGGCACAAACCAAAATAAGAGGTGGATAGAATGTCAAAATTAAAACAATTAGTATTATTAACATTTATACTCCTTTCATTAGCAGCCTTCAGCATAACAGCCAGTGTAATAACATACAAATATGATGAATTGGGAAGGGTTATAGAAGTTACCTACGACTCGGGACAAAAGATAACTTATACCTATGATGCAGGAGGTAATATCCTGACAGTTGAGAGTACAGGGACTATAATGATTGATCCTATTGGTAACAAATCCATAGATGAAGGTCAGCAGCTTCAATTCAATGTAAATGCTACTGGACCTCAGGGTTCAACTCTTACATACAGTTCATCGAATTTACCACAAGGCGCTGTATTTGATACAGACACCAGAACATTCAATTGGTTGCCCGACTATAAACAAGCCGGAATATATCAGAATGTTATTTTCAAGGTATCTGATGGAAGTATTACCACGACTGAAAATATAACTATAACAGTAAATAACATAAATTTGCCTCCTGTACTTGCTCCAATAGAAGACAAGCAGGTTAACGAGGGAGAAATTCTGCAGTTCAAAATATCTACAGAAGACCCAGACAATGACATTCTTACATATAGTACAGCTAATTTACCAGATGGAGCAAACTTCGATGCGTCAACACAAACATTTAGCTGGACACCTTCCTATGAACAGCAGGGTACATACACAGACATATTATTTGAAGTTTCTGACGGAACATTAACCGACACACAAAGCATAACAATAACTGTAAACAACATAAATACGCTGACTGGTAATAATGTAGAAGTAACAGACCAGAATACAGGAATTTCAGTTTTATTTGAGGATATTCAAACAGTGGGAAACACAACGGTTACTGTACATGACAGTTTACCCCAGGGAACTTACAATAACGTAAATCTAATTCCAATTTATTATGATATAACAACCACAGCAGGTTTTACTGGAACTGCAAAAATTAAAATTCAGTATGACATTACAGGTTTTGAAGGTCAGGAAGAGAACATGAGGGTTTACCAGTTTAAAGACGGCATGGTTAAAGATATCACCAGCCCTGTAAACCCTGGCCTTTAGTAGGCTCTGGAATAGCAGCAACTGCCAAGTGGGGCAGAAAGGCCTTTAAAGCTTCCAAGATAGGCAGTAAAGTTATAGGAGCTGGAAGTAAGGCTCTTGATTTTGGTAAGACTATTGGAAAAGGTATTGCGCATAATGCCAGCCTAGCAAGGTCTGCATGGAAAGCTTCAAAATCATCGAAGAAATTTGTTTACGCATCAATGTTCGGTGGTGGAGAAGCACAGAAACTTTATGAGAGATTGACAAAAGGTGTTGATAAGTTTAAGGATTTAAAGAAGGCAGCAGCGGGAGTTGGTAAGGGGACGGGTAATGCTTTGAAGTTTGGAGATAATGACTTAGTCCTAGGTTTGAATAAAAATGGTTTGTTACAGAACTTTGAACAATATGGTGGTAAAGGCTATGGACAATTTAATTTATCAGCAAAAAACTTTAGTGGTCAAATTGATGATGCAATGAATCAAGCTGAAAAAATACGTGTAAATGTTGATAGAATTGATACATCTAAAGTTACAAGCAATAGTGGAATGCTTAGCGAATATGGTGAGCTAATAAATGGATATACAAACTATGAATTGTGGAAAATTAAGAATGATCCAGATTTATTGGGTAAAACAGTGTTTTATGAAAACGGACAAATCAAACCAGAATCTGAAGTATTTAAATAACTTATTATTATATTATACGAGGAGTGGGAATATGGAAAATTGTATAAATGAATATGAACTATCTTTTTCAGCACATATATGGAATAATATGTTATATTGTAATTTAGATATTGTACAAATTGATGTTTATTTTAATGAAAACGGGTTTCCTAAGAAGATACATGATTCATTTGGTTCAAATGCGGTTGAAGAGTTTCGGATTACATTAATTAATGAAATTAAAAATAGAAATAGTGCGAACTCAATATGGAGAATAAGTTCTGATGCTTTTGCGATACCTATAGATGATAAAAATTGTAGTGACTTTGAGTTTGAATTTAAAGGTATAAAGCATAAAATATTAAAGAAGAGCTTTAAATTATATAAAATTTAATAAATGTAAAAAGGTTACGTACTGGAATACCATACGTAGTCTAAAAAGTAAGCTCCACAGATTTAAGATTGGGAGCTAGCTATTAATAGAATCTTTACTTTTTGAATATTATGAGATTATTAAAATAACTGGTTAAACGAAAAAGGATTTAAAGTGTATATATTTGGTAGAAAGAATATTAATAACGTTCATAATTTTTTTAAAGAAGATATAAAAGTCTTACCTAAAGATTTACCTTTTATTTTGAAGGGTGAATCTTGATGCTTTTGTAGATTCAATTTGGAGTGGGATGGATGAAGCTGGTTATGATAAAGTAGCCATAATGTAGGAAAAATCAAAAATATCATTAATCTTTGATAAATAACCAAATGTTTGTAGGAATTGGCAGATGGTTTTAAGATTGCTAAATATGGTCTTGATAAGCCTATAACTTATGAAGATTTAATAGAATATGTGTAATATTTATACGTACAATTAATATGTGTTTTAGGTAAGTGTAAACTTGCAATATATTTTAGAGTTATGTTATGGATTTACACTATAAGATATGAGACAAATATACCTTACTAAAAATGATTTTGCCTAAAAGCTAAGATATATTTTTGGGGAGAAAACAACTGTGGTACAATGACACCATAATGACTGCAACATATGATGCAGCTGGACACAAGACCCAGCAGAGTGGGGCAGCAAGGCCTTTAAAGCTAGCAAGATAGGCAGCAAAGTTATAGGGGTTGGAAGTAAGGCTCTTGATTTTGGTAAGACTATTGGAAAAGGTATTGCACATAATGCCAGCCTAGCAAGGTCTGCCTGGAAAGCTTCAAAATCATCAAAGAAATTTGTTTACGCATCAATGTTTGGTGGTGGAGGAGCACAGAAACTTTATGAGAGATTGACAAAAGCTGTTGATAAGTTTAAGGATTTAAAGAAGGCAGCATCGGGTGTTGGTAAGGTTAGCGACAATGTTGTCGATGATATGATTACTGTTACACATAGAGGTACAAATGAGAGTATTTTAGCAAAGATAAAACAAGGAAGTTTAAAAGCAAACTATCCAAGACCAGATTTACCAATAACTAGGCTGCTTGAACATTCAAAGCCTGTTGTTTGGGTATCAGAAGGTAGACCGACATTTTGGAATAGGATTTGGTCAGGTATGGTTGGAAAAAGTGGTGAAGCATCAATGAGTTTTAAGGTACCTAAATCAATTGTAAAAAAACCTGATGGTTGGTTGAAAAGATGGTTTGGAAAATCTCAGAGGGTTATTGAACAAGATATTACAATACCTAAAGATGTAATAGTGAGGTACAAACAATGATTATTGGGTTGGTTATAACTTGGTTTTTTTGGAGCGTTATTATAGGAATATTAGTATATTATAAAAGATCATGGGTAAATGTTCTTGCTATTCCTATTGTACTTAGTATTCCGGTGATAGTCCTTAATTATATATATCCGCTTCTAGCCATATTGATACCGTTAATATTTTATATAATTTTAACTATTGTTATGTTGATAAAATTATATAAAATTAAAGTTAAAATGAATAGAGATAAAAAATCAATTGATTGAAATGAAATTGGTTACTCAAATGATTTGGTTAGAAATTCGGATAAGGTGCTTTTTGTTGAGCAGATTGGAGATAAAATAAAAATTTTAGACACTATGGAGTATCTTAACAAGATAAATGTTGACTAAGCTATGGAAGGTGCTACTATGAATAAGTAACTTGAAATAAAAGCAATAATAGACTCCCAGAATAAAAAAGGTATTTTAACGAAGGGAAAACTTGGTATGAATTATTGACGGAATTGAAAAGTATAAGGTTACAGGATTTTCTTTAAAAGAGAATAATTTTTCTATGATTTTTTTAAACAAAGAAACCAATAGTGTAACAATATTTGAAATTTATAATACTACAGAATTGACTTCTGAACGATTTCATTTTGATAACTTATATAAAATTGAAGTGACATTTAATACAATATTAGCAGGCTATCTTTCAAAACAAACAGGAAAAGAAATCTTAGAGATTATGATTTGGAAGCGGAAAATCTTTTTGATGCACTTGAGGTTGCTGCTAAGCAAGCAGAAAATAGAGAATGGAGTTTGAGGAAATTATGGGTAAAGTTAAAAGGTGGCAGATAAGAAATATTAAAACTGCATATAAAGCATTGTACTTAAAATGCAGAAAATCTGATATTTCAATTGAAGAGCAAAATAAAATATTAAATGAATTTTTTGATGAGACATACTAATAAGATATCTGAAAAAATACTGGATGGGGAAGATGATGAGTATAAGAAAAAAGAATTGCGGAAGTTTTATAATAATATAAAAAAACTATCCGAGAAGTGGGTAAAGGAATTTGATTTAAATGAAAATCTAGATAAGAATAAAATAAAAAAGTGGTGGCAGTTTTGGAAAAAATGGAATTGATTAAGTAGAACTAATCTACCCGGATTCATTTATATCAAAAATGAAGTTTATGATTAATGGTTTTACTCCTATAAATGTACTTGACAATAAACACCAATATTTATTCTCTTTTCTAAACGAAAATAGGCATTGGTAAATTGCATAATTATGGTGTAAAATATAGTGTATTAGGTGATTCCAAAAAAATAACTGGTCAACTGCGGTTTCAAAAAATCTAGATTAATGGGATTTGTGACCAAAATACTGTATAGGTTATTTTTTGAAACCGCCTTATCTAAATTTTATTTCATAAACAAATACTTTTTGCAAGTGAAATTTCAATCATTTTCATTATTTGATTTTTTCATAAATTTTTAGTTACTAAAATTAAGGTATATTGGATATAAATGGTCTTTGTTTAAAGACAACGTTAAATTTTACTTCAAACGGAGTGGAGGTTAAAGCGCCATGGTTAAAAAGTTAAGTTTACATTCTAGCAACAGTATTTTAAGATTTGAAGTAGAAAAGAAAGATAATATCAATTGGTGTACTATTTATCTTATAAGTACAGCCTTTAAGGATTATATTATTATTGGTTCGGATGTTAAAGAAATAATAATACAAAAGTTGTTAAAGCATTTAGTTCTGATAAACTTAATGAATCAAAAATTACTATAGATGGGAATAAAGTGTTTTGGATACTTTCATTTTCAGAAACACAAACAACTGTATTTGGTTCGAAAAACAGTGATGAGATTTTCATTTATTTTTTAGGTGATTATGGAATTTTAAAAGGAAAAATAATGGTTAGTAAATTAGAAATTAAAAATTGGATTATAGAATTATCCAACTTTTAATAAGATTACTTTCCTTGATGATATTTAAATACAGCTAAAGCTAACAAAATATTTCTTGTTGAGCGACTTGGAAATATGACGAAAGCTTCAGAGCCAAGCGGAGAATTAATCAAACATTGTTGCTTTTTTAAAGTAACAATATGTATATGCACTTTAATAGGCTTACAGACAGGTTTGATTACGCACCTTATGGTGAATTGGTTAAAAGATACGGATTAACCGATACTCCGTTCCTTTACAATGGCAGAGATGGAGTAATGACAGACAACAATGGCCTTTACTATATGAGGGCAAGGTATTATAATCTGGACATAAAGAGATTTATAAATCAGGACGTATTGCAGGGTAGTATCAATGACGGCAGAACCCTCAACAGATATGCCTATGTAAATGGAAATCCAATATCGTTAACTGACCCATTTGGACTAAGTCCAAATATTGATCTTAAAGAGCTTGGACACTTAGCACTTGATTTACTGGGAATGCTGCCAGTCGTTGGCGGAGCTTTTGACCTTGCGAATGCCTATTGGTACTATAAAGAGGGCAACTATAAAGAAATGTGCTTGTCTTTAGTAGGATTTGTTCCTTTAGTAGGATCTGGAATAGCAGCAACTGCCAAGTGTGCTTCATTTAATGGATTTAGGAGTTAAAGATTTTGTTGAAGTTGGAGGAGGCTTATGGAAAGCTGTAAAATAGATACAATTGAGGAGGTAGTATTCTATGAATGAAGCAAAGGAAATATTCCTTAAATACGGTGGGAGCTACTTTCACATGGAAAGAGATGGGAAGTTAACTAAATATAAACATTATGATATTGACGAAAGCACTGAGAAAGTATGGTTAAGAGAATATCAAGAAGAAATAATTGCACAAATTCAGGCAGGAAATTCCATAGATATTTATTTGACTAAACTATGCAGTGTAATGCGCCAAATAAAAGATGATGAATATTTGGAAAAACTGTTCAATACTCTTGGAGAAAGCTTCAAAAATGCTGACACTTTTATTAAATTAAGAATCGCAGAGGAACTACAGGAAGTGATAAAATTTTTTGTCACGAATAATATAGGCGATATGAAAAAACTGGCTAATTACAAGAATCTGACAATAGACATTCTTAGAAAGGTTATATCACAGCCAGTTGTCATATCTGAGGATACTAGAAAAAATGTAGCTTTCGAAGATACTCTTAGAGAAGAAAATATTAGACAACGAGCGGATCAGAAGCTAAAGGAACTTGAATAAAGAGAGTTTCAAATTGGTGATACGAAGGGCAAAGTTCCCAATGATGAGAAGAATATAACCTATTTCAGTAAGAAAAGTAAAAGACGTAAGCACGGGTATTGTTGCTTTTACGACAAGAGACTGCAACTTGAAGAAAAGAAGAACATTTTCATAGATGGGGAATGCACACGCATTGAAGTGGTTTACCGCCCAGAAGCATCTGACCGATTTAGCATGAGTGAATTATTGGATACCTCGACAGCCTTTCTAAAACTATGGCTTATGATGCGTTGGGAAGATTGACAAAACTAATTGATGCCTTGGGTAGCAATACAACTACGGAATATGATGAAGCAGGTAATCTTGAAAAAATTAAGAATGCATATGGAGTTGAAATTTAGAAGACAGAGTACGGTGAATTGGTTAACAGAACCGGATTAACCTATACTCCATTCCTTTACAATGGTAGAGATGGAGTAATGACAGACAACAATGGCCTTTACTATATGAGGGCAAGGTATTATAATCTGGACATAAAGAGATTTATAAATCAGGACGTATTGCAGGGTAGTATCAATGACGGTAGAAGCCTCAACAGATATGCCTATGTAAATGGAAACCCAATATCGTTAACTGACCCATTTGGACTAAGTCCGAATATTGATCTTAAAGAGCTTGGACAATTAGCACTTGATTTGCTGGGAATGCTGCCAGTCATTGGCGGAGATTTTGACCTTGCAAATGCTTATTGGTACTATAAAGAGGGCAATTATAAAGAAATGTGCTTGTCTTTAGTAGGATTTGTTCCTTTAGTAGGCTCTGGAATAGCAGCAACTGCCAAGTGGGGCAGCAAGGCCTTTAAAGCTTCCAAGATAGGCAGCAAAGTTATAGGAGTTGGAAGTAAGGTTCTTGATTTTGGGAAGACTATTGGACGAGGTATTGCACGTGGAGTTAGTACTGGCAGTGACTATGTTAAAAGGGTGCTTAAGAGTAGTGCTGGCACTGTAAAAAAAGGGTTTATAAGCGGTACAGATTTGTTTAGAAAATCTGGCGTTCATAAAGAGTTTGAAATTTTCGAAGGAAGTAGGTTAAAGGGAAATTTTAGGGTCAATCCTGATCAGGTAGTTACGGAATTGAGCAAATCAAAAGTAGGAAGAGAAACTTTGGAGTATATAAATAAAAATGATGTAAAGGTAATGTTGAGTTATGAACCAAAAGTGAAAACTATTAATGGTAAAAATTATGAAATTATGGGTCATTATGATCCAGAATTGGATGTTTGCAAAACATTTGTTACTAACACTGTAACAGTTGAAAGAACGGCCCAAAATGTAATTCACGAAGTAACACATAGGATGGGGTTCGGAGGTACGAAAAGAAATGAATTATTAGCACGAATGAGGCAAGAAAAACATATTTTTGGAGATAATGTTCCATTAAGTGTAATGAGAAAGCATTATAATGAAGTATATAAAGGTCCAGGGTATGCTCATCGTCCCATAAAATAAAGTGCTATCTAGAAGTATATTAATGGAGGTTAGAAATTATGAAATTTGACAAAAATCATCAAAGGAAAAAAAGCCTAACAATTGAAGAATTAATGAAACTAGACGCTGAACGTGAGCAGATTATTGATAATGTTTTAAGTGATAAGAAAGAATTTTGTCCGAAATGTGGAGGAGAATTATACTTAAGTCCTCCAGATGATTTTAATGAACGCCATCCAGGTGTTTATTGTAAAGAATGTGAATTTTCGATTTTAATTGATTTTTTTGAAATATGAATCAACAAATAAATTTTATTTGGATATCATAATGATATTCTGTATATAAATGATCTTGCTAATCAGTTGTGATAAATTGAGGTTGGCTAAAAAACAATTAAAAGAAGTTAACTTTAATTAGTATCTAAAATGTAGTATCCATAGGTTTATTACTAGAAGTAGGTTTAATGACTTTTGATAAACCAGAGATTATTATAGTCTTAGCATTCTAATATTTTCGAATGGATTATTGCGGTGGTTGGAGTGATTATGACAATATTTGGTATAGTTGATGGGTTCTTTTGATATGCTGGATAGGATATAAGGAAATATGGCCTATATATTAAGAATAAGCAAATATACGAAGAATGATGTTTTATGTATACAATAAATACAAAAATAATTCGATTAGTTACATAACATAAAGTAAGCATTAATTAGATTTGACATAATTCATTTGTAAATGGTTGACAAAAACCAAAATAAGAGGTGGATAGAATGTCAAAAGTAAAAAAAGTATTTTCATTAGCATTTATATTCCTGTCATTAGCAGCCTTTAGCATCACAGCCAGTGCAATAGCATACAAATATGATGACTTGGGTAGGGTTATAGAAGTTACCTACGACTCGGGACAAAAGATAACTTATACCTATGATGCAGGAGGTAGTATCCTGACAGTTGAGAGTACAGGGACTATAATGATTTAGCCTATTGGCAACAAATCCATAGACGAAGGTCAGCAGCTTCAATTTGTTGTGAATGCCACTGGACCTCAGGGTTCAATTCTTACATACAGTGCATTAAATTTACCTCAGGGCGTTGCATTTGACCCAGACACCAGAACATTCAATTGGTTGCCCGACTATAAACAAGCCGGAATATATCAAAACGTTATCTTCAAGGTATCTGATGGAAGTATTACAACGACTGAGAATATAACTATAACAGTAAATAACATAAATTTGCCTCCCGTACTTGATCCAATAGAAGACAAGCAGGTTAACGAGGGAGAAATGCTGCAATTTAAAATATCTGCAAAAGATCCAGACAATGATATTATTACATATAGTACAGATAATTTACCGGACGGAGCAAGTTTTGATACGGCAACACAAACATTTAGCTGAACACCATCCTACGAACAGCAGGGGACTTATACAGACATAATATTTGAAGTTTCTGACGGAACATTAACCGACACACAAAGCATAACAATAACTGTAAGCAACATAAATACCCTGACCGGCAATGATGTAGAAGTAACAGACCAGAATACCGGAATTTCAGTTTTATTTGAAGATATTAAAACGGTCGGAAATACAACGGTTACTGTACATGACAGTTTACCCGAGGGGTCTTACAATAACGTAAATCTAATTCCAATTTATTATGATATAACAACCACAGCAGGTTTTACTGGAACTGCAAAAATTAAAATTCAGTATGACATTACAGGTTTTGAAGGTCAGGAAGATAACATGCGGCTTTACCAGTTTAAAGACGGTATGGATTACACCGAAAGTGTGACAGCCTTAATCAATATTGTTGACAATAAATTGGGAAAGTGTCTTCTTAAGACTGGAATATGATTCCGATTCTTCAATAGTTTCCGAATAAGTTTTAGCCCAGTAATAAAGGCTTCGCTTTCTATTTATATTTTACCACAATTGATACATTAAATCTTGTATTTGAGCAATTCTTAAAAAATGTTTTAGAACTGTTTCCTACACATATGACAAAAATGTATAATAAGAGGCTTTGAGATAGAAATTTAGTAAAATCTGTGGTATAATAAGTTTACGAAGTTAATAAGTGTGAGCTAAAAGGAGTAGTTCTCTAATGAATAAATCCTGTGTAAATCAGATTTTGAATAAACCTATAGAATGTGAGTTTTCTTGTCTGATAGAAAGAGAAGATGCCATGTCAAAAGTTCAAACCTTTTTTGACATGCTAGCGGAAAAAGAACGTGGAATACTTAGAGTGGTAGGTAATTACGGTACGGGCAGGACACGGTTTTTAAGTGAAATTGCCCAAAAAGCCAGCGAGTATGGCTTTGAATTAGGGGATATTAATGCTGAAGGAAAATCAGAGTTATTAGATAAAATAAGCGGACAAGTAATTATAGATTATGAAAATGTGGATAAAAGGAATTTTGAGAAAGATATAATAAAACATATTAACGGATCAAATAAGAAAGGGCTTGTTTTAATAATAGATAACGCACTTAGTATGAGTGATGAGGACTTGAGTTTTGTACGCAAATTTTTAAATAGTAAAAGTTCAGTTAAATTGGGGTTGGTCTATTCAATTGAACCAGATACAGTATTTAGTTTGGACTATGTTGATGTTGATTTGTGTGAGACGGTGTGCATAAATCCATTGTCACCTAAGGGTACGCAGATGTGGATTAAAAATACATTGGCATGGGATGAAGCACCTACATCTTTTCTAAAGTGGTTGTACAGAGAGACAAAGGGTTTACCTAAGCTTTTACAGGAAAATATAAACTGCTTATTAAAAAATGGTTTTTTAATATATAATCCGGATAATAATTGGACCGTTGTTGGTGATTTTAGTGATGTGGCTAAAAATAGCGAAACTGACAGACAAAATGAGATTAATAATGACAAGACGACTGATGTTCAAAATGGAAGTTTTATAAATGAACTAAAACTGAGTAATGGTATGTCTCATATTTGGAATACATGGCAATATTGGAATGAAAGTTTGACGAGGATTAAAGAAATAATTAAAAAGAGAGAAGCGATTCCAAACTTAGAAAACGTAAAACTATATATATGGTTTGGAAGGTTGATAAATGTAGATAGTGATCATGAAAAAGCTATTTCGGTTTTAAACGATGGTTTAGAGCTTTTTAAACAGACTTCTGATAAAGAAGGGGAAGCTGAGATACTTTATATGAAAGCGTTGGCTCTCAGCACTCTAGATGATCTTAGAAAAGTCGCTGTTGTGCTCCAAGAAAGTCTCAGTGCATATAGATTGATGAATGACAAAGCCGGTGTAACTCGGGCGATTCAGTATTTGAGTTTGATTTATTATTATCAAGGAGAGTATGATAAGGCAGAGATGTTTTCTGTGGAAAGTCTTGAGTTGTGCAGAAAATTAAAGGATAGACCAGGAATTTGTAGATCTCTTATGAGATTAGGGATGATAGCAAGAGGCAAAGGTGATTTGGTACGAGCACTCAAATTGTTTTATGAGTATATTAAAAAATCCGATGAATTAGACGATAAAAAGAGTGTTTCTATTGCTCTATTAAATATAGCGGAGATATCAATTTCTAAAGAAGCTTACACTTATGCAAGAAATTTTTACGATAAAAGCTTAAATCTACTCCTTGAAATGGGTTACAAAATGTTGATTGCACATACGTTAAAAGATCTTGCCGAGATAACTAAGTACGAGGGAGATTATGATAAGGCAAATGAACTGTTTTATGAGAGTTTAGATATGATGGAGCAATGTGGAAATAATACCGAGATTATGTGGCTGTGCAGGAGTATGGCAGAGCTTGAGCTCAAAAGACAGAATTATTCCAAGGCAAAAGAAATGTATAGAAAAGGTTTAAATATATTCAAGGAAAGTAGTAAAACAAATTGGCTATATCCCATGTCTGTTTTTGAAGCACTTGCAGAGATTTCATTTGCTCAGGATGAATTGACAAGAGCGGCCAAGCTTATAGGAGCTGCAGATAAGTTGTTTGAAGTCTCGGGAAAACTCATTTCAAAAAATGATTTTGCACAATTCTATACGCGGCATTGGAAAGTTCAAGAGAAGATGAACAGAGATACTTTTGAGGCTGCATGGAGTGAAGGAAATATGATGAGGATTGAAGAAGCATTGGAATTTGCAATGGAAGATGCGGGCAATAAGGCGGATAATGATATGGCAGATAAGATGATAAGCTACATAAAAGCAAATTTCAGCAATGATATTTCTCTTACCGATATAGCTGAGTATTTCAATATGTCACCTTGTTATTTGAGTACAATGTTTAAATATTATACAGGAGAGAATTTTAAGGACTATTTGAATTTTTACAGAGTTAAAAAGGCAAAAGAGTATTTGCAAAATGGTAATATGAAAATGGGAACTGTTGCAAAGCTAGTTGGATGTAATAGTATTAATACTTTTATCCGTATATTTAAAAAATATGAAGGAGTATCGCCAGGACAGTATGTTTCTAAAAAATAATGCAAAATGATGAAAAATTTAAAATGACTCTGTTTTGCAGGGTCTTTTTTTGTGTTGTTTTCTTTGAAATAGTATTATAATTGTGTATGTATCATATAGAAAAATAAAATTGCCTTATGTAAAATGATTTTAACGAAAATACTGTTCCATAATTTAAAATATAAGTTTATAATAAAAAAGATGTGCATGAAAATATTTTTGGTTGTCGAATAAATATTCATGAAGGGAGCTTGATTTTGTTGAACGTCCGTAATATTTTTAGTAGGCCTGCGAAGAAAAGCATTAAAGATCGGACTGAGGATACATTTAATGACACCTTAAAGAATATAAAAGGTGGTAATGAAATTCTAAGGAACGAATTTATTTCAAGCTATATACCGTTTATATTGAAAGTGACTTCAAAAACAGTAGGAAAGTACATTGATATAAAGAATAGTGACGAGTATAGTGTAGCTTTGTCGGCCTTTAATGAGTCCATTGACAGCTATAGTTTTGAGAAAAACTACAACTTTTTTTTGTTTTCTGAGCAGGTAATAAAACGACGGCTAATTGATTATGCCAGAAAAGTTAGCAGACAAAAGGAATATCCCTTTTCCTATTTTGAAGAGGATTATAATTTTGAAGAGGAGCCATATTTAAATTCCACTTACTTTCAAATGGATGAGATTGAGTCAAGAGAGTCAATAAGGGATTTTAGTAATAGGCTTAGAGAGTATGATATTTCTCTTTTAGAATTGACAAGGAGTATTCCTAAACATAGAGATTCTAAGAAGCTTTGTATAAGGATAGCAAGAGCTTTGGCAGAAGATGACAAATTATATGAGAAGTTTGTAAGAAATAAGAGCATTCCAAGAAGTGAACTTAAAAAGAGAATAGGAGTGCATAATAAGACAATTGGGAATAATAGAAAATATATAATAGCGATATGTTTGATAATTAGGGGAGATTTGGAGCTTTCGCAAAAATACTTGCAGTATACCGAAGAAGGGGGTAGATAGCATGGTTCGATTGGGCATAGTGTATGAAATACACAGTAGCAAAGTAGTTGTACTTACACCGGATAGTGAATTTCTGGTAATAAAAAGAAGTAAAGATATGCGTTTGGGGCAACAGGTTAAGTTTAATATACAAGATGTTAAGAAAACAATGAAGCCAGTATATAAATATGTTTCAATTGCGTCAAGTGTTGCGGCAGTGTTTGTTTTATTATTTTTATATTTTAGGGTTCCGTTTTATGATAATGTATATGGATATATTGGTGTTGATATAAATCCAAGTATTGAGTTTGTTGTAGATAAAGAATTTGAAGTGCTACAGACTAAAGCTCTAAATAGTGATGCTAAGTCGATTATAGAAGGACTTGATGTAGAAGGAAAGGATGCATATACTGCTATAAATGTTTTTATAGATAAGTGTGAAGAAAATGGGTTTATAACTTCTAAAGAAGATAATATCGTTCTTGTTTCTGCTTCTTTAGATGATAAGAATAGAAGAAGTGAAGATATTAAAGATTTAGATAAATTTTTAATTGATATTAGCAAAAAAATAAAGGATCAAAGTGAGGATATAAGAAGCAAAGCAGTAAAAGTTTCGCCGGAAGATAGAGAAATAGCACAAAAGAATAATATTTCCATGGGTAGATACTATATTATGGAAAAGGCAAAAATGCATGGATTAGATATGTCTATTGAGAATTTAGAAAAAGAAAGTATATCTGATTTATTGGCTGCTATTGATAAAAATAGTATTATAGCTTCCCAAGCATTGAATGAGGATATAGAGGATGAGCGTAGACCAGAGCCTGAAAGTACTGAAAGTAATAATAAAAATACTGAAAATGAGGATACAAAAGATACGACAGAAAGTGTAGCTACACCGACTCAAAACAACGTTTCTGATCCGACGGTAAAACCGACAGCAAAGCCGTCTATAGTGTCCACTCCAGAGCCAACAAAGGTTCAAGTGATTGTCACAGCGACACCTACAGTTGAGGTGCCAAGAACTATGGAGCCTACACAGACAATTAAAGGTTTTAATACTGCGGAGAACAACGGAAGATTAAAGGTAAGACTAAAGAGTATAGAAAAGGAACTAAAGCGTCCGATAATAAGCTCAAAAATGCATATAGTAAATACTTCGGATGAGGATATAGACTTAAGACAAGTAAAATTAAGGTATTATTTTACAAGAGAGGGCAGATCAGATTTAGAGGCTAACGTTTATTCATTCAGTAAAGCTAGTGAGAAGGATAGAAATTACTATGAGCAGAAGAATATAAGTGATGTAAAAGTTAGTTTCCACAATGTAACAGTTTCTAATATGTATATGGAAGTAGAATTTTCTTCAGGTGTATTGAAAAAGGATGAATATGCATATTTAATGATTGATTTTCATGCTGAGCAATGGTATCCAATGAACCAGAGTGACGATTATTCCTATATTCATAATTGTGATGACTATGAGGTTACCAATAATGTAACAGCATATATTTTAGGGAAATTGGTATGGGGTAGGGAACCCTACTAGAAACGATTAAAAAGGTTTTATACGCCTTTGCAATTTCTCCCCAAGAGAATTTGCAAAGGCGTTTTTTTATTGATATACACTTCTATTTAACGATTTTTCTACATTCGAGATAGAATCTCTTTTCATCGGCTTCACCCATTGAGAAAGTTTTGCGTGGGAGAGCACCGTCTAAGATTACGGTTTTAAACAAGTCGTGCTTACTCATTGTAGGAAGGAAGAAACCAATGTTTCCTTTTTGAGTACCAAGCTTTACTACAACATCTTTGCCATGAATGTAGTCAATTTTTATATCCTGCATTTTCTTTAAATAGTCATCGAGGAAACATTGAAGAGTACCAACCTCAAGATTGCGAGATGGATTTTCAACCTCTATCACTCCAAAACCTTCGCAGGTACAAAAACCTATAGCATGTCCGTGTTTTTTTGATTGAAGGGTTTTTAACTCATTAAAAATGCATTGCATGGATTTTATCTTTCTGTACGTGCAATTTTCAGCACCAAGAAACTCCACCATACTGTCTAAAAGGTCATCGATATTCACATTGAATACAACTCTATGAATTGGTTCAAAAGTAAGCCCTGAGTCGTGAACGTTAACTACTTCTACTAAGGCGTATCTAGCGGGGTGGTTTTCAATGTCTTGAGCAGGGCATCCGCATTTTATAATCTCCCAATATCCTTTAGCCGATGCCAACGAGTGATTGCCGTCTCCTACAGCAAACAGCAGAACATCTTTGTCATCTCCAACACAATACTTTTTGCCGAAATTATCGGGATCGGCAAGTTTTTCAAGAGATGAAAGTACATTGCTTACCGTTTCTTCATCCTCAACTTTATAACCTTTTATGTGGCCGCTCTTCATCATCAAATCAAAATCATATACTTTTTGTAAAGATTCGGCTTTTTCAGCTATAGGCTCAATTACAGATTTTTGGGGATCATCAATAAGGAGCATTACATGGGGAAGCTCTAAAGAAGCATTTTCTCTGATTTTGATTCTTGGAGGAAGTCTTTCAATTACTGTTCCTTCAGTTGCACGAATCAAAGTTTGAGAACCTATTGAATAATCATATTTTTCAAGGTCTACTGCCATAATAAGACCTTTTCTTGATTTTGTATGAGATGTTTTTCTGTCTACATAGATGAAACAAGGTTCGTGGGATTCAAGAATGTTTTCTTTGATGTAGTCTTGCATAGTACTGTTGATTTGCTCAATTCTCTTCTCGCCGTTTTCCTTTTCAAGATAAACTTCTGGAAAAGTCAACTTTAAAGTAGAAGGATTGTCTCCTACTTGTTTTTCTACATCGGCCCAGTATTCAGGCTCTGATGTATATTGGTCACATGCGACAACTGACCATTTGGACATGTCAGTGCCATCTTTAGGAAGTAAAACGGTGGGTAACTTTACACCGAGTTTTTCAAAAGAAGATTTAAAATTTTTCATTATAACACCAGCCTCACATATTACATAAAATTTAAAAAATTATCAAAAATAATAATGTTTTTTGTAATTGATAACTTTTTAATTTTATATGAATTTGGAAGTTAAGTCAAACCAAAAACTTGTAATATAATATGGTGGGTGCAAGATAATATGGATTGATGTTGTGGATGAATCTGGGTTCACCATATTATTACAAGAACTATGCTCCGAGACTAAAGAGAATGTAAAACTCGCTACGGGTCGAATCAAAACTCGCTTCGCTCAAACAGTGATTCGACTGATCCTTCGCTTCGTTAACATTCTCTAAAGTCTCTGCGCAAATGTTCTTTCCATAATATGGTGAACGCAAGTTAATATGCTTGGCTCATAATGAATCTGGGTTTACTATATTATTATAAGAATTTGTGCTCCGAGACTAAAGAGAATGTAGACTTGTGAATAATTATGTATTTTTTTTTATAATCGTGAAATAATAGTTGTAGACATAAATTAAGACGGAGAGATGTCTAGTGGAAAAATATAGTGAGGTGTTGGGATTACCTGTAATATGTGTCGAAAATGGTAAAAAGGTTGGTGTTGTAAAAAATATAATTTTTTGTCCGAAGAAGAAAAAGTTGCTGGCTTTTTTACTTGAGTGCAAAAGTTATGAGTTTAATAAGAAGATTATAATGACAGAGGATATTGTGAAAATAGGGAAGGATGCTGTTATTATAAATGAAGAAAATACGCTGAAGGATTTTAGAAAGACCAAAAATACCGACGAATTTATCGATAAGGGAGAAGTAATAGGGTTAAGAGTTTATTCAAAAAAAGGTGAAGATATGGGGATAGTCAAAGATGTTATGTTTGACTATAAAAACAGCAGTATTGAAGGGGTTGAGATTTCAGACGGTTTGATTCAAGACATCGTAAAGGGAAGAAATGTTCTTCCTTTAATTGGAAAGGTTGAGTTTGGAAATGAGGTTATCTTAGTAGACAGCGATGTTGTTGAAGAGATAATGGAAACAGGTGGAGGTATAAAAAATATTATAGACAGCAGAAAATAAAAACAGACTAAAATTAATAAAATTAGGAGAGATGAAAATATGAGAGAAAATGGTTTTGCAAAAGGCATGCTGATAGGAAGCATGATAGGCGCTTCGGTTGGAATGGCAATGAATTCCGACGTTATGAGTAATAGATCAAGGAAAAAAATGAGAAGAAAAGGTATGGATATGATACGAAAATCTGGAACTATTATTGGTGATGTTATGGGTTTATTAAGATAAAATAACTTTACACCTTCGATACGCGAAGGGGAAGGGTACACACTTTCAAATCCTCATAAAGACTGGAGAAATCCAGTCTTTACCTATATATTACGACATTACCGGGAAGGGGTAGATAAAATGCCTGGAATAAGGAAGACAGTATTCTATTTACTGCTAGTTGTATTATTGGCAGTTGTTATAGTGTTTTTCTACTTATACCGGGGCAAGATCGGTAAAGTATTTTTACCATTTATAATGGCTATTATAATTTCATATATTTTGCAACCGTTGGTAATAAAGCTTGAAGCAAAGAAAATTAAAAGAACCGCTGGGATTATGTTGATATATTTGGTTTTTGTGGTTACATTAGTGCTTCTTACTGTATTTGTTGTACCTCAGTTGATAAACAATACTCGTGAGCTCATCGACATTTTGCCGGGTATAACAATAGAAGTAAGAGATAATTTTAATGGAATGGTAAAGATCATATCATCGAGCAAGTGGCCCGAGGATATTAAAAGTGCAATGTTCAAAGAGATAAATAACGGCGTGCAGATTGCTGAAAATATGATATTAGATGCTTTAAAAAACACACTTGCAGGTTTGATGAGGACAGTGAATACATTATTAGATGTAGTTCTTGCTATGATTATTGCATATTACATTTTGAAGGATGCTGAGTATTTTAAGAATATTTCGTTGTCCCTAGTTCCTAGGAAGTGGAGAAATGGGCTAATAGGAACTTTTAGGGAGATTAATGTTGTTTTGTCCAAATTTATTCAGGGGCAATTATTGACGGCATTAATTATTGGAATTCTAGAGACCATTGCTTTATTTATTGTGGGAGTAAAATATCCTCTTATTTTAGGGATGATAGGAGGAGTTGCAAATATTATTCCCTATTTTGGACCCTTTATAGGTGCTATTCCTGCAGTTGCTGTTGCATTGATAGAATCTCCTGTTAAAGCTTTGTGGACTGTTATTGCTTTTATTATAGTTCAACAGTTAGACAACGGGTTTATTTCTCCTAAAATTATAGAGGGAAAACTCGGTCTTCATCCAGTAACAACAATTCTCGCAGTACTTATAGGAGGTGAATTTTTTGGTATAATAGGTATGCTGGTTTCTGTACCTATAGCCGCAATTATAAAGGTAATAGGAAAGCGAACGATAGAAGCTATAGTTTAAATCAAAAATCCTTTGCAATATTTAATTTTGTAACATATTATTCCAAGAACTAGAGCTCCGATGCTAAGAGAATGTTTTTTTATAATATGTTACAAAAAGGTTAATGATAATCATAAGCAAAATCCTTGATATTCCTTGACACCAAAAAAATAGTCTTATATAATTTTAATAATAAAAAATTTAGCAGGGAAACTCTCGCCCACTATTTTACAATAAGGGAGAGAGCTTTTATTTTAGGCAAAATCAAATAAAAAACTTTGCGACTGGAGTTTCAAAAAATCCAATTTAATGAGATTAGCTGTTGAATTATTGAATATGTATTTTTTTGAAACTCCCTTATACAGTCATAGGAGAGGAATAATATGATGCAGAAATTGGGATTGAATGAGCTGAGAGAAAGATATCTTAAGTTTTTTGAAGGCAAGGGGCATTTGAGGCTTTCAAGCTTTCCGCTTGTACCGCAAAATGATCCAAGCCTTTTATTGATAAATTCAGGAATGGCACCTCTAAAGCCATACTTTACAGGTAAGGAAGAGCCGCCAAAAAAGAGAGTGGCGACCTGTCAAAAATGTATAAGGACTCCTGACATTGAAAACGTGGGTAAGACTGCAAGACATGGTACGTTTTTTGAAATGCTGGGAAACTTCTCCTTTGGTGACTATTTCAAAAAAGAGGCTATTTCATGGGCTTGGGAATTTGTTACGGAAGATCTCAAAATGCCTGTAGACAAGCTTTGGGTTTCAATATATGAAGATGACGATGAGGCTTTTGAAATATGGAACAAAGATATAGGCATACCGTCGGAGAAAATAGTGAGAATGGGAAAAGAGGATAATTTCTGGGAACATGGCACAGGCCCTTGTGGACCATGCTCGGAGATATATTTTGACCGAGGTGTAGAAAGAGGATGTAAAGAGCCGGATTGTAAAGTGGGCTGCGAATGTGACAGGTTTATAGAATTTTGGAACCTTGTTTTTACGCAGTTTAGTAAAGATGAAGAGGGTAATTATACAAACCTTCCAAACCCTAATATTGATACGGGAATGGGGCTTGAAAGACTGGCATGTGTTGCTCAGGATGTGGACAACTTATTTGAGGTTGATACTATAAAAAATGTGTTAGACCATGTATGTCAGGCAGCAGGTGTCAAATACCATGAATCGGACAAAACGGATATTTCCATTCGTGTAATAACAGATCACATTAGAAGTACTACGATGATGGTATCCGACGGTGTAATTCCTTCTAATGAGGGAAGAGGATATGTGCTAAGAAGGCTACTTAGAAGGGCTGCAAGGCATGGGAAGCTTTTGGGAATTAATAAACCTTTCCTACACGATATTTCCATGATTGTAATAAATGAATCAAAACAAGCATATCCTGAACTTGAAGAGAAAAAAGAATACATACAAAAAATAATTAAAACAGAAGAGGAAAAGTTTGATTTAACTATTGACCAGGGTTTGGTCATATTAAACAAATATATAGAAGAAACTAAGTCGAAAAATGAGGGTACAATCACGGGGCAAATGGCTTTTGAACTACATGGTACATATGGATTCCCCATTGATCTTACCCGGGAAATAGCGGAAGAAAAAGGCCTTTTGGTGGATGAGGACGGCTTTAAGAAGAAAATGAAAGAGCACAGTGATATTGCAAAAAATGATCACCGAAGCAAACAAGGCTCTGCATGGTCCGATGACATTTATTCAAGCTTAGATAAGAGTTTGAGTACAAAATTCGTAGGCTATTCGCAAAAGGTTGCACAAGCGGAGTTGTTGTATATAATAAAAAATAATAAGATTACTAAAATTGCCAAAGAAGGTGATGAAGTTACAGTAATTCTTGATACGACTCCATTTTATGCTGAAAGTGGTGGACAGGTTGGTGATAAGGGTATTATAGAATCTAAAGATGCTGTAATAAAGGTTTACGATTGTAAAAAGACGGAAGATGGCAAGTACCTTCACATGGGTGTGGTAGAAAAGGGAAATGTTGAGGTGGGTGCATCGGTTACTGCATCTATAGATAAAAAGAGAAGAATGTCCATTGCAAGAAACCATACTACAACGCATCTTATTCAGAAGGCATTGGTAAATGTTTTGGGAGACCATGTGCATCAGGCAGGTTCATTGGTAGAGCCCGACAGATTCAGATTTGACTTTACTCACTTTTCTGCTATGTTGCCAGAAGAGATTGAAAAAGTTGAGAAGGAAGTTAATGAAAAGATACTTGAAAGTCTTATCGTAGATACAAGAGAAATGCAAATTTCAGAAGCTAAGAAACTTGGCGCAACAGCTCTTTTTGGTGAGAAATACGGAGAGGTAGTAAGGGTTGTAAAAATAGATGATTACAGTATGGAGTTTTGTGGTGGAACTCATTTAGAATCTACATCTGAGGCCGGGTTTGTAAAGATTTTGGGTGAAAGTGGAGTTGCAGCAGGTGTGAGAAGAATTGAAGGTCTTACAGGAGAAGCGGCATTAGGATATTTGCATGATAGAGAAAAGCTTATATCCGAGGTGTCCTCCGCATTGAAAACTTCACCTCAAGACAGTGTAAAGAAAATAGAAAATATTATTTTAGACTTAAAAAATGCTCAGAAGGAAATAGAACAGCTAAGAGGTAAATTGGTCAGTGGTTCTTTGGATGAAGTTCTTTCAAAGGCTTTACAAGTTAAGGGCATAAATGTAGTTAAAGCGAGGTTTGACCAGCTTGATATGGAAGCACTTCGAAATACCGGAGATCAGATAAGAAGCAAATTAGGTTCCGGCTTGGTGGTACTTGGAAGCGGCTATGAGGGAAAAGTAAGTTTTGTAATAATGGCAACAAAGGATGTTGTCAAAAAGGGAATACATTGTGGTAACATTATAAAAGAAATTGCAAAGATTGCCGGAGGAGGCGGTGGTGGAAGACCTGATATGGCTCAAGCTGGAGGAAAGGATACTTCTAAGATAGATGAGGCATTAGATCATTCAATTAAAGTTGTTGAGTCACAAGTATAAGGTGGTTTTCTTTCAAGTATTTAGAATAATATGGGGATTTGCCCCCTGAAATTATAGGAACTTAAAGAATAACTAAAATGTAAACATTAGCGATAACTGATGAAAGGATGACATAATATGGATGATTGTATATTTTGTAAAATTATAAAAAGAGAAATACCATCTACAGTTGTTTATGAAGATGAAAAGGTATTGGCCTTTAAAGATATAAGTCCTGTTGCGCCAGTACATGTTTTGATAATTCCAAAGATTCATATTGAAAATGTTATGGAATTGGATGAACAAAATGTAGATGTGCTAAAAGAAATTCATTTAGCAGCAAAAAAAATTGCAATTAAAACTGGTCTTGGTGAGAAGGGATTCCGGTTAATAACAAATTGCGGCAAAGAAGCGGGACAGACAGTATTTCATCTTCACTATCATTTGATAGGTGGAAAGGAATTAGGAGAAAAATTAATATAAACAAATGTCAAATTCTATTGAAATACTTTATGAAGTGTGCTAATATAGTATTGATAAATTGGCAAATAATTTACATAAGTCTAATTTCTGAGAAGGTTATTACGGAGAAAACTTACTTGTAATATGCTTCAATAAATGACATTTTCTAGCTACATCATTTGATCTACTCATGTTTACTTACATAATTTTATTTGATTTTAATGTAATGCGCTGTTGCTTACAAGTTGCAGTGTAGCAGGGTGTTATTATATTTTATTTTGAATTATCAATAAGGGGGAATATCTGTGAATAAAAATGTAGCAAAACTATCGCAAAAGATCTTATGTCTATTCTTGGGTGCGGTGATGGTTTTTGGAACGATGATTAACGTAGCCTACGGTATGGGAGAAGACATAAGTCCTATGCAAAAATTAATTCTCGAAGCGGTTGAGCTTGACGACAGTGCAAGGGGCGATTTCGTCGATGTACTTGAAGAGGTTACACCTGCAAATTATGAAGAGTATGTTGACGATGTAAGTGATATAATAGCACTTACTGATGAAGACATAACTGCAGCGCTTGGGTCTTTCGTAAATTACAACAATACATATAAGAACAAACTTCTATTAATGATGGACAGCTTTAATCTAGGTGACATTGAAGCAAAAGACTATACAATGTTCAGCTTTAGGCGCATACAGAAGATGATTAACTTTGAAGTGACTGGCGATTACTATGATGACAGAGGAATGAGAATGTTTATCAGCATATTTAAAAATCTCAAGACTCTTACAGGAGAAGATGCTTTCTTTGATGCTGACGATAATTGCTACAAATTGGATATAAAAGTTGGTGGATCTGCGCTAGAGGGTGAGATCGACAAGCTTATAGATTCCATGCAGTCACTTAAAAACAGAGGTATTACTACTTTTGATGGTTTTGTTAATTATGTTGAAGACGTAATAAATTCACATGCAAATATAGAGATATACAATTTTAAGAGGTTCTTAAAAAGTGAAGGTTTAGGATACAGTGGAGAGCTTAAAAAACCTGATGATGAAGGAACAAGTGCCACTCCTATTCAAAAACTATATCTTGAATTGATATCCCTCAGTAAGGCAGAAAGAAATGAATTTTTGGTTGACGTACTTGCTGATTTAAATGAAAATAATTTGGCTGGTGCTAGAGAAAAAGCTCAAAAAATATTAGGATCAATGCCTAGCAAAGATTTAAATGCAGCATTAGCAGCATTTGCTTCATATTCTGATGACAACAAAGCTACAATGAAATTGGCAATAAAACTTTTTGGGTTAACTGTGGAAGATGAAGGTTATGATACATCTGAGTTTAGAGATATTTGTGAAAGAATCAATTTTGCATTTACTGGAGACTATGACGATGACAAAGGGTTTATGTTATTTGTTAAGTTTTTTGCCACTATAAGAGCTCTTTCAAGTGACGATTTTATATATGATGCTGAGGATGATCAATATAAAATAGATGTAAAGATATCACGTTTGCGTGTATATAGTGTGTTAAAATCAAAGCTTGACACAATGATTGGAGCTATGGATACATTAAATGCTAGAGGAATTAATTCCTTTGATGAATATGTTACAGAATTAGTAGCTACCGTTAATGCTCATCCAAATGAACAAATTTATAACTTTAAAAAATTCCTAGGTGAGGAACGTTTAGGTTATGATGGTGAGTTGCCGGATCCTACTGAGATAGCTCCTACACCTACAGAAGAGCCAGTAGTTACACCGACACCAACTAAGGATAAAGATAGTGGCGGTAATGGTGGATCTTCAAATAAGGGAGGATCTTCAAGCAGTGGTTCAAAATCTACACCAACTACTACTACAGAGCCTACTTCAACACCTGCGCCAATGTTTAATCCTTTTACAGATTTAAAACCTAATCATTGGGCGTTTGACAGTGTACTTGTTCTTGTAGCAAATGAAATAATAGCAGGATATCCTGATAAGACAGTAAGACCTGAATTGGAGATTACAAGAGCTGAAATGGCTGTAATAGTGGCAAAAGCTGTTGGGCTTGAGCCTATTGAGAATCCGGAGCTTGGCTTTGAGGATAGTAGTGATATAGGTGGTTGGGCTGCAGGATATGTTCAAGCAGCTGTTAGCAAGGAGATAATTGTAGGTTATGATGATAATACGTTTAGACCTTCAAGTAGACTTACTAGAGAAGAAATGGTTGTTATGGTAATGAAGGCTTATATGTATGAAGCAGTTGAGAATGTTGAGCTTGACTTTACTGACTTAAGTGATATTGGAAGCTGGTCTATGGGGTATGTAGCTAAGTCTGTTGAGATGGAATTTGTAGAGGGTTATCCTGATCAATCATTTAAGCCTAAGAAGGATGTTACTAGAGCGGAGGCTTCTGCTGTTATTGCTAAGTGTATGAAAGCGGTTGTGGAAGAGGCTGATGAGGAATAGTTATTAGAATTTTATAGATGTGATTTTATTATTAGGCAATCGGTATTTTACGGTTGCCTAATTTATTTGTGGGTGTATATGTATATGTGTATGTGTGTATGTGTATGTGTGTATGTGTGTAAGTTGGATGTAAGTGGATGAATCTGGGTTCAACATATTATTACAAGAACTTATGCTCCGAGACTAAGAGAATGTAGACTCGCTACGGGTCGAATCAAAACTCGCTTCGCTCAAACAGTGATTCGACTGATCCTTCGCTTCGTCAACATTCTCTAAGTCTCTGCGCAAATGTTCTTTCCATAATATGTTGAACGCAAGATAATATGCATTGGTGAATCTGGGGTGACCAAATTATTACAAGAACTTATGCTTTGAGACTAAGGGAATGTAAAACTCGCTGCGGGTCGAATCAAAACTCGCTTCGCGTAGAAACGCAAGATAATATGCATTGGTGAGGATGAATCTGGGTTGTTATAGTGAACACGTGTTAAATATAGTTTGTTTTTTGTAATTTGGCTTTGCAATTTGTGGGGATAGACTGTATAATAATAGTGATAGAAAATTATGGGCAATTAGGGGAATGGGTTTTGATGGTAGATATACATTGTCATATTTTAAATGGATTAGACGATGGTCCGCAGAGTTTAGAACAATCTATGGAATTATCGAGAGAGCTACATAAGAAGGGTATTGAGAAGATTATAGCTACACCTCATTATATTAGTGGAGATGATTATGTTCCGACTTGTGATGAAATAACGGAAAAGGCAAGGATTCTTCAACAAGAAATTGATAAAGAGGGAATGAAGCTTAAGATATATACGGGTATGGAAGTTTATGCCTCTCATGATACCATTGAGAAAATAAAAAATAATGAAATACTCTCATTGAATGATTCTCGATACATACTTATTGAGTTTCCCTTTGAGGTGATTCCAAGGTATATTTCAGACCTTTTATTTGCTATGCAGTTAGAAGGTTTCACTCCTATTATTGCTCATCCTGAAAGATACTGTTCAAAGTACAGAAAAAGTAAGCTGCTAAAAGACCTTGTGGACAAGGGAGTATTGCTACAGATTAATTCCGAAAGTCTTACAGGTGCTTATGGAAAGCGTGCTAAAAAAGCTGCATATCAATTGCTAAAAAAGCGAATGGTGCATTTTGTAGCTTCCGATTCTCACAGTTTAAATAGAATCATGTCAAATAAACAGGAAATAGAAAGAAAAATTTCCCGCATTTGTGGATATGAAAATGCACAGAGAATTATGTACATTAATCCTCAAAGAGTGCTTGAAAATGAGAATGTTTTACATATGTGCACGCTAAAGAAACGACTACTAGTGAGAGGGATTTTAAGAAAATTACGTCTAAATATGTAAGAATGTGCATTAAATGAATTGACAACAATTTGTAAATATATTAATATTATTTTTGTATGATAAAGGAGTAAGGTAATGAAAAAAGGGATTGTTGTAATTCTTGCAGTATTGCTGACTATAGGGACAGGCTTTTTGATACCTGTACTTACCCAAAATGATAAAGGAAATTATATAAAGGAAGCAGCTGGAAGTGCAACACCCAAAGTAACTAAAGCAGTCGCAGTGGCTAGTAGTATTGCGACTAGTGCTGTTATTGCTGAAAACACTGAAACACCAATGGCTTTAGTAACTCCTTTGGCTACACCGGATACCGAGTATAAGTCGGATGTTGAACTTGGAACACCAGAACCCGAGTATAGATCTGATGTGAATCTTGGGACACCGAGTCCTACTGTTGAACCACAAGAAACGCAAGTCAGTGTGCAAGAAGGTAATGAAACGTCAACACCAAAGCCGGTGGTATCTAGTGGAAAAGAAGATCAGCCAACTCCCCAAAAGACAGATAATAGTGAATCGGTGAGTTGGGTGGATAGAAAAATCAAAGAACATAGAGATGAGATAGATGACAATGATTTGGCGGATTTTAGAAGGATTTATTCCTCTTTAAATATAGCATATGTACAGTCAATTATGAATGATGGACTTGATGATGAAGGAATGACAAAACTAAAATCATATTTACGAAATACGCTTGGAGGAGACTATGAACGTGCAAAAGAGCTCTTCTATGAGTATTCATATTTATTATCGGAAGTTTAGGTAAGGTGAGATAAAAACTTTGTGGCTGGAGTTTCAAAAAAATTGATTTCATAGGTTTGATAGCTGAGGTATTGAAAATGTATTTTGAAACTCCCGTAATTAATTTTGAAAAGGGGATTTGTAAGAATGGGGAAAAGTGAGTATATTGAGATCGATTTAAAGGAAATATTTATTGCACTTCTAAAGAAATGGTATATTATAGCTATTTGTTTCATTCTAGCTACAGGGGCATCTTTTGCAATAACTCAATTTTATATAAAGCCTGTATATAAAGCTCAGACTACACTTTTCCTAGGTAAGGAGACGGGTAAGGTTGCAAGTCTAAGTATAGCTGATATACAGCTGAATAATCAGCTTGTATCAGATTATAGAGAATTACTTCAGTCAGATCTTGTTGCTGACAGTATAGAAGATAAATTAGGTGTAGCTGCTAAGGGATTTAAAGAAAGGGTAAATGTACAGACAGTAAAGGATTCTAGAATATTTAGTATAAGCTATAAAGATACGGATCCCGAACTTGCTGCAAATGTTGCAAATGAGCTTGCGCTTGTAATTAAGCAGATGGCTTCAGATATAATTCAAGTAAAAAATGTAAAGGTTATAGATACGGCAAAGACACCAAAGTTTCCTATATCTCCTAGTAAGAAAAAGAATGTAGGGCTTGCAGGATTTGCAGGGTTGGCATTAGGTGCTGGACTTATATATCTACTGGAAATGCTGGACTACACATTTAAGAAGCCTGAGGATGTGGAAAAACAGTTGGAGTTAAATGTTATTGGTGCTGTGCCAAAATTCGAAGGTGGTAAAAGAGGTAAAGGCAAGAAAAAAGATCAAAAACTTCTCGAGCAGGATTATCTTAAGAATCTTGTTACAAAAAATAATCCTAAAGCACCTGCATCAGAGGCCTTTAGAGAGATTCGCACAAATTTACATTATATGAGTATAGATAAAGAGTTAAAGACTATCGTAGTAACAAGTCCTACGTTAGGAGACGGTAAGACGGTAACTGCTGTCAATATGGCAGTGGCTCTTGCAAAATCGGGTAAGAAGGTATTGGTGATTGATGCGGATTTGAGAAAGCCTAAAGTTCATTATTATTTTGGAATAAAAAATGGTGAAGGCTTGACTAATGTGATTGCAGAGAATAAGGATGACAAAAAAGTTAAGGTAATGTCAATTGAAGGAATATCAAACTTAAGTGTTCTGCCAAGTGGACCTATTCCTCCTAATCCAGCGGAAATACTCAGTTCAAATAAAATGCAGCAATTGCTGGAAAGTCTTAAAAGCGAGTATGACATTATAATTGTTGATACTCCACCGGTAGGGCAAGTTACTGATGCTGCAATAGTTGCAGGTATTACAGATGGTACTGTAATGGTATTTGCATGTGGTCAGACAAGAATAGATATGGCTAAGAGAGCAAAGAAAGCTCTTTTAAGTGTTAATACCAATATTATAGGCACTGTGTTGACAAAATTAGATACTGGAAGAGCGAAGTATTATAATTACGAATATAAGTAGTAGGCATAAGAGGGGCTGACTTGTAAAACTTAAAATAAAATAGTTTGGGGAAGGTTTAGAGTGGTATGAGTAATTTTTGGTTAAAGAAAACAGGTATTGAAGGCTTGGTTATTATAGAGCCTAGAGTTTTTGGAGACAGCCGTGGATTCTTTTTTGAATCATACAACAAAAATTCCTTTAAAGAAGTAGGACTTAGTATGGAATTTGTGCAGGATAACCATTCAAAATCTAAAAAGGGTGTGCTAAGGGGCATACACTACCAGAAAAAATATCCCCAAGGCAAATTGGTAAGAGTTATAAAGGGAAGTGTCTATGATGTAGCGGTAGACTTAAGAAAAGACAGTAATTCTTTTGGTAAGTGGTTTGGTATAGAGTTATCAGAAGAAAATAAGAAAATGGTGTACATACCTGAAGGGTTTGGACATGCGTTTTTGACTATGGAAGATGATACTGAGTTTTTGTATAAGGCAACAAATTTTTATTGTCCTGAGTATGATGCCGGGATATTATATAATGATAGTGATATTGCAATACATTGGCCGGATATAGGCTGTGACTTGATACTTTCTGAAAGAGATAGGGTACTGCCAAGCTTAAAGGAAGCAAAACTGATTAATGTTTAGAGGTGTGTACTATGAAAATTGTCGTGACAGGTTCAGAAGGTCAGTTGGGAAAAGAGATTTTAAGACAATTTAATAATAATAGTTATGATATTATCTCAGTGGGATCGAAGGAGTTAGATATAACAATTCTTGATGAGGTTGTATCTATGGTAAGGAAAGTACAACCTCAAGCTATTATTAATTGTGCTGCTTTTACAAATGTAGATGCTTGTGAGACTGATTTTGACAGTGCGTTTAAAGTTAATGCAATCGGTCCTAGAAATCTAGCTATTGCATCTAAGGAAGTGGGCGCAAAAATAGTTCATATATCAACGGACTATGTGTTTGAAGGAAAAGGTGTATTTAAAGATGATAGTATAAGACCTTATGTTGAATATGATACAGCTGATCCAAAAACTGCTTATGGAAGGACAAAGCTTGAAGGTGAGAATTTTGTAAAGCTTTTTAATGATAAACATTTTATAATAAGAACTGCTTGGTTATATGGTGAAGGAAAAAACTTTGTAAACAAAATGATGGAGCTTTCTAAAGAGAATGACAAATTGAAGGTTGTGGATGATCAAAGAGGAACGCCTACAAGTACGGAAGAACTTGCAGGAATGATAAGGTATCTTATGGGTACCGATAATTATGGCCTTTTTCATGGGACTTGTGAAGGACAGTGCACATGGTATGAATTTACGAAAGAAATATTTCGTCAGAAAAAGATTGCAACTAAGGTAATCCCATGTACTACAGAGGAACATCCAAGACCTGCACCAAGACCGGAATACACGGTTTTAGAAAATTATATGCTTAAGATGACGTCAAACTTTATGTTTAAAGATTGGCGAGATGCTTTGGAAATATATTTGAAAAAGCAGGGATAATTATGAAAACTTATCTGGTCACAGGTGGAGCTGGTTTTATTGGTTCTAATTTCATTCACTATATGTTAAACAAATATCGTGAAGTTATTAGAATTATTAATATAGATTTACTAACATATGCAGGAAACCTTGAAAACCTGAAGGAGCTTGAAAACAAGGGTAATTACATTTTTATAAAGGCAGATATATGTGATAAGGAAAAAATAGAAGAGATCTTTACAAATAATGATATAGATTATGTGGTGAACTTTGCAGCAGAGAGTCATGTAGACAGAAGCATAAGGGATCCGGAAGTTTTTGTAAGGACAAATGTTTTGGGAACTCAGTGCTTACTAAATATTGCAAAGGATTATTGGGAAAAGGAAGATGAAACATTTTTACCGGAGAAGAAATTCTTACAGGTATCTACAGATGAGGTATATGGATCTTTGGAAAACGAGGGATATTTTACAGAGGATACACCTCTTGATCCTCACAGTCCATATTCTGCAAGCAAGGCTGCTGCAGATATGATTGTAAAAGCATATTATGATACCTATAAAATGCCGGTAAATATAACAAGGTGTAGCAATAATTACGGAAGATATCAGTTTCCTGAGAAGTTAATACCTTTAGTTATAAACAATGTACTAAGTGGTAAGAAGCTACCTGTCTATGGAGACGGAAAGAATATAAGAGACTGGCTCTATGTTGAAGATCATTGTATTGCAATTGATCAGGTAATTAATAACGGCAAACCAGGTGAGGTTTACAATATTGGAGGACATAATGAAAGGCAGAATATAGATATAGTAAAGACCATAATAAAAACTGTTAAAAATGTTTTGGAAGTTAGTAATCCAAGAAGAAATAATATCTCTGAAGAGCTTATAAAATTTGTTAGGGATAGAAAAGGACATGACAGAAGATATGCGATAGATTCTACAAAGATAACTTCTGAGCTTGGATGGTTTCCTAAGACTCAATTTGAACAAGGAATTGTTGAAACTGTAAAGTGGTATATACAGAATATAGATTGGATTGAAAATGTTACATCAGGTGAGTACAAAGATTATTACCGAAAAATGTATGAGGGATGCGATAGAAATGACTCTTAAAAACACACTAAAAGGAATATAGGGATATGAAAGGTATAGTATTAGCTGGAGGGGCAGGAACACGTCTACATCCTTTGACAAAAGGGATGTCTAAGCAACTTCTTCCAATATACGATAAACCAATGATATACTATCCATTGTCGGTATTGATGCTGGCAGGAATACGAGAAATACTTATAATTTCTACTCCTAGGGATTTGCCTTTGTTTAAAGCATTTCTTGGAGATGGTAGTAATTTAGGTGTGTGTTTTTCCTATGCTGTACAACCTGAACCAAAGGGACTTGCGCAAGCATTTATAATAGGTGAAGAGTTTATTGGCGGTGACAATGTAGCCTTAATTTTAGGTGATAATATATTTTATGGTCAATCCTTTGACAAGATGTTAAAAAAAGCAGTTCAAAGGAAAGATGGGGCAACAATTTTCGGTTATTATGTAAAAGATCCTTTGGCATATGGTGTTGTTGAATTTGATGAGAATAAAAATGTGATTTCAATAGAAGAAAAACCAAAGAAGCCAAAGTCTAATTATGCAGTTGCTGGATTATATTTTTACGACAATACAGTAGTGGATATTGCAAAAAATTTAAAACCTTCTAAAAGAGGGGAACTTGAAATAACAGATTTAAATATGGAGTATCTAAAGAAAGAAAAATTAAAAGTAGAATTGTTTGGAAGAGGTATGGCTTGGCTAGATACAGGAACATATGATGATTTGCTTAAGGCATCTAACTTTGTACAAACAATACAAGAAAGACAAGGTCTTTATATAGCTTGCCTTGAAGAGATTGCTTTAAGAAATAATTTTATTACAAAAGAACAGTTGAAAAAATATATAGAAAATAGTAAGATTAACACTGAATATGTAAAATATATAGTAAATTTGTTGGAAGGTTAGAGTTTGATAAACAAGGAGAGTATTTGTGAGGCACTTATTGACTTTTAATCGTTGGCGGGTCACGTTATTAGTTGATAGGGAATATACATTGGAAGTTATTGTAGCTTATTAGTTTGATAAGTGAATGGGCGAAGCTATGCCTATTCAAAATTATTTTGTGAGGTTAGAAATTATGTATTGGTATGTGCTTTTTGTGCGAGCAGGTAGAGAGAAAAAGGTAGAAAAATATCTAAATAGCCAATTAAATGAAGATTTGGGTGTGCCTTTTATTCCTTTGCAAGAAATGCTGTTTAAAAGAGCAGGAAGTGTAAAAAAAGAGATAAGATTCTTGTTCCCAGGATACATATTTATAGAGTCAATATTGTGTGACGATGAATTCATGAAATGTGTAAACGGCTTAATAAAAAGGTGCAGTGATATTATAGGCCTTTTAAAATACTCAAGTACAGAAATTTCTATGAAAGAATCTGAAAAAAATATGCTAATAGGCTTATGCAATAACGAACATTGTATTGAGGCGTCTTATGGAGTAGTAGAAGGAGATAAAATACATATAATTGGTGGACCTTTAAAGGGTCTAGAAAGCGTTGTAAGAAAGATAAATAGACATAAGAGAGAGGCAATGATTGAAATAGAGATTATGGGTGATGTTAGGCTGGTAACCGTGGCATTAGAAGTTGTAGAGACAGTTTCAGGTGATTGTTATTGCCAATAGATATGATAGTATTCTCAATCTAGAAGATAAAGCATATATGGGAAGGATTCATTTCATAAAGCTGTTAGTCAAATTTTGTTTGAGAGTAGAGGATATAAAATGAAAAATAAAAAAAGTAATTTAAAAGTTTGTTTAGTGGGGTCATCTGGTGGGCATTTAACACATCTTTATATGTTGAAGCCTTTTTGGCAGAATAGGGAGCATTTTTGGGTTACATTTGATAAGGAGGATGCTAGAAGCCTTCTTCAAGGAGAAAAAATGTATCCATGTTATTATCCCACAAATCGTAGTATAAAAGCCTTAATTAGAAATACAAGTATTGCATGGAAGTTATTAAGAAAAGAGAAACCCAATTTGATAATTTCGTCTGGTGCAGCAGTAGCAGTTCCTTTTTTTTATTTAGGGAAATTATTTGGAGCAAAGTTGATTTATATAGAAGTTTTCGACCGAATAGATAAACCTACAATGACTGGAAAAATGGTATATCCAATTGTTGATAAGTTCATTGTTCAATGGGAAGAGCAGAAACAGGTATATCCGAAGGCTGTTAACCTTGGTGGAATATTCTAGAAAATATTAATAAATAGGGTGGGGCGAATGATATTTGTTACGGTGGGTACGCATGAACAAGCATTCAATAGATTGATAGAGTACTTAGATAAGTTAAAAGAAAATAAGATAATTGATGAAGAAATTATAATTCAAACAGGATATAGTACATACGAACCTAAGTGCTGCAAATGGCAAAAATTATTTCCTTATAAAGAAATGGAGCAAAACGTAACAAATGCTCGAATTGTAATTACACATGGTGGACCAGCTAGTTTTATAATGCCACTACAGATTGGAAAAATACCAATAGTGGTGCCACGTCAATACCAATTTGGTGAACATGTAAATAATCATCAGGTGGAATTTGTAGAAGCAGTTAATAAAAGAATGAACAATATTATTCCGGTATTTGACATTGATGATCTAGAAAACACTTTATTATCTTATGATAAGATAGTTGGAACTATGAACAACGAGTCACAAAGCAATAATATTGTTTTTAATGAGATGCTTGAGAAAATTGTAGAGGATTTGTTTATTTAAAAATATTATACATAGGTATTTGAACAGAGATACATAAATTGGTGGACAGATGATAGAAAGAGGTTTTAGTGTATGGCAAAAGTTGGGGTGTTATCCATGCAGAGAATTGTTAACTATGGTTCTTTCCTGCAGGCATATGGTTTGAAAATGATATTGGAAAAACTTGGGCATGAAGTTGAATTTGTAGATTATCATGTTGAAAAGCCGTTAATTGAAACTAATGAAAAAAATTATAGTGGAATAATGAAAAAACTCCATAAAGGAATAGAAGCCTTTCAATATGATGCACCATTAAAACATCGTATTCAGTTTATCTTGTATAAGAAATATTTTGCGTCAAAATATCATGAGATTTTAGGTATTGAAGAGCAAATGAACTATACCCCAGATCTAGATACATTGGTGATTGGTAGTGATGAAGTTTTTAACTGCATACAAAAAAATACCAATGTTGGATACTCGATGGAGCTATTTGGTAAAGGAAATAAAGCAAAAAAGCTGATTAGTTATGCAGCTTCATTTGGTAATACAACACTTGATAAATTGGAACAGTACGGAAAAAGCAAAGAAATTTCAGAATATTTGTGTGGGTTTGATGCAATTTCCGTGCGAGATAAGAATTCTGGAAGTATAATTAAGATTTTAACTAAAAAGGAGCCACTATTCCATTTGGATCCTGTTTTGGTGTACAATTATATAGAAGAATGTGAACTAATACCAAGTATTAATATTAAAGAAAAGTATTTGATTTTGTATGCTTACTCAGGAAGAATATCTAATAGTGAGGCGGACTTTATTTCAAACTATGCGAAGAAGAATGGATTAAAAGTGTATGCTATTGGAGGAGTTCAAAAGTGTGCCCACAAATTTATTGACTGCTCTCCATTTGAAGTGCTGAGCTATTTTTTAAATGCAGAAGCCGTAATTACGGATACTTTCCATGGGAGTATTTTTTCTATAATTACAAAGAAACGGTTTGTTACAATTGTAAGAAAAAGTGTAGGTACTTCTTATGGCAATGAGGAAAAACTGGTTGATTTGCTAAATAGACTTAAATTAATCAGTCGGACTGCAAGACATATTGATGAGGTTGAGAATATTCTTAGTCTTGATATCAATTATAATTCAGTTGAAAAAATCATTGAGGAAGAACGAAAGAGTTCATATGACTATCTTGAAAAGGAGATTTAATCATGTATACAGAACTAAAATCATACCAAATAATCATTGCATTATTAAAAAAGTGGGGAATTAGACATTGTGTACTATCGGCTGGTAGCAGGAATGTGCCATTTGTACATTCTGTTGAAGAAGACCCATATTTTCATTGCTATTCTGTAGTTGATGAAAGAAGTGCAGCATATTTTGCACTTGGATTAGCTCAGGAGTTAAATCAACCAGTTGTTATTTCATGTACTTCATCAACGGCAACATGCAACTATTGGCCGGCTATAGCTGAAGCATTTTATTTGAATGTACCGTTGATAGTATTAACAAGTGATAGGAATCCTGCTATGTTGGGACAATTAGAAGACCAGATGATTGATCAGGTTGGTATGTATGACAGGCACGTAAAAAAATCCGTTAATCTCCCTTTTGTCGAGGATAAAGATGATTTTATATTTTGTCAGAGGTTAGTTAATGAGGCATTATTGGAAACAAATCATCGTGGTATGGGACCAGTACATATTAATGTGCCAATGAAAGGATATAATAATTCTTTCAACATTAAGGAATTACCTGAAGTTACTAAAATTGAGCGTATTGAATTAAAGGACAAAAAAGATAAATGGAATAATAAAGTAAAGAAATTAAAAAAATGTGAGCGGATTTTAGTGGTTGTTGGTCAGAATAGTTTTGTATCTCCTGAGTTAAAAGAAAGTATTGAAACATTTTTTAGTAAGTTCAATTGTTCTTTTTCTATGGAATACATGGCTAATATTGAGGGCGACTGTGCTATAAATCCTACTCTTTGTATGGAAGTAAGATATATTACACCAAATAAATTTAAAGAATTTTTACCCGACATTGTTATATCTTTTGGTGGTAATATAACAGCTGGAGTTAAGGATATGTTGCGTAAATTTGCAGGCGAATTTGAACATTGGCTTATAAAAGAAGATGGAATAGTTGTTGATGCATTTAAGAGTATTAATACGATATTTGAATGTACACCTGAATATTTCTTTGAGTATTTTAATTCACAAGTGGATAAGGATGTAAATAACAACATCGTTTATCATAAATCTATCAAAGAGTATCATGATAGTGTTGTTTTTCCTGAATTTCCTTTTTCAAATGTCTATGCGATAAAGGAAGTTGTGGAACGTATTCCTTCAAAATCTATTCTTCATCTAAGTATTAATAGCAGTATAAGAATTACTAATTTTTTTAAGCTCAAACCAGAAGTTAAAGTTTATTCTAATATTGGTACTCATGGCATAGATGGTTGCTTATCAACATTTTTGGGACAAGCAGCTGTTAGTAAAAAATTGAGCTTTTTAGTGATTGGTGATTTATCATTTTTCTATGATATGAATGCTATGAGAATTAGACATATTGGCAATAATGTTCGAATTCTGATGATTAATAATCAAGGTGGGGAAGAGTTTTATTATAATCGTATGTGGAAAAATGAGGCAAGTGATCTTCATACTACTGCAAGACATAATACTGTTGCAGGAGAATGGGTTAAATCAACAGGATTTACTTATTTGCCAGTGAGTGATAAGGAATCATTAGCAAGTGCACTTGAAGTTTTCTTTGATAATAAAACAGACAAGCCAGTATTCATGGAAGTCTTTACAGAAATGAAAAATGACTGTGATATAATATATGATTTATATGATTTGAGTAGGCCTCGTGATATTAAATCTGAAAGTATTCGCAAGAGCAAAGAATTAATAAAAAAGACAATTGGACAGGAAAAAGCAATAAAAATTGCTAATATATTTAAAAAGCAATAGCTATATTTGAGGAGGAGAATAAATTGGGATTCAAACGCATTGTAAGGCGAGTTGCGAAATTCATTTTGGCATCACAACCAGATGCATTTGTAAAAGTTAAAGTTGCTCAAATTAACTATGGCGAAATTCATAAAGATAGAAAAATTGTTATTACAGGTGGAGGGCGCGGATTAGGTTTTTATATGGCTAAAAAGTTTTTAGCTGAAGGTTCAAAGGTTTTGATTGCTGGGCGCAATGAATCTACTTTAAAAAATGCTGTTCGTGAGTTGGGGAAAAATTGTTTTTATATAACTTATGATGCAACTGAATATGAAAAGTCGAAAGGCTTTATTCAAAAGGCAAATGATATTCTAGGTGGAATAGATTGCTTGATTTGTAATGCCGGTATTTCGTTACATGAAGGAAATTTTCAAAATGTAACTTTGGAAGGATGGGACAAGCAGTTTAATACTAATCTTAAAGGAACCTATTTCCTAGCTAAAGAATTTTTAGAGCTTAAAATGGCCAACAAGGATTTTGGCGGTAATTTGATGTTTATATCATCGGAAACAGGAAATCAATGTTATGATACTCCTTATGGTCTGACAAAAGCAGCTATTAACAGTCTTACTGGTGCATTATCACGAAGAGTTTACCATACTGGGATTCGTGTTAATGCAATTGCACCTGGAGTGACACTGTCAGACATGACAAAAGATTATGCAGAAGCTGCTGATGGAAATATGTATAGGGATTGTGCATCCGGTAGAATATTTCTTCCGGAAGAGGTTGCAGAACTTGCATGCTTTTTAGCAAGTGATGCTGCAAAATGTATCTCTGGTGAAATAATTCACTGTAATGGTGGAAATCATTTAAAAACATTTTGGGAAAAGAATTAAGATTGGATGGAATAAATGAAAATACTTGTGATTAATACGGTTTCTTTTGGTACAAATGGTATTACTTCTGTAATTATGAATTACTACAGAGCTATGAATAAGAATGATATTCAGATGGATTTTCTTGCTATTACTAAACCGCTGGATGAATATATAAATGAATTTAGTAGAAATGGCTCTCACTACTATATTCTGCAAAGAAGGAAGAATGCTATTAAATATTTTCTAGGTCTAATTAAGCTAATGAAACGTGAAAAATATGATTTAGTTCATGTGCATGGAAATAGTACAAATATAGCATTAGAATTATTTGCTGCTAAAATTGCTGGAGTTAAGGTTAGAATTGCACATTCACATAATACATCTAGCCCTCATTTAATAGTTCATAAGCTTTTATATCCAGTTTTCAGAAGGCTAGTTACAGCTCGAATTGCGTGTGGGGTAGAAGCAGGAAAATGGTTATTTAAAGATGGAGATTTTATTGTTTTAAAAAACGGTATTGATTTAGAAAAGTTTAGATATGATAATGCCAAAGGAGAATTAAAAAAGCAAGAGCTTGGTTTAAAAGATAAGTTTGTTATTGGACATATAGGTACGTATTGGGAACAAAAGAATCATGCTTATATTGTGAAATTATTTTCTTCTATTGTAGAGCAATGTCCAGAAAGTGCATTAATTTTAATTGGAGATGGTCCTAAATTTGATGAAATAGAGAATGCACTGCATGAACGGAAATTAGGTGATAAAGTGATTTTTGTGAAACAAACACTTGAAGTTGAAAAATATATGATGTCAATGGATGTATTTATCTTACCGTCCATATACGAGGGGTTTCCAGTTGTTTCCGTAGAAGCACAGGCATCTGCTCTTCCATGTGTATTTTCAGATGTTGTTACAGATGCAACAAACATGACAGGGCTAATCCATTTTGTAGGATTAGATGACGAAGAAAAGTGGATAAGTACTATTTTGGGATTGCATAATAGTAATAGATGTTCTGAAGAGACCATACAGATATTAACAAAAAATGGTTTTAATATACGTACAAATGCCGAGTTTTTGCGAAAATTATATTTTAACGAGATAGGGAATGCTTAGGGACTTTATAAATTGGTTTGACAGAATGTGCAATATAAGCTTTGAAAAAAGTTTCATTTGACTGGTACACTATGTAGAATAAAGCTGTTGAGATGTCACGATAAAATGGACAGAACATAAATAGAATTTTAATGAACTACAAGTGCTCTTGATTTGAAATAAATATAATGGGAGTTGAGAGACAATGCCTACTATTGAAGGATTAAGATTAAAATTATTAAAATACCCAACAAAGGGTTTAGTGAATTATAGAAGTAAAAAAATTAGAAAAAAAGACTTCACTATTATCTAATAATTGTTGGGGTGAGATGATATATGAGAGCTATAACTTGCCAAAGCAGTCACCTACAGTAGCATTGTTTATGGTATCTGACTATATAAAGTTTATCTCAAACCTGAAAGAGTATATTTCATTGGAACTGACATTTATTCGTCCTGAAGAGTCACGTTGGAAAAAGCAAATATGCGGAGATAATTGTTTAGTATGTTATGCGATAGGTGTGATAAAGGATATAGAAATTTTCTTTTTGCATTATCACAGCAAGAATGAAGCTAAAAATAAATGGGAGCCTAGATGCAAGCGAATTAATTGGGATCGTATGATAGTAAATTTAACAATCAGAATGGTTGTACAGAAAGAGAATTAAATATTTTCTTAGATTTGACCTATAAGAATAAAGTTTTTTTTATTTATAGGAATTGGCGTTTTATTACAATAGCGAAATTGTTAGGATTAGGCAATTTGGAAATAATGACTTTGTAAGAGCATCACATGAACCATATGGAAAATCAAAGTATTTAGATGTAAATGAGTATATTAACTTGTTATAGCAAGGTAATATGCTATGTTTATTACATGGACAATTTACCAAATGGTCATGAGTATATTCGAGCTTTATGCAAATATAAATATTTTAATCTTAACAATATAATCAACAATTTATAAAATTAGGAAATGGAGAAGATGTTAGTGAAAGTATTTTTCCTTGTCTATGGTCTTACAAGTGGTGGAATAGAAAGAATAGCAATCAATGTATATAAATACATTGATAAAAGTAAATTTGATATAAATCTTATAACTAAGTATAATAAGCGTGAGTTTTTTGATGACGAGTTAGAGGCTTATGGAGGCAAACGTGTGCCGTTGCTTTCTAATTGCAAGGACAGAGGATTAATGAAGAGGATAAAGTTGGCTCTTAATATTCCAAAAGTGATGAAGGACGGTTACGAAATTGGCTACTTTAATTTGAATGCACCAAAAGACGCATTCAAGTATCCACTTTTAGGAAAAGTAATGGGGATGAAATATATTATTATTCATTCGCATAATTCAAGTGAAGATAAAGGAAGTATATTGAATAGGCTAATTAATAAATTTGGGAGATTAGCCATTGACATTATAGCTAACAAAAAATTAACATGTTCAGAAAAAGCAGCTGTATGGATGTATTCAAAGAAAACTATTCAAAGTAGTGATTATATTCAGATTAACAATGGCATTGATATGGGGTTATTTGGATACGACAAAGATGTTCGTGAAAAACTGAGGAGGCAGCTTGGAATTCAGGATAAATTTGTTGTTGGTCATGTAGGTAGATTTTCTCCACAGAAAAATCATAAGTTTCTTGTGAATATTTTTGGTGAAATTCATAAGATAAATCCAAATAGCTGTTTGTTACTTTTGGGTACTGGAAGCATGGTAGAAGAAATACGCATATATGTTGAACAATGTGGTTTGTCAGATTCAATTAAATTTATGGGGGCGCAAAGCAATGTACATGAATACATGCAAGCATTTGATGTCTTTTTACTTCCATCAATTTATGAAGGACTTCCTGTTGTAGGAATTGAAGCTCAGTCTGCAGGGTTAAGATGCTTTTTTTCTAATAGAATAACTGAAAGCGCAGACATTACTGGAAATGTAAATTTTTTATCATTGGAAGAAGATGCCGAAATTTGGGCTCAAAAAATTGTTCAAGAGTGCAGTGAGTATTTACGTAAAGATGTATCAGATGTTATAAAACGTCATCATTTTGATGTAGAGAGTTCTGTTAAAGCGATTGAAAAGGCGATGCGAGAAATGTTCAAATAAATTATCAAAGTGGGTTTGTGGGATATGATTGAAATAATTTTTATATTGATTCTTTTTCAAAACATTATAAATAGATATATTTCAGTATTTTCATATTGGGATGAATTGATGGCAATAGTATTAATTGTTTGGTTGGTACTAATTCTCCTCAGAACTAAAAGAATACGGATTGAGAAAGATCTAAGTAAAGTAGTATATTGTTTTTTTGTTGTATTGATAATTGGAATCATTTCGACAGTTGTAAATGATCAGTTACAAGACTCAAACATTGCAAAATATAAAGATATATTAGCATTTAGCAAGATGATTCTTGTCATTTTTGGAGTAAGAAGTATTATAATGCGAAAAAATGCAACGAATATCATAAATAGATGTGCAAGTGTATCTCGATATATAACGATTATTATTAGTATATGCGCAGTTTTAGATTATATTGTTGGTATTGGTATGCACAGAGGTTTTAGATATATTCCGATTTTTGTATTCTTATTTTCTCATGCAACATATGCAGTTGCTGCATATATCATTATGATGACTGTTTTCATAGCTGATTCTGTTGATAGAAATAAATGGTATATTATAGCTTGCGCAGCATTGACTATACTAACTATGAGATCTAAAGGTATAGTTTGCGTAATTATAATTCTCTTGTTATTATTAAATCGCAGGTATAATTTAATATCTTGGGCTAAAAATAAAGCTGGAAAATGGGTGGAAATAAATTGGTGGTATGTTACAATTGCAATTGGTGCTGTGTTGTGGGGGCTTAGAGAAAAAATTAATTATTATTTATCTTGGGGCATAAAAGCAGCAAGAACAGGCTTATATATCATTGGATGGGAAATAGTTAAAGATTATTTTCCATTAGGAACTGGATATGGAACATTTGCATCGTTTATTTCTGGTGAGTATTATTCTAAAGTTTATTACCTCTATAATATGCAAAATGTCACTGGAATGACACCAACTAACTATAGTTATATATCAGATGTTTTTTGGCCCTACATTTATGGTGAGTTTGGTTTTATTGGATTTATTGTTTATTCAATCATGTTATTTTTATTATTACGTTATAGTCTAAAAGAAATTGATGTTTATAAAGATTTGTTTTATTCGGTAATTTTAATTTGGCTTTATGCATTAGTAGCGTCTTTTGCAGAAGCATTTTTTACGAATACTTCTGGAGTACAGTTTGCGATTTTGATTGCTGTTTTGTGGAAGATGCGTGATGAGCAGAAAGAAAAGCAGTCAATATGAATCACAAAGAGATTTGTTGGATTAGTGTAGAATTTTTTTAGAATGCCTAAGTTTAATTTTATGTACAAATAATATTATGTTTAAAAATGAGGTTAAAATATATGGTTAGTGTAATTGTGCCTGTATATAATGTTCAAGAAATGTTGGAGGAATGTATTTTATCTATACTTAATCAAACCTATGAAGATTTTGAAATTATTCTTATTAATGATGGTTCGACAGATAGTAGTGGTGAGATATGTGATTATTACAAAGCGAAAGATTCAAGGGTGAGAGTAATCCACAATCATAATAAAGGTGTTTCATTTTCAAGAAATTGTGGATTACAAACAGCGAAAGGTGAATATATTGCCTTTTGTGATTCGGATGATACTTATGAATCTATATTTCTTGAGAGAATGGTTAGTACAATTGAAAAGTCTAGGGCGGAAATTGTTATATGTGGTTATTATTGTAATAGGAACGGAGTTGATTCTAAAGTTACAAACATTAATACTAATAGATTGATTTCAAAAGAAGAGTTATTTGAGAAAATTTTTCTTTGTAATGAAATTGGTGGGTTTGTTTGGAATAAAGTATTTAAACGTACGGTGATTAAAGATATAAAGTTTAATACGAACTTTCAGATTTGTGAAGATACATATTTTGTTTGTGAGACCTTAAGAAATGTAGATAAAATATTTTATACATCTGAACCACTATATCATTACAAAATAAGGAATAACAGTGCAGTTAATAAGATTGATAATATTATTACAAATCGTTCTACCTCAAAATATACAGAAGCTTTTACCCATATTTTGAAGTCATGTCCAATAAGTGACCAAATGACTAAGTATGTCCGTTGTGGTATATTTTGGCTTGCAGTTAGTGTTAAGTGTGATTATCTGAATGCAAATAAAAGGAATAGACAGGTGATAATAAATCTTAATAAAGATTGTAAAAAGAATTTTATAAGTTATGTTAGCTGTAAAAAGATAAATATTAATAAAAAAGTAATTACAGTTCTAAATTGGATGTTTAATTTAAGAAAGTTTAAGTCTAAAAATTAAAAGAAGGGAAAGGGTTATGAAAGTAGGGATTTTAACATTATATTACAAAAACAATAATTATGGTGGACAATTGCAAGCTTATGCATTACAAAAATTTTTAGAAGATAGATCCATTCAATGTGAGCAAATAAGTTTTCAAAAAACAGATAATAAGATTAATCAATATAAAAAACGGAAACTTTCGATGATGAAGTTAATAAAAAATAGGATATGGAGAATGTGTAATATAGTGGTTTATATTAAAGCTAAAGAGCGATGGAGGAATTTTGAGAAATTTTCGAACAGTATTCCCCATAGCAAGTATATATATACGTCTCAAAATATTACAGATAGCATAAATTCCTATGATACCTTTGTTTGTGGTAGTGATCAAATTTGGAGCGATAAATGGAGTGATAGGGAAGAGCAATTAGTTTATTGTTTAGATTTCGTAGATGGTAAGAAAAAAATTGCATATGCTGCAAGTATAGGTGCGAATGAATTGAATAGCGAGCATGCTGATTTACTTAAGAAGAGCTTAGAAAAATTTAATTCAATATCAGTACGTGAAAGTAGCGCAAAAATACTTATTGATGAGATAATTAGTAAAGATATTAAGACTGTTTTGGATCCAACCCTATTGCTGTCAGCTAATGATTGGAATAATGTATGTGTAGAGACTAAAAAATCAAAAGAGGAACCTTATATATTTGCTTACCTTTTAGGAATGAATAGACAACAAAGAGAAGCTGTTACTGATATAGCAAAAGAATTGAAATTAAAGCTATGGACTATTCCATATGTATTTGGTAGCATGAGAACTTGTGATTTAGGCTTTGGTGATATAAAGGATTACTCATCAGGTCCAGCTGAGTTTATTGGATTGATAAAAAATGCTGATTTAATATTAACAGATTCTTTTCATGCGATGGTTTTTTCTGTGATTTATCATAAACAATTTTATGTATTTAAACGTGATAGTGACAATAATCCAAAGTCAATGAATAGTCGTATAGTTGACTTTCTGACAGAATTAGGATTGAAAAAAAGATTAGTTAATTCAAATTTTATAGAGTCAATTGATATAAAAAGCAATATAGATTATAAGGAAGTTGATGAAGTTCTAGAAAAGAAACGTGAGATATCAATTGAGTTTTTAAATAAAGCACTTAATACTAATTGACAATAAAGCTTATATAAAGGTGAGAAAATGTAGAGAGGTTGTCGGGTAAGAATGAAAATAGAGCGTACGAAAAATGCGACAAGGAATATAACTTTTGAATTTATGTTGAGAATTTATAGAATTGCTGTTCCTTTTGTTATGAGAACAGTGATGATTTATATATTAGGTGTTGAGTATTTAGGGCTTAATTATCTATTCACCTCAATTTTAGAAGTGTTGAATTTAGCAGAGTTAGGTATTGGTTCTGCTATGATTTATTCTATGTATAAACCTATTGCAGAAGATGATGAGGTTACAATATGTGGTTTAATGAAATTGTATAAAATATATTATCGTGTTATAGGTGGAGTTGTTTTTATTGTAGGATTGATACTACTTCCGTTTATTCCTAAATTAATTACTGGAGAAATCCCACAAGATATAAACATATATATATTATATTTACTGAATTTAAGTGGAACAGTTTTATCATATTGGTTATTTGCATATAAAAATAGTATTTTGCTAGCACATCAGAGGGTAGATATGATTAGCAAGGTTACTATAGCAACAGATACATTCAAGTACATAATGCAGTTGGGAGTATTGTTTTTATTCGGTAACTATTACTATTTTGTAATGATGATACTTATTTCGCAAATTTTAACAAATGTTGCAACTGCAATTGTTTCTGATAGAATGTATCCTAAATATAAAGCAGTCGGTAAGCTACCTAAACATGTTGTAAAAAGTATCAATAGAAGAATAAGAGATTTATTTACAGCAAAATTAGGGGGTACAATTGTAAATTCGGCAGATACAATTGTTATATCAGCATTTTTAGGATTGACATCATTAGCTATATATCAGAACTATTATTTTATTATGAAGTCAGTTATTTGGTTTATGATGATTATTTTCAACGCTTGTACTGCCGGTATAGGAAATAGTATTGTTACGGAGAGTAAAGAAAAAAATTATAATGATTTTGTCAAGTTTACGTTTTTTACATTTTGGATATCTGGTATATTTGCGTGCTGTTTATTGTGTTTATATCAACCATTTATGAGATTATGGATGGGAGATAATCTTTTGCTTCCACTTGGTTGTGTAGTGTTATTTTGTGTATATTTTTATCTGTTTACAACAAATAGTTTGTTTTGTACTTATAAGGATGCAGCGGGGATTTGGCATGAGGATAGATTTAGACCATTAGTGGGAGCTATGGTTAACCTATTTATTAATTTGATATTGGTAAAAAAGATGGGCATATATGCAATATTATTATCTACAGTATTAAGCTATATATTTGTTGCTATGCCATGGTTAATTCATAATTTATTTGGCGTGATATTTAAACGGTCATTTTTTAAATATGTAATAAACTTGTTAAAATATACTATAGTTATTGTAATTGCATCGATAGTAAGCTATTTACTATGCCTTCTAATTCCAGATACAAAAATTATAAGTTTGTTTTTAAAAGCTGCTGTTAGTTTTTTGATTTCCAATATTATATTTTGGCTTATATTTCATAGAAGAAAAGAATTTGATGAAATGTTGAATTTGCTCGAAAATATTTCAAAGCATAAGATGGATAAATTATTTGAAAAATTCAGATATAAGGGAGATGTATAATAATGTATTCAAATTTAAAGCATATCCAGTTGCTTGTATCAATGCTGAAAACAAGAGGTATTGCAAATATAGTTATTTCACCAGGAAATAGTCATAATGCAATTGTTAGATCTTTAGAGAATGATGCTTACTTTAAAACATATAATATTATAGATGAAAGGAGTGCAGCATTTTTTGCTATTGGTTTATGTCAAGAAATGAATGTACCTATAGCACTATGTTGTACAGCTGGAACAGCAGTAAGTAATTATTTGAGTGGTGTTACAGAGGCACATAGAAGGAAGTTGCCATTAGTTGTAATAACTGCGGATAAAAATCCTTATTATTTAGGGCAAGATGAAGATCAGATGATTGACCAAGTTTCTATGTTGGAAAAGGTAATAAAATACACGTGTACAACTCCAATAATCAAGGATTCAAAGGATGAATGGTATTGTTCAAGAATTTTAAATGAAGCATACTTAGAAATGAATCATCATGGAAAAGGGCCAGTTCAAATAAATGTACCAATAGAAGAAGGAAAACTTGCTATTGGTTACACTTTTACATCGAAATCATTGCCTATATTTAATTTGATAAATAGACTTGATTTATTAAAAAAGGAGGATGTCGAAAAAATAACAAGTATATTTCGACAGCTAAAAGATAAAAAGATACTTTTTCTTTGTGGACAAGATTATCACATTGAAAAGGAAGAAGTTAAATTAATAGAATCAGTATTCTCGAAATATAATTGTATTTTTGCTACAGATAAATTATCAAATATATATGGAACAGGAATAATGCAAATATCTAAAGCTGCACTTTATCATAAAAGAAATATTGAAAGCCTTGTTCCTGATATAGTGATTTCAATTGCAGGAAATACAGCTCTAGATTTTAAATTCTCATTAAAAAATCCAAAGTATTCTTTTAAACATTGGATTATAAACGATGATGGGAAAATTGCAGATCCTTTTAAAAAATTATCAATGGTTTTTGAAGGTTCGACTGTAGAGTTTTTAAGGGCTATGGATTCTACAGTTGAAGAAAAGATTGATTCACATTCATATTTTGATTTATGGAAAAAGGAGAATGATAAATTTCAAATTCCGGATTTTGAGTTTTCAAATTTATATGCAGTAAAAGCATTGATGAATAAGATTCCTCTAAATTCAATTCTCAATTTAGGTAACAGTACAACAATAAGAATTGCTCAGTTTTTCAATTTAGATGAATCGGTACAAGTATATTGTAATCGTGGAGTTAATGGCATTGATGGAAATTTGTCTACCTTTATTGGACAGTCGGCGGCTACAGATAAATTAAGCTTTTTGATTATTGGAGATTTATCGTTCTTTTATGACATGAATGGTATGTGGAATCGATATGTTGGAAAGAACGTTAGAATTATGCTTATTAATAATGAGGGGGCATCATTATTTCACTTTAATCAGGGATTGCAGCAATATCCAACATTAAATGAAAACGTGGCAGCGGAGCATTTTACAACAGCTAAAGGTTGGATAGAGAGTCTTGGAATAAAGTATTTGTGTGCAAGAAAAAAAGAAGAATTTGAAGAATGTATTGAAGAATTTTTAAGTGATTCGTCTGAGGGGCCTGTATTTTTTGAAGTATTCACTCACAAAGATGAGGATGCTAGATTGCAACATGAATTTTATGATATGAACCAAGCGCCTGTTGAAGGTAGTGAAAAGATGAAACAGGTATTCAAAAAGGCAGCATATTCAGTATTGGGTCAAGATATGATTCACAAAATAAAGGGGAATAGATAGCATGATTCGAAAATTGAAAAAAGTAGCACGGAGGATTATTGGAATAAATAGTATATACTACAACGCAGACAAAGACTATGTTTTAAATGTTTCAGAACACAAAAGATTTGAGGGAAAAGTTGCTTTAGTTACTGGTGGATCTGGTGCTATTGGTAGAGCAATTTGTATGAGACTTGCACTTGAAGGAGCGTATGTTGTTGTTTGTGGACGTAGATTAGAAACCACTGGAAAAGTTGTGGCAGAGATAAAGCAGTATGGATGTAGAGCGGAATCGGCAATTTTAGATGTAACTAATGAAAAAGCAATAGAAATGGCAGTTGATAAAATCGTAAATAATCATAAACATATTGATATTTTGGTTAATTGTGCTGGTGGAAGTACTAGAACTAAAAATGCAAATTTACATGAGCAGTCTATAGAAATGATTGATGAAATGCTTACAACAAACCTAAGAGGCAGTATGCTATGTACAAGAGCTGTTAGTAAAAAAATGATCGAACAAAAGTCAGGTAAAATTGTAAATATATCTTCTGTCATAGGTTTGAGAGGAAAAGCTAAGTTTAGTGATTATGCTGCTTCAAAAGCTGGAATTATAGGATATACAGCGTCTGTTGCAATTGAATTAGGTAAGTATGGAATTAATATTAATTGTGTATCACCTGGATATATACAGAGAGGAATATATACAGATGAACAATTACCGTATTTATTAAAATCTAATTGTATGAATAGAGTTGGTACCCATGAAGATATTTCAGCGGCTGTAGCTTTTTTAGCTTCTGATGATGCAAATTTTATAACAGGACAAAATTTGTGTGTAGATGGAGGAAGAAGCTTGGGGCTTCATGGTGATAGTTAAAGTTTTTTGATATGTAAATATTATAACTGAAAAGCTAGATTTTATAAGAATAAAAAATAGAGTGTGAAAAATAAAATCTGTTAAATTATTGTAAAAAACTCGAAAGTTTCGCAAATAAATTGTAAGACTTGGTTTCAGATAGCATAGAGATATAGGTGTTATTAAATTGAGACTTACTGTAAGGATTGGATGTAAAATGAGTAGCTTTTCCTTAGCAAATATACTGGTGCCATTCTAATTATGGATGAATATTTATAATAATATTATAAAAAAGCAACATGTTTTAGTAGGCAATACATAAAGAAAAATCTGGCTTGTTAATTTATAGATATTGAAAAATTCACTGGGAGGCTTGATACTTCTATAGATTGAAACTTGTATATTGATAGAATATAGAAACCTTTACCTTTTATATTTTATATCAGGGTAAAGGTTTTATTTTACCCTTTTTTAGATATAAATATAAATTTGTTTGTTAGTATTAGTATGGATAATTATACAAACTGTAGAAAATTAAACAATAAGTAATTGACAATTGATACTAATAGAAATATAATTTTATGTAGATAAAATACATAATATAAGAAATAATGGTGAGGAATGAAAAAGGGGGAGTTCAATAAAATCAGAATATAATTATAATTCTGATTTGGACAATAAGAGTTATGGAGACGAAAAAAAGAGTTATAAGTATTATAATTACCATATTTATAGTATCAGTTTTTTATTTATCTGCTTTCTATTTTATTGACTATATACATGACTTTGAAATACACAAAGTTGTAGAACCTACTGTAAAAGAATATGGCTACACATTACGTATATGTAAGCATTGTGGTATGGTAAAGAAGGATAATTATGTTGAACCGACGAGTTATCTAATGCCTAATATTGTAATTAATGAAGTGTGTAGCATTAATAATAATATGATGCCGGATGAAAATGGAGATTGTTTCGATTGGGTTGAATTGTACAATCCTACCAATAGAAATATTAATTTAAAGGGATTTGGCTTGTCGGATAAAAAGACTGATTTATTTCAATATACTTTTGGTGATGTTGAAATAAAAGCAAATGACTATTTGGTTGTTTATGCTGTAGGTGATGAGGTTGTAGAAAGCTCTGATATAGATAAAATATATGCAAATTTCAAATTATCATCAGAAGGTGAATCAATATATATTACTATTCCTAATCGAAAGATTGCAGATAAAATAAGCTGTCCTCAATTAAAAGATAATGAGTCCTACGCTAGATTTGCAGTGGATAATTCTGTTAGTTATAAAACAACTAAGGGAACTCCAATGAAAAAGAACAAAGAATTTGTTGACGTTGAAGCTCCTGCTTTTTCAGTAAATTCTGGATTTTATATTAATTCATTTGATTTGAATTTGACGGCTGAAATCGGTACAGAAATTTATTACACACTTGATAGTACAGAACCTAATATGAACTCAATAAAATATGAAGGTCCAATTCGGATTAATAATGCAACTGCTAATGACAATGTTTACAGAGTTAAAAATGATACAACTATTTACAAGGAAGTATTCCCCAAAGAGAAAGTTGATAAAGCAACCATTATTAGGGCAATTGCCTATGATAAAGATTGGAATAGTAGTGATATTGTTACAAATAGTTATTTTGTAGGATTGGATAATTATAAGAATAAGAATGTGATTTCTTTAGTTACAAAACCGGATAATTTATTTAGTGATGAAGAAGGGATTTATGTTAAAGGGGCTAGTTATAAACAATGGGAATCCGAGGGTAAAATAGGAGAGGGCCCAACACCGAACTGGAGAAATAGGGGTTTTCTTTGGGAAAGACCTGCAGAAGTCACTTGTTTTTATAATGAAAATTTAGTTTTTGAACAGATACTTGGTATAAGAGTACGTGGGGCCGGTAGTAGAAATTGGCAAAGAAAAAGTTTTAATGTGTATGCAAGAAAATTTTATGATGGTCAAAACAGATTATTGACCCCATTATTTAATGAAATATTTTATCAAAAATCATTTATTTTACGTGCTTGTGATTATAAAGAAGGATTTTTGCAAAGTTTAGTTGCTGATTGTGATATATCAACACAATTGGCTAAACCATGCTCGCTTTTTATTGATGGAGAATATTGGGGTGAGTATCAAATATTAGAAAAATATGCTACTCATTATATTGAAGAGCATTTCGGAATTGACAAAGATAATGTTAGTATGATAAAAGCTGGACAAATTGATTCAGGGAATCAGATATGTTTAAATGATTACAATGTTTTATTGTCATATATAAGAAATAGTGATATGTCAATAAAAGAAAATTACAATTACGTATGTGAATGTGTCGATATTCAAAGTTTAATTGATTTATATTGTACTCAGATATACTTGAATAATGTTGATTTTTCTTATAGTAAAAATGTGGAAATTTGGAGATCTGAAACAAAATCTAGCAATCCATATGAGGATGGCAAATGGAGATGGATGTTATATGATATGGATGAATGTATAAAAAGTAATTGGAGTGATATTAAGACTTTTTATGATTTTAACACATTTACTGAGGATTTTCCTTGTGTAAATGGTATTTATGAAGATCCTTTTATAACTAGTTTAATGAATAATGAAGATTTTCGTATGCGATTTGTAAATACGTTTATGGACATGGCTAATAGTAATTTTAATAAGGACGTTGTAAAAGAAAAGTTATATAAAGTGACAGATAAACCTGGTAGTTCAATAATTACATTTTTTGAAAACAGATTTGATTATATTACCTCATATATGGCTGATTTTTTCAAGTTAAAAGGTAAATTAACTAATGTAACACTAAATATTAATTACCCTGAACAAGGTTCTATTAAATTAAATTCATTACCTATGATAAATAATAAATGGAATGGTAAATATTACACTGATTATGAAATGAATGTTGAAGCTATTGCACAGGAGGGATACTCTTTTATTGGTTGGAAGATAGAAGGGGCAGAAATTCTTGGGGACAGGCATTCTGAAAAGGTATCAGTCAAACTTATTGATAATAAGGATTGCAGTATTGAGGCAGTATTTGAAAAAGATAAAATATAGAAGGGGAGAGAAAAAATGATAATTAGAAGAGTGATTTTTGTCGTAAGTTTTTTGTTGGTCTTGTCTTTGACAGGATGCGCAAATCAAGGTGGAGAGGTAGCAGGGAAGGGAGATGAAGTTGTTGCGGGTGAGGTTAATACAAGTATAGCATTTGATAAGGACAAGGTTAATGCTGATAATACTGATGGAGTGAGTGTTAGTGATAGAGAGGTTAAAATTACTAAATCAGGATTGTATACGTTAAGTGGAACATGGAATGATGGGCAGATAGTGGTTGACATGGACAAAGAATCTGAAGCTGTTTTGCTGCTCGATGGAGTAAATATTACAAATACAAAATCAGCTCCAATTTATATAAAAAGTGCTGATAAAGTAAAAATTGAATTAGCTGATGGCAAAGATAATATTTTGACAGATGCTGAATTTTACGTGTTTGATGATCCTCAAGAAACTAAGCCAAATGCATGTATTTATGGTAAAGATGATATTACGATAAAGGGAAGTGGAAATTTAACGGTTAATGCAAATTATAATAATGGTATTGGAACAAAAAATGATTTAAAGATAACAGGTGGAAATATTACTATTAATGCATTTAATAACGGATTAAAAGGGAATGACAGTATGACTATAACAGGTGGCAATATTGAAATTACGGCGGCTGGTGATGGAATTGAGGTAACAAATGAAGAGGATATTGATAAAGGATTTGTGAAGATAAGTGGCGGTAAAATAAAAATCAAGGCAAAAGATGATGCAATAAAAGGTGTAACAGGTGTATCTATTCATAATGCAGATGTTAAGGTAAGTGCTGATGGGGAGGATGTTAAGTGTGAAGGGCCTAAATATATAGATGAAGATTGTATTAGCCCACTAGAGCCAGATGATACTGTTTCAGGTGATTTGTAATAAATCGATTTAATGAATAAGCTAAGGGGAGTAAATATATTCCCCTTAGTAAGGGTACAACTCAGAATTTTCTTAATTAATTATCTGATTATAGCGTTTTTATCATCGTACAGGGTGCTTTCTACATTGGCGTTAATGTTATCTAATGAAGGTAAGACTCTTATAAATTAGTCCATCTCAAGGATTTCTTTGAAAAATTGATATGATTAAAATAAATGAAGATATATCTTGACAAATAATAATGAATTTTGGTAAAATTGGTCAAGTGTTTAGAAAAAGTAAAAACAGACGTACTTATTAATTTTTGGAGATCAGAAAATCTAGCAAAGAAGATAAATTACCTTTGCCTTTTCTTATCAAGGTAGAGGTTTTTTATTGTCCTATTTTCTATTCTAAAGTTAATCTGGAAATTGCTTTATTCAACATACAAAAAAACATAACAGGGGGACGTCAAATTATGAGGTCAAAGAAGTTGTATCAAAAAAGTATTTCAATTGTATTATTTTTAGCATTTCTAATTTCAAGTTGCTATACACAAGTGTTTGCATCAAATGCTACTAATGTTCAAGGTCAGGTTAATATCAATCCATCTGATGTGGAATTTAGTGAATCTCAATTATTAGAAGATATTGATACAAGTGTAGCAAATTCGGTATACTCCGATTCTAAAGATATACAGTTTAATACTGATATATTAAGAAGTAAAAAAACAAACAGATTTATTATAAAGTACAAAAATAAAAATAGACGCGGTAAAGTATTAAATAAGATTAAAGGAAAGTTGCGCTCTGCAAGAAATTCTAAGAATAAGAAATTTGATATTGTTTCAACTGAATTAACATTAAATGATTTTGTTGAAGAGATGGAAAATAGTAATGTCTCCGAAGAAATAGAATATATACAGCCTGACTATGAGATAACACTTTCCTCAAATGATACAAATTATGTAACACAATGGGGAATTGAGAATAGTACAATAGATCAATTAGGTTTTAATATTGACTCAAATGTAGTTGATGCATGGAATGAAACTGAAGGAGAAGGGGTAACAGTAGCTGTAATTGATACTGGAGTAGATATTACACATAAGGATTTAGAAAATAATGTGTGGGTCAATGAAAAAGAAATACCAGACAATAACATAGATGACGATTTTAATGGTTACGTTGATGATTATCTAGCTTGGAACTTCTATGATGATACTAATGAAGTATATAACAATGAAATGTCTTATGATTTGGGGCATGGAACCCATATAGCTGGTGTGATTTCTTCCGAGAAGGATAATGACTTTGGAATAACTGGAGTATCTCCAAAAACAAAGATAATGTCTTTAAAAGCGTTTAGTAATGGAGTGGCTCGTACAAGTGATATTATTGAAGCTATAGAGTATGCACAAAATATGAATGCTAGAGTTGTAAATTGCAGCTGGGGTACACAAGCGAATAATATTGCTCTAAGAGAGACTATGGAAAATTCTGATATGCTATTTGTATGTGCGGCAGGTAACAGTTCTGAATCAATTGATACAGAATGTGTTTATCCAGCTTGTTTTGGATTGGAAAACACAATATCTGTTGCATCAATCAATAAAAAAGGTGAGTTATCAAGTTTTTCTAATTATGGGGAGGAAAATGTTGATATCGCAGCTCCCGGAGAAGATATAACAAGTACATTACCTGGAAATCGAATAGGGCAAAAGAGTGGGACCTCTATTGCAACACCATTTGTATCTGGCGAAGCGGCTCTAATGTTCAGCAAGTATCCAGATTTAAGTGCAAAAGAAATAAAGGATAGGATAATAAATTCGTCAGACAGGTTATCAACTTTAGAAGGCAAGGTAAAAAGGGCAAACAAAATTAATATTACTAATGCTATATTAGATATAGTAAATGATGAATTAATTGAGCTTAGAGCTGCAGCAAAGGATGTTGAGGATTTAGAAGAGGTAGAAGAGGTTGTTGAAGAAAGTGTCAGTGAATCTGTGTATGATAGCGCGGTATTTAATACATTTGATTCTGCTGTATATTCTAATGGACAAGAAACAACAAGTAATATGTTTGGGATTCCCACATCCGCTATGAATGGTGTTTTTAGTGCAGTAGTTAAGGGGAATACAAGGACTAATAGGTTATTATCACCTGAAATGAATAAAGATTCTGATAAAAATGGTGTTGTTAATAATTTCATAAAAGAACTAGCTTCTAATGTTCCTGCAGTATATAGTCTAGACGATGCAAATTCTTGTCAAAAGATAGAATTAAAGAGTTCGACTGCTAATATGAATGGTGCAAAAGTATACCAATGGTTTCCTGTAAATCCTGGTGAGAAAGTAGATGTATCACTTGATGCTAAAGTATCTGGAAATGTTAAAGTTAAGTATTATACAGCATGGTTTAATGGGAGTTCTCATTTAGGAAGTACACCAAGTGTTTACTGTGATAGCACATATTTTACTACAATACAGAGCTTAAATATAGAAGCGCCTGCTAATACTACAAGGGCTCAATTTATTATAAGATTAATACCTTTAGACAATACATCTACAGGCTCTATATGGGTAAAAAACGCTGTTGCTGAAAAGAGTGTAAGTGGACAGAACTTTATAACAAGTGGTACTAAGGCAACAGAAGCTACTAGAATTAAAAGTGTTGGTAAGAATTTATTCTCAAATGATATGTTTTATAATATGAGTAGAGCAGACGTGAAAGGTGGAAGTGTATCGGTTGAGAATAACAAATTGAAGTTTGTTTCTACCAGTAGCGATGCGTATATTATTACTAGAAATTCATACGTTGCAGGAACTAAGTCTCCTAAATCCCACAATAAGTATGATATACCGGTGACGTCATCTCCTATGTATTATACAAGAAAGATAGAGAATATGACTGAGGGTAATACAAACGAGTATATATATTATTACGATAAAGATAAAAGGTTAATTTCATATGCTCGTGTTGCTACAAGTGTAAATGGTACAAAGACAAATAAGTTGATTCCGCCTTCTAATGCTAAATATCTCCATATTCGATTAGGTGCAACAAAAAGTGGGCAGACAATTTACTATTCTGATTTGATGTTGAGCAGTGAAAACATAGCTTATAAGCCATATAGGGAAAGTGCTACTTATATACCTGTTGAACTAAATTCAATGTCAGACAAAATAAAGGATGAAATTGACTTGAATACAGGATTGTATACAAAGAGAGTTGAAAAAGTGACTGTAAATAAGGGAGATTGGTTGTGGCAATATAGTACTGGTTTTAATGAATATGAGTATGAATTGGATGCTACAAGTATACTTCCGGGAGCAGTAATAAGTGTTGATGGTGTTGATTGTGTATATTCAAGTGGCACAAGTGACGATTTCTATTGGACAGATGCAAATAAAAGCAAAATAGGAAATAGCAACATAACATTAAAATATACTGATTATACAGTACCTTCACAGGTTACTATTCTCTATCCACTGGCCAACCCAGTAGTAAAAAAATTAGATATTACACCAGTTACTTCGTTTAGTGGAGGTACGGTATTTGTTGAAAATGCGGTGAAAAAAGTGTCTGTGTACAATAACGGTATAGCAATAAACGATAAAGAATTAAAAATAAGTGAAATCGAAAGTGTATATAAGATAAAGAACGGAGAGAAGACTCCTGTTAATTTGAGTAATGTAACAACTAATTCAGAATGCACTGCATTTACTATAAGTGGAGCGGTGTGGGGAGAAATGTATGAATATGTTTATAAGTATGAATCTTACTTAAGTACTCTTCCTACAATACAATATTCATTTCCAACAAGCATTGAAGCACAAGTTGAGAATAATGCTCTATCCATAGGACAACAATCACAATTGATATCTAGTTTAGTTGAGCAAGTAAACAGCCTAAAAGAACAAATTGACAACCCAAAGAGAGTTGTTGCAGGGCCGTTTGATATATCCTGTAGACCAGCAACACCGTTTAATGTTGTACTTACGGCAGCAAATACAAAGGACTTTAGTAGCAGGAAATTTACAGTTGTTTATAACACCGATGAAGTGACTGTTAAAGACTTATGTGCTGCAACTTCAACATTAGAAACAGGAGTTTGTAATCCTGTGGGTACAAATATATCTATTGTAAAGGTTCAACCTGGTTTAATTGAATTTATTGTATACAATCCTGTAGATGTTGGAATGTCCTGGTCGGGAGCTGTAAATAGCGTGGTGTTTACACCTAAGTCAGGTGTTTATGAGGCTAGAATTACATATATTGCGGAATAAGGGAGGTTAACGTATGAAGAAAAAAATAATGGTTGTATTAGGTTTAATTATAGCTGCTATTGTAGCGATAAATGGATTTGATATTTTAGATTTTGGTCACGTAAGTGCATCGGAAAACATTGTTGGAGGTACATATAGGTCGGCTTCAGGTATAGTTGGGCCTGATAATAGAGTGTATGTTTTATCTGGATATAAAGAAGTAATAGTTAAGGACTTAAACAATGATGAAATAGAGAGATATCCAACAGGAGTGAAAGCACCTTTGGATGTAGTTGATGGGTATAATTTTTTATGTGCAAGAGTATTGGAATGTGGAGAGGTTTGTGTTATTGGTAGATTTGGTAGCTTAGATAATGAAAGCTATTGGTGCCAAACAAATTATATTTGGAGTGAGGCTGATCAAAGGTATGTTGCTAAATTTACGACTAAGTTGAAGTCTGGTACAGAGGATTATTGGTTTTCTACATACGGTTTTGTGCTTGATGGATCAGTTTTTTATGTATACAAATTTACAAGTACAGGAATAGAAAAATTATCAGGAAAGTATCCAACAGAGCTAGGCGGTCTTTACTCTGGAATTAGTCGTAGTAAATATTCATTATATTTGGGAAACGATAATTTATTGTATTGTGTTGACAAAGATAAAGAAAAAGTATATAAATGCAAAAATGGAGAATGGAGTTATACAGGGTATTTAGAAAGCACATATCCAAATTGGAAGGAACTTATTGGGATAAATTCTATTGACCCAAGTGTTGGTTCTGATAAGGAGTGGCATTATAAATATACTGTAAATGGAAAGAAATACTATGCAAAACTCCGTAACATAGAATCGTATTATCTAGTAAATAGTGCACCAGTAATAAATGAAACGAACCCCAAATATAAACTTTTATCTATTGATGAAAGTACAATTACCCCAAAAGTATATGTAAGCGATTTTGATAATGATAATTTGACCTGTAAGTATTATGTTGATGGAAGCTCAACGCCTAAAGAGTCTAAGGTAGTGACTAGTACATCTACAAAGAAGGAAGTTGCATTTAGAGCCCTAAGTGTATCTGGATGGAAGGAAGGAACTCATACTTTAAAATTTGAAGTTAGTGATACAGAAAAAACTGTTACACAAGAGATTATTATAAATAAAGTTTCTGCAAGTATAATTGAAAAAGCTGACAGTATAGCCTTATCGCATTTTGGAATTGATAGTGAAGCTAAAGGAAAACAGTTTACATACATGTATACTGTTGGTTCTAAGTCAGGTTGGGTTCCGCAGAAAAACTACACCAAGTATTCTCTTACACCAAATACTACATATTCAGTTAATGTTGAAGCAAAAGATGAGATGGGCAATATTTACAAGTTTTATACATCAAATAAAAGTATAACAACTTTAGCTCAAAAACCAAAAGTTAACTTGAGCAATCCTTCGAAAAGTACTTTGAATTTATCGGTTATTGACAACAATCCTTCTTCTACACAGTATCAGATTACTGTAGGTAATAAGTATGTAACAACATCGGGGAGTTTAACTAATACTGCTACATGGATAACGTTAACTAATAAAAATATAATAGTAAAAGGATTGATTGCAGGTAAAACTTATCAGTTTAGAGCAAAAGCTAAAAATTCTAAAGGAGTACAAACTCCTTACAGCAACAGAGTGAGTGGAACCATATTAAATTAAGGAGATAAAAATAATGTATAAAATTCAAAAGTGCATAGTTAAGATTATATTGCTTGTTTTTATTATGACAACATTATTTCAAAACATAGCCTTTGCGAGTTCATCTAAGAATAATTCAAAGGATGAGGTGGATAAAAAAGTAGTAGAGACTGTGAATTCTAATAAATATAATGATACAGGTATTAAAAAAAGTAAAGAAAAAACCGATTTTGAAAGAAAACTGCCTACAGAAAAGGAATTGCTTGATAAAATTAGTGACAAAAAAGTAAAACGGGAACTTATTATTAAATACAAGGATAAAAGTTTTGACAATACACAAAAGACAGAAAATTTGAATAAAGTAAAGAGTGGACTTAAGCTAAAAAAATTAAAAAGTAAAAAGAATCTTAAAAAATCAAATATAGATCTTGTTGAGATAGACGAAGAGGACAATGTACTTGATGTAATTGAAGAGCTTAAAAAGGATGAGGACATTTTATATGTGCAACCAAACTATAGTGTTGATTTACTTGGTATACCAGAAGATGAATTCTTTGATCAGCAATGGTCGCTAAAGAATGTTGGTCAAGATATACAAGGTAAAGTAGGAGTTGAAGGCATTGATATAAATGTTTTTTCTGCGTGGGAAAAGACTAATGGTGCTGAAGAAATAATTGTTGGTGTTTTGGATACTGGAATAGATACTTTTCATGACGATTTAAAAGACAATATTTTTGTTAATGAAGATGAAATACCTGGCAACGGTATTGATGATGACGGAAATTCGTACGTAGACGACATCAGTGGTTGGGATTTTTATAATGATGACAACAGTATAAATGACTTAGAAGGAGAGGAACATGGTACTGCTATTGCAGGCTTGATAGCTGCAAAAGCAAATGATACAGGAATACATGGAACTGCACCAAATGTAAAGCTGCTACCTATGAAATTTGTAAGTGGCGGTAAAGGTTATACTTTTGATATACTTGAAGCTATTGAATATGCAAAAAAATTAAATGTAAGTATTATTAACTGCTCGTGGGGAACGGAAAATTATAATGTTGCCTTAAGAAATGCTATGGCAGATTCAGACATTTTATTTTTATGTAGTGCAGGAAACAATGGGGACGAAACTGCAATTTACCCTGCAGCATATAACCTTTCCAATACGGTTTCTATTGGTTCTGTAGACAATTCGGGAAATATAGCATCTTTTTCGAATTATGGGGGAATGGTTAATGTTTTTGCACCCGGGGTTGATTTGATAAGTACCAAGCCTCAAAATGATTATTCATACTATTTTGGTACATCTTATTCAACAGCTTTAGTTACAGGTGTTGCAGCTTTATTAAAAAGCTACAGACCTGATTTAAAAGCGCAAGACATTGCATATACGATAAAGAACAATGTTAAAAAACAAGATGCAGATTATGGTTTGGTGGATGCAACGTTAGCATTTGATAATATTTTGATTTATCAGGCAGAAGATGAACAGGAGTCTGTAGCTCAGGATGTTTATGCTAATGATGAAGTGGAAATACTTGGCGCAGGGATAGAGACGTTTTTGTTAGAACAACTACACTACGGAGTTGATGGTGTTAATCCTGCTACAGGTAACTTTTCAAGAAGCTATGTTGATATGAGCATGGAAACAGTAGGTCCGGATATAGAAATAAAAAGGTCTTACAATTCAAAAGACGAAAGAAGTAGCGTACACTTTGGAAGAGGTTGGACTTTTGGATATGAAGGAAATGTGAAATATGATAGTTCAAATCCTTTAAGAGTAATTGTCACTTTACCCGGTGGAGGTGTTGAAACGTTTCTTCCGTATGGGGAGGATGGCACGTATATATCTGATTATTCATCCGGATCAAGGAATATACTTAAGAAGTCTTCTGAGGATATGTTTTCTCTTATTACAAAGGATCAGACTGTTTATGAATTTAACCAAAGAGGATGGCTTTCTTATATAAAAGATAAAAATGGCAACTATATACAAATTACAACAAGCAATAGTGGAAGAGTCCAAAATATAATTGATCAAACTAATAGAAGTTTTACTGTATCATATAATAGTTATAATTTAATAGAAAAGATAACTGATGATACAAGTGGAAGATTTGTGTCTTATCAGTACAATTCATTGCGACTTCTAAATAAAGTTATAGATTCTATGAATAATACTATTTACACTTATGGATACGACACAGAAAAGTTTTTGGAAAGTATTAAGGATGCAGATTTGAAGGAAATAGAAAAAGTGGTTTATGATCATTCTGAAGGAGACAAAGAGGATAAGGTTACTAAGCAAACCGTGTATTCTACTGATACCGTTTATAATACTTATACATATGATTATTATGAAAGTGCTAGGTGTACGGATATAACTGATTTAGAAGGTAGAAAAACAACAAAATGGTTTGATGAGCAGTTTAACATAGTTCAATCTATTGATCCTGAAGGCAAGAAAACTTCAGCCGAGTATTATATAAGTGAGGGGAATATTGATTGGGAAGTGAAAACCGATGATACCGGTTATGGAAGGACTGGATTTTCCACGGTTAGTGTTGACAATGTAATATATGTTATAGGTGGAATTGAATATATATATGAGAGTGTTCCTTGTAAAGAAAATCAAGTGTTTAGGTATACTCACAAAGTTCCTCTTAAAAATCTAGAGATATATAAAACAGATATGAGTAGATGGACAACTAGGTCAGCTATGCCTGTTGTTGATAATGAAGAGGGTAGAAATAATGCAGCAGCAACTTATTATAATGGTGATATATATGTTGCAGGAGGGACAAGTTATGTAGAGAAGGAAGGGGATTATAATAGTTATGGATTCTTTATTCCGGGTGGATACTCAAGCTATGGATTAAATTCTGTTGTCAAATATAATGTAGACTCTAGGTCTTGGTCAAAAATTGCTAGTATGAATCATACACGATCAAATTTTTCGTTAGTTGAACTGGGGGGAATTATTTATGCTATTGACGAAGATGGGATTGAAAAATATGATTCAAAAAATAATAAGTGGGTTTATACACCTATTTATGGCAACTCTTGCAGCAAAGCAATAGCTTACAATGGCAAAATATATGGACGTGATAATCAATACAGGTTATTAGAATTTAATACTGTTGACAACACTTGGAGTGTTATTGCTTCAGATGCGCCAGAAGGATGGCTTGCAGTTCGTAATAATAAATTGCTTACAATAAATGAAAGCATAGGCCTTATTTATGAATTTGATTTTGAAATAAAAGGCTGGAAGCCTGTTGCTTCCCTTGAAATGTCTGATATGAGTGCTTATTCTCGCTATGGTGGAACTGTTTGTAATGGTAATATATACTCATTTTTGTGTGCTGATCATCACTACAACGGTGATGATGCTTACAACTATGTTATTGAGGGAAAGTGGAATGACGAGGTTAAAATAAATCGGTATGGGGATGTCAAAAGTATAACTGACAGAAGTGGGAACAAGTATCAATATGGTGTTGACAAAAGAGGTAATATAACCAAGATAACAAACCCAGACGGTAGTACAAGGGAATATACTTATGACGATAAAAATAATCTATTGAGTGAAAAAGATGAAGAGAATAAATATACTTTTTATCAATATGACAATGACAATATAAATCTTGTTAAGGAGATACAGCCGTTATCTAGTACAATAAACTATGTAGAAGGGGTAAATGATAGCCTTTTTGCTATAACAGAATATGAGTATTATCCGCCTGAGAATTGCAATGGATTTAAGGGAATGTTATATAAGGTAATAGACCCTGAAAATAATGAAACTACATATACATATAATTCAAAGGGTTATGTTGAAACGATAAAAGATGCTGAGGGCAAAAAAACAACCTATGGATATAACAATATAGGATGGTTAACTTCCGAAACAACCGGCAAGGGATTTGTTACTAGATATGAATATGATTTAAACGGTAACGTTGTAAGAATGAAGCTTAATGGCGGAGAGACAATACGAATTGTTTATGACAGCATGGGCAGAAAAGTAAAGGAAGTACCGTCTGAACTTTATAATTCTGCTTTGGACGGATTAAATGCAACACCAAAGAATTATACATATAGTGGAAATCATGGCGATAGAACAGTGTATTATAGGAGTGGATTGGTTTCACAGCAAACTGATGCAGAGAATAATATTACAAAATACAATTATGACAAATATGGAAATGTGGCAACAGAAGAAAAACCTGATTCAAATGGAGTGTCTTCAAGAAGAGGAGCTGTATATGAATACAAATATGATAATATTAACAGATTAAAAGAGGTTCGCTACAAGGAGAGTTTAACTGCTACAGCATATAAGACACTAAAAAAGTATGATTATTTAATTTTAGAAGATGGAAAAACACAGACAGTACAAACTACTTATTTAAATGATACTCAGTCAGCAGTTGTAAAAACAACCTATGACTTTATGAACCGGGAATTAGAAGTTGTTAATCCTGATTTGACAAGTGATGAAAAGACCTATTATAAAAATGGTTTATTAAAAACTCATAGGGATGAAGCAGGGTTTGTGACCTATTATAACTATGACAGTATGAACAGATTGACAGAAATATGGAAACCTATTGAAGTCAGTGGTGGCAAAGTTAAATACTCATATTCTAAGAAAACCTACTATAAAAATAGTTTGGTTAATGAGGAGAGGGTGTCAAAGCAGAAGGTTGAGTACCCTAATAAAGGCACAACCTACTATGTGAGTAAAAACAATTATTATAAAAATGGCAAGGTGAAGGAAAAACTACAAGACGGGAATACTAAATTGTTTTATGATTATGATGCCGATAATAATATCAGTTGTGAAAAGGTTTATACTTCTAGCACTAAATATATTTTGACGAAGTATGAGAATAATTATTTTGGCAAACCAGATGAAAAGATACAGAGTGTTAGGAAAGGTGATATATCAGGTAATACCTTTTCTGATAATTCTTTAGTTAATTTAGTTACAAAGTATATTTACGACAAGAATGGTAATGTTAAAACGATAACTACACCTGAGCAGGTAAAAACTACTTTTGGCTACGATAATTTGAACAGGCAGACAAGTGTAAGCTATGATGATAGTTTTGTAGATGCCACTGGAAAAACTACAACAGGAACAATTAAGGCTACTAAAGTATATAATTATGAAGGAAAACCACTTAAGGAAATCGATGCTAATGGTAATGTCACAGAGTATAGCTATAACAAGCGAGGCATGCTTGAGAGAATCACAAGGAAGAATGTGACTATAGACGGAGTCAAAATTGATCTTGTTAAAGCATCTATCTATGACCTTGGTGGAAGAGTAATTGCTAAGGTGATGCCCAAATACTATGATAGCACTAAGGCATATACGGCACTAAACAGAACTGAGTTTAGTTATGATTTGATGGATAGAGTAATCGCAGAAAAACAGGTTTACATGGACACAAAAACTTCTACATGGTTAAATTACATATCACAAGCTTACAAGTATGATGAAAAAGGAAATGTTGTAAAGGAACTTGATGCCCTAGGATATGAAGCAGGAAGTGGTTCAACATTAGAGGCAAAGATTGAAACTGGTTATGGAAAAGAGTACACATATACACCAAACAACAAAGTTGAGACTGTTGCACATCCTGTGACAATAGAGGACGGATTATCCTATACAACTAAATACACCTATGACACTGTTGGAAATTTGTCATCAGAGATGGATGCAAGAGGGGTAATAAAGAATTACTATTATAATAATTCTGGAAATCTTACAGATATTAAAGTAAAAGCTAATGCCTCAGCAGTAGAAAAGACAATACAGCATAATACACATGATTACTTAGGAAACGTAATTACACAAACTGATGGTAATGGCAATAAAATTATTTATGCCTATAATGCTTTTAATAAGATAAGGCAGGTTACATACCCGACAGATAGCACAATTGCTAAAAATGTTGTGATTTATCAGTATGACAAGGATGGTAATCTGAAATACCAAAAGGATACTTTTGGAACTGTTGACCTCTATGAATATAATAAGGCAGGTAAGGTGAAGGTTCATACAAGGAAGTCGTTGTCAGGTACTGATCCTGTTATTAAAACAACTCAGGAGTATGATGCCAACGGAAATGTAAGAAAGAGCGTGGATGGAAGAAAAATAACAACAGTATATAACTACAATGAATTAAACAAGATATCTTCACAATCCATTACAGTAAGCGGTATTATACAGACAACTAGATATAAATACGACAAGAACGGTAATAATACTCAGACCACCGATTGGAGAGGCAATACTTCAAAGACTGAGTATGATCAATTAAATAGGGTTTCGCGTACTGTTGATGCTTATAATAAAACTATTGAAAGGTACGAGTACAATAGAAATAATGCTCAAATTAAAGCATATGATGCCTTAAATAACATGACAGAATATAAATATGACAAAAATAACAGGCTGATTGAGACTATTGACCCGAAACTTCATTCTACAATTCAGGAGTATGATGAGGTGGGAAATATTACAGCTAAAACCGATGGCAATGGTTACACCACAACCTATGAATATGATGAGTTCAACCGCCTTGAAGCTGTAATAAATCCTCTGTTGGAAACTACAAGTTATACTTATGATTTGAATGGAAACATGCTGACCCAGACTGATGGAGAAGGAAACAAAACTGACTATAGGTATAACGTAGTTAATAAGTTGATAAAGACTTGGAATATGGGAAGTAGCAAAGTTGAATCCTATACATATCATCCAAATGGTCTTATGAAAACAAAAAAAGACAAAAACGGTGCAACAACCAGCTATGAGTATGACTGCCATGGAAGATTAGATAAAAAATCAGTAGGAAGCTTGTCGGTGGTTTATACTTATGATGGAAATGGAAATCAACTGACCATGACCGATGGCACAGGAATTACAGAACGCATCTATGATGAACTTAACAGGGTAAAAACAAAAATTGTACCGAAGTTTGGAACAACGATATACACTTATGATATAACTTCTGGTGTCGACACAGGTTTTATAGCAGAACAAAGCAAAGACCCTAAAGGAAATATCACAACAAAGGTATTTGATAAAGCTGGTAGGATAAAGTATGTTTATGATGGAACTGTAACGAGTTCCTCTAAAACACAGTACAATTATTATGACAACGGTAATAGAAAAAATGTAATTTACCCGAATGGTTTTAGGGAAGATTATACTTATTACAAAGATAACCTTTTGTGGACTTTGAAGAATTATAAGAAATCGGGAAGTACTGATGTAGTAATGGACTCCTATACTTATACATACGATAAAGCCCATAACCAAGACACTAAAGTGGAAGTAATAAACGGCGAGAATAAGGGTAAAACAAGTTATACTTATGATGTGTTGAACAGGCTTAAAACAGTTAAAGAACCAAATGCTAGAACAACAAGTTATCAATATGACAGAGCTGGAAACAGAAAGAGTGAGGTAGTTACTTTAAATGGAGAGACAACGACCACAACATATAATTACAGTAAAGACAACAGGCTGAATTCATGTATAAAGAAACAGGGCGAAGAAGTTATAGAGAAAGAGATCTATGGATATGACTACAACGGCAATATGAACTATAAGTCAAAAAGCACAATACAATCTTATGATGTAAGTGAAGGTGAAACAATAGGATTATATGCTGAAACCATGGGTAATTCTGAAGTAACAGTAAATTATTATGATGGATTCAACCAGCTTGTAAAAACCCAAATAGGTGACATGAACATAACCTATGCCTATAATGGAGAGGGCTACAGGGTAGAAAAGAAAGTAAACAACTCAACAACAAGATACCTGTACGAGTATGATAAAGTAGTGCTTGAGACAGACGGTACAGGTGTACAGACAGGAAGAAACATATATGGCACAAATCTCTTGATGAGAGAAGCCGGCAATGATACACTATACTATATGTACAATGGCCATGCCGATGTAACTGCATTAATTGATGCTACAACTGGAGTTGTAAGGGGAAGTTATTATTATGACCCATTTGGTAATGTACTAGAGCAGAAGTATTACACTGCAAGCAGTGCAGAGACTTCACAGAAGATAAACAACAGCATTACATATGCAGGCTATCAGTATGATGATGAAACGGGCTTATATTACCTTAATGCCAGAATGTATGATCCCAAGATTGCAAGATTTTTGCAGGAGGATACCTATAGGGGTAGTGCTAATGATCCGTTGAGTTTAAATTTGTATACTTATTGTCATAATGAACCTATAATGTATACTGACCCAACAGGAAATACGCCTATAAGAGAAGTTTTTGACGGGATAGATACTTCAGTAGTATGGCACCCTGCTGAAGCTGAAACACCAGCATATGCATCGGTTAATTTAAATGGTCTTACTTTTAATTTTATACTGGACGAACATAATAATATTGAACTTCAAGCACAAGACGGTACAGTATTAGTTGACAAGATTGGAAATTTGCTTACATTTGATCCTAAAAACCCTAACTCTAAGAAAGCCTTTATGGACATTAATTATTTAGAAACGTTGGGTAGTATAGGACAATATGCAGTAGCTAATGATGCGGATAACCCGGTTACAGCATTTGCTGTATTAGATCCTTCATTTCTAGAACCGCTAGCACCGATGAAGGATGCAGATATAAAATTCCGAAAGGATTTTTACAATACACTGGTTGAGACTGGATTCGATGCTAATAATTATGATGATAAAATGATAAAGGCTGTTTTTGAAAGTTTGAAAGAAAAGGATAGTTCTATTAAATATGTTACTGGTATAAGTACAATGTTGAAGACACAACAAAATTATGCTAGGCATATTACTTGGGCGGATATGTACGCATCTAGTCTTATGTGGGATATGAGTAGATTATCAGCTTTACAGGGCGTTCTTGGTGGAATAGCCATGAATAAAATGGCAAATAGCTTTCTTTATCCCAATGATCCTTATAGTATGAAGGTGAACGGTAAGGATTATATTCCGAAAGACGGAAGTGAAACAGCTTTTAAGGGAACGGGTAAGAATGGATGGAATATGGACAGAGGTGGAGGAGTAATAAATGGTAGAAAATATTCTGAACATTCTCTTGAAAGAATGGCACCTGATACGGTAGAGGTGAGGGCTGAACTACATACAAGAGCAGTTGAAAGAGCAAATGCGGCTGGATTAAAGCCTGGTACAAAAGAGTATAGTGACTTTATTAACAAACAAATAGACCCAAGAGGCATTCCTCCAAGTGTTGTTGAAGACGCTATAAAAAATACATCAGCAGTTCCAGGTAAATATGATGGAACATTTGTACATCAAAATTCTAATGTAACTGTTATTGTTAATAACGCTGGTGATGTAGTAACAGTTATCCCAAAATAAAGGAGGTTTTACGATGTTTGTTGAATATGATGAATATGAGTTGTTTGAACTTTTTGAAGGTGAGCCTGTCTCAATTGCTGAAAAAGAAGCTGGTATGTTCATTTATAGTAAAAGTGATGTTTTGGGGTTCAAAATTGTAATGAACTTATCGATTTATGAAAATGAATGTAGTATAAGTTTAAGTTATACTGATAGAACAATTTTTGATTTTGAATTAAAGAGTGTTGAACATATTAAATCTGACGGTAAACAGTTACGCATTCACAGAAAAGATACCGAAAGAGATGTAATAATACTTTTTAAGCCTAATTTCTCACTAAAGATTGAGAATATATAAAAATTATAAGGTCACACAGTTCCCGCTGATTGTGACCTTTCTTTATGCTCTTTAGCTGTTTAGAATGTTAGTGACCTTATATTTTGGAATAATGAATAATGAGGGCTTAACACCAGTTGTTGATTTATAATTAAAAGTGAACACTGATTCACGAATAAAACTGGACACTTTTTAATGGTACCATAAAAAAGAATATAGTAGTTTTATTCTTTAAATAAATATAATTAACGTTTAGAATTGAACACTTCCGATTATTATATTATCATACCTTTCGTAAACTAAAACGGAAGGTGGTGAAAAAGGAAGTGAAAGATTTGCAGGACTGGGCAGCTGTGCAGAAGTATGAAGGTGAACGGTAAGGATTATATTCCGAAAAACGGAAGTGAAACAGCTTTTAAGGGAACGGTAAAGACTATAAAACTTCCAGAAATACAGTTTACAACAAAGAAGCTACAACATGAGTTTAAACACGCTCCTGATTACGGTATTACTGGAAACTGGAATAACACAAATAAGGCTGCTTTTGAAAATTCTATAAAAAATCAGATGAACTAGATGAACTCTGTTAAAAACCCTATTAGTGGAACGTATAGAGGCAATATGGAGGTTTACCATTTTTATGATGCAAAAACGGGGCTTAATACAATGATTGATAAGTCAGGTGATTTTGTTGGTGGTTGGAAGCTAAGCGCTGATCAGATAGCAAATTTGTTGCGGTCAGGTAATATCCAGTAAGAGTAATGTATTTGTTAAACAAAGGGGCAATACTAAACGATGAGCTAGGAGAAATGCCCCTTGAGTACCGTTAAAGATTTTAATTTGCATAGATGGGGGATAACTTATGGGTGAATATTTTGAATTAACATTTTTCCTTGATAAGAAAAGTTCGGTAATAGAACAAGCAAAAGAAAAAATACTTGAGCTATTAATGCTTAAGGAAGGTAATAATTTGAATAAACAACATCAATATCTGCTTTTTTCCCACAAAGAAGTGTTGTTCGATGTTTTTGAGGAGGAGGATTTTATTGAATATAGAATCTGCCTTTCAGACCTTGTTTTTACCAAAAAGAATTATGATGATAACTTGAATCAATTGCTTCAAGTTGTAGAAATGTGTTTTAACCATGTTGAATCAATGCTTTTTGCAACTGGAATTTATGAACTAACTTACTACAATATTGAAGGAATAACTCTTGCCAAGGATTTTAACAAGAATGTTTTTCTGAAATTTCCATTACTTTTTTTTACAGATAGCAACGAATATGGGTTAGATCCAACACTGAGATATGGAGGTATATCGTGTGTTGTGAATTTGGAGGGAGATGTTCAAGATATTTTTGTAAACCAGATTTAAATATTAAAGTTCAATGCTAGAATGGAATGAAAGTATTGTAAGTACAAGACTTTAAAAGTGAATCAAGGATAGGTACCTGTAGTCTTGCTTATAAACCCGGTAAACCAATAAAACGGTAGCCGGGTTTTTCTTTGCCCAAAATCTAAAAACAATATGCAATACATCAAAATATATATTTACAAAAATAATACAATATATACTAAACCCATAAACTAATGTTGATTTATAAGTAAAAGTGGTTCTTCCTCATATTTGGTGGTTGATTAATAGTATGATATAATGGCACAGGGTGGTTTTTAATGAATAATAACTTTTTTAAAGAGTTTTATCCTGATTATTTGAATCATACTAATACTGAAATTAATGATGATAAAGTGGTGTTTTATTTTGATAGTTTAAGAACAGAATGTGAGTGTCCAGAGTGTGGTAATATAACAAGTACATTTAAAAATTATTACAATAGAAAGATACAGGATCTTTCCATTATCGATAAACAGCTGTTTTTAATAATTCGCTTGAAAAAATATATTTGTAAGAATGAACTTTGTAATAAAGGTATTTTTGTTGAGCCTATTGATGAACTTGTTGAGAAGAAGTCAAGAAAAACCAAAAGACTAGATGAGTTATTGACCAGACTTGCATTAACTTCAAGTGCAGAAGAAGCATCTAGAATATGCAAATCAAAAAAAATATCTATAAGTGGCGATACTTTACTTCGTATTGCAAAAGAATGGCAAATGAAAATTAATGTTGAGGATATTACAGCAGTTGGTATAGATGATTTTTCTCTTAAAAAAAACATAAGTATGGAACAGTTATTGTAAATTTAGATAATAGAGTAATATTAATATTCAATTCTAGAGAAACAGAGACAATGTGAACATGCACATAAAAACAAAGTAGAGTATCAATTTAAAACAATTGATAGAGCACAAGCAGGTGAGAAATTAGATATTGTTGAACAAAAGCATATTGATTTAAGAGGTGGTGCAAAATCAGAAGGTGGAACATTAGAGAATAAAATAAATAAAATTAGCCGCAGTAAATGGGATGAAAAAGGAAAAACTGATATAAAAAAACAGTATGATGATAAAGATGATGACAATAATCCTCCAACTTGATGTACAGGAGGAAGTACATCAGATAATTCTGTCCCAAATACTCAAACGAATTCAAACATAGAGCCAATAACACCAATAATGCAAATAAATCCAACAGCACCACAGATACCACCAATAAGAATAACACTTCCACGTTTGCCTTTATTAAGACCAATATTTTGGTAAAGCATAATGAAGATAAAATTTGTAAATATGGAGAAAGAAATATGCCAAAAAGATTTAGAACAAAGATTGGGGATGTTGTAGCAATACCAATTGATGAAAAGCAGTATGGAGTTCTATCACCATTTTTTTGGGGACGGGGTACCCAGTGCCTAGCGAAAGCAATAATAAAGGTATGCACGAGTATTCGGTTTCACCAAAACATGCGAATACAGTGTTTATTTACAATTAAAAAAATACTTCTTCATTTTGCAAATATTTTTTGGCCATTTTGTCTATGGGTTGCTACATTGTCAATACTAGAAGAAAAACTTAATATTACACTAAGGCGTTCTATTCATATTTTTTAGAATTTCCAATATGTTTATGAGAGAAGTCGGCAATGATATACTATATGTACAACGGACATATTAAAGGATATAAAACAAAGAATGGAAGGATATGACGTTTATTATGAAATCTTTAGATGAGTTAATCTGCTCGGAATCTAGAATGTCAGTTATAGAAGAGTGGATGTTAAATGCCAACAAACCAGTAAATATATTGCAACCAGATATAAAAAAAAGTAAAGCGGTATTACTTGATCTTCAAATAACTGTAAACTCAATTTTAGGAACAGTTGCATATTTAACAGGTGGAATATCTGTAGATAGTGGCTGGTTGCGAATTTTAGGTGGTGGAAATGATGCTTTTCAAAGAACATTATCATCGTGGAACCAAATTAATATGGATGGTAAATGTGAACGTTATCCGGGTACATTATTAGTTGCAGATGATGTTCTTGGTGGCTTTTATGCAATGAATGGAGGAGCGTTTAATGGAAAAACAGGAGATGTTTTTTATTTTGCACCAGAAACTCAAAAATGGGAATCTCTAGAAATGCCATATTCAAGCTTTCTTCAATGGGCTATTACAGGAGATTTGGATTTATTCTATAAATCTTTTAGGTGGGATGGATGGAAAAAAGAAATTTTAACAATGAAGTTTGATCAAAGTTTGCTTTTCTATCCATTCCTATGGTCTGAAGAAGTGAATATTTCAGATAGAACAAAAAAAGTAGTTCCTATAGAAGAACTTTGGAATTTAAGTATGCAACTCTAAAGTGTTAAAGTGTAATGTATTAGTAAGATTTTTGAACTACCTATAATTAAGTCGGGAGTAATCACGGCTTTTCTTTTGAACGCAAAATTACAATTTGACGCTTACAGCAAAAAAACCAAATCATTTGCTTTGTAGATATATAACTTATGAAGCTTGCATTGTTGTTAATAAGAATGGTGAGATAATTACAGGTTGGCTTGAAGATGAATTTGGCAATACTATTAAACAGATTCTAAAGGAGGCGAAATAGTGGGTTTCATTTTTAACGAGTACTGCCCTCTAAAAAAAGAAAATATATGCGAGGCAGAATGTATTGAAATTACATCTGAGTTAGATGGTATGAAGACAGAAGAACATTTGATGAAATCAAGAAAAGCACTTGAAATGACGAATGATGAAATGCTTAAAGTTTGTGAGTTATGTCCAAATTACGAAAGTGAATAGTCTTGTAGTGAAAAAATGGGTTCTGTTGCAAAAACTCAATCAACCAAAATACAAAGCGCAATTATCCATATAATGTATTTGATGTTGACTTAAAAAACTCCATTGGGGACTTGCAAAAACCATTAGATAGAACTAATAGCAATATAAAGCATCTATAAAAATGATATTCAAAAAAAACAGTAAAAACAGTAAAGAAAAACGGAAATTCTTGGCGAATTGTTGGGAATTTCTGTTTTTATGGGCATGACAAATAAACCTGTTAATGGACTTAAAAAATAATTATTAGGCATTTTTTTTGATAATTATGATGTAATTTAAAGAAATTCCGCGTTGCTTGCAATGGGGAATTTTTATTTTATAACAGCACTGATATCATACCGAAGGTTTTTTGTATTTTGTCAATAAAGAGTGAGGTAGTCACTTTAAATGGAGAAACAACTGATGTTAAAGCAATAGAAGTTAAACATAAAATCAAAATAGCTAGTCTAAAAATCTAAAAGAGTGGGGGCTGTCGCACTAAGCAATTAGTGCGCAGCTCCTTTTTACTGTTTTCAACTGTGTTTTTAAATTCTAAATAAATTTTTAAAAAAAGTTTTCAATTCAAGGTTTTTTCCATAGTTAGTTGATTTAACGTTTTAATTCAAGCCGCAATAGTTTACTCTTTAAAAGTTTAAAACTGTTGCGGCCAAACATAATTCGTTTCACAACCTTCAGTTGTTGATTTATAATTAAAAGTGATTCTTACGTACAATTGGCGGTAATGCTAGTTGTATGATATAATAGTACAGGGTGGTTTTAATGAATAGTGATTTTTTTAAAGAGTTTTATCCTGATTATTTGAATCATACTAATCCTGAAATTAATGCTGATAAAGCGGTATTTTATTTTGAAAGTTTAAGAACAGAATGTGAGTGTCCAGAGTGTGGTAATATATTATCATATAATGTACCTATCAATATTAAAGGAAGCGTTAAATAGGCAGGGGCTAAAGAATGCTCCAAATAATCTAAAAGAAAAGTGGTCGGAATTTGGTTATGATTTTGAAGTAAGAGCCCATTCAGCATGACCAATAGGAGGTCGTAAAAGAATGAACAATGTTGAGAAATTTAGTTTTCATGATGCATATATTAACGGAATTAATATTATTACTATAAAAGATCATTTTGAAAAGGTAAACATTTTTCTTGAATCGAATGAATTTATGAATTGTTTTGGAACAAGTAAAGTTTCTCTAGTATTTGAAGACTGTTATAAAGCTGATTTACAGCTTCAAATGTGGATTAGTGGAAAAGATACAATAAGAGAATTAAGATTGGTTGATGATTCTTCTTCGCAGGAGATTAAGAAAATCATCGAATTGAAAGAAAAAGGTTTTATAAAAAAAGATGATATTTTTATACATTGCGAAATAATATTAAATACTTCGGGGAGCAAGATTGTTATACTTGCTAAAGGCATAAAAGTTAAAACTTATTGAATTAAGAATAGAGCCACACAGTTCGACTGATGTGGCTTTTTTATTGCCTAAGAAAGTGCATTGATTTTCTAAAAAATAAAATCTTGAGTTGCAGAAGACGCAAGGCTTTTAAAAGAAATGTAAAAGTGTACCAGATGTTGATTTATAATTAAAATTGTTTTAAAAAAGCTTGGATATTTTTATGATTGGGCAAACGTAAAATACGAGGATAATCTTAAAAGGAGTGTAGTGTAAGTAAGTATCAAAAAGCCAATAATATAAAAGTTACAGGAACAGTAAGTAAAGCTTTGTTTAATAGAATTATTCAGCAGTATAAGAAAAAGATAGATTGAAATACTATAATATTACATTCTTTAACTTTGGAACTTAGTAGGTAATATTTTTAGTTTATATAACACTATAATATTTTTGTTTTGGACTTCGTGGCTTATCTGGTATGGTTAATTCTAACAAACCTTGTTCTATCAACGGTTTTAAAATATTTTGCCTGAAATGTTCCCTGTCTTTCAAACCCATGAATAGCTGTATTTCATTTCTTGACCTCGGCTCCTTGCAAAAATTTAATAGTTCCTGATATCTTTCCTGCATCATTTGAGCACTTGCTGGGTACTTGCTGGGTACGCACAGTAGTCTTGCTGGGTAATCTCATATCAGTAACTGGCAATATTATTTTAAAAATATCTTCCTCAATTATTTTAGGATCATTTTTAAAATATACTCTACTGTACTTAAATATGTTTCTGACACCTGACCCCAATTCATCTGCCCATCCTATTTCTTTAAAAAATTGCGCAATAACAGGATTTTTAGGGAAAGGTGAAAAATTATTTGGATCTATTAATCCATATCCATGTGGTTTATTGCTATTTTCTGTATATATTTCATTAGTTCCAATAACTAGTTTTGCTGGGTACGGATTATTATATTCTCTATGAATAAGTATATTTGAAACAACCTCTCTAAAAATATACTCTCTCAAATTTACTCTTTGATCTCCTTCTAAATAAAACTTATCTGGTAAATGTTTTGCAACAAACGCCATCAATCTATCATAGCTTTCAATAAGATTTGTTCTTATATCATCTCTATCATCATATCTATCTATGTTAACTCTACGCAAAATAGCATCAGTTTTATGATATGGAAGAATAGAACGAATAACCTCATCTTTACCTAATAAAAGAACAGCAGCTAAAGTAAAACCTTCCTCATTTGTTTGATAATTCCTGCTATATAAACTGGCACTTTTCAAAAGTTCCATATCCATCAAATTAGCCCATACATGATTGCGTTTCTGGATTGTAGCTAATTTTCTTACTCTATCTATAATATCTTGCCTCAAATCTTCTAATTTTACATATTTATAAATCGTATTTTCAGAAAATATAAGCTGTTTTCTTTCATATAAAGCTGCTACCAAGTTAGTATGATCTGTTATATTTAAATCCCCATCTTCGTTTCTATCAAAAATTCTTCCATTACATCTGTGGACCTGAGAACTTTCTGGTACAAAAATATAAAGTATATGCTTCCCTTCAATTGCCAAATCCTCAATTGATAAATAGTATGTTGGAGTTATCTTATTTCCATTATTTATAGTAGTAATAAAATCCTTTTTTATTTGTTCAATAGCGTCAATGTTGACACCACTTATCTCACAGTTATCTTTAACTCCTAAAAAAATTTCTCCACCATTTCTATTTAGAAATGCACATACAGTCTCGTAAACATCCTTATTTAACTTGTCTTTACACTCTTTAAACTCAATGCTAATCCCTTCGCCTTGGTAAATTTTATCAATAACTTTTTTTAGCACCCTTATTCACCTTCTACAAACATATTTTCCAGAACACATGTTCATTATACTTACTAATTAATTAAAAATCAAGCATTTTCGTTAAACAACGTAGAAACTTATTTTTTGAACGTTCCTAAATATAATTTCTTATTTTACATGCAACTTATCCTTTAGTGGTTAATTCCAACGTAAAAATCACTTCCTCTTTATAAAAAAGATAAGAAGTATAAAAAACACCTAAAAAGTCTAAAAATGTGAGTAAGAATCCTTTCACAAAGTATATAGTTTATTTTACCACCAAAAGCCAAAAGACTCTCGAAGAAATAACAAAGGAAATACTATTATCACCTGAACAGTTTTATAGTATCAGAGTAGGCAGAGCTAACAAGCTCCACTGCAATATAGTGAATAATGTCATTAATATCCTCATGAGCCTCTTTTGAAACAATAAGCTTATAGGCCATACTTTTCTCTCGTCTTTCTAAGAGATTCAAAACCGTCCATTACTTCACCTTTAGTAATGGAATTTTCTGCTTCATCTAGTTTTCTATAAATGTCATCCATTAGCATAATTTTTTCGTAGGTTTCTATACTCATTATAACCATATTACCATATCCATTTTTAGTTATAAATATTGGCTCTTTAGTTTTATGGCACATTTCTGAAAGTTCACTGCTTTTTTTAAAATCCCTAATCGGAATAATTTTAGGCATAATTTCATCTCCTTTTATTCTCTTTAGCTAACCATGCCATAATTATGTCCTAAATAGCAATCTATCTAATTATAGCGTTTTGATCATCGTAGAGGGTACCTTCTACATTGACGCTAATATTATCTAATGAAGGTAGGCCTCTTGCTGTTAGGCCATCGTAGGCATAATTATCTAGTGTAAAGGTGTATGTTTTTGCATTGATAAGGTATTCTCCGTCTTTCATGTTTAAGAAGGTGTACAGTTTTTGGTTGTTGTGTGGTGCGACTTTGAACGTTATAACCGTTGTTTCTTCGACCTTGTATATATCACCTTGTTTTATATATTCTCGGTATTTGAATTTTGTTTTGCTGTTTTAAGTGTTCGATTCGCTGTATCCTTCAAGGATTTCTTTGAAAAACTGATGTATTTTATCGGCATTTGAGCTGTCATCGTAGTGTTCGAGTTTGGTTTCTTGCTTATCATATTCGGTTGTAATGTCTAGCATGTCCATGCCAAATATTTTATCATTTTTGTTGTGAAGGTCAAGACTTTGATAATTATCACCGTTGCTGGTGTACAGCATATTTGATGTATAGTGAAAGGAGTCTTTTATTTTGTCTACTAGCTCACTATGTTCATCGGTGGAATCAGGGGTGTCTTTATATTGAACGGTTTTTACCGTGCAGATGTAAGTACCTAGAGGATTAAAATAGTAGCCGGATTTTATAGGCCAATCATATTTTTGTAGACTATTATCAGATGCAAATACGGCACTTGGGTAGAATTCTTTGCCGTAGTTTTTTTCTCGGGCATTTTTTCTATCGTAATCATATAGGCGTGCCATAGAGTATTTGACAGACCAATCTATATTGGCGGTGTTTTGTTGTGTAAACGTTCTTTTATATTGTCCATCTACTTTTGTCCAATTATTTGGGGTGTTAGTTGTGTCAATGTGGCACATCCAGCGTATTACGTCGAATTTATAGGGGTCACTTGTCCAGAATAGATTTCGATTCCAACCACTGTTTTCAACTGTGTTTTTAAAGTCTCTTGAGGAAACAGAGGGCATTGTTTTTCTTCCGTTATATATAAATGTTCTTATTTCTCTTGTGTCACTTCCAGAATTAAAGGAAGCTGAAGTATAAGTCTTTTCGGTCTTTTTTATAATTTCGGGTTCTCCGAATTCATCTATTGATGAGGTGTTGTAGGTATATTTGTATCTTCTTGAGACAGAACCATCGAAGGTTAATTTTGCTGTTTTTATAAGGGGGTCATAGGGGTTGTCCAAGTTTATGTATTTCTTTTGTGGGGGATTGTCATTAAAATCACTTCTTTGTAAGGTTGCATTTATAGTGGGTTTTAATATGATTTTTGAATTATGCTCATTTACATTGGTAGAGGAAGTGCTAAAGTTATTGTAAATAGCTGCCGAGCTGTTATCAATATTTAGTTCTCCTTTTGCAGAACTTATCCATTCGCCTTTGGGTAAATGAAGATTGGCTTTTATTTCTTTTCCATCTATTAGAGGGAAGGAAATGTCTCTTGACAGTACATTATAGTCTAGATCGAATTTATCGATAAAGTTTACAGCATCTACAAGTTTTATGGACTCGCCTGAGTTTATACTGTTGTTTTCAAGATTCTTTTCAACTGGGGAAGTGCCATCTTTATTTATGTCAAATTTAATTTTTATATCGCTTTCTGGCATTGTGAAATCTGCGTAAAATACTGCTTGTTGTGTTTGTTTGGAAATGTTTATTGTTCCCTCTTTCAAGTTTGAAGTTCCACTGTATTTTATTTCATCTAAGGGTGTACCATCGGATTTTGTGATTTCCCATTTGAACGGTACGTCCTTTAAGTCTAATCCAAAATTTGAATTTACTTTTACACACACTTGTACAGCTTCGCCTGTTACTGCACTAGATGGCAAGGTTTCAAAGTGGGCAGACAGATCCATTGGGTATTCATCGGAGTAGAAGGTGAATTTTAGAGGGTAGAGGAATCTTATTCCTACTGCACCGCCTCCTCTGAGTGTGTTATACCCTACAGAGCAGTCTTCTGAGTTTCTTAGTGTTTCTCCGGTTTTGAATGTGAATCCATCGTATAGATGACCGTTAGCGTTTTTGATTTGTGCCGGGGATATGAGGAAGGAGTCTTCGGGTGCCCATGCAAAGGGATCATCTTTGTCGAAGTAGCTATCTGTTGCACCCCAATCTTGTTTGGCGTATCTATTCCATATTGCATATGAGTTGTGTCCATAGTCGGGGTCGACTATAGGGATGTTGACATCGAACGTGTCACCGACGATATCGGTAAAAGTAATATTGTTTATTGTATAGAAATGTAGCTTAGGTTTTGCATTGAAATATATTTTATTGTTTCTTAATTCAATAGTTGGTTTATCATAAAATAGTTTTTTTATTGGTATTATTTCACCTGTTTTTTGTTTGGTTAGTGTAGAGGAACAATAAATTTTTAAATTTTTATTTTCATTTAGCTTATTATATAAGTTTTGGTCTAAAGGAATCTCAAATATGATGTTTTCATTGATTGCATCTTCTAATTTTTTTTCGTTTTTTAAGTCCTTACCAAGGAAACTATCACTAATTTGTATACCTTTATAGCTCCAATATTTTCCGCTATGATGCCATAATTCAATTTTGTTGTTTTTGGCCTCTAATTCACCTATTTTTATAGATAGTGGTTTTGGATCACCGTCTAATAAAATTTCAATGGTTTGATTTTCAGCATTAACTGATTTTTGATATCCATAAGTAAAACTAATATAGTAATAGTAAATTAAAATTATAAAAATAAATATATAAGAGAATTTTTTCATTTTATACCTCCAAAGTTTTATTTCCATTGAAACATTCTATTAAAATCAAAATTATCTGTAAATTCTTCCTGAGGGTATATATGTGAATCTTCAGGTACAAATTCTACTCTTTTTTCACTTCCATCCATTAGATAAAGGATATCTAGCAAACCAGTATTATACATTTCGATGTGATTTATTGATATACCCATTGTAATGTAATCAATATTATTCATATTAGAAAAATAGGTGACTTCTTTCTTAAATGATCCTTCTCTAGGTATTTTACAACCGGGTAAACGGGTTATTGCGTTATAGCCTATTGAACCACCTTCTTTAGGTTGGATTCTTATTCCCAAGCTCCACTCATAACCTTCCGGGATTTCTGGATAGTCGCATTTAATATAATATTTGCCATCTTCCATAACAAATGACAACTGATTGGCTAATTTTAATAAAAACTCCTTTGATTTTTCAACGGTTATTCTGCCGTATTCATCTACATCGGTGACGTCATTAAATTCAATTCCATCATAGTAAGTTACATTACCGTCTATAGGAGTTGGTAGTGGAGCAGGAGTACTATTAGGGTCAAATTTAATATATACAGATCTTGTAGCTTGATCCCAGACAACGTTTGCACCTAAGGCTTCACTTACAAAGCGTATTGGTACAAAAGTTCTGGAACTAAGAAGTAATGCTACAGTATCCATTTGATAGTTTTGATTATTTATTTGGTAGTTTTTCGAATCAATAATTAGAACAACATTTCTACTATTTAAATCAACCGTTACTTTTTTTTCTTCACCATTCCAGCTGACATCTGCGCCAAGTGCTTCGCTTACAAATCTTACCGGTACTTGTGTTCTTCCATTTTCATCAATGAAGGGCTGGGCATCGGGAAACAGTACTTTATCTCCATTAACGACGATTCTAAGGGGCATTTCTGCAGTGACAGTTGAAGTTAGAAGTGAAATAATAAAGATTACAGTTAGAATTTTTACCATTTGTTTTAGCATAAATATTTCCTCCTGAATTATATAAAATATGTATTGATGTACATTAAAAGACTTATCAAAGTTTTTATCGACATATTGAAGATGCTTATTAAGGGAATCTTTGTAATATATATTATACTGCATTTGAGGGTATGTTGTCAGGTTGAGTTTTGCAAATGATATGGGAGAGGAGGATAAAGTAAATGGTTAGGGATTTTTCTAGAGAAAAAATATGAACTGTTTTTATTCTATAATTGCTTTAATGATAGAGGAAGTTTACAATAAACGGGTTAATACAGGTTTTTTAGTCTATTGTACATAAAAAAATCGGTTGATTGAGTTGATTTTATTATTTATTAAAATTGTTAAAATCTCTTGTATAATGTTATCGTATATGATAACATTATAGTAGTAGAATACACTGATATTGGAGATGAATAATGGAGTGGGAAGTAGAATACTATAAAAAGGAAAATGGGAATATACCTGTTCTTGATTATTTACTTTCATTAGAGGTAAAAATGAGAGCAAAAGCATTTAGTGAAATAGAGTTGCTTGAAAAGCATGGTCTAAATTTAAGGGAACCTTATGTAAAACCTATTAAAGGAATACAATATAAAGGACTTTTTGAACTGAGAGTTAAGTTTTCGTCTAATATAAGTAGAATATTTTATTTTGCTTACCAAAACAACACTTTTGTTTTGCTTCATGGTTTTACAAAGAAAACTGAGAAGACACCACAAAGAGAGATTGAACGTGCTCTTCTTTATAAAAAAAATTATGAAAGAAGGTCTAATAATGAGTAAAGCAGGAGTAAAGTTTTCAGATATGAAAGAACTTCTAATGAAAGATGATGAGTTTAAAGCAGAATACGAAAAGTTAAAACCACGTTATGATGTGATTTCTCAAATTATTGAATTGCGAACAAGTCAGAACATTACTCAAGAGGAATTGGCGCTCAGGGTTGGAACCAAAAAATCTAATATCAGCCGTTTGGAAAGTGGAACTTACAATCCATCTCTAGATTTTTTGACTAAAGTTGCTAGGAGCCTTGGTAAAGAAGTACATGTTACACTTAAGTAATGCATTTTTTTATGGAGTTGTTATTATAAGGTTCATGAAAATAAAAGTAAACTGATTAACAATGGATTTAAAAACTTATAGAAGTTATAAAAACTACAATAAATGTGCTTGATGAATTATATAACAGTCATGAGATAATAGGAACGGATTTGGGAAAAATACTAAGAGTACTAACTAATATATCAGAATATTTGTATAATAAGTATGGAGAATATAGTAGCATAGGTAAGGAGGTTGATATTATGGTAACCACATTATATAATCCGGTTGTTGCGAAGAAGGCAAAAAAAGAAATAGCACTTAATATGCTTAAAGAAAATATAGATGTAAATATAATTGAAAGATGTACAGGATTATCAAGTGAAGATATTTTAAAATTAAAAGAGGGAATTGAAAAGCAGACTTGATTTAAGTCTGCTTTTAATATAATCAATAATGATTTTTAAACAAATATTTAGATATTACAGGTAATCAAACTGTTGTGGTTATCTATCTAATTATAGCGTTTTGATCATCGTAGAGGGTACCTTCTACATTGACGTTAATATTATCTAATGAAGGTAGACCTCTTACTGTTAGGCCATCGTAGGCATAATTATCTAGTGTGAAGGTGTATGTTTTTGCATTGATAAGGTATTCGCCGTCTTTCATATTTAAGAAGGTGTACAGTTTTTGGTTGTTGTGTGGTGCAATTTTGAACGTTATAATCGTTGTTTCTTCAACTTTATATATGTCACCTTGTTTTATATATTCTCGGTATTTGAATTTTGTTTTGCTGTTTTCAGTATCTGATTCGCTATATCCTTCAAGGATTTCTTTGAAAAATTGGTGTGTTTTATCGGCATTTGAGCTGTCATCGTAGTGCTCAAGTTTGCTTTCTTGTTTATCATATTCGGTTGTAATGTCTAGCATGTCCATGCCAAATATTTTGTCATTTTTGTTGTGAAGGTCAAGACTTTGATAATTATCACCGTTGCTGGTGTACAGCATATTTGATGTGTAGTGAAAGGAATCTTTTATTTTGTCTACTAGCTCACTGTGTTCGTTGGTGGAATCAGGGGTGTCTTTATATTGGACGGTTTTTACTGTGCAGGTGTAAGTGCCTAGTGGATTAAAATAGTAGCCGGATTTTATAGGCCAGTCATATTTTTGTAAACTATTATCTGATGCAAATACGGCACTTGGGTAGAATTCTTTACCGTAGTTTTTCTCTCGGGCATTTTTTCTGTCATAATTATATAGGCGTGCCATAGAGTATTTGACAGACCAATCTATATTGGCGGTGTTTTGTTGTGTAAACGTTCTTTTATATTGTCCATCTACTTTTGTCCAATTATATGGGGTGTTAGTTGTGTCAATGTGGCACATCCAGCGTATTACGTTGAATTTATAGGGGTCACTTGTCCAGAATAGATTTCGATTCCAACCACTGTTTTCAACTGTGTTTTTAAAGTCTCTTGATGAAATGGAGGGCATTGTTTTTCTTCCGTTATATATAAATGTTCTTATTTCTCTTGTGTCACTTCCGGAATTAAAGGAAGCTGAAGTATAAGTCTTTTCGGTCTTTTTTATAATTTCGGGTTCTCCGAATTCATCTAGTGATGAGGTGTTATAGGTATATTCGTATCTTCTTGAGACAGAACCATCGAAGGTTAATTTTGCTGTTTTTATAAGGGGGTCATAGGGGTTGTCCAAGTTTATGTATTTCTTTTGTGGGGGACTGTCATTAAAATCACTTCTTTGTAAGGTTGCATTTATAGTGGGCTTTAGTGTGATTTTTGAACTGTATTCATTTACCTGGGTAGATGAAGTGCTAAAGTTATTGTAAATAGCTGCCGAGCTGTTATCAATATTTAGTTCTCCTTTTGCAGGGCCTATCCATTCGCCTTTGGGTAAATCAAGATTGGCTTTTATTTCTTTTCCGTCTATTAGAGGGAAGGAAATGTCTCTTGACAGTACATTATAGTCTAGATCAAATTTATCGATAAAGTTTACAGCATCTACAAGTTTTATGGACTCGCCTGAGTTTATACTGTTGTTTTCAAGAATCTTTTCAACTGGGGAAGTGCCATCTTTATTTATGTCAAATTTTATTTTCATATCGCTTTCTGGCATTGTAAAATCTGCGTAGAATATTGCTTGTTGTGTTTGTTTTGAAATGTTTATTGTTCCTTCGGGTAAGTTTGAAGTTCCGCTGTATTTTATTTCATCTAGGGGAGTGCCGTTGGATTTTGTGATTTCCCATTTGAACGGTACATCATTTAAGTCTAATTCAAAATTTGAATTTACTTTTACACAGATTTGTACAGCTTCGCCTGTTACTGCACTAGATGGCAAGGTTTCAAAGTGGGCAGACAGATCCATTGGGTATTCATCTGAGTAGAAGGTGAATTTTAGAGGGTAGAGGAATCTTATTCCTACTGCGCCGCCTCCTTTAAGTGTGTTATATCCTACAGAGCTGTCTTCTGAATCTCTTAGTGTATCTCCAGTTTTGAATGTGAATCCATCGTATAGATGACCGTTAGCGTTTTTGATTTGTGCAGGTGATATGAGGAAGGAGTCTTCCGGTGCCCATGCAAAGGGATCATTTTTATCGAAGTAGCTGTCTGTTGCACCCCAATCTTGTTTGGCGTATCTATTCCATATTGCATATGAGTTGTGTCCATAGTCAGGGTCGACAAGGGGGATATCGACATCGAAGGTTGTACCGACAATGTCACTAAAGTTAATATCGTTCATTGTATAGAAATGTAACTTGGGTTTTGCATTGAAATATATTTTATTATTTCTTAATTCAATAGTTGGTTTATCATAAAATAAATCCTTAAGTGGTATAATTTCATTTGTTTTTTGCATTGTTTGCATAGATGAACAACAGATTTTTAGATTTTTATTTTCTTTTAACTTATTATAGAGATTTTGCTCTAATGGAATCTCAAATGTGATTCTTTCATTAATTGCTTCTTCTAATTTTTTTTCGTTTGATAAGTCGTTGCCAAAAAGCTCATCACTAATTTGGATACCTTTATAGCTCCAATATTTTCCGCTATGGTGCCATAGTTCAATATTGTTGTTTCTAGCTTCTAATTCACCTATTTTTATATTCAAGGGCTTAGGATCAATGCCGTCTAATAGAATTTCAATGGTTTGATTTTCAGCATTAACTGATTTTTGATATCCATAAGTAAAACTAATATAATAAATTAAAATGATAAAAATAAATACATAAGAGAATTTTTTCATTTTATACCTCCAAAGTTTTATTTCCATTGAAACAACTTAGTAAAATCAAAAGCATCTGTAAATTCTTCCTGCGGATATATTGATGTGTATGGAACAAATTCTACTCTTTTTTTGCTTCCATCTGTCAAATAGAGAATATCCAATAAACCAGTGTTATCCATTTCAGTATGATTTATTGAGAGGGTCATTCTAATGCTTCTAATATTGTTAATAGTAGAAAAATGAGTGACTTCTTTCTTAAATGATCCCTCTCTAGGTATTTTACAACCGGGCACACGAGTTATTGGGTTATATCCTATTGAACCACCGTCTATCGGGTATATTCTTATTCCCAAACTCCACTCATAACCTTCCGGAATCTCTGGATAGTCGCATTTAATATAATATTTGCCATCTTCCATCACCAACGAAATTTGATTGGCTAACTTTAATAAAAACTCCTTTGATTTTTCAACGGTTATTCTGCCGAACTTATCTACATCGGTGGTATCATTAAATGAGATTCCATCATAGTAAGTTACATTACCGTCTATAGGAGTTGGTAGTGGAGCAGGAGTACTATTTGGGTCAAATTTAATATATACAGACCTTGTGGTTTGATCCCAAACAACGTTTGCACCTAAGGCTTCGCTTACAAAGCGTATTGGCACAAAAGTTCTAGAACTAAGAAGTAATGCTACAGTGTCCATTTGATAGTTTTGATTATTTATTTGGTAGTTTTTTGAATCAATAGTCAGAACAACATTTCTACTATTTAAATCAACAGTTACTTTTTTTTCTTCACCATTCCAGCTGACATCTGCACCAAGTGCTTCACTTACGAATCTTACTGGTACTTGTGTTCTTCCATTTTCATCAATGAAGGGCTGGGCATCGGGAAAGAGTACTTTATCTCCATTAACTACGATTCTAAGGGGCATTTCTGCTGTGACAGTTGAAGTTAGAAGTGAAATAATAAAGATTACAGTTAGAATTTTTACCATTTGCTTTAGCATAAATATTTCCTCCTGAATTATATAAAATATGTATTGATGTACATTAAAAGACTTATCAAAGTTTTTATCGACATATTGAAGATGCTTATTAAGGGAATCTTTGTAATTTATATTATACTGCATTTGAGGGTATGTTGTCAGGTTGATTTTTGCAAATGATAAGGGGAGAGGAGGATAAAATTTGTTGATGGTTGATTTGCAAAAAATGTTTATTTTATTTTTGTTTGATTATGGATATGGTAAAATAGAGTAAATTAGTAAAGGAATATATAAGGAGGGAAATGCTTATGAATTCACCTTTATTTAATGAATGGGTAGAAGAAGAAAGAAAAGAAGCAGCAGAAAAGGCGGCAAAAGAGGCGACGAAGAGAAATATACTATCTTTACTAATAGAAAAGTTTGATTTTATTCCAAAAGATGTTAGGGAACGTATTTCGTTGATAGAAGATGTATCTATACTTGATGAGATTCACAAGAAAATTATTAAATTAGATACAATAGAAGATTTCAAAAACTTATTAGAGAGGGCTATGAAAACGTTGTAGCAAATTAAGGAAAGATAGAAATTTAAAAGCAGACTTAATTGAGGTCTGCTTTTTATCATTATCATTACTATTTAATATAATTAATAATGACTTTTTAACAACTATCTGGATATTACAGGTAATCAAATGCCATAACTATCTATATGATTATAGCGTTTTGATAATTGTAGAGGGCTCCTTCTACATTGACGTTAATATTATCTAAATTCTAATCGGAAATATTACAAAATATTGATGATTTATAAGGTTATAACCGGATAAACTACTTGATAAAGGCGAAAAAACGGGGTATAATAACAATAAAGATTGGAGGAATGCCATATGATTTATAGAAAACAGTATATGGATAAGATCGTTCCGTTCATTGATACTCCGTTTGTAAAGATACTGACGGGTGTCCGCAGATGTGGCAAATCAACAATTCTTGCAATGTTGCAAGAAGAATTGAAGAAGCGGGGAGTCTTGTCTGAACAGATTCTTTCTTATAAATTTGACAGTTTACGATATGAAGAGATAGATACAGCATCAAAGCTGTATAAGGAGATTGAAAAGTGTTTGATTCCGGGACAGAGAACCTACCTGTTTTTGGATGAGATTCAGGAAGTAAAGAATTGGGAAAAAGCGGTCAATTCCTTTATGTCTGATTTTGATGTGGATATTTATGTAACAGGTTCAAATTCCAGAATGATGTCCTCTGAAATATCTACGTATCTAACTGGGCGATATGTGTCTTTCCGAATTTATCCGTTGTCTTTTAAGGAGTATCTATCTTTTAGAAAAGAGTACACTGTACCAGAGGATATTTACAAGGAATTCAAGCGTTATATTCGGATGGGTGGATTTCCTGCTTTGCAGCTAAAAGAGTATTCTTACGAGGAAGCATATACGGTTGTAAAGGATATTTACAACTCTACAATTTTCACGGATATTGTAAAGCGTAATCAGATCCGGAAAGTTGATCAGCTGGAAAGGGTGGTGAAATACACATTTTCAAATGTTGGACATACGTTCTCTGCTGCTACACTGTCTAAGTATTTGAAGAGTCAAAACAGACAGATGGATCCCGAAACGGTGTACAGTTATCTCAATAAACTGGAAACTGCCTATATTCTTCATCGATGTTCCCGGTATGACATCAGAGGGAAAGAAATACTGAAGACTCAGGAAAAATTCTATCTTGCAGACTCGTCTTTATGTTTCAGCATTCTGGGATACGATGAAAACGCTGTTGCGAGTATGCTTGAGAACCTTGTTTATACGGAACTCCTCCGGCGCGGATACGAGGTATTTGTTGGGAAACTGGATAACAAAGAAGTGGATTTTGTGGCATCCAGAAAAGAAGAGAAGATCTATATTCAAATTTCAGAGAGGATTGAAAAAGCAGAAACCGAACAGCGAGAATATGGAAACCTGCTGTCAATCGCAGATAACTATCCTAAATATGTGTTGCGGACTGATGAATTTGCAGGTGGTAATTATGAAGGAATCAAAACAATGCACGTTGCTGATTTTCTTTTGAGTCAGGAATACTAAAAATTTATACCCGCGTCAGCTCTAACTGGTCAATGAGTGTTTATAAAAAGCTGATTGTCATGAGATAATAGGAACGGATTTGGAAAAAATACTAAGAGTACAATATATTATTAAAAAGTTTGAAAAGACATATCAAGAAGGAAGTGAAGTAGTGATGACTTTAGCTGAGGTATTTAGGCAGGAAGACAGGAAGGAAGACAGGAGGAGAAGAAAAGAACTCTATACAAGGTAGCGATAAAATTATTGACTAAAAGATTTGGTAAATTACCAGATGAAATGAGGAATAAAATATCACAATTAGATGTTGATAATTTAGAAATTATAATTGAGGGCATTTTTGAATATGACAGTTTAGAAGATGTAAAAAAATATATCTAGTAATAACATCTTATAAATAATGAGATTATAAAATGTATTTTAAAATAAGGAACCGAAAAAGCAGACTTAATTGAAGTCTGCTTTTTAGCATTACTAATGTAATTAATAATGACTTTTTAACAACTATATGGATATTAAAGGTGATTAACTTCCATAATTATCTATCTGATTATAGCGTTTTGATCATCGTAGAGAGTACCTTCTACATTGACATTGATATTATCTAATGAAGGTAGGCCTCTTACTGTTAGGCCATCGTAGGCATAATTATTTAGTGTGAAGGTGTCTGTTTTTGCATTGATAAGGTATTCTCCGTCTTTCATGTTTAGGAAGGTGTAAAGTTTTTGGGTGTTGTGCGGTGCAACTTTGAACGTTATCGAAGGTTAATTTTGCTGTTTTTATAAGTGGTTCATAGGGGTTGTCTAAATTTATGTATTTCTTTTGTGGGGGATTGTCATTAAAATCACTTCTTTGTAAGGTTGCATTTATAGTGGGTTTTAATTTGATTATTGAGCTGTGCTCATTTACCTTGGTAGGGGAAGTGCTAAAGTTATTGTAAATGGCTGCAGAGCTGTTATCAATATTTAGTTCTCCTTTTGCAGGACCTATCCATTCGCCTTTGGGTAAATCAAGATTGGCTTTTATTTCTTTTCCGTCTATTAGAGGGAAGGAAATGTCTCTTGACAGTACATTATAGTCTAGATCAAATTTATCGACAAATTCTACATCATCTACAAGTTTTATGGATTCGCCTGAGGTTATACTGTTGTTTTCAAGAATCTTTTCAACTGGGGGAGGTGCCATCTTTGTTTATATCAAATTTTATTTTTATATCGCTTTCTGGCATTGTGAAATCTGCGTAGAATACTGCTTGTTGTGTTTGTTTGGAAATGTTTATTGTCCCCTCTTACAATGTATTTAACTTTTTAACTATTTTCCGTATTACTATGTCATCTTGAAGCAGAACAAAGACATTGGAAAATAGCTTATAATTCTGGATTTGCAGCATTACTCATTCATCTTTAAACCAAAACCGTAGGGGAATAAGCAACTTTTATCGCCAGGTTTGAGGTTATCTGTATCGGATGGCCATGTGAAAGGCAGTTTACCATTAAAATCATAGTCACCATATAAAACATCGGCAACCGCATCGCCTTCACTTCCCGGAAGCCATGCAGCAACGAAAGCATCCCAATCCTCAATCTCCTCGCTAACAATTCTAGGTCTTCCTGAAACCAGTATTACAACCACTGGAATACCAGCTTTCTGTGCATTGTCCAGTGCTTCCTTATTGCCCTTTAGTGCTTGACCGGAATACAAATCAAGCTTTTCCTCGTCTCCCTCGAATTCGGCATAAGGCTTCTCTCCTATAACAATTACAGCAACATTAGCTTTATAAATGTCCTGAGGGTCGGTGTAAATTGTTCCGCCGTTCTCATTGGCAATTTTTTTAAAACCATCAAGAATTGTTGAACCGTTTACCCATTTACTTGAACTATCCTGTCCGCCCTGCCATGTCTTTGTCCAGCCACCGCACTGTATACCTACGTTGTTTGATGCAGGTCCTGATACAAATATTTTTGAATTTTTTCTCAGGGGCAATACACTTCTTTCATTCTTAAGAAGCACCAGTGATTCCCTTACAGCTTTTTTTGCAATCTCACGGTTTTCATTATTTCCAAGAGTGTCTGCTGCCAATTCCCGGTTTCCTACCGGATTGCTAAACAAATTCATTTCGAATTTAACCTTTAAAATTCTACTTACTGCATCATCTATTGTTTCTTCTGTTATATCACCATTTTCCACAGCCTTCTTAATATTCTTTGTACATTTTTTCCAGTGCATAGGCTCCATAAACATATCAACACCAGCATTCACGGCGCTCACCAATTGACTATAGAAGTCTTTGCTGCTAAGCTGATGGACAGCTTCATAATCCGACACCACAAAGCCCTCAAAGCCCAGTTCACCTTTTAGCATATCCCGGATAAGGTATTTGTTTTCGTGATTTTTTACTCCGTTCCAGCTGCTGAAGGAAACCATAACTGTTTTCACCCCGGCCTTTACAGCTTCCTCATACATTGGAAGGTGTATATTCCTGAGCTCCTCCTCAGATATCTGTGCGTCTCCTTGGTCAATTAAATGGTCACCTTCTCCGGTTCCCCATGTTGTACCACCATCAGCCAAGTAATGCTTAGCTGATGTTGCAATCTTATATTCGTCCTGCATTGCCTTTATATATGGGACTGAAAGCATGTTTACCAGCTCTGGATTCTCACTGAAGCTTTCATAAGTTCTTCCCCATCTTTGATCTCTAGCAACAGCTACACAAGGAGCAAAATTCCAGTTTACGCCAGTTGCAATCATTTCTGCAGCAGTAACTCTGGCTATTTCAGCTGCGAGTTCGGGATTTGCTGCAGCACCTAATCCAATATTGTGTGGAAATATAACTGCATCAGGCAGAGTATTATGACCATGTACGGCATCCACTCCATAAATAATCGGAATACCAAGACGGGTAGACATTGCTGCTTCTTGATAATCCTCACACATTTTAAGCCAGCTATCCTTTGTGTTTGGTCTTGGAGCATTGCCACCGCCACTAAGGATGGAACCTATAAAATATTTTTTTACATCATTGGGTGAAGCAGAGCTTCTGTCTGGCTGAACCATTTGCCCAACCTTTTCCTCAAGCGTCATTATCTCAATTAAGGAACTTACTTTTTCATCTACAGAAAGAGTTGAATCAATATGTTTATCCTGTATTTCTGTAATCGAAGAGTTTTCTGTTATCTGTGGCTCCTTATTTTCATACTGACATGCTGAAAATAACACTAACAAAACACAAATAAATGCTACCACACTGGTTTTTCTTATATTGCCCATTTTTGCCACCCCTTTTTATAATAACTATATAAATTTATTTTATTATACACTATTAGAAACAAATCTGTAAGCACTGCAACTCCTAAAGGCCCGCCAATACGTGCTAGGTCATTTTCATGCACTACATGACCAACTAAAAACATCACTAGTACTACCAGATTAAATGCAAGCTGAGGTACAAATCTCCCCAGTTTGCCCAAAAAAAGTTTGCCACTCATAAATTCAAACTTTTTTTCAATCTTGTCGACCAATTTTGTAAAATGGGGTAAAAATATAGCTACAAACAGACAAACTCCTATTAAATACAAATTGGTAAAAAGCTTCTCTTTAAACCCATAAGTTAAGTACATCAATATACCTACAAATATTGCAAGTTTGGTGGAGAATTGGTGGAGAAACTGTTTAAGTACATTTTAACCTTGGCCGTTTTACTCATTAAAACTCACCTCAATTAAGTCAGTATTTTAGTTATAAAACAACCCTCGTATTTTCAAAGGGTATAATAACTCTATTGTCAAGTTTTTTAGTTGACAAATAATTCTTAAGACCATCTCTTGTGAGCATACAATGATTCCATATGTACTGCAATGATTTTAGCCTGGGGGGCTGCACATATTACATTTTCTATATCTGATTCGTTCATAGTAATAGGTCTTCCTATGGGAAGTGTGGCCGCTCCAGCATTAAGCACAACTGCATTTGGATTGAACTTTGTTTGGACATTGAGGAGATTACTAATCAGGTTGATTTTTTGTAAATAATAAGTGGAGCAAAGGATAAAAATAAGTAAAAAATTATAATTAAAAGTAAGATTAATATGTTACAATATATTCTTACATGATATAATAGAGTAAGGTAGGTGATGATATGAGAATACAAAATCCTCACGATAAATTTTTCAAGGAAACATTTTCAAATGTAGCAGTGGCAAAAGATTTTGTAAATAACTATTTACCACAAAGTATAATTAATATTGTT
>Ga0207721_100065_pt1 | contig 120883 bp, 103 predicted proteins | sample TtaePargueraPR_3_FD_187756 | JGI IMG/M metagenome (GOLD analysis project Ga0207721, IMG submission 187756) | Aerobic enrichment media microbial communities from Bioluminiscent Bay, La Parguera, Puerto Rico - Tt and P2 (1) (SPAdes) | ecosystem: Environmental > Aquatic > Marine > Unclassified ... | reverse complement strand
CTGCTGTTTGTTTGTCTATTGCAAATATTAGAATGTCATCTGCATACCGTACAATCCTTATGCCTTTATCCTTCATCTTTTGGTCGAATAAATTTAGATATATATTGCTTAAAAGTGGCGATATTACTTATCTGGAGAAAAAAAAAGCATAGTGTACAACGTATCCTAAGATAATTTTTTCCCACTTTTTTATCGTCGGTCATGCATAAAACAGAGAATTTTACCAAAGAATATATAGTAACCGAGGACAAAAAGGAGATGTAACGTCATGCAGGTGGTTAAGGCTATTAACCCAAATGATTTTAGTACAGAGTACATCCTGATCAACAAGACTTATGATATCGTTGTCCCTGTCAGGAAGTATTTAAATTATCTAAAAGCAACAGGTAAGTCCCCAAATACTTTCAGGAGTTATTGTTTCCATCTCAAGACCTACTTTAGCTTTCTGGAAGAATTAGGCCTTGAATATGACTGCGTTGATACTGATACTCTTGTATCGTTTATCCAGTGGCTCAGGAAACCAATCCGATCCATGCAGGTTGACTTTCTTTATCAGGAAAACTCTGTCTGTGATCACACCATAAATACTATCATTACAGCTATCTCAAGCTTTTATCAATATATCTGCCGTATAGAGGAATTTAAAAATCCAGTTATTTATGCCACCGTTCCCATCCCAGCAAACGGATATAAAAGCTTTTTAGTTCATACCAATAAGAAAGTTGTTTCTAAAAACCTGCTAAAACGCTATACAGTTAAACGTATTGTAACAACCATTCCCGAAGAACAATTTAAAACTTTCTTCTCCTGTATCAAAAGCTTGAGGGATAAGCTTATTATCCTTCTGATGTATGAAGGTGGGCTAAGGATCGGTGAAGTCCTAAGCTTGTGGATTGATGACCTTTTCCTGTGGGACAAGCGTGTTCGTGTTCTTCCAAAAGGTGATCTTCCTAATGGAGCCCGGGTTAAGTCAAGAGTAGAACGCTTTGTGGATATTTCATCCCAGCTTGCTCAGCTTTTAGATGATTATCTGCTTTTTAATCGCCCTGACTGCTATAACACCAGCCATTTGTTTGTTGTAGAAAAGGGACCTAATACTGGTAAACCACTATCCTATGATACAGTGTATAAAATGTTTAAATATTATTCTAAAATATCAGGTGTTGCCCTTACTCCCCATGTCCTACGACATTGCCATGCCACAGCTCTTATACGTGCAGGCTGGGATGCTTCATTTGTGCAAAGACGGTTAGGACATGCTCAGGTTCAAACCACCATTAATACTTATGTCCACCTTAGTGATGAAGATTTAAAACAATCTTATCAAAAATATGAACAATGGACATCTAGTGTTTAAAAATTTGTGAGGTCTAGCCCCTGCGGCAATGAGCAGCGTTTTTCTTTGGTTCTTTCTTTTCGAAAAAAGAAAGAACGGTTTTAAAGAAGTAATAACTTAAAGAAAGAGTGATTTTATGAATCAAGCTAGTGCATTAAAAGGTATCCATAATTCCCAGAGTATTGACTGGGACAACCTCATTACTGGTCAATTTGCACAGGATAAATGGCATCTTCCTTCTATGGTTGAGAAGTACCCAAATATCTCAAAAAAGAATATATACTTCGATTATATCCAAAACCCCTACATCAAAGCTGAGACAAAGTACTTTTTCATGTATAAGCTTCTATCAAAGGAATATTCACCTACTAGCCTAGCCCAAGGGTTTTGTCAGAGTTCACGTCACTTGTGTAATTTTTTTAACGAACATAATTACAGAATTAATTCCGTCTTGGAGCTTGATCTGGAGAAAACTCTTATACAACTACGCACATGGCTGTCTGATCTTGGTTACAGTCGATACGACAGAGCTCCTGTACTGCTAAAGGCAATGTATGCCTTCTACCTCCGTTGGTATGATACCCGCGATGAATATGACAAAGAAATATGGGACTTACGCAGAATGTATCCTGAGAGTGAGCACCCGAAATATGTAGGCAACCGGGCATGGTACATGAACTTCACCTTTATCAATAGTCCCAAACTATGTAATCTTATCAAAAGGTTCTACAAAGTACGTGTGGCTACAAGATGTCTTCAGACCGTCCACAAGGAAATCCGCTATTTAAGGCACTTTGTTGAATTCCTTCAGGAAAAACACCCTCAAATTGATTCCTTCTCACTTTTAGAGCGCTATCATATGGAGGAATTCTACATTTGGCTTGCAAGCCAGAGAAATCAATATGGAAGGCTTACCTCGTTGCGTGAAAAACACTACACCGTTCAGTACATAAGGATTGTATTTGAATATCTCCAACGAGTTGGTGATGAAGACGCTCCCTTAAGACCTCTCATTTACCCGGAGGATAAATGCGGTACAATTAAAAGAATCCCTCGGTTCATCCCTGAAACGGTTTTCAAGCAGCTTCAAGACAATCTACATTTACTCCTGCCTCACATACGTAATGCTGTTATTATTATCATGAATGTTGGTATGAGAGCTTCAGAACTACTGACATTGAAGGAAGACTGCATATCATATGATAAAGATGGCTCACCCTGGATCCAGTACTATATGAGTAAAATGCATAAGGAGCACCGGGTTCCTACTAATCAGGAGGTGGTTGATGCAGTTAATGATCAATGTTCAATTGCTGCCAATATGTCGGATCCTCAGAATGAAAAATACCTTTTCAGAAACCGTAAAGGACTACTACAGTACCAGAGGATAACTTCGGAACTTCGCAAGCTTTCGAATAAGGTTCCAATCACGGATTCGAACGGCGACGTATATTCCGTCAACTTTCACCAGTTTCGCCATACCGTCGGAACTCGCATGATCAATGCAGGTATTCCGATTACCTCAGTTCAAAAGTATCTTGGCCATGAAAGTCCTGAGATGACAATGGTTTATGCACATATTCATGATAAGACACTTAAAGAGGACTTTGAAAAAGTCATCAAAAACCATATATTCGGCCAATATTCAGTCAACGATTATTCTGATGTAGCCACTAAAAATGAGGTAGAACGCGAGATGGAATGGTTTAAGCATAACCTATACAAAAATGCTTTACCAAACGGATACTGCCTACATCATCCTAAACAAGGCGGCTGCCCCCATGCCAACGTATGTCTAACCTGCCCCAAATTTACTACAAGCAGTGCATTTGCGCCAGTACTCAAGCAACAGCTTGAAATGACTGAAAAGCTTGTAGAAGATGCTAAAAACAGAGGTTGGGATAGGGAGTTAGAACATCAGACAAACATTGCATTGAGGCTTAAAACTATTTTATCCCAATTAGAAAGCAGTAAATGATTATTAAATTGTCAAGGAGCGTGATTCTATGTCAAATCCAAACCCTAATACCACTAAAATACTGGAATATTCAAGGTTACGGACTGAACAAGCTATTAACAAAGTTAATGTTGCAATTTCTCAAATGTTGAAAGATAATGCACCTGTAAACTTTAATTCAGTTAGTGCGCATGCAGGCGTCTCAAAACGCTTTTTATACTCACATGCCGAGATCAAAGAAAAAATTATTAAGTTGCGGATCAAACCTTATTCGAAGCAGTTTCAAGCAATTAAGGCTCCGTTGAATGAATCATCAAAGGATGTCATCATCAACCGTCAGAAACTTAAAATACAAGGCCTTAACAAAGAAATATCAAAGCTGCGTTACGAACTGCAAATACTTTACGGTAAGGTGGCTTCATATCAAACAAAGTAGATAATTTTTGTATCTACATACACATGTTACTGGCGATAAAAAAGAGTGATACCAACACTTACAAAATTTTTCTCCAGATAATATTACCCCACCCTGAGGACTTCCGATATCAGTTGTGTAGAAGTTCCCATCTTTCATTACTCCTGATTTCAAGAACTTCCATATAAGCCCTAATACCTTTCCGTCACTAATCCTCTCTGATACTGTACTAATTATAAGCTCATGATCTAATGTATCAAAACATTTACTTAAATCCATATCAACTACATATTCCAGCCCATACCTATTCATGAAACGTTCTGCTTTTGCTACCGCTTGTTGTTGCGAACGTTTGGGGCGGTATCCATAACTTGAAGGGTGAAATGTCTCCTCAAAAATGGGACCTATAATATTCACTACTGCCTGCTGTACAACTCTATCTTTGACTGTAGGAATTCCTAGTAATCTTACTCCACCATCTGGCTTTTCGATTTCTACTCTCCTTACCGCACTTGGTTCATATGTGTTGGTTTTCAGTTCTTCATGAAGAAACTTGATATTTGATTCTAGCTCGTCTTTATAACTTTCAATAGTTTCTCCGTCTATTCCTGGAGCACCTTTATTCTTTTTTACTCTACTGAATGCTTTCCTCAAATTTTCTATTTGATATATTTTATCAATGAGGCTGTACCATTTCTTCATGTTTCCCTCCACTGTTGTTGTATCTCCTGTCCGTCCTGCTTAAGCTATACGTTATTTATTGCAAGTGTTCGACGTCTCTAGCTCAATGGCAATCTTATCTTCACATCTTACAACTACTTCATATAAATGTCGTCGTTATTACCAGCAAATTATTCTATGCCACTAATACGTACCTTCCAGCATTTCAGCCTTCTTTTAACATTTTCACTCTCACATTCTATTCATTCTGATACTCTTTGAATTTCCTTCCGCCCTTCGCATCTATTACAAACTTTTGATTTATAATAGCCACAACGACCTATAACGTTGTGTCACATATGTTTTACCCTCCAGTCTGTTGCCAGCCTTCATCAGCATATGTTTATTCACTACTATGGCTTCGTCTGCATACTGCACCCTAATCTTACCTCTTGCTCTCGCTTGTAAATAAGACCTACAGCTTCGAATACAGTACTTCCAAGGTTAAGTTACTCCGCCTGTTATTGAAACGACCCTCCTAACGTATGTAGTTCAGCTAATTTTAGGACTTTCCCACGCGTAGCAAGGTTATCCACTACATCCGCCAACCTTGGTTCATTTTCATTCCGCTCCAACAACCGCCATCAGCTTCCTTCAGACCCTTTCGTCACCGAAAACGCCCCTGCCTACAGCTTGTCTTCCCATTAGCTAGGTAACAGGTTTTCTTTCAAACCATCGGCTCGGCAACATGCCTCGCAAACTACGCTAAAAATGCCACGGATGGCATTTTTGCTTCAAATTATCAATCCTTCGGCTACAGCTTCTAATGCTCACGTCTAAGAATTACGTCATTTGACACTAAAACAGGTTCTACTTTTAATTAGGCTCTTTATTTTTGTTTTTACATTTTATGGGTGTTTTATAAATTCCTATACTTCGAGAAAATTAAATATGTGGCTAGAAATCAAAAGGAGTCTTTATATTCTCTTGCCTGTTCAATCATTTCCTCTGCATGCTTCATCGTTATATCTGAAATATTTGTACCACCAATTATTCTTGCCACTTCATTTTTCACTTCATTTTCATCTAGTTTTCTTACAGTTGTACTTGTGCTTTTTTTATTCTCAGACTTTTCTATATAATAGTTATTGTCTGCCATACAGGCTATCTGTGCCAAATGAGTCACAGAAATAACCTGATGATTTCTTGAAATATAGGACATTTTTTCACCGACTTTTTGTGCAGCCTTTCCACTAATTCCTATATCAATTTCATCAAATATCAGAGTAGAAATCTTATCTACCTTAGCAAGAATTGTTTTAATAGCTAACATAATACGAGACATCTCGCCACCGGAAGCAATTTTTGCCAAAGGCTTAAGGGGTTCACCTGCATTAGTAGAAATCAAAAACTCAACCTTGTCCAATCCATTGTGATTATACCTTCTAACTCCACTTTTATCAGTAATTTCATCAAACTCAATATTAACTTTAAGCCTTGCATTCTTCATTTCAAGGTCATGTAATTCATGTCCTATCTTTTCCTCTAACAACTTTGCAGCTACTTTGCGCTTTGCATTGATATCTTTAGCAATTTTAAACAGCTCATCATCTACCTTTTTTAAGTCATCTCCTAATTTATTTACAAGTTCTTCATTGTTTAATATTTCATTAAGTTCCTTTTGTGCATTTTTTAAGAATGACTGTATTTCCTCTATAGAATCTCCATACTTTCTTTTTAGCTTAAAAATTAAATCCAGTCTTTCTTCAGTATGTTCTAGAAGTTCAGGATCATAATCAACCTCGTCTTTACTGCTTCGAATTTCATATATAATATCTTCTATCTCAATAGATATGCTTTCAAGTCTTTTTGACACTGCATCAAATCTTTGATCTAACTTAGATATTTCACTTATAATAGACACAGCTTCCCTTATGTTATCTGAAGCCGATTTCTCAGCTTTACTTCCTGCACCTATTAATTCATATGTTCTTGACAAATCTGCAATAATTTTCTCAGAATTCTGAAGTATTACTTTCTGCTTATTTAATTGTTCTTCCTCATTTGTTTTAAGGTTCGCTTCCTCAATTTCATCTATTTGGAATTTTAAGAAATCAATTTTTCTGTCTCTGTCATTTTTATCACCGGAAAGATCATTTAATCTGGTTTTTATCTCTTTTAACTTAGTAAATTTTTTACTATATTTGTCTTTTAAAACATTAATACTTTCACCACCAAAAGAATCCAGCAAATCTATATGACCATCTGTTCGAAGCAAGGATTGATTATCATGCTGCCCATGTATATCTATGAGTATCTCACCTAAATTTTTAAGCATTGATACCGTTGAAATTTTGCCATTAATCCTACAGATATTTTTGCCATTTAAGGCAAATTCCCGGGAAATAATTAAAGTCCCATCTTCTTCAGCATCAATACCAAATTCATCATAAAATTCTATTAACCTATCGTCCTTAATTTTAAATACAGCTTCAACTACAGCTTTATCCTTACCGGCTCTTATCAAATCTTTAGAAAGCCTTTCTCCTAATATAGCATTTATTGAATCAATAATTATTGACTTACCTGCACCAGTTTCGCCGGTCAAGACATTTAATCCCTCTCCAAGTTCAATTTCAACCTTGTCAATAATAGCTATGTTCTTTATTTCCAATTGTTGAAGCACAAATTATACCCCACTTTTTTAAATTATTTCTCCTCAGGAACGAGTAAAATATAAGTTCCTAATTTGGATAAGGCGGTTTCAAAAAATAACTTATACAGTATTCAGGTCATAAAGCCCTTCAATCTAGATTTTTTGAAACCGCAATTGACTAGTTATTTTTTTGGAATCACGTAACGAAAAAACTTGATTTAATAGCGTTTTTAAAATGTTTAAAATCGAAAGTTATTTTTTCGTTATCCCTCAGAGCTTGTTTTTGTCATCTTTTTAAATTTGTTAACAATTTCTTCAGCAATTTTCTCCGCCCTGCATATTATCATAACAGTATCATCACCAGCTATTGAACCTACAATCTCTGTCCAATTTAAAGAATCAATGGTGGATGCTGAAGCTTGAGCCATTCCAGGCAGAGTCTTTACAATTACAATATTATTTGCATAATCACTTGAAACATAAGATTCAGTAAATATAGTCATAAGCCTGTTATAAACAACATTCTCACTCTTTGACAAAGGCGCATACCTGTAACGGCCATCTTGAGACATAACTTTAATCAGCCTAAGCTCCTTTATGTCCCTAGATATTGTAGCCTGCGTAACATCCATACCTATAGCCTTTAGTCTCTCAGCTATTTCCTCCTGAGTTTCAATTACTTCTGCATCTATTATTTCCAAAATCTTTGCCTGTCTATTATATTTCATTTTATTTTATTTTTTCCCCTCTATCATATATTTTACTTCTAAGTACGTCAAAAAAATTCCTGTCACTTAATCTAATCATCTTTAAATATTGGGAAGATTTTTTTGTTATTATATTATCTCCCCCCATCAATTCATATCCATTCTGCCCATCCACAGTAAGCATTGCACCATGACAGTTAGTTTCTGCCACCAACACCTTAAGCACTCGCTCTCCTGTAGTAATAAATGACCTTGAATACAAAATGTGAGGACATATAGGTGTAACTATAATAAGGCTTACATCCGGCTCTACTATTGGTCCACCAGCCGAAAGTGAGTACGCTGTCGAACCTGTTGGAGTCGAAATAATTAATCCATCCCCAGGATACAAATCAACAAACTGATTATTTAGATAAGTTTTTAAATGCAATATCCTTGACATCCAACCTCTTGAAATAACTACATCATTTAACACAATGTCTCTCATTATTTCTTTACCATCTCTAATAATTGTTGTTTCAAGCATCATTCTTTCTTCTATATCAAATTCACCATTTACCAAACGTTTTATTGCAGGATCAATTTCACTTTTATCAACTTCCGTTAAAAATCCTAAATTGCCAAGATTAACCCCAAGTATAGGTATTTTTTTGCTAAATACCTTCCTTGCACATTTTAGAAATGTACCATCGCCACCAAGACACAACATTATGTCAGACTTAATTATCACTTCATCTTCATGAAGATTCTGTAAACTAGCACCAATGTCAGCCGCCAACTCGTCTGCAATAACAGGCTCTGCTCCATTTGCTTTTATACTCTTTACAAGTAATGAAGTAATCTTTAGCCCTTTATCTTTATCCCTGTTTGCCATAATTCCAATTTTGACCATTTTATTGCCACCAATTCTTCATTTTATTTTTCGAAAAATAATATATATCTTATTATAAAAGTAAAAAAGATATAATGTAATAGTTTTTTTGATTTTGCCTAAATTACCTTTTCAATAATTATATAAAAATTAAAAACAAAGTACAATATTTATGCTTAACCTTTTTTTACTATTTTTCTGCTGGAAATCTATCTATGTATCCTAAAAAATACTGTCTTGTCAAAGCAAAATCTACTGAGTTAATAATTGAGTTTCCATCAACATCAGCAGCATAATCTCCATATTCTCCCGGAAATTGTTTTTCCTTGCCCAATAAAAACATTCTAAGGTGGGCAAAATCTAAAGTGTTTACCAAACCATTTCCATCAATATCTCCATACTTATAAACATGTACCATCTGAGACTTACTAGTGATATTTCCAAAATTATCTATAGCCATCCATTTTACAATTGTCTTTCCATGTTTAAAAATTTCAGGCGCATTATTTATAACTGTATACTCAATTTTATTCCTTACTATTGCACTTCCGATGTCAACATACTTTTCGTCCATATTAGTCCCAGCATATATATCTTCAGGAACAACCAACTCAGGTGCAGTCATATCTATTATCATAGTAATCTGTTGTACAGCTTTAGTAATGTTTCCGTTCATATCTTCAGCAGTCCATAGAACATATGTAGTTCCCACCGGAAAAGAATCAGGGGCATTATTTGTAACTTTTATATCAGTATTTCCAAAGTAATCTGCTTCTCCAATATCAGCAAATGTACGCTGCTTCTTTGCTTCTAAGATCAAGTTTTTAGGAGGTTCCAAAACAGGCGGTATTTTTTTATTATCAATTGTAATAATCTCCACAACATCAGTATTTTTATTTAAACTTGTTGCAGAACCAGTTGACTTTCCTCCAATCAACATAATACAGTCATTTGACGATGCTACAGCCAAATTTTCTCTATTCATAAAACTGCCATCTAAATTTGTTGTACTATTATCTAAAGGATTATACATACAAATTCTAACCTTATTTTGATAATCCGCATAAACTCCGTAAAACTTACCATTACTCTCAATAACACCTTTATCGGCTTTAAAGCTTATTTTATCGCCTATTTGCCATAAATTTGTCTCAGTGTCATATATTCTGAGTCTCCAGTCAAAATCATAAGCACTATGATGAGACTGGATATCCGTCTCAAAATTGTATTTTGCACATCCAAATATATATATTTTGCCATCTAGAGCACCAGTAGAAATAGGTATCAATCCTTTTTCCATATATGTTGCTTCAGATACGGTATTGGTAGTTGCATCAAATTCATCTATTTTATATACTACATCTTCATTTAAATAAATATCATCCGCACCAATAGTATATACCTTGCCCTTTGTCTCAAGCACGTCCATGTGCTCCCAATAATTTATGTTGCTTTTAAAAGTCCATTTATCCTCAACACAATCATATTCTTCAACTACTCCCTCATTATAAGAACTCTTTCTGATTACGAACAATCTATTATTTACAGATACTGCATGAGGCTTATCATATTGTTCACCAGACAAATCACACTTCTTTTCCCACCTATTATTATATGGGTCATAAGCCTCAACTGCTTTAAGATAATTACCCTTATCATCAACTCCACCTATTGCAAAAATCTTACTATCCACTGTAGCAGCTGCTAAAAAGTTTCTCTTAGTGGGCATGCTTTCTAGTCCTATTTTAAAACCATTTAAATGCAAAATTTCTTTTTTGAAATCAAACGGTCCAATATCAATTGAACTATTATCAAAGCTTATAGGTAGTTTTCCATTATAATAGTAGGTCTGTTTTTTAACATTATCAATTACTTTTATATCCTTAACAGTACATGGCTTGCCATGTTCTTTGTCACATAAGCTAAGGTATATTCTCCCCTTTATATTGTCATACTTATCATACAATTGGCTTATATCAAATACAAAAGTCGCATCACATGCTTTATTTGTTCCGTTAAAGCTAGATTCTATCAAAGGACTTGAGGTTAGAAGATTAATATTATAAGGATCCATATATACATCAGGACTCTTTTTGTCATAGCTTGAGTATCCAATCAAAGTCTCTATTTCATACTTATTTTCATGATTTATAGTATACTCTATCATCATTTTCGGCTGGGATGCTTTTTTGGGCAAAATCCAGTATACTTTATTTTCTCCGTTAATAACATTTCTACGTTCTGTTTTTGGACAATCAGAAACATTTGATACACTGTTTAAAGCATCATAGGAAAGCCATATAAAACCTTCATTTGAATACCATGTAAAACTATCGTCACTAGATATCATTTCCTCGTATGTTCCCCAAGAATTTGCTATCTTAAAAGCTCCCTTCTCTCCTTGGTCAACACTACCGTTTCCATTAATATCTACCCAAATATTATCATTATAGCCCACTATAGTCATTGTGTGTCCATCTACTTTTAATTTATCTTTGTCCGTCAAATGTGCAATATATTCATTTACAAAAACATCGTCCTCGCGTATTGATTTATCATCACTAATATTAGAAAATCTCCAAATAGATATATTTGTTTCAAAAGTAAGAACATACCCATTATTTATAAGTTGCTTTACTTTATACAACTCAGGATCATCAGGACCTTCAATCGGTGTTTTTGAACCATCCCACATTTTTATATATCCATAATCTTTGATTCTATAATTAAGAGCATTTCTCCATACCGAAGCATCTGTCGGCCATTTTGTATAATTCTCCTTACTTATATCATCGGGATAATAGGGAAAGTCATTCCACAGAGCTGCTCCACACTTAGAAAAAAGCAAATATGTACTATCTAGACCAAACACACCATTTTCTCCAGCATTCGTAAGATTGAAAGTCCACTTTGGTGAAAACTTCCTCTTATTCTCAACGTCACTTTTAACATCCCAACCTAACTCCATACCAAACATATGTGTCATTTGATAATAAGTAGTAGAATAAGATACACACGAATTCAAAGCGCCTTGATCACCTATTGGTGGAAAAGATTTTAGCTGGCTGTTATCCACTTCAGATGGTAAAAATTCAAATACATTGTCTTCATAAGGTGGATAAAGTAAAATATCGTCTTTTTTATTCTTTAAAAATTTTTTATCTTCTTTTACAATTTCGTCTCCAAATTGACAAGCATTATAATTCACCAATTTATTTAGACCCTTTTTTCTTCTTTCATCATTTATACGTTCAAGACCTAAGTGATTAGTCAGAATCTTTCGTATCTCTTGCTTTTCAATCATACTTTTCTGCCCTTTATCAATATCTATAAGACCCTGAATCACTTTAGTATCGGTATGACAATCACTAAAAATCAATTCCCTATCTGAATTAGCACAAACATGTCTATATTGGAGTACAAAAACTAAAAATATAAATAAGCTTATTGAAACTTTTAGAAATAGTGCTGTTTTATGTAAAATACTTTCACGCATAATACAAAAATACCTCCCTCTATCAACACTTAGGCAATTAGTAAAAATGCCCATATAATATCTATAGTAAAGGCGCCATGACAAAAGCTCAAAGGCCTCCATCACAGTAAATTTTTGGAATGTATAAAAAAGTGATATACTACTTAAAAGTCACATTTTTGGTTGTTCAAAATGATACTTATTTTTAAGTTGCACTTTAATGAGTAATTCAAAATCAAATAACCATATGGAGTTTTAAAAAACTTGATTTGCATTTTTTTCACGGCAAAATAATATCTCTATTATGGAAGCATAAAAGCTTCCATAATAAGTTTTGACTAAAATAAGTTCAACTTTTGATAATGAAAAATTTGATTTTATGGGATTCTTATATTATGAGAATAGGAATTTTTTTCATTATCCCAAGTTTTGTGCTTGAAATGTCTATTGCAATTGTTCTTCATTATTCTTTGATTCTACATCGTTAGGCTCCTTATCAACACGCTCAGCTTCCTCTTTGGCACGTCTGATCTCTTCCATCTGTCTTAAATAATTGATCTGAGTTTCAGTTTTTCCCGAAAGTTTATGATCCTCATTTACATTATATCTGTTGCTTTTTTCCTTCATTAATTGGCTCATTTTATCTTTGTGTTCATCTTCACCAATCGTTTTATTAATTAAGTCCATGTTACAATCTGCTACTTTCTTCAATTCTTCAAACTTTGCATTGGTTATAACAGCACCGTAGGAACAAACTGGACAAACCAACAGATGCTCAGTGGAATAAGGAATAACAGGTAAAAAAAACAAAGTAAACCAGGTACGTCTTGTATACAATTGCCATAAATCTTCATTATTACAGCGGTCACAACGACTTTTAAATACTGGTCCATGATTTTTTACAGTCTGCTTTCCCCATCCAAAAATAAAAAACATAGTTCTTCCCCTCTCTATTTCATACCAGTTGAGCAATTCACATATTCGTCAAATAGATAATTAAATCTCTCTTTCATATTAAAAATACTCTTAATAGACATTGCTTTTTTAAACCAGTATTGCGCTTTTTTATAATCACCATTTTCTATACTACACAATGCCAAATAGTAATAGTTTATTACACCTGGTGAAGTTTCAATTGATGCCAAAAGATTACTTTGTGCTTTATTATACTCCTTAGTTTCAAAATATACAATTCCAAACAAAATGGTCATAGTTAAATTCTCTTCTTCAAAATGCTTTTTTGCTAAAACATTGTATTTTTCGGCATCACACTTATCTAATATTTTTCTTTCCAATAAAACTAACAACCTACTTTTACACTCTGCATTGGTTAAATGAATTTTCTTTCTTAACACCGAAATTGGTTCTTCTATCTCTCCTAAAGCAATATTTACAACTTTCTCCAAACATATTGTCTGTGCATTTTCATTGTCCATTTCATTGGCTTTTTTTAAATACTTTATAGCTTCTTCGTAATTTTCATTATCGTAATGTATCATCCCTAAAAAGGCATTGTAAACTGCACTTTTATTTTTCAATGATAATGCCTTTTCTGCCAGTTCAACCGCCTCAGCATATCGTCCTTTTTGTGATACTGCAAGAGCTTTATGAATATATAAAGCACTATCTTTTGCATTTAATGATATAGCCTTATCATACAATTCAATTGCATTCTCATACTTTTCTTGATTTGAAAGCTTCTGAGCTTTCGAAAACAAAATTTCAGCCCTCAACGGTCCTAACATATAAGTACCTCCTGTAAGGGAGTTTCAAAAAAATACATATTCATTATTTCTGGTACAAAGCCCATCAAATCGAATTTTTTGAAACTCCAGTCGATCAGTTATTTATTTGATTTTGCCTAAATGCAAAATTGGCAAAAATATATAGATTTTTGTATCTTTTTAATTTTTTTTATTATATCACATTTTATTATTCCAAAACCACTTATTTATTTTATTAGAATGCATATTTTAATTGTGTTACATATTATGGAAATAACATCTGCGTAGAGGCTTAGAGAATGTTAACGAAGCGAAGGATTAGTCGAATCACTTTTCTACTTAGTAGCGAGTTTTGATTCGACCCGTAGCTTTTTTTACAATCTCTTAGCCTAGGTTGCATAGGCGAGCAGTGTAACGCAACGAAACGACCAGCCTCGGAGCTTTAGTTATTGGAATAATATGGTTTACAATGATTAAATACACCCATTTTATTATGATTCATAAGAAAGTTTCAAAAAATACATATACAATAATTTAGTTGTAAAACTCCTTAAATCCAATTTTCAAAACTCCAGTTGATAAGTTATTTTTTAGAAATCACGTAAAGAATATAATTTTGTAAAAATGAAAAACTAATTAGGAGGTTTTAAAAAATAACCTATACAGTATTTAGGTCACAAAGCCAATCATGAAAGCCTAAAGCTACCAAACGGATAATCATTATTTTGTAACCAAAAAAATGTTTATCATATCTTTTGAAATATCCTTAAACCTCAAAATCATAAAAGGAGGTGTAAACATGGCAAAAGCTGGTATGAGAAGACCTGATCCCAAAGATCCTCATGGAACAGAAAGTAATCACAAACTGCATATTCCAAAAAACGATGTACCTCCTGTTCCAGAAATTGAGGGTAAAGCAAAGCATGGGCACAAAAAGGCAAAATAAAATATTCAGGGAGGGCATTTTGTCCCTCCACTTTTTCTTATTTTATTTCATCATCATTACCGACTTCTGTTGAAGATAAATAAACCTTCTTTTTATACGCAATACTCTAAAACTTGAATAACTTTGAAGGATTTTTTTTATATTTGTAGAATATTTATAAGGTTAGGTTATATACAATTCGTATAAACATTTATATATCGATTCTAATTTCTCACAAGTATTACTCTTTAAATTCTCATATTCACTTACGGTGCTTCAAAAGAAAATCTTTATTAAATATTTAGGGAGTTTCAAAAAAATACATATTCATATTTCTGTTACAAGATTTATCATGGAAGCTTTTAAGCTTCCAATCATAGGAACATTATTTTGCTATACAAAAAATGGCATCAATTTTTTTGAAACTCCAATTGCTCAGTTAGTTTTTTGATTTTGCCTAATGAAGTGAAAAAGCTTTAAATATAGGAATATTATTTTTTGGGAATAACCTTATTTATGTAGCATAAAACCTGTCCTTATCGCATATCGTTTTATAAAATACTTTATTTCTCTATTCTACTGTACGAAAGGGGGACAACAAGGGTATATCCTTGTTTATTTCCATGAAAAAACTAATTATTATCTCCACACTGTATATTTGCATTGTTTTTTTTCCTCAAAACATCCTATATGCAAATCAGGATGCTTTACACAGTACTCTAAATAACGTTTACTCCTGTATTCTAGTTGAATCATCTTCCGGAGAAATTTTATTTAGTAAAGATGAAAATCAAATAAGACCTCCTGCAAGTACAACTAAGATAATGACCGCAATTATAGCCCTTGAAAACGCAGATTGTAATGATTTATTAACTGTTTCACAATCTGCTGTAGACGAGATAGGAATCGGTGGTTCAAATGTCTCTTTAGTACCTGGAGAAAAAATATACCTAAAAGACGCTTTAAAACTTATGCTTGTAAGCTCTGCAAACGACTGCGCTAATGTCATATCAGAAAACATCTTCGCAAGTAAAGAAGAGTTTATAAAAAAAATGAATGAAAAAGCAAAAGAAATTGGAGCACACAATACTACATATACAAATCCCATTGGTCTAGATGAAAATGACGGAAAACAATATTCAAACCAACTAACCACAGCATTTGATCTATCGCTAATTGCGCGTTATGCCATGGATATAAAAGAATTCCGTGATATAGTTTCACAAAAAACTATTACAGTTCCACCTACTAATATGCATAAAAATGAGAGAACTTTCTCAACAACCAACAAGCTACTTAAAAAAGACTTCAGCGACTTTAATATAACAGGAATAAAAACAGGATACACATTAAAAGCAGGTAAATTACTAGTATGTTCAGCAAAAAATAGTGAAGGAATAGAAATAATCTCAGTAGTTATGGGAATAAACAGCAGTACTGTTTTCAACTGCACCGAAGCTTTATTAGAATATGGCTTTTCCAACCCTAATTTAAAAGAGTTTTCAATGAGAAATAATCCTTATAAGATTATTATTGGTGGAAATACATTGTCAAATGAACCAATAGTAAAAGAAAATACTGTATTAGCACCAATAAAAGAAATAGCTAAGTTACTCCAAATTAACCTTGACTGGATATCAGAAGATAAAACCATTATTCTCGAAAAGCACGGAAAATATGTTCACATGGGAATAGACAAAAAAACTGCCTTTGTTAACGGTAATATAATCCAACTTTCACATACACCTCTTTTACAAAACAACACAAGTTTATTGCCCATTGAGCCAATTTTAGAGGCATTTGGTTATGAACTCAAGATTGATTCTATTTATAAAACTATAGAAATCGACAGTCTTCCCTTTACAAAAAACAGCTCAACCGTCTCAGAGAGTGTATACTATTATTCTAATTCAATACCCTATGAATTTAAAGATATCAAAATCTTAAATGATAGAATTTATGTTGATAGTATCTATATACATGAGCTAACTGAACATCAATTAAACCTGGAATTTTACCCCGAAAGCAGAATCATACATATTGGCAACGATGCAACATACATTGAGCAAAGAACGGAAAAATTCGATGAACGTATATATGTACCATTATCAACTTTGGCTAAGGATATAGGAATGAAAGTGTTTTGGGGTGCCAATACCAAAACAGTACATATGTATCACCAAAGTCTTTCCATTAATCCAGACAAAAAAATTGAAAATTTAGTGCCTGAACATTTTGTAAATGCTTTTGCAAAAAACAATACTCCTCTATACGCCTCAGTTGGAGGGAAAGTCACTTCCTATATCAAAGGTGGAAAAGTTGAAATAATAAGAGATAAAGATTATAAATGGTATTATATTAAAAGTGGGGATATAGTAGGCTGGACAAAAAGAGAATATCTCTCCATTGATACCAGATTTGATATATCCAATGAAAAACTTTATTATTCCGAGATAGAATATTTTGTAAACAACCACTTCAATTTAAGTAGCCAAACAGATTACCTTATATGGGTTGACTTAAAAAAACAGATTATTAATGTTTTTACACGCAACGAAGAATACTGGAAACTTTCTAAACAAATACCTTGTGCTACTGGAAAAAACATTTCGCCAACTATAAAAGGTACTTTTGCTATAAATGGTAACCGTGGAACTTGGATGCCTGCAGGTAAGAATGTATGGGTAAAAAATTATGTAGGCTTCTATTCGTCATACTTCTTTCATTCAGTAAAAGTAAAACGGGATGGTTCATTATATGATGGTACTCTTGGAACTGTTGCATCAGCTGGATGTATCAGAATGCCAGTTGAAGCGAGTGAATGGTTCACAAAAAACATCCCCATAGGTACAACCGTCTTTATTCGCTAGTAATTACTTTGCAATATATTGAATAGTTTGATTTTGAGGTGCTTTTATGGCTTTAATAAATCGTAAAGGTTCCATTGTACTCTCAGAAAGAGATGGAACAGAGTTTTCTAAGAAAATGACAACTCCTGATGCTGAAGTTATGGAAAGAAGAAACAAATTCCTTGATGATGCAAGAAGTAAAATCTTTCTGCCAGTAGGTGTAAACTGCTGGCAGTTTTTATACTGTTTGTAAATTTTAAAAAAATAAAAGAGGTAAAACAAAAGGGCCTATGCCCCCTTAACTTTTTTGATGCTATTTCAAAAAAAATTTGCACTTGCGGTTTCAAAAAATCATATGCCAATTATTTGTATTTTGTATAACAATATAATGTTCCTATGATTGGAAGCTTAAAAGCTTCCATAATAATCTTTGTAACCAAAATAATGAATATGTATTTTTTTTCAAACTTCCTAATATTTAAAAATACTTTTAATAGTTGAACTTTGCTTATCTGTTACATTTTTAACTTCATTTGTAACCTCTTTCTTTATATTACTTATTTCAGTCTCAAGGTCCATTTTAAATTTTTTAATTTTTAAAGCTTTATCCTTAGAGTCTATATCGCTATTATTGTTAATAGCACTAATTTTTTGCCTAGTTTTTTTTATCTCTAAATCAATCTCGGACTTAGCTTTTTTCCTTATGAGGTATAGTTTCTGCCTTGTCTTTTCCAATTCAACGTTTATTAACGAAAGATCAGAATCTAATTTTGATTCCTTATCTGAAATAAGCTTGTTGGAATAATCATATTTAAATTCTTCAGTTTTTATATCCTCTGCATTTTTTGAAAAATCTTCCCCTTTATACTCTCCTGACAAATAAGGGTTATAATACATTCCCCAAGGGTTATATAAATTGTAGTAATGTTGTGTCCACGGGGCATATGTATTATAATAAGGATTTTCCCATGATTTTTCAATCGGTGTTGCCATAGGTTTAGGTGTATCATAATTAGGTTGTACCCACGGATTATATACACTAGGTGTTGGCGTCACCTCAGGTTTTGGCGTATCATATCCAGGTTGTTCCCATGGATTATATTCATTATACGTCGGTGTATTCTCTGGTTCTGGGGCTTTATATTCAGTCTGTTCCCATGGATTATACTCATTATATGTTGGCGTACTCTCTGGTTCTGGGGCTTTATACTCAGGCTGTTCCCATGGATTATACTCATTATATGTTGGCGTACTCTCTGGCTCTGGTGTCTTATACTCAGGCTGTTCCCATGGATTATACTCATTATATGTTGGCGTACTCTCTGGCTCTGGTGTCTTATACTCAGGCTGTTCCCATGGATTATATTCATTATACGTCGGCGTATTCTCTGGCTCTGGTGTCTTATACTCAGTCTGTTCCCATGGATTATATTCATTATACGTTGGCGTATTGTCTGGCTCTGGTGTCTTATACTCAGGTTGTCCCCATGAATTGTATTCATAATATGTCGGCGTATTCTCTGGCTCTGGCGCCTTATATTCAGTCTGTCCCCATGGATTGTATTCATAATATGTCGGTGTATTCTCTGGTTCTGGCGCCTTATATTCAGGCTGTTCCCATGGATTGTATCCCTCATTGTATTGCGACCAAGCTGATGGGTCGTACCAATTATTTGTGTTTGCTTCATCTATGTTGGGTATTTGTTGATCCGTATGGGTATTTGTTGAAAGCCAAGACTCATTCTCTGATTTCAAAGTATCTGGATTTATTTTTGTGCTATTATCAGTTTCACTTTTATCATTATATTCAAATTCTTTTGCTTCGTTTAAATTATTTAGTGATACTTCTCCATTAGTCTCCTTGGCCATAACACTATTACAAATTATATTTAAAATAATAGTCATAAAAACTGTTATAGCTCCAAGTTTTTTCACTCTAATCCCCCCATTCCCCATAAACAAATAATATCTCTTTTAAAATAATTATACCATTTAATATGCTATGATACCAGTATTCTCTATATAATTATTAATTAATTCTATTCAATAAATCTTTTGTTTTCTGTTCAAGCTTATTCAATTCTGCTTGTGCTTTCTCATTCCCAATTCTCTTAATCTCTTCAATCTTCTTAATTAACTCTATTTCAATTTGCTTAATCAACATAGTCCTTTTATCATCACTAATACTTTTATCCATTTCTATTTTAGAAATTACTTCGTTTGCCTTATCCTTTTCATATTTAATATCATCTTTTACTTTCTGTTGGATTTCTCGTATAACTTTTTGTGTTTCAAAGTTTGCGGCTTCTATGGATTGGATTATATCAATATCATTAATTCCGCCTAATGATAAATCTATATCCTCCTCGTTAAAATCACTTCCTTTTTCTGTATCATTTGATTTCTCAGTCTCTTGTTTAACTGGGGTATTGTGATTTATTTTATCCGAAGTCCCCTCATTTACATCCACCAATTCATCATCCACAACTACCTTTTCAAGAATTTCATTAATCTGATTATGCTTTAATTTTTCAATATCTATATCTATTCCTTGCTCTTTGCTCTTTTTATATATTGAATATCTACCCGTTGATATATTATTATCCGCCGCAAATTTCCTATCTTCTGACTTAACTTCCATAAAATAAGATTGAATATTTCTACTTTGTAATTCATCTTTTATTTTACTGTAAGAGTTCTCTAAATTTTTAAACATTTCTTTCTCAGCTTGTCTATCATATTTATCTTGAAGGCATGCTGTTATTAGCACTTTATTATCAGTATGTGAATCTATCATACCTTTCTCGCCGAAGTTTTCAACCATATCTACTAAAACACTCTCTAAAGGTTTTGATTTGTAGTTTAAATCCTCTATTAAAACTTTCTGGTTTTCATCATTTGTTCGAATATCAATAACTCTATTATTCTTATCAACTGCCAACTCCAAATTCGTATTCATATCAATACCTACATAAGCATAAATCTGATTTGAAAAAATTAAATTTACATAAAACACTATTGCTATAAAAACTGCTGCCGCGCTACCTATAACAGCAGAGTATTTAACAACAGAATTAGCTATATTTATCTTTTCAGACCTGTCAAAAACTAGTTCCATACCTTCATACATACCTGGCTGTTTTCTAATACAAACAACTTCACAACTATTAGTCATTATAAAAGCTTTATTATCTTTTAATTCCATTACTACCCCTAAATATTCCATTACAATTTTCACCCCGCTTATTCCAAATTTTTTATGTAGTTTTTAATGATTTCGAGGTCACTTTTTAGAATCAGAACCAATGCAATGATGTATTTTCTATTCCGTTCGACAGTTCGTTGGCTTACCTCTACATACTTTGATACATCTTTAAATGGAATTTTCTTCTTTTTATTAAACTTATAATATAAATTATCTTCTTCAACAATACGTTTTGCTATTTTTACACAATTTTTTCTGGAATCTTTGTGTTTAGGCATATTTTTCACTAAATCGTCCATAGTTATCCCATAATCCTTCATCTCTCTGACAAAAGAAACAAATTCTTCACGAATTTCAAAATCATAAACATGATCAGTATGTTTTTCAACTAAAAATTTATCTTCAAAGTCGTATGTTTCCTCCCCTTCAAAATATGAGAACGGATATACATTTGAATTCTTATAATCTTTTCTTTTATAATCTATTAACCTTCGCTGCATAACCTGATAAGAAAACCTTTTGAAACTGCATTTTTTATCTTCGTTATACTTATCTATAGCTTCATTAAAAGCAATTAATCCAATACTGTATTCTTCACTGTTTTCTATTTCAATAAATTTATTATTTAGTATTTTTGACACAGATCTAATTATATAAGGTCTGTAATCACTTATAAATCTATCTTTTAAAACCTTGTCACCGGATTTAATTTGGTTCAATATATCTATAAAGGATCTCTTTTCGGGTGCGCGCATACCCAAAAATTTCATCTCCACGTACGTATCACTTCCCCTTACAGTTTATTCGCAAAAGAATTATTTTTAAGTCGGTACATTATATCTTTTTATCTATTTCCACGTAATCATACACAATTTAGTAATCTATCACAATATATTTCTCGAAATATGTTGTGTATTCCTTTTTAAATTTAAGATAGATCCTAGTCTTTCTATATAAGGTGATTCCTAAAAAATAACTGGTCAACTGCGGTTTCAAAAAATCTAGATTGATGGGCTTTGTGACCGAAATACTGTATGGGTTATTTTTTGAAACCGCCTAATCACAAATTCCAATGAAAAAAGCTAATTAGATTTTTTAACAAAATCTTTTATTTTTATCTTTAAATGTATATCATTTAATCTGTTAAGCCCTTTAATTTTAAACACAGCGATTTTAAAAAACAAATGGTCACTTAGTTTTAAAAATTCTAATTTACATTTTTGTGGATTACAAAACAATGTTCGTCTTTTTGTAATCCACAATAGTAAATACGTAACTTATATATTTTTTTTGACGGTAATTTAATTTTTTTTGAAGTGCTATTTCATCTTTATTTTCACCGGTACAAGACTTCTATCTGAAAAACCTATTGTCATAACTCCACTTATATTGTTTCCAACACCAATCACTGTGCCGTCATTCATCAGTACCATTGTAAAATCAATTCCTGAAACAATAGACTTACATCCTTTGAACGCATCTATCGGTATCGGTGTCAATCTATTAACTGTTGTTCCATCACCTAATTGTCCACAATTATTCTTACCCCATGCCCATACCGTTCCATCTGATGTAAGTGCAAAAGAACTATCTTTACCCGCAATGATTTTTTCAACATTTTCAAGACCTTCAACTTGAATGGGAACATTAGTTTTATCTGTTGTACCATTACCTAATTGTCCGTATGTATTATCCCCCCAAGCCCATACTGTTTGGTTCTCTTTCAATACCATATTATAATTGTTTCCAGCAGATATAGCACAAACATTTTCAATTCCTTCTGCCTGTACTGGTTCTAAACTAAAAGTGTCATTACCGTGAGCCAACTCACCAAACTGATTACATCCCCAGGTCCAAACAGTTCCATCATTTTTTAAAGCAACGGAATGGTTGCTACCTGCTGCAACAGCAGTAATATTTGTAAGATTTTTCGCCTGTGTCAATTTAAAAGTCTCAAAGTAACCGTTGTGATGAGTCTGAGTGCCAACACCCAACTGCCCCCAATAACTGTTACCAGCAGAATACACATATCCATCTTTCTTTAGAGCAAGAATATGATTTTTCCCAACAGATGCCTCTTCTAGTCCATGTAGCCCTTCAATTTTATAGGGTTCGTATACCGATTGCTCATCCTTTATACCTGTATTCTTAGCAGTATAAACCCACACCTCATCGTTACTATCAATAACTAAAGTACGGTTAAACGCTGCTTCTACATCTCTTATACCCTCCTCTAAATCTATAACAAAAGGATTGCAATAATCTTTTGCACCGGATTCTAAAGACACCTCAATATCGTTAATTAACTGGCGATAATCATTATTCCCCCACGCCCATATTTCATTGCCATCTCCAATAGCTAATACATGTTTTCCTCCACACACTAACTTATCTATACCAAAAACACCATCTATTTTTACAGGTTCTGTAATATAATCAACAGCACCATTGCCAAGCTGCCCATATTCATTATGTCCCCAGGTCCATAAAGTACCGTCTGATTTTATCATTGCCATATGTGTTTTTCCACAAGAAATATCTTTAACACCTTCTGCACCTGATACAACTATAGGAATATCAGAATCTAAAGCTGTTCCATTACCAAGCATTCCATTTGTATTTTTCCCCCAAGTACATACCGTTCCATCATTTTTTAATACTACAGTGCAATATTGATCCAACTCAAATTTCTTTATATTCGATACACCTTCCTTTTGAACAGGAATACTATTTATTTCGTTACTATTACCCATCATTCTGTATGTATTGTCTCCCCACATCCACAATGTACCGTCTTCTTTTAAAGCTGCCGAGACCATAGTCCCAGCACTTATAGCCTTGACATCTGAAAAGTCTTCTAACATCTCGGGTGTTCTTGATGTTGATTTCGTGATACCATTTCCAATCTGACCTTTAGCTCCTGCACCCCACACCCAAACATTTTTGTCTTTATCCAATGCCAATACGTGTTCGTCACCTACAGCTATTTCAGTTATATTACTCACTCCTATTGCCTTAATCGGCATGTTACTATTTATTCCTGAACCGTCACCAATTTGCCCTTTATAGTTATATCCCCACCCCCATACTGTTCCATCGTCTTTTAATGCAGTGGAGAAAAAATCACCAGCTTCAATATCCTTAACTTCCAACAGGTCTTTAACTTGAACAGGAATGTTACTTCGTGTATTTGATTCATCACCTAACTGACCATAGTAATTATACCCCCACGACCATACCGTACCATCACTTTTTAGTGCAAGAGAATGTCTTTTACCAGCAGATATTTTGATAACTCCTTTAAGTCCGTCAATCTGTTTGGGTGTCCTTTCAATTTCATTTGCTTCGCCAAGGCCTAACTGACCGCTAGAGTTATATCCCCATGACCATACCGTACCATCATTTTTTAGTGCTATAGTATGAGATTCACCACATGAAACTTGAACAAAACCATCTTCTATACTTTTAGGAAATTTGGTTATTAATCCAAGTAGCAACTGTCTCATATATGCAAAGTCCAATGAATTAATCAAATTATCACCATTAACATCCCCAGCATACAATTCATCTTCAACATCAAATCCCTTAATCATTCCTAACATATACATTCTCATCAATCCAAAATCAATAGAATTAAAGCTGTTGTCTCCATTTAAATCCCCTATTGTCTTTTCAGGTTGCACCACTGTATTATCTTCATTTTGGGCAAATACAAAACTGCCCATCATGGCAGTAATAAATATTACAAGAACAACTATACAAACCCCTTTTTTTAACATAATCACTTCTCCCATAATTTTTTATATTTGTTGCGCTTTTATTATTAACTGTTTCAATATGTAAAAAATGCTTTCTAGAAATGTATTTTAAAACCGATACAAGTATTGCTATAAGCTTAATTCAAGTTTACTATATGCCCATGTCAAAGTCAATGTATCAGAAATATGCGCAAAAATTAATAAAGCACCAAATAATAAAACTTTTTTTATCTAGCAATTGAATAAAATGCCCTCAAAAAAACCAGCCTCTCACTTTTGAGCAACTGGTTTTTTCTAAAAAATCTATCTCATTTTGATTTTGTTGGGTTGTTTTTGTAATAACCTTTTGATATTCTTTCTGTGTCTTCAAGTTTTTGAGTTTTCCGCTTTATAGCGTCTGAGTTAATACCTTTTGTTTTGTTTTTTCCCATTTCAAAAATCACTCCTTCAAATATATCATTTACAATTTGCAATTTATTATTTTGTTGTTATTTACCATTTAATAAATTTGTAAATTCATTTTCTTGCCGCATATAAAAATCAACAATATAATGGTGTATATTGGATTTATAAATAAAGGAGTGAAACAAAAATGAATGATCTCCTTACGGAAATAATTTTTTTTAGCTTCCATTGATTTTAAAAAAGTGATATTATATAAAATGCTTTTTTAAAATATAGTTAATTGAAAGGTGGAAAAGTTATGGCTACAAATGATAAGGTCAACAATATTGATGCACTAATTGAAGCGACAAAAGACGAAAATCCAAATGAAAGAAAACAAAACTGGGCTGCTTTCGTTGAAAGTACTGCGGTAAATTTCTTTATCGATTGCAAACTCGAAAAGCTAAACCTAGAAGACGGTAAAGGAAACAAGGCAAAATTAGTTCGTCAAAAAGATGATACAATAAAGGTTGAGTATACATCTACTACTACTTTATAATTCATAATAGAAATTTTTCTTTCAATTCGTTCAAAAGAGAATTTACAAAAAGTGTTATAAAACAAAATTGTTTTATAACACTTTTTTATAAAAAAACCATTTAACCTACATTTAACATCTCTTTAATTTATCATTAATCTTGTTTTAATAATATAAACTCATAAATTAATTAGGGGTGAAAAAATGAACAAAATTTTTAAAACTGAAAGAATCAAAACAAAAAAACTGAAAATGTGTAGCATATTATCGGTAATTGCATTGGTTGGTACATTAACACTTGCTGGATGCGCAAATCAGGGTAACTCAAAAATATCTGTAGTAGGATCAACATCAGTTCAGCCATTAGCTCAACAATTAGCTGACAAATATAACGAAAGCAATGCTCAAATAAAAATAGATATTCAGGGTGTTGGATCAACTGCAGGAGTAAAAGCCGTGCATGACGGAACTTGTGATATTGGTACATCATCAAGGAAATTAAAGGAAGAAGAAAAAGCATGGAATTTAACAGAAACAGTAATTGCACAAGACGGTATAGCAGTTATAGTACATCCTAGTAATAAAATTGAGGACTTAACTAAAGATGAAGTTGCAAAAATATTTAAAGGTGATATAAAAAACTGGAGCGAACTCGGTGGAGATGACAAAGAAATCATTGTTGTAAGTCGTGAAGCCGGTTCTGGTACTCGAGGTGCTTTTGAAGAACTTTTGAAGCTTGAGAAAAAAGAAGATGGAAAAAAAATATCTTTAGTAATTGACAATGCTCTTATCGCTAATGGTAATGGTTCTGTTATGGCTAACGTAGCCGGCAAAGACAACGCTATCGGGTATATGTCCATGGGAATGGTAGATGCGACAAAAGTTAAAAAACTTAAGATTGAAGGTGTAGAAGCAACAGAAGAGAATACCCAAGCTGGTAACTATCCAATTTCAAGACCTTTTCTCATGTTGACAAAAAGTGATGCAAATAAAGAAACAGAAGATTTTCTTAATTTTATAATGAGTGATGCCGGTCAAGAATTGGTATCTAAAGAATATATACCAGTTAACTAAAAGTTTTAGAGCATCAAGCCCCATCAATTTTTCCGATTTCACTTCATTTCGAAAGAAGCATACTAAAAATAGCAGAGCATTTATTTCCCTTTGCTCTTAACTTCGTTCGAAAGAGGTAGAATATAAATACACACACTTTCCTCCTCCCCTCTGCTCTTATATTTAAAGGACAGAGGGTGTTGGAGTATATTTACAAAATGATGGTTTACAAAGTACTCGTGCATTCCTTCACATATTTAGGCAAGATCAAATAACTGAGCAACTAGAGTTTCAAAAAAACTTGACTTAAAGGGTGCTGAAATTGAAATGATGAATATGTATTTTTTTGAAACTCTCTTATGAATGGATGTAATATATAAAAGTTAATAGGTTGGGTGATTTAATTTATGTCTATAAATGAAATAACTGAACATCCGGATAGCAATTCTTTAAAATCTGGATTATATAATAAAACTGTTAAGAGTGATGTCAAACTAAAAAATAAAATCAAAAATAATATAGTAGAGAAAATAATAGAAAATATTTTCTTGTTGAGCTCTTTAATTTCTATAATTTCTCTCATTATAATAACTATATTTATTTTTTTAAATGGTTCTGCTATCTTTTTTAAAGTAGGTTTTACAGACATTATTTTCGGCATGGAATGGAAACCTCTTGAAGGTTCCTTCGGGATATTCCCTATGATATTGGCTTCCGTACTTGTAACTATCGGAACAACAATTATAGGTGTATCTATAGGCTTAATGACTGCAGTACTACTTGCTGAAATCTCTCCAAAAAACCTTTCTAAAATTATCAGACCAGCTATTGATCTTTTAGCAGGAATACCTTCTGTTGTATATGGTTTTTTTGGGCTTATAGTAATTGTTCCAATAATAGACAGTAAATTTGGAGGCGGCGGCAATAGCTTGCTAGCTGCAATTATAATACTTGGTATAATGATACTGCCTACAATAGTAAGTATATCTGAAACCTCTATACGCTCTGTACCTAAAGAATACAAAGAAGGCTCCCTAGCATTAGGGGCTTCGCACATAGAAACAATTTTCAAAGTAATTCTACCTGCGGCAAAATCAGGCATATTTGCATCGATTGTGCTGGCTATGGGAAGGGCAATCGGTGAAACAATGGCCGTAATTCTTGTTATAGGCAACACACCTCAACTCCCTAATTCCCTTTTTGATCGTGCCAGAACCCTTACTTCTAATATTGCAATTGAAATGGGATATGCACAGGGATTACATCAAGAAGCTCTTTTTGCAACTGGAGTTGTTTTGTTTGTATTTATAATGATACTAAATATTATTCTAAATGTATTTATACGTAAGGCAGGTGAATGCACTTGAAAATAAGAAAAATAAAGGATACCATTTTAAAAACAATTATATGGATTTGCGGACTTATAACAATCGGTATATTGGCATGGATTTTAACATACACCATAGCCAACGGAATCAGCCATTTGAGCCTCAATTTTATTTTTTCAGAATTCAAAGGGGATAAGCATGGTATCTTCCCAATGATATTAAATACTATATATATCGTTCTATTATCCGTTGTAATCTCAACACCAATAGGTATTTTTTCTGCCATATACCTCGTAGAATACTCAAAGCCTGGTAAAATGCTTAGTATGATTCGTTTTGCGATAGAAACATTGCAAGGCATACCCTCCATTATATATGGACTTTTTGGGTTTATATTTTTTGTAACTTTTATGCAGTTTAGTTTTTCTCTTTTAGCTGGAGCATTGACCCTGAGTATAATGGTTCTTCCCACAATAATACGCACAACAGAAGAGGCCTTAAAAACTGTCCCAACATCTTATAGAGAAGGAAGTCTAGCCTTAGGAGCGACCAAACTTCAGACTATAATAAAAGTAGTGTTACCTAGTGCCATCCCAGGCATTCTAAATTCTGTAATACTTAGTATAGGCAGGATTGTGGGTGAAACAGCCGCTGTATATCTAACTGCCGGAATGGTAACAAGATTTCCTCAAAGTATAATGGATTCTGGTAGAACCTTGTCTGTACATTTGTATGTACTAGCTAATGAAGGCCTATCCTTTGAAGAAGCCTTTGCAACCGCTACAATTTTAATTATTACAGTTGCAATAATTAATTTGATTACTGGCTTAATTGCAAAAAGAATAAGTAAGTCGACAGTCGGAAGCTAAAGCTATTTCAATAAACAACCTAAATTTTAGGCGGTTTCAAAAAATAACCTATACAGTATATAGGTCACAAAACCCATTATGGAAGACTAAAGCTTCCAAAGAGAGAGACATTATTTTGCAATGCAAAAAATGTAAGGGGATTTAAAATAAATAACTGGTCAACTGGAGTTTCAAAAAATTCGATTTGATAGGTTTTGTAACAGAAATAATGAATAGGTATTTTTTTAAAACTCCCTAAATCTAGATTTTTTGAATCCGCAGTTGCAAAGTTTTTTTAGAATCCTTAAAACCTATAGATTGGAGAATGTATTATGCTAGTTAAAGAAAAGATAGATACTCTAAGAAAGGATATTAGCAAGATGGATGAGTGTAATCTAAAAATATATACAAAGAATCTTGATTTGTTTTACGGAAAATGCCAAGCTTTAAGAAATATAAATATTGATATCTGTGACAGAGAAGTTACTGCTCTGATTGGTCCATCAGGATGTGGAAAATCCACTTTTTTAAAGACCTTAAACAGAATGAATGATTTGATACCAAATGTTAAAATTACAGGTGATGTATATTTTGACAATTTGAACGTATATAACGAATATGATATAGTTGAACTGAGAAAACGCGTGGGTATGGTTTTTCAAAAGCCTAATCCATTTCCAATGTCCATATATGAGAACATTGCATATGGACCTAAAATACACGGAATAAGGTCAAAATCAAAACTTGATGAAATCGTTGAGAAAAGCTTAAAAGGCGCTGCCCTTTGGGATGAGGTAAAAGACCGCCTTAAACAAAGTGCTTTGGGGTTATCAGGTGGACAGCAGCAAAGACTTTGTATTGCAAGGGTTTTAGCTGTAGAACCCGAAGTAGTTTTAATGGATGAACCAACTTCGGCTCTTGACCCTCTCTCAACTTTAAAAATTGAAGATTTAATTGAAGAATTAAAAAGTAACTACACTATAATTATTGTTACTCATAATATGCAGCAAGCCGGTCGAATATCGGATAAAACGGCATTCTTCCTTCTTGGAGAAATTATAGAATATGACACTACCGAAAACATATTCAGCACTCCAAAAAATAAAAGAACCGAGGATTATATTACCGGTAGATTCGGTTAAGCTATATACTACAATTTAAAAAATAACCTATACAGTATTTAGTTCAAATATGCACATCATCTAATCTTAAATGCAAACATAATAGATTTTGTGCCTAAAATAATGAATATGTATTGGGTGCATATTTTAATTGCGAGCCATATTATGGAAATAACATCTGCGTAGAGGCTTAGAGAATGTTAACGAAGTGAAGGATTAGTCGAATCACTGTTTGAGCGTAGCGAGTTTTGATTCGACCCGTAGCGAGTTATACATTCTCTTAGCGTCGGAGCTTTAGTTATTGGAATAATATGGTCCACGATGATTAAATACACCCATATGTATTTTTTGAACCCCCCTTATATAAATAACCTTAAGGAGCTGAAAATAATTATGACAAGAAGTTTTTTCGATAGAGAACTTGAAGAATTACATTTAGATATGATTGGAATGGGTAGTCTTGTTGAAGAATCCATTGAAAACACAATTATAGCTTTAAAAAAACAGGATATTAATCTTGCTAAACATATTTTTATAAATGATGATGTAATTGACGAGTATGAGAAAAAAATTGAGCGTCGCTGCCTAAATCTCATTGCTCGACAACAACCACTAGCTAAAGATTTGAGAACGATAAGTGCAGCATTAAAAATCATTACTGATATGGAGAGAATTGCTGATCATTCAGCAGATATCGCCGAAATAACAATACGGATGGCCGATCAAAAGTATATTAAACCTTTAATCGATATACCTAAAATGGCTGAACTTGCCAAACGTATGGTTAATAAATCAATTGATGCTTATATCAAACAGAATGTTGAACTTGCCAAAAACGTATGCGTAAGCGATGATGAAGTTGATGACCTTTTTATGAAAATCACACTTGAACTTATAAACATTGCTAAAAACGATCCTAATTCGGTTGAGCAAGCTATTGATCTTATCTTAATAGCAAAATATTTAGAACGCATGGCTGACCATGCTACAAACATTGGTGAGTGGGTAGTATATAATGTTACAGGTGAACATGAACATTTAGCTAGAGATTTACATCAGGACGAAAATAATATTCTTACGAAATAAGGGGATTTAAAATAAAAACTTTGCAACTGGAGTTTCAAAAAATTTGATGCCATTTTTTGCAAAGCAAAATAATGTTCCTATGATTGGAAGCTTAAAAGCTTCCGTGATAGGCTTTGTAACAGAAATAATGAATAGGTATTTTTTTGAAACTCCCTAACATAAAAAAAATTTTACTTACCACCATTTAATTAACAGGAAGGTGCTTATATGTCAAAAAAAATGATTTATGTAGTTGAAGATGAAAAACATATTCAAGAATTAATAGGATTCAACTTAAAAGAAAATGGATATGATGTGAAATGTTTCGACAATGGAGAAACTGTGCTTGATGAATGCCAAAATAATAAACCTGATTTATTTATTTTAGATATAATGCTTCCCGGTATAGACGGGCTAGAAATTTGCCGAAAAATTAAAGAAAACTCTTCCTTAAATAAAATACCTATAATTATGCTGACAGCAAAAAATGACGAGTTTGATAAGGTATTAGGACTTGAACTAGGTGCTGAAGACTATATTACCAAACCCTTTAGTGTAAGGGAGTTTATTGCAAGGGTAAAAGTTATTTTCAGAAGGCAAATGGATACTCATGAAAACACTCACCAAACAATAAAGGTTGGTAAAATAACAATCGATGACGCAAGGCATGAAGTTTACAAGGATAAGAAATTAATAGAAATGACCTTTAAAGAATTTGAACTTTTAAAGCTTTTGGTTTTAAATAAAGGCCTTGTAATGTCCCGTGAATTACTTCTAGAAAAAATATGGGGATTCGACTATTTTGGAGAAACAAGAACTGTTGATGTACATATTAGATATCTAAGGCAAAAAATTGAAGACGATGACAATGCACCATCTTATATTGAAACTGTAAGAGGTGTAGGATACCGCTTTAGTGACAAAGGAGATAAGGAATAATCAATTATGAAAAAGAAAATTTTTAAATACTATTTAGCTTTAATTGTAGTTATTATAATTTCCACAGTTATTTTTACTTCACAGCTCTCTAAAAAATACTACAAATCTGAAGTTGAATATAAGCTAGAGAGTATAGGTTTTTCAATTAAATATTATCTGTTAAATAACACAAATGAGTCTCAATTAAACTATAATAAGCTAGCAAATGATTTTGCAGATAAGTATAATAAGAGTATTTCTTCTCCAAATAATAATTTGAGAGTAACATTTGTAGACCACTTCGGAAAGGTTTTAGGAGATTCTGAAGCTGACTATACATCTATGGAAAATCACATCTTAAGAAAAGAAATACAAGATGCCCTATCAGGAGATATCGGTAAAGACTTTAGAGTCAGTAAAACCCTAGACTTAGATCTGTTGTATATGGCTATACCTGTGAAAGAATTAAATTTAGTAGTTCGAATTTCAATTCCACTTACTAATTTAACTGTAATCGATAGAATGACCTGGTTTTATTCAGCGCTGATAATTATGTCTGCGTTGATTTTAAGCATATTCGTTTCATCAAGAATAGCTGAAACAGTAATTCAACCACTAAACGACATTCTTTATGCTTCAAAAGAAATAACAAAAGGAAATTATTCTAAAAGTATATCGGTAACATCAAAGGATGAAGTTGGACAACTCGCCCTCCAATTCAACAAAATGGCGTCAAAGCTGGACAAAACAATTTTTGATCTTAACAACAAAAAGCTGGAGGTAGAATCTATATTACAAAGTATCACCTACGGTATAGTCGCCGTTGATAACAACAATAAAATACTATTGATTAATCCTGCAGCCTTTAGCGTTTTTAACCTAGATAGTAATACAAAAGTTACTGGAGATATATTATCAGAACACATACGAAATAATCAGGCAAATCTTCTTCTGAAGGAATCAATGGAAAAAAACACGTCCTCTGAATGTGAAATTAAATTAGACGAAAAGGAATTACTCATAAAAACCTCCCCTATAAGTTCTAATTACGGCAGTTGCGAAAATTCCGGATGGATAATTTCAATTCAGGATATCACAAAAATAAGGAAACTTGAACAATTAAGAACAGAGTTTGTTTCTAATGTAACTCATGAATTAAAAACTCCAATTACTTCTATAAGAGGTTTTATAGAAACATTAAAAGGAGGATCAATCAATAATGCAGATGTTGCATTAAGATTTTTGGATATTATAGATATTGAAGCAGAAAGACTTCATGAATTAATAAAGGATATTTTATCACTTTCGGAAATTGAAAACAAACTTGGCGATCTTGATATTGAAAGCGTCGATTTAAACGCAGTAGTTGAAAGTGTATTTGAAGTTATGCAAAACATTGCAAACGAAAAACATATTGACCTTATCAATAATATTGATGAAAATGTAGTTATTAAAGCAAATAAAAATAGAATGAAGCAGCTTATATTGAATTTAATTGATAACGCAGTAAAATATAACGTTCCAAACGGCTCAGTAACAGTAGCTGCTAAAAACGCAGGCGGAAAAGTTATACTGTACGTTACCGATACTGGAATTGGAATACCTTCACATCATATACCAAGAATATTTGAACGCTTTTACAGAGTTGATAAAGGAAGATCAAGAAATATGGGAGGAACTGGCTTAGGCCTTTCTATCGTAAAGCATATAGTAAATCTTTACAATGGAGATATTAAAGTTAATAGTTCAGTTGATAAAGGAACGGAATTTATTATACAGCTTCCCTGTTTATAAAATTCTAGGTTTTTCTTAGTCATGCTGTTTTAGTGCCAAATGACACAATCACATAACCTGAGTATTAGATGAAAAGCTCCGGGGCATCGAACCCCTTCGCTTTTGCCTCTTTCACTCCGTTTAATACTAGTTTATAAATTTGCAGCATCACCAATTTGTAGAATTCACTTGATTTTTAAGCCCAGCCAGTGGCCCACAACTGTTTATTTAGAAGATTGTTTCTTTCCATACACAAGACTCTTTTTCCATTTATAAACATTTGATCAACAAAAGGTATCCTATCACCTACAAGAATTAAATCTGCATGTTTTCCATGTTCAATTGAGCCGAAACTCTCATCAATACCTGCGGCTTTGGCAGGATTAATAGTTGCCATGTTTACTGCATCATGTATTTTAACTCCATGTTTATAATGTAAAATAAATATCGCGTGGATAATTGATGAAGGAACATAATCAGAACACAAAACATTTACAATTCCTTTTTTGACCGCGTCAATAGTATTTATATCGCCATCTGCTGATTCTTCATTTACTATATTAGCCGCTCCAGTTACAACGTATTGATTTTCTTTTACCGCTGCTTCAGCCATGTTGAAATCTATCGGAAACTCACTAATAGTCACACCTTTACTTTTCATAATGGCGATCTTTTCAAAAGAGTCATCATATATTGATGCTATTGGTATATGGTGTTTTTTTGCCTTATCAACCAATAAATCTATAAAATCTACTACCGTTGAGTCATTACCATTTTCATTATTTGCTATTTCAATTTTATTAGACCTGTTTGAATTGTCAAAAAGTGAAATGAGATTTAAAGTTTTAGAATCAACCATATCCATTAGTTTAGGACAGAATTTTTTTCCGGTAATATCGCATCTCACATTTATAAAATGTCTTAAAAGTCCGTATCTTTTAAAATTATTAATACCTTTTATATTTGAAATAGTTTTATCCATTTGTTTAGCATCTGAAGTTTCCTCACTAAATTCCATTGAATGATATGTTGATGTTATGCCATGCAGTAAAAGTCTGTTTTCAAGTGAAAAAAAAGCCATCTTTAAAGGCGTAAAAATATTATTTCTAGGTTCTAATTCTTTATTTATTGCACCATTATGCAAATCTACAATCCCTGGCAACAACCACTTACCTTTTGCATCAAATACCGTAGTATTGGATCTTACATAGGATTTGCTGCATTCCTCAATACAGTCAATAATTCCATCTTTGATAAGTACGCATCCGTTATTTATAACTTCCTTTGGAGTTACAATCTTCGCATTTACTATCATATAATTTTTCATAATAGCAAGGCTCCTTTCTCATATCAAAAATATGTGTTCATATTTCTTAACAAGGTATAACAAAATCATCTCTTAATTTTCTCATATTTTTTTAACATTAAGTAATTTTTTATATACAGTACAAGCTTATATGTTAGTTGTATCTAATCATATAATTCCAATCCCTTGTTTAAAGAATACCTTACAATTCCTAAAAACAAATTAATTTAGGGTTAAGTATATGTTAATTGTTAATTTACTATAATGATTCTTCAGTATCAAAAAAATTCGCTTTGCTCATGACTTTAAATCTTTTTAAGGTGATACAAAATAACTCATTTTATTTTTTACTATTTATGTCGATATATTTATTAAGAAAAGGTATAATATATTTGATTTACATTTTGTTAAATAGTCTAATACAACATACAAATTATTACTTTGGAGATATATAAATATGAATTCTAAAATGTTGCATATACTTAAGTTTGTAAAAACTTTAATATCAAAGTACTGGCTACTATTATTTTTTATAGTTGCAATAATCTACCTTGAGCTAATTTATAGATTGTGGATATTCAAAAGTCTAAGTTTGGATTTTGCTTTTGTTTTACTATTTTCTCTGCCTGCTGGTATTGTTTTTTTTATACTGTCTAGTATATTTTCATGTAAAGCAAACAAAATTTTATCTTTGATACTGTTATCCTTTCTAACTCTTATATATAATACTCAACTTATTTATTATTCTGTATTTAAAACTCCACTGTCATTCTTTTCACTTACAGGAACGGGCGATATACTCCAATTTGATAGTATTATAATATCAGCAGTTTTTAAAAACATAATAGCTATCATTCTTTTATTTATACCTTTATTTATTTTGCTCTTCCTTTTTAAAAAATATTCTTTTGAAAAATTAAAACTAAAGCCTCTCTGCGCTGTATCAGCCTTTTTAGTTATTAGCCATACCCTTTGCCTATTTGGTCTAAACTTTACCAAAGAAACTGATTACTCCCAGTACACGCTTTATTATAAATCTGCTATTCCCCAATTGTCGGTTAACAAGTTAGGACTTATGACAACAATGCGACTTGATATAAAAAGACTCATATTTGGACACAATTACGGCGAAGATACACAAGAAACTTTAAATAGTATTGATGAAACTATTACTAATATTGTATACAAACCTGAATCTGTTACTAATACTGTATACAAACCTAATACAACTGTTAGTATTGAACCTAGTTTTACCGACGGGAAATTAAATTCTGAACAAGCCTATGGGTTAAATGTATCTAATATTGACTTTGAATCACTTATTTTAAATGAAAAAGATAAAACTCTCCTTGATATGCACAAATATTTTTCTTCAGTTGTTCCCTCAAAAAAGAATAAGTATACAGGCATTTTTAAGGATCATAACTTAGTCCTAATAACAGCAGAGGGTTTCTCTCCCTATGCAATCGACCCTGAGCTTACCCCAACCCTATATAAAATGTCAAAGGAAAGCTTTGTTTTTAACAATTTCTACAATCCACTATGGGGTGTAAGTACCTCTGACGGAGAATATGTTGCTTGCACAGGGTTAATACCAAAATCCGGTATTTGGAGTTTCAGTGAATCAGGGCAAAACTATATGCCTTTTGTGATGGGTAATCAGCTAAAAAATATGGGATACACTCTAAAAGCCTACCACAATCATTCATATAAATATTATAATAGACATATTTCACATCCAAACATGGGCTATGACTACAAAGGTGTAGGCAACGGACTTAATATAAAAAACACCTGGCCCGAGTCGGATCTTGAAATGATTGAAACTACAATGGATGAATATATTGGAGATAAACCATTTCATACTTATTACATGACAGTAAGTGGGCATTTAAACTATACCTTTGGAGGAAATTATATCGCAAGAAAAAATAAAGCTTATGTTGATCATCTACCCTATTCCAGCAACTCAAAGGCGTATATTGCATGCAATATGGAACTTGAATTTGCTATAAAATCTCTCGTAAAAAAACTAGAAGATTGTGGTATAGCTGAAAAAACTGTAATTGCCATTAGCCCAGATCACTATCCCTATGGTCTTCCTAAGAAAAATATAGATGAACTTGCAGGACATAAAGTTGAAGATAATTTTGAACTCTATAAAAGCACCTTCATTCTCTGGGAAAAAGGAATGAACACTGTTATAGTGGATAAACCCTGCTCAAGTCTTGATATTCTACCTACCCTATCGAATCTATTTGGAGTTACTTATGACTCGCGTCTTCTAATGGGGTCAGATATTTTATCGGACCCCAGCCCTTTAGTCATCTTTTCAAACAGGAGCTGGATTAGCGATAAAGCCCAATACAATAGCAAATCTGCTTCTGTCCAATACTCTGAGGGAGTTAATAAGGATAGCATGTATATTGAAACTGTTAATAAAGCTGTATCAGATAAATTCAAATACTCGTCAAAGATTCTTGAAAGGGATTATTATAGAAAAGTCATAAAAGATAGGTAATAACTAAAATATAAGTTCTAACTCTGGATAAGGGATTTTCAAAAAAATACATATTCAATATTTCAGTTAAGGTAATTCCAAAAAAATAACTGGTCAATTGCGGTTTCAAAAAATCTAGATTTACATTTTTTGCATTGCAAAATAATGTTCCTCTGTTTGGAAGCTTTAGTCTTCCATGAAGGGCTTTATGACATAAATACTGTATAGGTTATTTTTTGAAACCGCCTAAAAAGCCCTCATGTCATAGTTCATGGGACTTTTCAACAATTTTTAAAGCTTCACAATACAAACTCTCTATATCAGTATTTCCTTCTATTCTACTTAAATAAATCAAATACTCAATATTTCCTTCCGGCCCTTTTATTGGGGAAAAATCCAAGCCTTTCACCTTAAGGCCTATTCCTAATACAAAATCCATAATATCTTTTATTACATCTTGATGTACTTGTGGATCTCGCACAACACCACGCTTGCCTACTTTATCCCTGCCCGCCTCAAACTGCGGCTTAATCAGACACATGAGTTCCCCTGCATCTGTCATTAATTCAACTGCAACAGGTATAACTTTCTTTAGTGAAATAAAAGAAACATCCACCGATGCAAAGTCAATTAATGTACCTATATGTTCTCTTTCAACATATCTGATATTTGTGCGCTCCATACATACAACACGCTCGTCATTTCTTAGTTTCCATGCAAACTGTCCATAACCTACATCTACTGCAAAAACCTTAAAAGCACCATTTTTTAGCATACAGTCGGTAAATCCTCCTGTAGATGCACCTATGTCCATTGCCGTCTTTCCTTTTAAATCTATACCAAACACTTTAACTGCCTTTTCAAGTTTTAATCCTCCCCTGCTAACGTAGGGGTGAATATTTTCTTTTATTGTTATTTCAGATTCCACGTCAACTTTTAATCCAGGTTTATCCTCTTTGTTGCCACCCACAAACACAACTCCTGCCATTACAGAAGCTCTAGCTTTTTCACGGCTTTCAAAAAGTCCTCTATTTACAAGTAAAACATCAAGTCTTTCCTTTTTCAATACTTAAACCTCCGTAAACAATCCTATTGCTTAGTTATTTTTCGAAATAACCTCAACATTAAATCTTTCTCTGTTAACTATCTTTATTATATCATTTAAAATAGCATTTTCATCAAGTCTATATATGTTATTTAGCTCATTTTTTGAACCATGGGGAATAAATTTATCTGGATATCCATACATTTTGGTCTTAATGTTTATACCTTTCTGATTCATTGTCTCAAGCACTCTATTTCCAAACCCACCTGCTATGGCATTATCTTCAATCGTTATGACACGCCTTGTTTTTATAGCTGACTTAATCAAAAGATTTTCATCAATAGGTTTTATAAATCTAGAGTATATGACATCCGATGAAATATCCATATCTTGCAGCATATCTGCAACTTTAAGCGCAGTCTCTACTTTATTTCCAATAGTTGCAATAGTTACATCATTTCCTTCTCTTAAAAGAACAGCTTTTCCAAACCTCACTGGCGGAGCATCAAAAAGTTTTTCACAACCACTTCCCCTTGGATATCTTATTGCAATTGGACCATTGTGTTCTTTAACCGCATATCTTAGCATTAATCTAAACTCATTGTAATCACAGGGAGCCAAAATTGTCATATTAGGCATATGACTTAAAAAAGATACATCATATATTCCCTGATGGGTTTCACCATCTTCTCCTACAATTCCTGCTCTGTCAATGGCAAAAACCACATGAAGATTTTGAATTGCCACATCATGAATCACTTGGTCATATGCCCTCTGCAAAAACGAAGAATATAATGCAACAACAGGCTTAATGCCATTTCTAGCTAATCCTGCTGCAAAAGTAACCGCATGTTGTTCTGCTATACCTACATCGAAAAATCTATCCGGAAACTCTTTAGAAAACTTTTCCAAACCCGTTCCGTGAGGCATTGCCGCTGAAATAGCCACAACTCTATCGTCTTTTTGTGCGATATCATTCATTTCGCTCCCAAAAATCCCCGAAAAACTGGAACCTTTACTTGATAAAACCTCACCGGTCTCGATTTCAAATGGCGAGATGCCGTGGAACACATGGGGATTTTTTTCTGCGTATGTATAACCTTTACCCTTCTGCGTACATACATGTACAAGCACAGGTCCTTTTATTGACTTTGCAACAGTAAGTAGCTTTTCCATTTCAGTTATATTATGCCCATCAACAGGTCCTAAATACTTAAAACCCAATTCTTCAAATAAAATTCCCGGCATTATCATATATTTTATTGAGCCTTTAACTTTGCCTAATGCCTTTGCAGCACTTTTACCTATAGCAGGAATTTTGTTGAGCATAACATCTATATCCTCTTTTACTTTGAAATAAAAAGGTTCTGTCCTTATTTTACTTAAATATTTTGATAGTCCTCCAACATTTTTGGAAATTGACATTTCATTGTCATTTAGAACCACAATAAAGTTATTTGGAAACCTTCCTGCATTGTTTAATGCCTCAAAAGCCATTCCACCTGTCATAGCTCCATCACCGATAACAGCTATAACCGATGATTTTTCCTTTTTTAAATCCCTTGCTTTTGCAATACCAAGAGCTGCCGAAATTGAAGTACTGCTATGCCCTGTATTAAATACATCATGTACACTTTCGTTCGTCTTTGGAAAACCGGACAACCCGCCTAATTTCCTTAATGTGTCAAACTGGTTTTTCCTTCCTGTAACTATCTTATGAACATAAGACTGATGACCAACATCCCAAACAATTTTATCGAAAGGTGAATCAAATACTCTATGGAGAGCCAGTGTCAATTCTACCACACCTAGATTAGAAGCAAGATGGCCTCCAGTCTTCGACACTTTGTCAATCAAAAACTTTCTTATTTCATCTGACAATTTATTCAATTCATCCAGATTAAGTTTTTTTAAATCATCTGGTGTATTAACCTTTTCCAAATAACTAAACAAATAGATTTCATCTCACTTTCTTTTTTTAGCCTTAGAATCATGTTTTATAAAGCTTATTCTTCCTATCAAAAACTTTAATATTACAGCAACCTTATAGACTATGTAATTACTTCTCTCTATTGCTAGGGTCTTTCCAATTGCCTTTCCTCCAATGGTCAATGAAGCAACTGCACCTGTAATTGCAATACTTGCAAAAGTCTCCATTAATCCACCATATGCCACTGTAATACTAACTACTATAAAACCACTGGCAGCTCCACTTATAACTCCACATATATCACCAACAACATCATTACATATGCTAGATACCTTATTGGCATTTCTTATAAGTTTTATTGCTTGCTTTGCTCCATAAAGTTTTCTAGATGCCATAGAGTGAAACGGCGGCTCATCAGCAGCAGTCACAGCAATACCTATTGTATCTGAAACAATACCAAGTAATACAATAACCAGCACTATTAAAAGAGATATAAAGATATTCGAATCCTCCAAAATAATTGAGGATATAGCAGATAAACCTGAAGATAGTATAAATGTAATTATTGTCACCCAAATAACCCATTTCAGGTTTTCCTCTTTTGTTCCCATAACATTAGATCTAAATTTAACTCTTCTTTCATTTTCAGGATGTTTATAACTATCATCCACTAAAGATTCCCTCCAAGTGCCGTGCATAAATTAGAATAAATACTCACAAACTATATATATGTGTATTATTTCTCAAAAAATAATACATATAATTTAATACAGGATGGAAATACACTGAGTAAAATTTGCGTCTTAGGTCAGGCTTGTTTTCCACGGTAGATACTGAAATGTCGCCAAATCAGCGGTTTCCCTTTAATTCCGCCGCCACATTGTCGCCAATTGTGGGGCCTGATTGCCACTTAGTACACACTGCAATCCCCAGTGTATCTCTCAAGAACAGTCTAGGGGTTTTCCCCAACAGTCTCATCCGATTCCTAGCCTCTTTTGCAAAGGTGGTTTCAAACTGCATTAGTGTATTTGTATCGGCCAATACTTATACACCTGACCATTATCCACCAAATTCACTCAAGGCAGGCTACGCTGTTCACAGCACCTTAACGGAACCGCATAACAGGTTTACTCCCTTCTCGTGGTCGAAAGGTGGCACTTTTTAAGCAAAAACGCTTTCAAAGTGATTTTCTTCCACAAGTAAGGGTCTCCACGGTAAAGGGGTCAACGCCCACATGCCATTGTGGATCGCCCCCAAACCTTAACTCCCAGCATCAGCCCACTACTGGGCGTAACAAGCCAACACAAGGAACTTCATCGATGTGCCCTTTAGCGGATTTTTAGGCCCGCCTTCAAAATCGGCAGTACTGACTAGAATACTGCACCACCCTGTCTTTTTAGCAATTTTAAAATACATTATAACACAAAAAGTAATTTTTTATAAATGTGTTATAAATGTTGACAAGATAATATTATATCACATAAACAGTAACGGTTAAAGAATGACTATAATCTGTAAATCACCTTTAAACCCCAAAAAAGACAGTTATTTTGAGCCAATGGATTGTTTAGTTACTAATACCTTGTTTATGTCCTCTATTCTTTTGTTCTTACCTTATCTACCCTAACCACACACCAATAAGAATTCCTAAAAACGCCCCCATAAGTACTTCAAAAGGAGAATGTCCCAATAATTCTTTCAATTTTTCATCAAAATCTAACTTGCCATTATGTGAATGAACAAGTTTATTCAAAACCTTTGCTTGCTTTCCTGCTGCTCTCCTAACACCTGCCGCATCATACATGACAATTAAAGACACAGCTATTGCAATACCAAACTGTGTTGAATCTATCCCTTCAATTTTACCTACAACAGTCGCAAGAGACACAATAAAAGCCGAGTGCGAACTTGGCATTCCACCAGAACCTACAAATCTCGTAAAATCAATCTTTTTACTTGTCAAAAGAACATTAATTACTTTTAAAATTTGTGCTAAAAACCAAGCAAAAGCAGGTACTGTTATTGCTCTATTGTTTAAAATTCCATCAACAATTTGCACTTTGTTAGATCCTCCTATAACTACTACATATTCCGGGAGTTTCAAAAAAATACATATTCATTATTTTTGTTACAAATCCCATCATGGAAGCTTTTAAGCTTCCAATCATAGGAACATTATTTTGCTATGAAAAAAATGAATCGAATTTTTTGAAACTCCAGTTGCAAAGTTTTTTTGTTTAATCTTGCGTTATTGAAAAATAGATTGGTATATTTTAAACTTTGTAAGTTACGTTTCCCTCACAATAAGATACTCTGCAAGTTCTTTCAAAAAACTCGCCTTCGTACCGAACTTCTCTATACTTTTTATTGCTTCTTCAGTAGTTCGCTTAAGCATTTGTTTTGACTTTTCAAGTCCATAAATACTGACGTATGTAGTCTTTTTATTTGACATATCGCTGCCAACTTGTTTTCCTAACTTCTCCGTACTTCCTTCCACATCAAGTATATCGTCCTTTATCTGAAAAGCCAGACCTAATCCTTCGGCATATAACTCTAAACTCCGCAACTCTTCACAAGATGCGTTACAGATAATTGCTGCGGATACAACAGGCGCTTTTATTAATGCACCGGTCTTACACCTATGCATGTGTTCTAGTGTTTGTATAGGCACTTGTTTGTTCTCCGACTCAGTATCAATTACCTGACCTCCAATCATACCTTTGACTCCAGAGGACTTTGAAATATATTCCATAGCTTTAACTTTATTTTCTATATTATTGCAATTATTTGATGTGCTTTCAAGCATCAACTCAAAGGCCATATTCAAAAGGCCATCACCTGCTAAAATAGCCAAAGATTCACCATAAATTTTATGATTGGTAGGTTTACCCCTTCTGTAATCATCATTATCCATAGCTGGAAGGTCATCATGTATTAGAGAATAGGTATGAATCATTTCAACAGCACATGCAAAGGGAAGAACCTCATTTAAATCACCCTTTAACATGTCACAAACCGAAAGAGCAAGAACCGGTCTAAGTCTTTTTCCTCCTGCTAAAAGACTGTAACGCATGGCACTATATATAGATTTTTCTATCAAATCATTTTCTTTTATGTATCCCTCCAAAAAATCATTTATCATATCTGCATAGCTTTTTTGCTTTTCCATAAATTCCATATAAAAACCCCTTATTATTTTATGTACAAAGGTAATTCCAAAAAAACAACTGGTCAATTGCGGTTTGAAAAAAAATTGATATTCACTAATTTAGGTACAAACCTCAATATGGAAGCTTTTAAGTTCCCGAGCATAGGTACAATTTTTCGAGCTGTGAAATAGTCTACTTATTTGATTTTGCCTAAAAATCCTTTTCGATAACTTCACCGTTTTCATTCTCCACCAATATAGTTATCTTTTTCTCTATTTCGTCTAGCATTTTACTTAAGTCTTTTGAAAGAGTAACACCTTTTTGAAAAATCTCTATAGACTCATCTAATGACATCTCTCCTCGTTCAAGCTTTTCAACTATTTCTTCGAGTTCACCAAGTGACTTCTCAAAATTCTTTTTTTGTTTAGCCAAATCTAATCCCTACCCTTCACAGCATTTACTGTACAATCTAAGTTTCCATCTGAAAGGTTAACTTCTATTTGTTCCCCTTTTGATACATCTTTTACAGACTTGATAATATGCTTGTCATCTGCCGATTTAACAATACCATAACCCCTTGATAATATCGTTAAAGGACTTAAGGCATGAAGCTTTCCAATAAGAAACTGAAGCTTAGATTCTGATCTCTCCTGTCTAATTAAAAAAGCTCTTTTTAAATCTTTAGATAGTATATCAAGCTTCATTCTCTCTTGATACACCCTATCATAAGGTTGCCTAAAAACAGCAGAATTTTTAAGTTCCTCTAATCTTTTTCGTTTTATTTTTGCATTTCTCAAAACAGCACTTCTAAACCTCATCTCTAATTCAGATAATCTGCTAGCAAGTTGCTGCTTCTGTGGCATTACAATCTCTGCTGCAGCTGATGGTGTCGGTGCACGCACATCAGCTACAAAGTCACATATGGTATAGTCTGTCTCATGACCCACCGCAGATATTACAGGAATTTTAGACTTAAATATGCTCCTTGCAACAATCTCCTCATTAAAAGGCCAAAGCTCTTCTAGAGAACCTCCGCCTCTCGCAATTATTATAACATCAACACACTTTAAATAATTAAGAGTGTCAATTGCCCTGCCTATCTCTTTTGCAGCACTTACACCCTGCACTCTAACAGGAAACACCTTTATACGGGTATTGTAAAATCTCCTGTCAAGAACGTTTATTATATCTTTTATGACCGAACCTGTTGATGACGTCACCACTCCTATCGAACTTGGCATAAAAGGTATTGTTTTTTTATAACAGCTATCAAAGAGACCTTCTTCAGAAAGCCTATTTTTTAGCTGCTCAAAGGCAATGTGGAGATTTCCTACTCCATCATTTATCATCTCTTCAGCATAAAGCTGATACTGACCATCTCTTTCATATACAGAAATATAACCTCTTATAATAACTTTCATTCCATTCTCGGGCAGAAAATTCAAGTAATAGTTTTGAGTTTTAAACATAACACACTTAATGAGACTGTTTTTCTCTTTAAGTGTAAAATACATGTGCCCTGAGGAGTGATGCTTGAAGTTGGAAATTTCACCTCTTACCCAGAGACTTGATAATATCATATCCCTTGATATAATTTCCTTTATATACCTATTCACTGCAGATACCGTCAGTATGTTATCAAAAGTACTCGTTAAAGCTTCTCTCATTTCCTCACCTAAAACACTTTTTAATTTTTTGCAGAGTTTTATCACAACAACCCACCTTAAAAGGTGGGTTGCAAAGATTTAATTTTATGTTTTTTCTGCATCTTCTGCCTTTTCTGCCTCATTAGGTAAAACTCTTACTTTTGAAATCTTACCTAATATACCGTTAACAAAAGAGCTACTTTCTCCACCACTGTAGCTTTTAGCCAATTCAACAGCTTCATTTATAGATACATTAAAAGGAATATCATCTCTAAAACATATCTCATACACACTAAGCCTTAAAATAGACAAATCAACCTTTGATATCCTCGAAAGCTTCCAACCTTTTGAATACATCTCGATGGTTTTGTCAATCTGCTCAACATTCTTGTATACACCTTCAACAACATCAACTACATATTTCGTGTCATTTTCAGTAAAATTCTCTTGTTCGAGGGTCTGCCTTATCTGCTCTTCTTTAGAGTCTTTCTGAATCTCTAACTGATATACGAGCTTCATTGCAATTTCCCTGGCTGCCCTTCTTCCCATTAACCTTGTACCTCCTAAATTAGTATCACCTATTATAATAGGGAATCTCAAAAAATAGATATTCAATATTTCAGCTACTAAACTCATTATGTAAGCTTTTACGCTTCCAAGCATAAGTACATTATTTTGCTATGCAAAAAATAGCCATTGAATTTTTCGAAACTCCAGTCAATCTGTTACTAATGTTATCACCTTATTTGAATTCTTGAATACAGATTTTTATAAATCATATTATCTATATGTACCAGGTGGTAATATTCTATCCAACAAATTTCTTAAATAGTCTTTGTCTTTTGAGACCTTTTTTCCAATATAATAACCTATTAAAACACATATTGCAATAAACATTGTCTGAAAAAAACCTACAATAAGCGTACACAGTGCAAATAGTAATCCACTTATTGCGCCATTAATTTCACCAAAATGTGTTTTATAAAAACCGATCAACTTTTCCCAACTCATAATATACTCTCCTATTCAACTCTTGATTTGTATCCGGTATGGATGTTTTCCACAGAAACTTTCACTTCTGTAACATTTACACCAGAGGTTTCTTCAACAGCTTTCTTTACTTTTATTTGAAGCTCTTCCAATAGAGTTGGAATATGAATATCGGATAAAACAACCGCTTTAATATATATAGAAACACCTTCTCCTACTTTATCCACATATGCCTTTGTCTCCCTCACACCATTAAGTCTCCTAGATGCTGACAATGCTATATTCTCAATAGTATTCAAAGATATCATAATCTCGCCAATATTGTTGGCTTTACTAATAGATTTTTTTTCCCTCTCACTTCTGACTCCAGAAAACAGAAACACAATACTCAGACCAAAGAATACTAATTCAATTATAAACATAAGAACATTAGAAGCTTTGTTCGCTAATACAACTTTAGCAATATACTCTGTCGTATTATTAAACAGGTCATGTTTTAGTGTCATTGCCATCAATATCACCGAAACTACTGTCAGACAAAAAGCATAAATAGCTAAAATCGTCCTAAAGATAATATTCATAAGTCACCTCTTCACACTTTTCATTTGTTTGTAAAATCACCTAATACTACAATTGTTAATAAAAATCAAAGTTTTTATACTCCATTTTTGTAATGTATACCTAAAAATTTACTTTCATACTTCTATACAACAATATTATATTTTATTTTTGGAAAAAAATAAACCCTAGAAAAGCCAATTAGTCAATTATTTATTTTTTCAATTTTTATAACATTATATTTATAATAATACTGAAAGTATTCGAATAATTATTCCAAAACCGAACATACAAAACGCCACTATTAGCATGTTTTTCCCATTTTTTCTTGATTCCTCATCAAATTTATATTCTAGTCTATTATTTTTATCTTTTCCGTATACAATTGAACAAGCTATTAGAATGCCTATGACTCCTCCTAATATAGCCATAATCCAACCTATAATAACTAAAGTATCACTTGGTTTTCTGCTTCTTTCACTATCTGATAAATATGATTTTTCTACAGATTTTGTTTGAAAATCATATCCACAATCACATCTAGTAGCAATGTCTGGATTTTCTAATTTGCATTTTGGACACTTCATTTTTTACCTCTTTCAAAAATGGAATGAATTCACTAACCAAATTTTATCATTTAGTTCAATGTTTGAAAAGGGAAAATAAAAAAGTTAACATTATTTTTCCTTCATCACCCATTCCCCTTGGAGATTATAAAATCTAAACTTTAAACCTTTTCAAATTATGTATAATATGCTATAGTCAATATTCTCTGTCCCTTGTGTAAAATCCTTCTTTATTTCTTATTCTAAAACCCCAAAGCAGAGATCTTAATTCAAAGGAAGTCTTTCTCTCATAAAAAAATACACTTACATCAAAACATAGGTCTACAAAATCAGTTTATAAAGATTTACCCCCAATTTCTTTGTTAAAATTTTTTTAAAGCGTGTACGCAGTACTCTTTCTATAATATGGTTACTTTAAAAATACCACCCGCACTAATATAATTTTAACTTAAAACAAAAACTATACTATGCAGGTTATATTAATTTCAATTAATTTGTAGGAGGATTATTATGTTTTCTTTAAAAGGACGTGTTGCTGTTATAACTGGTGCTTCTTCAGGATTAGGTCTTCAAATGGCACATGGTTTTGCCAATCAAGGTGCAGATCTGGTGATTATGGCTAGAAGAATTGAAAAACTACAAGCTATAGCTACTGATTTTAAGTCTAAAGGTGTAAAATGCATGCCTTTAAAATGTGATGTTACAAATACAGAAGAAGTCAATAATGCTGCTGAAGCTGCCATAAAAGAATACGGAAAAGTGGACATCTTAGTAAATAACGCCGGTGCTGCTAAGAACGCTGGAGTACTGGATATGACCGATGACGAATGGAATTTTACGATGGATGCAGACTTAACTAGTGTTTTTAAAGTAACTAGAGCTTTCGCAAAAAACATGGTAAAAAATAAATACGGTCGAATTATAAATATTGCATCTATATATGGACAAGTAGGAAATACTGTTATGGATACTGTTGCTTATCATTCCTCTAAAGGTGGAGTTATTAACTTTACTAAAGCGGTTGCAGCTGAGTTAGCTAAGTATGGTATCACATGCAATACTATAAGCCCTGGATATTTTGAAACAGAATTAACTTCTGATACATTAAAAACCAAAGAGTTTACTAATTTTATGAAAGCGAGTGTCCCTCTTGGCCGTTATGGTGCTGAAGGCGAATTAAACCCCGCTGCAGTCTTCTTAGCTAGTGATGAAGCTTCCTATATTACTGGTCAAAATATTAAAGTTGATGGTGGATTTACATCAATATAAAAGTCACGTAAAATGGAGTTGTTTGACACTAAGGGAGTTTCAAAAAAATACACATTCAATATTTCAGGCAAAAATCCCATAATGGAAGCTTTTAAGCTTCCATTCATAGGAACATTATTTTGCCATCCAAAAAATGTCATTGATTTTTTTGAAACTCCAGTTAAGCAGTTGTTTTTTTGATTTTTCCTTATCAACATATCCTATTATTAATGCAAAATTTATTTCACCCTAGATGCTTCATCAGTAATCTCTCTCTTATTTTCCCGCTCTAAATCCACACCTTGAACATGAATATTTATCTCAATAACATCAAGTCCGGTCATAGTCTCCACAGCTTCCTTAACCTTTTCTTGTATATCCCAGGAAACATCGGGAATCCTGCACCCATATTCTACTATAATATATAGATCTACGGCTGCCTCTTTTTCTCCAACCTCAACTTTTACTCCCTTTGATAAATTCTTTCGTCCAAGGATTTCTGCAATTCCGCCGGCGATTCCGCCACTCATTCCAGCAACACCAGGCACATCCATAGCAGCAACTCCTGCAATGATGGCAACTACCTCTTCAGATATCTTCACATTTCCAACCTCAATACTATTCCCCTGGACAATTTCTTCCATCCGGATTCCCTCCTCGTTGCATCGTGTAAAAGCTTAATACATAGATATTATACCACCACGAGTCATTGATATCAACAAATTGTAATCCGGTGGCCAAAATCATTTTTGAAACCGCAGTTGCAAAGTTTTTTTTGAAATTACCTTATCTAAAAAATATCCCTTACATGAACATCTGAAATCACAACATTTGCCTGTCGAGCTGCAATATCTGCAATCTGTGTTGCTTCAATATCCGAAAGGCTCTCTGTTTTTACAACAATATCAAGACTTCCGTCATCAGCCATAAACACCACTACATCACTATAACCTTTTTCTTTGATCAAACTCTCTATTGCCATTTCCTTTTCAGATTTATCAATTAATGCTAGTATTTTTTCGCTAGCTTGAGACTTGAGGTCTTTGCTGGAATTAGGATCTTTCGTAATATCTTCAAGCTCATCTTTGTTTTTACCTCTTGTCAAATCTTTATCTATTTTTGCTTGTGCAAAGAAACTATTTGCCTGTTTTGAGGCCTGAACAGTCTTTTTGCTGTCCTTTTCTTTTTCATCCTTTTTTTCGTCGTTCTTATCAGAATCATCTTTTTTGCCATCAACTTCACTACTAATAAAATCACTATTATCTACATAAACCGCTTCTCCAAGTCTTGGAGCATCACTATCTGCTATTTCACCATCTAGTATATCACTATCTGCCAAATCATTTACAGATACACTACTATTTTTGTAGCTGTATTGTAAATACCCTGCTATGACTATCATAAGAACTAACGATAAAACTACAAGCTGCTTTCTTTTGAAAACCATCATCAAATAATCCCCCTTCATTTTTTACAGTTTTTTTATAATATATATTGCAAATTTGTCTTATTTATATCTGTTTTACTAAAATTTTATACAACTTTTTAAAAGTTAAACATCTATTCTTTTTTTCTTTCAAAGACCTGAATTTTATGTATAGGTATATCAAGAAGTACTTTTAATGCATTTATTAAAGACTCTTTTACTAGTGTATCATCTGCTCCATCTGCTACTACAACAACTCCTTTGACCTCCGGTAATAATTCTTTTAAAATTATTGGTTTTTTTTCGCCGCTTCCACTGTCTTCATATGCAATCTCACTCTCATAAGAACTTTGATCAATTTTCCTTGTCCCCCCCTCTCTATCCTTTTCATCCGTATATTCTTCACTTTTCTTGACGTCTGAGTAGGGAACTATTTCTCTGCCCGATGAGTAAGTTACCAATACATCAACTTTTCCTGCTCCACTTATCTGTGAAAGTATTTCTTCTATATTTTTTTCCATATCCGTCTTTTCATTATTTACTTCCAACAAAGAAACCTCTTTTGTATACTCAACATTTTTATCTTCACTATCATTTATGTTATTATCCTTTTTGGGTTTATCTCCTCCACCAAAAAGAGTGCTACCAGCAATTATTATTATAACTCCTATAATTATCAAAATTATTAGGTTTTCTCCCATTTTATTATTGTTTTTGCTCTTAAGCAGCTTCTTAAAATATTCAATTACTTTTTTTAATTTATCCATTTGTCCCTCCCACATTCTTCCATAAGTGTTTTCATCTATGACAGTACTATTTTAAAAAATAGCATTAAGGTTGTACCTGCCTCGTTTTAGTGTCAAATGTCTCCATTCGGAGGGGTGCATATTTTAATAGCGTGACATATTATGGAAACAACATCAGCGTAGAGGCTTAGTGAATGTTAACGAAGCGAAGGATTAGTCGAATCACTGTTTGAGCGTAGCGAGTTTTGATTCGACCCGTAGCGAGTTTACATTCTCTTAGCCTCGGAGCTTTAGTTGTTGGAATAATATGGCTCACATTGATTAAATACACCTCATTCGAAGAATTTGATTTTGCCTCATTTCATGCACTCAGTTTAAAGAAATCACTATATTTTCCTTTTGTATATTCAGTATATTTTCAATTTTACTTTCAATCTGTTTCTTAAGCTCACCATCAATTTCTTTATCCGATGCCACCTCCTTTTCTCCCTTTTTTTCTTTACCCACCACAACTTTATCAACAATTTTTACAGCGTTAATACTTTCTGTCTTTTCATCAACTTCTCCAAGCTCCAATTCAAGATATACCTTTTTTACTTCTCCAAACTTTTCATCCGAATAGTCATCATTTATAATTACATCAGCCTTTGTGTCTGATACCCCTTTAATATCTTTTATCAAATTTTCAATCTGACCAATAATTTTATTTCTATATACATTTGTAATCTGTCTTGTTTGCTTCTCCTTCAATACTTGGCTATTTACCATTATTTCCTTTTTATTAATTAAATTACTATTTGAAATCTGATACTCTTCTAAGTCTATCCCCTTTTTTAATAACCCAAGCACCGGATTTATTAAAGCAATCACAAGGATAAGACCTGATACTAAATTTATCATTTTTTTCATTCTACCCGACGGCAAAAGCATTTCTAAAAGAACTATAAAAATAACAAGAGATACAACATTTAAACACCAATCCTTTAAAAACTCTATCATTTTATCACCTCATCATAGCACTTAAATTGCTCGCAGTAATCAATGTGGTAACTGTTATAAGAAACATAAATGCTACCGAAGCAACTATCGCAAGAATATAAGTCATCGAACCGGCCACATCTCCAATGCATTTTATAATTCTGCTTTCTGCAACGGGCTCCAAAAAAACACATGCCAGCCTGTACAATCCTATGATTGCCAGCATCTTTAAAATTGGTATAATGCTTATGGATATTATCCCAATCATTATTGCAACTCCCACCGCATTTTTTATAAGTAGTGTACATCCTACAACAGCATCGGCAGCATCGGCAAGATACTTTCCTGCCACTGGTATAAAAGCACTGATTGCAAATTTGGCAGTCTTACTTGTTACGCCGTCAACCACAGCTCCTAAAGAACCTTGAAGTGATACTATCGCAACAAATACGGTAAGTATAAGACCTAAAGACCATGCTGTAATATTTTTTAAAAAGGATGCAAGTCTTGCAACCTGCACTTTATCAGAAATATTATTAACTATAGAAATAACTGTTGACAATACTATAAGAGGAACAAAAACGTTTTTAATAATTGTGGCAGTAATTTGCACAATCATAAAAAGCACAGGCTGCATAACTCCACCTGAAGTAATATTACCACCTGAAATCAACAGTGTTATAAGCGTAGGTATAGATGCATACATGAAATTTACCATGGCATCAATTATTTCCACACCTGCATTAAGTGCATTGTTAAAACTGACCATTAATACGGAAACCAAAACTATATAACACACATAAAAGGCAAGCTCACCCACACTTTTACTCATAAATGATGCTTGTAGATTTTTCAATATTGCACATATGATTACCAAAACAATCAGCTTAATTAATATATCAATATTTATATATACCTCTTTGAATAAAAACATCAAAATCCTGTTAAAAACACTCGGAATATCAAATTTGAATTCTCCTTTAGCAACATCCTTTATCATGTTTTCAGGATTATAACCAGGCAATATTTCTTCAAACTCTTCATTCATTGTTTTTTTCAGCTTGTCTTCAATGGAATTAACTTCATCTGTTTCTGCCTGCTCCTCAATTATTTCTTGCTCTGTAATTACCTCTTCACTATATATTTGTACTGGAAAATAAATACTAAGTATAAAAAATGCTGCAAATAAAAATATTACTTTTACAAACACATCAATCTCTACTCTTTTGTTTTTTCTAAACATTTTATCCCCGTCCGTTCACTTTTTTAGTGCTTCCCAAAAACTTTATTTACATTTTTTGTTTTTAAAATAATGTTCCTTTGCCTATTTATGGCATAATCTTTATAATCAAATCCATTAATGATGTTATTATTGGAACTGCTAATACGATAATAACTACTTTGCCCGCCAACTCTACTTTAGAAGCAATTGCACTCTCCCCTGCATCCTTACATACCTCTGCTCCAAATTCCGTAATATATGCTATTCCAACAATCTTAAGCAGTGTTGTAATGTAAATAGTATCAATATTAACTTTTTGAGCATAGCTGTCTAAAAAATCAACAACAGCAATCACCTTTCCCATAATCATTGCAAATACAATTATTCCTGCTGCAATACTTATCTGAATTGCAATTTCAGGTCTATGTACTTTGATAACTGCTATTATTATTGTTGATACTATTGCTAATCCAATTATCTGAAGTATATCCACAAAAAATCATCATCCTTAACTTTAAGGTGTTTTTTTTAAAGACTCTATAGTCAATATTTTAAGTTTCAACACAATACTGAAGCAAAAAAGCTTCCAAGCATAGGGACATTATTTTGCTATAATAAAAATGCTAATAAATTGTTTTGAAACTACAGTACTTAAAACTGAAACAACGTCTTTACAGTATCAAATAGATTTGCTATCTCCTTCACTATCATCATAAGTACAACTATTAAACCTGCAAGTGTTGTCATCATTGCCTGTTCATCTCTCCCTGACTTGTTAAGCAAAGCGTTTAACACAGAAACCAATATTCCTATAGCAGCAATTTTAAAAATCAACTCTATATCCATAATCTTTTCTTCTCCTATTGTTTTAGAAGTTTCTCATAAAAAAGCCATTATCGAAGCTTTTAAGCTTCTAAGCAAATTAACATTATTTTGCTATGCAAAAAAACGGCAGTCACGTTTTTTGAAACTCCAATTGATCATTTATTTATTTGATCTTAGCTAACTAAAAAAACTATGTACAAGATATATATATTCAGAGAAGCTTTTTATTTAGAACAATAAAATAATTATTGCCAGACCACCTAATACTCCAAGATTCTTAAACAAGCTTTCATTCTTGTCTTTCAGCTCTTGTGCCTTTTGCTCCTGAATTTTTAACTGACTTACAGTCAGATGAATATTTTTTATTTGTCCCTCTAAATCAGAGCTTCCCAGCATCTTGCCAAAGGAAATAATAATATCCTCATCCTCAGAATTCAAATTTGTATTAGCAATATTTCCCCTAACAGCCTTCGTCCAAGCCTCATAAGCACAAAATCCATCTTCTAAATTTTTTGCCGTCTCTTTAAAAAATGCACCAACTTTATCATCTGTACAGCTACATACCTTTAAAAAAGCATCTTCTAGTATATTTGATAAAAAACTTATTTCGTTTTCAAATATCTGAAGCAGTGTTTGAAGAACTTTAAGCTCTTGTGGCCTTTTAGCATAAGTTTTTGCATGAGAATATCCTAAAAGAGTACAAGATATAAACACAATTAAGCTTCCCACAATTTTTAACAACATAACTTATCTCTCCTATACAAAAACTCCATGCTACTGCCATCTATCACCTCTTCCATAGTTCCCGGTCCATCTTTACAACTTAAAACAACCAACCTGTCAAAAACCTTTTCTTCCAACATACCGAGCACTTCTTTTCGCAGCTTTAACTCGGAAATACTAAATCCATGAGCTGTAGTTATAATTTTCACTCCAGCATTTATCACTTGCATTAACGCCTCCTTGTCGCCGCTGCTTCCGATTTCGTCAGTAATAATAACATCAGGAGACATAGACCTTAATAACATTGACATTCCAAGCTGCTTAGGACAAGCATCTAATACATCCGTTCTAACGCCCACTTGTTTTTGAGGTGAACCCTTAAAACATGCAGCAATTTCCGACCGTTCATCTACCAGCCCCACTTTTACCCCCTTTAGTCCCATTAGTGTAGAACCATCACTTATATTTCTTGCAATATCTCTTAGTATCGTGGTCTTACCACACTTTGGTGGTGATATTATAAGTGTATTGTAAACATCCTTCCCCCCCTGTACTATGTACTTAAGAATTTCTGATGAACAACCGCTAACTTCTCTCGATACTCTTATATTAAGTCCTGATATATCCTTTAAATTTTTTATTCCACCTCCGCCCAAAACCGCTTTACCAGTTATACCTACCCGGTGGCCTCCCTTTAGTGTAATATAACCATTTCGTATTTCATCTTGAAACGCATATACAGAGTTTTCACTAATCAATTCCAATGTTTTAATTATCTGCTCTTGGCTTACAACTATTGAATTTTCGGATGTAAATTTTAGCCCCCCCTGTTTGTCCAAAAAAAAGCTTCCTCTAGAATTCTGGATCATTACAGGCCTGTTTACTCTAAATCTTATTTCTTCTGTACACATCAAATCCCTTATAGCTACCTTTCTTATTACATTTCTTAAATCCACTGAAATAAACCTCAATATATCCCTCTCAAAATTATTAACCTCTTCCATCTTGAAAAATTGCTTTTCATTGGTAATCACAATGTATTCCCCCTCTATCAGCTCTATTTCATCTGATGTTTGAAACACCTTATTTTATAAATATTAAAATTTGTCCAATTCTATGACAAAAACAAAAGTAATATTGGTCTATATAGTGCAAAAAGCGCCTCAATAAATAACTTAAGAACCTTTATTTTTTAATTGAATAAAGATATGATGTGTTTCAAGTCACAAATACCCTCAAATCAAATTTTTTGAAACCTCAATTGACCAATTATTTTTAACTTGTACTTTATTCTACAAAACACATATATTGACACAATTCAAGCAAATACATTGACCTTTTAACAAATACGATATAATATTATGTTATATCTTTGCAAAATATAATTAGCTGTGAGATCTGGAGGTTTTCCAAGTGAGGAGCATTATATTATGTGGCTTACTGTTGGGTGGAATCAAATTAGTTTTAGTGGATACAATCGATATTGGTATCTCAAAACACCTAGATCAGGTGCTATTTACAAGGAAATAAGTTTTATGGCTCCTTATGAAAAAGGCAAATATGAAGTTTGTGGTTTTTTAGCCGTTAACCCATGGGCTAAATGGAATTACAATACTTCGGAATATACAAAATTTGAAACTTCAGAAAGGTTTACTCTAAATGTGAGGTAATTAAAATGCTAATGATTTTTAAACAATGGAAAGTTCGAAAAGCAACTATGATACTGCTTATGTCAGGATATATTATAGGAATTTTAGTTTTATCTGTGGGTATCAGTTTGACAGCGGAAGCTCAGAAAAAAGCACTTATGTCGACTTCAGGTAACCCAGAACATAATATGATTGTAGACATAACTTCTAAAAACTTATCTCTTTTAAGTTACAATAGGGTTCTACCAATAGTGGAAAGGTTGTCAAAAAGTGTACAAGTACAACTTCTTAATCTAAAGGGTGCACAGATTGAATGCAACAAACAATTATCTGTGTCAATTGTACCTGTTATGTATACTAAAGTTCCTGAATGGCAAATGCCTTTAATAAGTGGACGTCATTTTCTTCCTTCAGAAACAAAATCAAAAGAACATATTGCTTTAGTTGGTAAGCAAATAGCAACTGAGTTATTAACAAAAGGAATAAAACCTTCATCAATAATAGTAAATAATGAACAATATAAAATAATAGGTGTTATTGGTAGTGATGATACAACGACTCAGTGGGACTCTGCAATATATGTACCTTTTCAGGCACTTCCTGAAGGACTAAAATATAATATGCAAACATCAAGTAAATCAACATTTTCATCAGCGTCAACAGAAACATCACAATCTAATGACTCTGTAAAACAAAAAGATATTGCAACACTTACGCTGGCCATTACTAAAAACGGTAAATCACCAGAAGAGGATATGTATCTTATTAAAACTTTGTTTACAGAATCTGTAGATAGCTCAGAAGTACAAATAACCTCTGGTCGAAATTCAAAAGGTGGTCATGAAAGAGTTTCAAACAGTATCATTACAACAACAGTCATATCAAGTATAATTTTGCTTGTCACAATCATAAATGTAATGAATTTATCTCTTTTTTGGGTATTGGATCACAAAAAAGAGTTTGCGATAAAAAAAGCTCTAGGTGCTAACGACTCTTATATTATTAAATCTATTGTGTTAGAGATGGTCCTTATTGCTGTCTTGTCAGCTCTTATTGCGGTATTTATTCAATACATATTATATATAATTTTGAATCCTAAACTTTTATCGATAGGAATAAGCATGTCAGTTTCATTTACTAATATTAGTATATCTGCATTAACAGCAGTTATTTGTGGCTTTGTAACATCGGTTATGCCTGCAAAAGCCATTATTAGAATCGAACCTGCAAAAACATTGTCAAATAATTAGATGAGGTGGTCATGTGGAAATGGTTTTACTTGTAATACAGGCAGTCTTAAAGCAAAAAAAAAGGACGTTATTAATTGTATTACAATTGCTTACAGCTTTTTTGTGTATGGTTATTGGGTTAGGCTTTCTAAATTCAACACAAAAGAATATATCAAAGATAAAAGAATTTGCACCTGATAATATGATTCATTTATCATATTATCAAACTGGAAAATTTGATGATACCAAAGTTCTTGAATCAGAAAATATGAAAGCAAATATCAGTAAGTTTTATGAATCACTTAAGTCCAGTAAAATAGTTGATAAAGTTGGAACATTTCTGGTAGATAAAAAGTATTCTTATGGCAGACAAAAAAATAACGAAGCTATGAATCTGATTATAGTTGATAAACCGTTTTTAGAAATGTATGACTTGGAGGTTATTAAAGGCAAAAGTTTTAAAGATATAGACATGGATTTTGACAAAAGCAATGCTGTACCTGTTTTAGTAGGTAGTGAAACATCAGACCAGTATCCTATTGGGTCAAATTTCGAACTAACTCTGAATAAAGGTAATACACAAAAACTAAATGTTATCGGTGTCTTGCCACCAGATATGGAATTCTGGGGAGGCGGTGGTACTTTCCTTAGTGGTCCTCCTCTTATGAAATGTGATAATGTAATTATAATTCCAGCAAAAGATTTTACTGGGTTTGATGATCTTGAATTAAGAGTTTTGTATAACAATACAATTCAGTTGGTAGATTCATCACAAAAGCAAGAGTTCAGTGAATTCATAAAAGAATGTAATAAATTGTTAAATATTCCTGGAGGAAGAATTGAAGTTACAAGTTTAGAAGATGAGGTTAGATATATATATGATAGAAATAAAACTCAAATATTTTACACTATTTCACTTTCGATACTGCTATTTCTACTGTCATCACTTGGCTTGGTAGGAGTTATACTATCATCCCTTATTCATAGAAAAAGAGAGTTTGGAATACGTTATTCTCAAGGCGCAACGTTGATGCATTTAGTTTTTCTTGTTGAAGGTGAAATTATAATACTTTATACTTTTGCTGGTATTCTAGGATTACTTGCTGCTACTATTATTTCCACCTTTATTTCAGATAGTATTTCTATATATATAGGTATTCAAGAAATAGTAGTGACATTTGTAGTAATTCTATTTTTCTCCATGATAACAGGAATTTTACCAGTTATAAAAACACTTCGGCAAAAACCAGTAAATTTGATATCAGGAGATTAGATTGAATGTGGAAAACAAATCATATTGAAATATTCTTTCTAATGATATATAAACTTTCGCAAAATCTAAATGTTTTTGCAAAACATATAAAATTTAAGCTCAAGGACAATTTCCTCATCAACCTTTTTACCTTTGAGCAAAGTGAAAGGAATGGTTTATAAAAATGGACATAATCAAATTAGTAAATATCACGAAAAGATATGGAAATGCGGAATTATATACATATGCCCTAAATAATGTTTCTTTAAGTATTAAAGAAGGAGAGCTAATTGCTATTACAGGCCCTTCAGGGTCAGGTAAAACTACTTTATTAAATATCATGGGGTGTCTAGACACACCAAGTAGCGGTGATTACTTTTTGGACGATATTCAAGTTAACTCAATGAGTACAAAAGATTTGGCAAAAGTAAGAAATTGTAAAATAGGGTTTGTTTTCCAACAATTTGCATTATTAAACAACTACTCATCAATTGAAAATGTTGAAATGCCCCTTATATATAACAATCTTCACAAAACAAAAAACAAACTTACCTCAAAAGAGCGGAGGGAACTGTCAATAAAAACCTTAACTAGTGTAGGTTTAAAAAAATACATATCAAAGCAACTAAACCAGTTATCTGGCGGACAGCAACAAAGGGTTGCAATAGCACGTGCTTTGGTTAATAATCCATCAATTATCTTAGCAGATGAGCCCACAGGTGCCCTTGATAGAAATACAAGTCAAGAAATAATTAATTTATTAAAAGAAATTAATTCCAAAGAAAAAACAGTGATTATTATAACACATGATGAACACGTTGCTTCCCAGTGCAAACGTAGAGTTGTCATTGAAGATGGTAAAATATTAAGTTGATAAGATCCAGTTTTGTAATTTATTAAATAAGGAAAGAGTATCCATATTTCCTTATTTGATTATAATTTTGTATACTTTAGAATCTTTTTCTTTCATAAGGTGATTCCTAAAAAACAACTGGTCAATAGGTGTTTCAAAAAAGCTGATTTTATTGGTATGGAACTTTAAATAATGACCAATGAATTTTTTTGAAACACCTAAGTCACATTCTTTAAACTAAATTTTGATTCAATTGCAAAAAGCATTGAGTAACCCCCCACATATTTCACCCCTAAACAAAAAGTGCCGCTCACCACCTGTCAGGTAGTTCGCGACACTTATAAAGTTTCAAAAAAACATTCAATATTTCTGTTACAACGCCCATTATGGAAGCTTTTAAGCTTCCAATCATAGGAACATTATTTTGTCATACAAAACATTGCAATCAAATTTTTTTAAACTCCAATTGCAATGTCTTTTATCTTGCCTTATATTCCATAAGTACTATTGTTCATCATGATCATGATCACAACAATCACAATCGCAATCCCATTCAACGGCTACATCTTTTCCACAATGTGGACACTTAAAAGATTCCGCTTCATCATCGAGCATATCCTCATCAATTTCAATTATACCATTACAATGCGGACACTCAACCTCTGCATATATTAACTCTTCAAAATCATCATCGTCTTCTTCTTCATCAAACAGCAATCTCTCAACCTCTGCAAGATCTTCATCCATATCATCTACCTGCTCACCAAACTGCTCTTGAACCTCTTCAATATCGTCAATAGCAAGCGCCATATCATCCAAAACATCAATTATAGAAATTAACAGCTTGCCCTCATTTGTTTCATCACTTATCTTCATACCCTCAGCCAAACCCTTTAGATATGAAACTCTCTCTTTAATAAAGCTCATAGGTTTCACTCCTTTACTTTTAAATTAGTAAGTATTAATGTATTATACCCACTAAACTCTTTCCATATACTCCCCGGTACGTGTGTCTATTCTAATAACATCATCACCATCAACAAATAAAGGAACTTTGATTACTGCACCTGTCTCCACAGTTGCAGGCTTTGTAGCACCTGTTGCAGTATCCCCTTTAAACCCAGGCTCTGTTTCAATTATTTTTAATTCTACAAAAGTAGGTGGTTCGATTCCAAATACATCTCCCTTAAAAGATAATATTTTTACAACTTCATTCTCTTTTACGAACTTCAGAGAATCTCCAATTTTTTCTTTCCCCAGTGGAATTTGCTCAAATGTTTCCATATCCATAAAATAAAAAAGATCATTATCATTATAAAGATACTGCATGTCCTTTCTCTCGATATGAGCTTTAGGCATTTTATCAGTTGGACTAAAAGTTCTTTCAACTGTAGCACCAGTTACTATATTCTTAAGCTTTGTTCTTACAAAAGCTGCTCCTTTCCCTGGTTTAACATGTTGGAACTCAACCACTTGAAATATATTTCCGTCAAGCTCAAAAGTCACTCCATTTCTAAAATCACCAGCAGAAATCATTAAAATATCCCTCCAAAAAAATTATTATATTGAAATCAATAAAAACTTGAGGCAAACCCCTTTAGCTTTCGTCTCTTTCATTTCATATTGAACTATATTTTACTCGAAAAACTCTTTAGGCAGTTTCAAAAAACAGCCTACTTTTTGACTTTTATTTACTTTTGTATCTTTTATAAAATACAAGTTCATTACACATATACTAGTTTATATTAAAATAAAATCTCACTAATTTCAAGTAAAAATTTCATTTTGAGTATAGTTTTTATAAAACTTTAGTTGTAAAGCTATTTATTTGATCTGACAAAATTATAACACTATCATATCCTTAGTTGATTGTGTCAATACTAATGGTTTATCATCATTAATTACTATCATATCCTCAATTCTTACTCCTCCTAAGCCACTTACATATATACCCGGTTCTACTGTAACCACCATTTTATTTTTCATTTTTAATATACTTTTATAAGATAGTCTCGGTTCCTCATGAACTTCAATCCCCACTCCATGTCCTAGACCGTGCCCAAAATTCTCTCCATAACCGGCATCGGATATTATGTTTCTCGCTATAGAGTCAATTTCTTTACCTGTCAAATTTGACAAAGCGCCATCAATTCCGGCCATCTGAGCTTTTAGTACAATATCATATATTTTCTTTAGCTCTTCTTTGGGCTGTCCTACAAATACAGTCCTTGTCATATCTGAACAGTACTCTTTATAAATCGCTCCAAAATCCATTGTAACAACATCACCATATTCAATAATCTTATCAGAAGCTACTCCATGGGGAAGACTTGATCTTACTCCCGATGCAACAATTGTATCAAAAGAAGGTCCTTTTGCTCCCTGCCTTTTAAAGTAGTATTCAATCTCTGCAGCAATCTCCATTTCACTTACACCAGGTTTTATATACTTTAACACATGGGAAAATGCCTCATCAGCTACTCGTACCGATTCTTTAATCACTTCAATTTCACCGCTGTCCTTAATAAGTCTTAAGCTCTCAACAACTCCAGCTAAAGGCACAAACTCATTTACCTCTAAATTTTTCGCAAGTTCATCGTATGCCTTAAAAGTCATAAAATCTTCTTCAAACCCTAGAACCTTTATGTTATTTGATAAAACTAAATCATTTAAGGTTATCATTAAGTTTCCCTGGTATTGAATAATATCGAATGAGGGAGCCTCTTCTTTTGCTTGCTGAACATACCTAAAATCAGTAACAAGTATAGCCTTGTCATGTGTAATAATCAAGTTCGCAAAAGTCCCAGAAAAGTTTGACATATATATGTAATTTTCTCTTTTTGTAATTAAGGCAGCATCTAAACCCTTTTGAGAAAGTTTTCGCCGAAGTTCTGTAAGTCTTTTTTCTATTTGATTTTTATCTGCCATATTTACCTCCACTTTTTTTATAATTAAGCAAGATCAAATAAAATATTTGCAACTGGAGTTTCAAAAAATTATATTTAAAGGGCATTGTATCTGAAATAATGTATATGTATTTTTTTGAAACTCCCTTATATCTTTTACAGCATTGCTGCCGCATTTAATCCCAAAATATAACTCTTACTTCCGAAACCACATATTTGTCCCACACAAACTGGTGCAATAACCGAATCACTTCTAAATTCTTCTCTTGCATGTATATTAGATAGGTGGATCTCAATTGTTGGTATCTCCACAGCCTTTATAGCATCCCTTATCGCTATACTGTAATGAGTATAAGCACCAGGATTGATAATTATAACATCTATATTTTCTTTTGCTTCGTGTATCCTGTCAATAATCTCACCTTCATGGTTGGTCTGAATAAACTCAACATCAACCTTAAGCTTTGACGCCTCAACACTTGTTTTTTTAGCTATATCTTCTAATGTTTCAGTCCCATACACAGCTTTTTCTCTCATACCTAGAAGATTTAAGTTTGGACCATTAATTATTAATACTTTTTTCATTGTTTATCCCCCTTTAAGTAGTTTTAGGCAAAATCAAATAACTGATCAATTGGAGTTTCAAAAAATTTGATGCCATTTTTTGCAAAGCAAAATAATGTTCATATGATTGGAAGCTTAAAAGCTTCCGTAATAGGCTTTATGACAGATATAATTGAATATGTGTTTTATTGAAACTCCCTTATATCCTCATATATTTTCTTTAGTTTAAGTGCATCTTCAGCCATACTACCTCTCGACTCACATATTATAACCGGTTCCATTTTTTTTATATATAAAGCTTTAGCCAAAGGCTCAAACTCAGGACCAAATTGCACATCATCCATAGTCCAGTGCTTTTTTTCTCCTCCCTTTGTAAACTCTATTCTACTAAAATGGCAGTGCAAATATTTAAGCCTGTTATAACCTAATTCATTCTCGACTTTTTCCAATACCGCCAAAAAATCCTCCGTCGAATTGAGGTTGCCCAATCCCCTAGCATAAATATGTCCAAAATCCACTGTAGGTATAAGCCTTTCATCGATTTTGCATATTTCAAGTATTTCTTCTAAAGATCCTAATTGATTTTGCTTTCCTAACACTTCTGGACAAATAACTACATCATCTAACCCTTTTTGTCTTGCTTCTTCGAAAACTTCTTTCATAACTTTAATTGCCATACCAAGCGCCCATTTTTTGTCCACTTTACTGTAAGATCCGGTATGTACAACTATCCTTTTTGCTCCCATCCATCTCGCGCAAGTCAAAGTCTCTATAATATAACGTTTGGAGTTGATTCTCTTCTCCTCTTCGGGACTTGCCATATTTATATAGTATGGTGCATGAATACTTAGGAACACATTGTTTTTTAAAGCCTCTTTTCCTATATCTCTTGCTGTCTGCTCACTTACCTTTACTCCTTTGCTGCATTGATATTCATATGCAGTAAGCCCCATAGCGTTTAGCCAGGCAGGCATCTGAACAGAGGATTTGTAACCCTGTTCATAAAAACTCTCCGAATTTCCTGAAGGTCCAAACCTTATCATCTATATTCACCTTTTTCACTAAGTTTTGCTTCCAATAATCATTTTTATAAAGCCATCAAGAAAATTCGCTTCGCTCATGACTTTTCTTGTTCGCTAGGGAACCCTATGGTTCCCTTCGACGGATGCTTCGCATCCCAGGTTGCTTGGGCGAGCAGTGTAGCGTAGCGAACGACCAGCCTGAGCACCCTCCTTAAACCGGGAAAGGGGAATCCCCTTTCCAAACCCCAGTATAGAAATTTACAAAAATAGGATTTTTATAAATTCCTATACTCTAAAAAATAACCTATACAACATTTAGACTATAAAACAAACCATAGAAGCTTACAGCTTCCTAACAAAAAAACATTGTTTTGCAATGTAAAAAATGCAACCAAATTTTTTGAAACCGCAATTGACCAGTTATTTTTTTGGAATCACCTAAAACAAAAAAGTACATAAGCTTATTATAACTAAACTTACATACTTTTAAAACAAAATATTTTTCAAAAAAGATATAATGTAATAAACTTTTTGACTTTTATATAGTTCTCTAAAGCCTTTATGCTTTATATAACAATTACAATACATTATTCAAGCAATATAGGATCTTCCAGCTTAATATCTGCTTCAAACTGCTGCTTTTCACCAATATCACTTGTAGAGTTTTGAGAATAAGTATCGTTTATGATAAGACCTAAATCGACCCTCTGACTTATCTCGTAAAATATGTTCATATTAACATCGTTTAAAGAGTTACTGTCAAGATACTCCTTTACACCTATGTTAAACACAGTACTCATAGCTGTAGATTTAACAGTGTAATATATTTTAATATTGTCGTTTTTTGAAAAGCTTTTCAAAACTCGGATGTTTAATTTCTTATCGGGTTCTGACCCTTCAGACCAAACTGAAAAGTCTGATGACGCAATGCTTGATCCATTTACATATACTTTAAACATATCTTTATTAATATCTGTTCCTGACTTTATTTCTTCTAAAACAAATCCACTGTCTGTACCATCTTGTTTTCTTATGTTTAAATCCACACTAATTACAGGATCATCCATAGGCCACATTATTTCTATCTCACACATTAATGGCACATAATCTCCTATGGCAAAGCTATTGTCTGAGGTCCTGACCTTATGCTCCTTAGCTGTAAACATTATTGGTGGATATAATTGAGTTTGAGGTATCACTTCTTTTTCCTGGCTTGTACTTGACCACATTAATTTAGCCGTCGCATTAGAAGAGTTTTCACAATACTCAATTCTAATGTCATACTTTACCCCGGCATCAAGAGCAATAGTACCAGAGTCTTCGGTTATTTCATCTTCTGTCATGTTGTCCACAAGAAGTACATCATCTACCCAAAGTCTAACACTGTCATCAGTTATTGTATAAAAAGTATACTGCTCCGAATATAGAGGCTGAACCTCTCCTATCCAGATTACAGAAAAGCTATCCTCACCTATATATGAACTTGGTGAATTTTCTCCCCACTCAAAATCTATTTCACTGTCAGTTCTTATTAATTTTATATCCGTAAAATCCGAATTGTCATAGTATTCTCCTCGTAATCCATTTCCTGCTCCAGGAGTCTGACTCGGTCCAGGTGTACGTGTAGCTGTAGGTGTTGGAGTGGGTGTTGAGGTGGGTGTTGAGGTCGGTGTTGGTGTTGAGGTCGGTGTCACCGTTGGAGTAGGTGGTAATCCTTCTGGTGGAATCCCCCAAACAAGATTACTACTTATATATGCTGTTACATAATTCCATTCAGCATAATTTGAAGACGAATCATTGAAAGAATAATCATTAGTCTGGGTATAATTGCTCCAATCATCTTTTGCAAATCTTGTTACAATTTGAACACTTGCACCAGGATTTAAGTCACCAGCTCCGCTAGTAAATCCAATCTCCAAATAATGATCTGCATTCGTATATGGTGTAACATACTTCATAAATGTTCCTGTTACATTTGAGCCCCCTACACTTGACCAATCACACCAGAAGTTCTGACTCTTTTCAGTATCTATAGTATAGTAATACCTTAGCTTCACTGTAGAAAGATCAACAGACGAATCACCTATATTTGTAACCTTAAAATTGGGATATATATTATTTATTGAACTGCTTCTGTTACCATTATAAAATTCTACTTTTACCCCTTGAACGCTCGGTGTTGGTGTTGAAGTCACTTCCTCTGGCGGAATTCCCCAAACTAAATCTCCCTTAAAATAGGCTGTTACATAATTCCATTCTACATAATTTGAATCAAATTCATTAAAAGAATAATCATTGGTCTGGGTATAATTACTCCAATCAGTTTTCGCAACTCTAGATAACACTTCAATACTTGAACCAGCGTTTAATTTACCAGCTCCATTTGTAAATCCAATCTCCAAATAATGATCTGCATTATCATGCAATATATCATACTCTACAAAAGTTCCTGTTATATTTTGTTTCCCCACTGTCGACCAATCGCAATAAAAATTCTGACTTCTATTGTAATCGATTGTATAGTAATACCTTAGTTTCAATTTTGAAAGATTAACAGAAGAATGCCCTAGATTGGTAATCTTGAAATTTTGATATAATGTATTGGTTGTACTATCCCTTCTAGAATTATAAAACTCAACTTTCAAATCCCCAGTTGCAATGGGAGTCAAACTTGTGGTCGGTGTTGCAGTTGGCGTTGGTGTTGGCGTCGGTGTCATTGTCGGAGTTGGCGTAAACTCTTGAACAAGAGTTATTTTCATATGGTCTATATTAGCACCACTACTACCCACAGCAAGAGCCTTAATTGTATTATCCCCCGAACTCAATGTAACATTGGTTCCAACATACAGCCACTCCTCCCACGAGCTTGTTAATGGAAATTCAAGAGAACTTTTTGCAATTTCACCATTTACTACGATATCTAAAGGTCTTGAATCTGCCCCTGCATTGGAATATTTAAATTCAATCAAATAAATGCCTGCTTTGGATACCTCTACGTTCCATTGGATGTAATCATCGGTGATATTTATATAATCCACAAAACCTGTTCCGGTATATCCTGTATGATCATTAGCCTCAACTGTACCATATAACAAAGCAAGTTCAGCTTCATAATACGAAATTTCAGGTGTCGAAGTAGGTGTACCGTAAATAAAAATGTTATCTACATAGGCATAATCAAAGTAACTATTACCACTAGTGTAAATCCTCACCGTAAAATTCGGATTATTACTTGCATCTACAGGGAGGTTGTATAACCTATACCCCCAGTCATTGGACCCTGACATACTCTCTAATTCATTCCAAGTCATACCATCTGCACTCCATTCAAAGATCAGTCTATCTGAGACCTCACAATTTACGCTACTGCGAGAATAGCTTATCAATATATCTTGATACCCTTCAGTACTAATAGCTTTTGTTATAGAATCGTTTGAATTGAGTTGACAAGAGTAGCTACCATTAAACTGATACGAACTAGAAATACTAGCCGAATTATTTATCCAGTCTCCATATGTAAAGTTTCCGCTTTCAAACCCATCAAAGAAAATTGCGGTGTCCGGACCTTTTACCTCTAAAACATACTGACCTGTTCCAGTGGAAGAATAATTTTCCACTCCAACATAATAAATCGAATTGGCAGCTAAATTCTCCATCATATAGAAATTAGTCTCCGATGAACTGTCTTTATTGTCATTTTCAGAAATCAATGTGCCTGAGGCATTGTACAAATAACCGTATGTATTGGTTGAACCAGTTGTAACTATAGTATATAAACCAACTTCAGTAGTAGTAAACTTAAAACAATCAAAGTCATTGTCATAGTCTATTTCACCTTGTATTTCAGAATTAATGGGGATCTCTTTTGCATCAGCAACACTATTTCCACAATCATCCATATGGCCTGTTATTACAATATCATCAAAATACACGGAGTCAGATGAACTGAATATTGATGAAACAAATCTAATTTCAAAATTGTTTGACATATTATATCCACTTAAATCAACAGAAATTTGGCTGTAACGAGTTGAATCGTTATACCATCTTATAGTCTGAACAGTATATTCTCTTGCACCGTCAAATACAATGACATCTATATTATCAAGCCAACCTAAATTTGTAGTTTTCCAATAATACGTCAGTGTAGGGTTAACCCAACTGCTTAAATCAACTGTTCTTGAAATTGAGCCATCAGAAACCAACTTTGTACAATAACTATCACTATTGTAATTTTTATTATCTATTGTAGCATTTCCATTGGTGGTCCAAGGTTCACTCCACCCTGAGCCACTTTCAAAATTTCCAGAAGAAAAATCATCTTGTGCTATTGTACCAAATGCTGCATGAGATGTTGTAATAAACACTTTTGAAAACATTACTATCTGTAAAATAAAAACTATGATAATAACTAAAACTTTAGATTTTCTAAACATAAAACCACCAACCCTACTCAATTTCATTCCATTTAACTATATTAGTATTCTTTGTAGAAATCCTTTGACTTTTGAGTGTTTCATAAGGTATTTCAAATGTAAGCAGACCAAAGAAGCCATTTATATTTACATCAGCCTTTAGAAGAGAATCAATTGTATTTTGATCATAAGTTACATTGGCATTTCCCAAAAAAACAACATTCTTTGAAGACATTAAAATGCCTGTAAAGTTAAAACCATTGTCAACATATATATTTCCATCTACATAGATAATACCCTTATCTGATGGCCTATCCACTATATATGAATTTCCAAGTCCTGGATCGATTTTCCAAACCCCACCCTCCTCTTTAATGTGCACATCACTATCTCCATAATATACAAATCCAAGATTGGAATCTGCACTCACATAGGGCCTGTTTATCTCAATTCTGTTAGTTCCAACAAAATCATTATCAAAATATTCTTTTATATTTTTTGTAGGTAAAGCAAAATTCAACCTTGGTATCTCTTCATTATATGGTTCTTTCAACAATCCGCTAATCTGACTATAATAAGTCTCAATAGAAGGTTTTCGAATATTTAATTGAAAAGATGAAGGATCGTGCATTTCATCAAATTCATAACAATCATATACTGTACCATTTGCAATAAGTAATCCATTTGAATAACCCTTTAGTTTTCCTTCGGTAGTAGTGGCTATGTTTATGCTGTCTGGATTTACATATGTGGAAAAAATACCATTAGGATCACTTGACCACAGGTCTGTCCATACCTTTTTAAAGTGCATTGCACGGTTTATGATCGGAAAATAATCCGGATCAGAAGCTCTTCCCGAAAACATGTCTATTGCTTCTTCACCTGTTGTATAGGATTTAAAACTTGGAGTATCATAAGGTTCTACATACGCTCCACTGTCATACCAAAATAAATAGTTGCTTGGATTTGAAATATCATCTTTTACAAAAGCATTTTTAATCCTTCTAGTGGATTTAAGTGCAGATATTCCTGTCATATAAGGTTTGCCAGCATCTGTCACATTCTTTAAAAAAGTACTTCCTCCAATATATACTGCATCCATAAAGTTTAACATGGAATCTCCATTAACAACCACACTACTTGTCCTTTTCGGTATAGATTCATCTTCTGCAGTAAACGTTGATTCACTACTTCCGTCAATAGCATGCCATGTATCAACAAAGCCCTTGTATACACCATTTATATTGACAACTGTACCACTTGAATCAATTTGAAGGTTATCTATAGTTGACAGATTGTTAAGATTTAAAGTTGCATAGCTTGATCTTTTCTCCGATCTTAAAGACCTTGTAAATGAATCACCACTTATTGATAAACTAGACTGATCTACACTTGTACTATAAACTGAATGTATATACGCCATAGTAGCTGCATCCCCATTTATTGTTAGAGAAGCATTGCTATAATCCCCTGTTTTACTACGGTCAAAACCAAGCTCATCACTTTCATTAGCAACATCCTCACACATACCCACAATTAATCCGCCGTACCTGTTCCAAGGTGCGTTCTTATCCTCAACCTGTTCATCGGGATTAAGTGTGTCATCAATCACAGGAATTGTCCCAAAGCTTAGAACATCGCCTGTTATTTCGATATTTCCACCTACAGCAATAAGATTTTTTTCAGTTACAATAGCTTTCTTTAAAAGGTCATATTTTACGGGATTTTTTATTGTCGATTTTGTTATAGGCTGGTAAGGAGTATTGTCTGATTCTGCCAGCAGATCTAAACCAACCTCTAATTCTTTTTTATAGCCGTTATACTCTCCTACAACTCTTATATTCATTCTCTGATTAGCACTATCATATTGAGCACTTTTTAAAATCAGCCTTCCCTTATCAGGCTCTAAATCCTTAAATACGCTACTTCCATCAACCTCTGTTGCACCTAGTAATTCTTTCATCTTATCTAAACTTGCCACATCACCGAACTCATTATCCAACTCAGAAGAGAAGTATGAAAAATATTTGGATTCATATTCATCTTCAAGCTTAGACACATTATCAGGACTTGAAGTTGCCAAAGATATATTACCTTCTGGATCTCTTAGTGAAATAGGATTTAATCTAAGTTGATCTTTCAAATCTTCTGAAGCCTGTTGTCTAGAAACTTCTTGAATATCCGCAACTTTTTTATCAACATTACTTATGATTTCCTCTGCTGCAGCCTCAGCAAGAGAATAGGCCTTTTCTAAATCATTATAAAAAATGCTCATTTTCATAGAACTAATAGTTACCGTTATAAGAGAAATTCCAAGTAATGCCATTATTATCATAATCAATATACAGAGCAATAATGTTGAACCCTTTTTTGATTTTAGCAATGACCTCAAAAACATAAAATCACCTGTTTTTCTTTACATAAGATACTAATCTGTTATATTCCTCACCTTTGTAATCCACTATCAGTTCAATCTCAAAAAGTATATTGTAGTAGCTCTTATAATCAGACGACGCTTCATTAAATTGATAAAAAGAATCAACTCCTGTATTACTAATTTTAAAGGCATCCATTTTATCGTCGATAACATAAAAAACGACATTGCCTCCGTCACTTATATCGTCTACATTTACATTCAACTTAAAAATATCCTCACAATCGTTTAAATACTCAATATTAATTCTTATATTTTCTGCTACTTCCACAGGTGAAAGCATATTCGACTGTAACAAAGCACTATTTTCATCATAAAATGTATACTCATACAAGCCACTTGCTCCACTGATTTCAAGATAGTAATCTAGTGGAACCGCATTATATTCTAGACTGTATGAAATACCATTTAAACTCAAACTTCCAGAATCCACATAAAAGTTCAAATCACCTTCTGAAATATCACTAATATCTTTAAATTCATAAGTTTCAGAAAGCGATGAAACCACTTTTTCCTGCTTGATTATCTTATACTTTACGCTATAGCCTTCTTCCTGCAAATACTCGCTATAATCTGTTATTTGTGCATCAGCCTCAAAAACAGCATTTTCTTCTAAAAAATCAGGTCTTGACTTAATTTCCTCCATTACATTTTGTGCTAATTCAGAAGCTTTTAAAACCTGTTGTGAATAAGTATTATTTCGGGTTGAAAGAATAATTGTTCCTAGAAATGGTCCTGTAACCATAGCCATTATAGCAACAGATACTATCACTTCAATTAATGATATTCCTTTGTTATTTGATAGGTTAGTGAAAATACCCTTATCTTTCATCTTCCATCTACCTCACTGTGTCCGTGCTTTTTAACATTACATTTTTAAAATTCTTCATAATGTTAAAAAGCACTTCATCTATTTTAGTTCTGCATGCCCCAGCCCCTTTACCGTTCAGAACTAATGCTTTTTAACATTACTTTTTTTAAATTTTTCATAATGTTAAAAAAGCATTTCATCTACTTTAGTTCTGCATTCCCTAGCCCCTTTACCTTTCAGAACTAATGCTTTTTAACATTACCTCTTTAAAATTCTTCGAGCTGTGAAATAGGTTACTTACACAAAGCTTCAAAACCAATGAAAAATACTTCTATTAGCTAGGGTATTCCTTTAAAAGCCGGATTTTTCATTTGGAAGTATACCTCTGAAGCCAATGAAGCTTTGTTCCAGCAATCCTATTTCACAGGTGGAAATTCTTCATACATGTTAAAATACATTTCATCTACTTTAGTTTTCCATGCCCTAGCCCCTTTACCCTACAGAACTAATGCTTTTTAACATTACTTATAATTGACCAAAACATTGTCTTCCTTAACAATAGAAACTCTTGGCCTTTTTGAGTCATCATCCACCACATCAATTATCAGATTTTTGCCGGTCTTATTTGTTACTGTAATTGCAACTCCAGCTTTATCATTTGTCGATGTTCTCCTACTTGATACTATAACCATCCTTATATCATCACCGATAGGTTCAAATCTAGCCAAACTTTTATATTGCTCATCAGGAAACACTTCGTGGTCGGTTTTAAATTTGCAATAAAACTTATCATTTACAGCTTCAAGATACAAATTAACTTTTTCATTTTCCCTGCTGTCACCATATACAATTGGAATTTGCCCATCATTTCCAACCACACTCTTACCTAAAAACGAAACCGTAGGAGGCGACATATTGTTGCCATAAGGCATTATACTTAATGAAAAATCGTAGTCCATACTTTTTGAAGCATTCTTCTGTTCATTATCTTCCTCTTTAGCCAATTGATTATTAAGTTCTATATAACCTTCAAAAGGTTTAAACATATCAGTTTTACCGGCTGCTTTTAAAGGTGTCCATTCAACATCAAAGTAATACTCCTGTGATGCTGCTTTTCTATCGGCTATACCATAAAATTCAATTTCCATATTTACTGATAGCAAACCATTTCCTTCACTGTTTATTTGAATATTATTTATAGAAGTAACATTCGTAAAATTCTCAACTCTGTAAAGAAAATCTTTTAACTGCTGATTATTACTTGTTCCATTAATACTAATTCCTAGTGAATATGCTCTTCCATCTTTCACATTCTCATTGTAAGATTCCCCTTCAGTCTTTTTCCCATAAGCAATACCCAAAGCCTCTAGCGCATTTAAAAATTTTTCATTCATTATTTCCTTATTTGTTTTTACTGTCTTTGTAGGTATTACTGTGTTAGCTGTTTTATCCGTTGAGTCCCCTACATTTTCTGTAGAATCGATTTTACTATCTGCTACAGAAGTCACGTTAGTTGAGGTCGTACCTTTAGAAATATTAGTCTGTTTAACCTCATCTACTTCTTTAAATGAAATAGTTTTGATATTTAAACCCGATTCTAAAGAAAATTTGTTCATCAACATAAGCACGTCATTTTGCATAATCTCAGGCGGAAATAATTTGCGTATATTTTTTATCTTTTCATTAAATATCTTAAGTTCTGTATCAATTCCAGAAACAAACGTAGCCAGACCTTCATAATCTGCGCTTTGTTCATTATAGGCCTCTATTATCTGAGTATATTTCTTTATTTCTTTTTTCTGACCCGTATAGATGAAATTTCTGTATATTACAGCTATCCCTAGTATACCAAGTATTATAAAAACCCTTTTATCATTTAGAGAAATCTTCACAGCTATCACTTCCCTGGTGTTAAATATATTACTGCATCAAAAACATAGGAGGAATCAATTTCACTTTCCTCTTCATTTAAACTCTGCTCAATACTTTCTTGGCTACCATTTTGCAAATTATTTACGGTATGAATAATAATATAGCTAAATATCTCATCACTAGAAACATATTCATAAAATGTAGCAATTTCCTTTTCTGAGCCAGCAATTCCCTGTAGACTTATTTCAGCTTGACCATTTTGCCCATTGCTAAAATTAATACTCTGTATAAACATTTTTTCTGGAAGGTAACTCTCTAGTTTTTCAATTGTATTAAGTACATCAAAATCAGAACCTAAAAGACTCTTGGCCTCATTTTCTCTTTGTAGATAGAGACTTTTTAAAGTATTAAATTCACTTTCTATTTCTAAATATCCACTTACTTCCTTTGCTCTTAAATCAAAAGAATTTGCCCTAGATTTTAAATCTCTAATCTTTAGCACAGGTATTAAAGCAACAACAGATATAGCAACAATAATAACCACACTAAAAACAGAGTAAAAAGCAATCCTCTTTCGCTTTCTTCTTTTTTGAAAATAACTTTTAGGTACAAGGTTCAAGTCCTTCAAAAGATCCTCACCCTCTATAACCGACATATAAACCTAATAAAAAAACAATTATGAATCCTTTCATAAGACAGATGCATCTTATTAGGCGGTTTCAAAAAATAACCTATACAGTATTCAGGTCATAAAGCCCTTCAATCTAGATTTTTTGAAACCGCAATTGACCAGTTATTTTTTGGGAATCACCTTATTTATATTTTCTTCTGAAAACACCTTCAACACTTAGCTCATCACTCTTTCCCTTTTGAACAGCAACAACAATGTTTATAATACTACTATCATAACCCTCTGGTTTTGTTTCCTTTACATAAAAATCATTTACAAGAACATCAATTTCATCTAATAATTCTTCCCCCAACAAATTTTTACCGTTTCGCAAAATCATATTTTGAACTTCATCATATTCGTAAACAATCTCCTCACCTTCCGGGAAATTCACACTATCTTTAATTATTAAAAAACGACCTTCTAATTCATCTATTTCTGTGAATTGGTTTTCATAAACCCTGAGATCATTAATAATTTTATTTACAACTTCTTTTGCTGATTGTTGAGCTATCATTCTATCGTTCTCCACGAAATAGTTACTGTAGCCATAGTAAAAAATACCCGTGATTGGGGTTAGTATAATTCCCATAATAGTCATTGCAGCAATAAGCTCAACTAGAGTCATACCTTTATTACCAAGTTTTTTCATAATAAATACATCCCTATCAAAATTCTTCTAACACATTGTATTTATAATCTTTTACTTTAATTTCGTTTTTTATCTTTTAAAAAAGCATGAAAATTATAAGAAAAATCTATTTTTCTCAATATCCTTTAGAAATTTTAGAAATGTCACTCGCGATGTTTATTATAAAAATACCTCAAAGAAGCAAATTCCTACTTTACACAACGAAAATACAATCTTAAAGGGATTTTTAAAAAATGTTAATCAATTTTTTGAAACTTCAGCTGTAAATTTTTTATTTGATTTTACCTCACAAGACATCCTAAAGCATTTACAAGTAAAACAAAATTGTTTGCAAATTCTTCAATTCCCTTTTTGCCTTTGTAAATCACAAACTTTTGATAATCTAAATATTCTACAGGTATGTTAAAGTAGTTTGCAAAATATACATCCAAACCCTTTAACTTACTTCCACCTCCACAAAGGTATATTTTACCAATTCTTTTACCTACACTTCTGCTGTTATAAAACTCCACAAATCGGTTTATATCACCTAGTATGTTGTCAATGGCAGGCTTAATCATATTACTTATTTGAGCATCTTCACTGTCGGGATTGTTAATCTCATCATCAGAGATTAAATTACCCACCATTATTTTCACCTCTTCAGCCTTCTCAAAATCTACATTTAAATGACTTGCAACCATACCATCTATGTCCTTACTTCCATTTAATAAAATCCTACTAAATTTTATTTTACCTGATGAAAAAATATATACTCCTGTAGTCTTTGCTCCAAAATCTAAAACAGCTATTTCACCAGACATACCAATACTCTCTAAATCCTTATCTAAATTACTTTCTCCATATACTAATTTACAAATATTATTTGCTGGTATATCAATGGCTTCAATTTCTTTTCTTAGGCTTTTATGAATTTTCATATACTCATCAATCTGATTTACAGGAACAGCGACCAATAAAACATTATAAAAAACACCTTCACCTTCGTCTATTTCCTCTAGAACTTTAAAGTCTAAAACATAGTTTTCAAGTTCAACCGGAAAATACTGCTGTGCCTCAAACCCAAGAATTTTTTCCAACTCTTCATCTGTAGACTTAGGCAGTTGAACTTCTCTAGTTATAATTCCTGTACCTGTTATACTAAGCACAAGATCCTTTCCTCTTATCCCACTCTTTTTAAGACTTTCTTTAATAAAAGATACAAGCCCTTCTAAATTAATAATTTTACCATCATCCATTGTCCCCGATGGTGTATTTGAAATATAATAATTATTTACCACTATTTTATCCTTCTCCATGCCGCCAAGTACAAATTTAGTTTTATCGTTTCCCACGTCAATAGCTATGTACTTCTTTTTTATCATAAAGCCTCACTCCAAATCGAAAGATAAAACAACAAAAAATTTTCAAAAAAACTATCTACTCATGCCTTGGGCTACGCTTAACAAGAACAGCAGCTTTTGTAATGGCTAAAACCACATCGACTTCAAATTGTTGCATTAAAGAATTAATTCTAGAATATAGTTCTCCTTTTTCACTTACTATATACCTAGAAGGCAAATCATTTAAAGCTATAGCAGCTATATCTAAAATACATTTATCACAAGTACAAACATTTATATCCTTCAAAACATCCTTAATCATAGAAAATACTATTTCTTCCATATAGTTTTTTATTTGTGCCATATTCTTTCCTCCTGAAAAACAATCTTATTAAGAAACATTTTTTAACTTTATTTATAATTCCTAAAAAACTGATTTACATTTTTTGCTTTGCAAAATAATGTTACTATGTTAAAGCTTTTCAGCTTTACTAGGTGATTCCAAAAAAATAACTGGTCAACTGCGGTTTCAAAAAATCTAGATTGATGGGCCTTGTGACCAAAATACTGTATAGGTTATTTTTTAAAACCGCCTTATTATGTAAAAACTAAAAATTTTGACTAAAAATTTTTTTGAAACACTTTACACAGCACAAAACTTTGCCCCTCAAAAAGTATATCGTAAAAATTATAGATTTGAATTATATGTTTTTTTATTTTTCGCTAAATATTATTATGATTGTTGCAAAAACTTTGTATTTTACATTTCAAAATTTATTTGAGGGTTTTTTATGCTCTGAATATTGTATAGGTTATTTTTTGATATAATCTATATTACATATTCGCAATCATAGTATTTACATATAAATTTAAAATGTCCCAACCATAAAGATATGTTATTAAAGTACCCATGACAATAAACGGACCAAAAGGAATAGTACTCTTCCTGTCTTTTACTTTTAAAACAATAAGAATAAAACTAATTATGCCGGCTAAAACAACGGATATTAAAAGAGCAACAAAAGTCATTTTCCATCCTAGAAATATTCCTATTGGTGCAAATATCTTTATATCCCCACCGCCCATTGCTTCATCGGTTTTATAAACCATCATCCCTACAATACCAATAATCATAAGCGTACCCGAACCCGCAATTATGCCAAGTATAGGATCCCACCATCTTCCTGTTCCATATATCTGCATTGGGAAAATGGCATTATATATAATTATAAATACTCCTGCTATAAGTCCTGTCAACACCAAACCGTCAGGTATTATCTTGTGGTCTAAATCAATAAAAAAAACTGCAATAAGAATAGACATTAAAAATGCAGATGCAAAGAAATCCACACTCAGCCCATACGTATTAAATAAAAGTGCAAAGGTAAGTCCTGTCAACAACTCAACCACAGCATATCTCGGTGAAATTATACTACTACAATACCTGCACTTACCCTTAAGAAACAGCCAACTAAAAACAGGAACAAGGTCAAAGACATTTAGTCTCTTTCCGCAACTACCACAATGAGACGGAGGATATGCAATGTTTTCCTCCTTAGGTATACGATAAATACATACATTTAAAAAAGAACCTATAACAACTCCAACAATTGCAAAATAGACCATCCAAACAATTTCCATATTATTTTTCCTCTTTTGTATATAGATTTTGCTTATATTATATAAGATAAATTAGTTAATGTAAAAAGTTTTGTTTTTTCTGGGTGCAGTTTTAAATTTTGCAACATATTATTCCAAGAACTAAAGCTCCGAGGCTAAGAGAATGTAAACTTGCTTCGGGTCGAATCAAAACTCGCTACGCGTAGAACAGTGATTCGACTATTCCTTCACTTCGTTAACATTCTCTAAGCCTCTGCGCAGATGTTCTTTCCATAATATGTTACAAAAAGGTTAATCACACCAGTTTTTTCTTTTTATACTTTAAGTGAATATAAAATAAGTTACAAGACTGAGTGGCGTCAGCCTTGCAACTATATTATAAAACTATCTTACTAGTTCTTTAAAAAACATATTTTGTACAACTTATCAATATTCATTACAAATAAAAAATACAATTATAATTATGACTAGTTGCACTAGTTTTTTTGTACAATAATTTTTGTTAACTAAAAACCAACTATTCTAACAACGTCCATCCTGATGCACTTGCAGGAATTAAGCATCTTACTCTTCCTGTAGTAGGATCCATATAAAATCCATAACTTCCACCTTGTTGAACAGATGGCATTTCGATTTCATCATCAATCACACCTATTATTGCAGCAGAATCTGATGAAGGTAATACAATCTTATTGCTTGCAACATTTCTCAATATAGCAGCTTCAATCTCTTTAGCATTTGAATTGTCAGTATTAACTTTTGCATCATCTAAATAACCAATAACCGAAGGAACTGCCACAGCAGCTAAAATTCCTAAAATCGCAACAACAACGATTAATTCTACGAGTGAAAACCCTCTTTGCTTTTTCCTTTTCCTATTCATTCCTTTGAACATACAAATACCTCCTTAGTTTTTATTTTGCTACATTCTGATACATTGAGAAGATTGGGAGTATCATTGCAATAACTATTCCACCTACAACAATAGCCATTGCTACAATCATAAGAGGCTCTAGCATTGCAACCAACTTTCCTATCGAAGCATCCAGCTCATCATCATAGAAATCCGCCACCTTTTCCACAATGGAGTCTAGAGATCCAGCTTCTTCTCCAATACTTATCATGTGAGTTACCATTACTGGAAATATACCTACTGCCTCCAAAGGTTCAGCTAAACCCGAACCCCTTTTGATGTCTTCTTTTACTTTTACCATTCCTTTATTTACAACTTCATTATCTAATAGCTTTCCTACCACCTCCAGTGCCTGAATAAGAGGCACCCCAGTTTTCAACATTAAACTTAAAGATCTCGCAAAACGAGCCGCAATTATTTTGCTCATATTTTTGCCTACCAGTGGAAGACTTAATAAAAATTTATCGTAAATATACTTTCCTTTTTCTGTATTTTTAAATTTTTTGAATCCAAATATAGAACTTGGAATAACAATAGATGCGCCCAACAAAAACCAAATATTTTTAAAAACATTACTTATTCCCAATAAAATTCTTGTGGGCAGAGGCAATTGGCTTCCCATACCTTCAAACATGGTTACAAAATTTGGTACAACAAAAGTCATCATAAATATAACTGCAACAAGAGCGATGACACCAATTACTTTAGGATACACCAAAGACGTCTTAATTTTCTGATTTATTTTGTTATCCTTTTCAAGATATATTGACAATCTGTCTAAAACAGTATCAAGATTACCACTAATTTCACCTATTTCAATCATACTTATAACAATAGTTGGAAATTGATCTTTATGAACTGCCATTGCTTCAGAAAGCGACATTCCCTTTTGTACATCCGAATATACTTTACTCAGTATACTGGCAAGTTTACGGTTTTCTGTCTGCCTTCTAAGTAAATCCAATGAACCAATAATCGTTACACCTGCATCAACCATGGTGTAAAACTGTTTGCAAAACAAAGATAAGGCTTTAAGTGAAATTTTTTTTCTAGATCCCACTTTTAAATCTTTGTCTAACAAATTCATCTCGCTTATTTCTAGTGGATACAAACCTCGGTTCTTTAACAAAGAAACAACCATGGTTTTGTCAGTTGCATCTATTTTACCAGCAGAAGAATTACCGGTAATAGTTTTTGCCCTATAATTATAAGTAGCCACATCGTCCTCCTCCTAAAACTCTTGTCTTAGGCTATAAAAAATGATAGTAGATAAAATAAGAAAGAGATACTTCTGTTTAAAGTAGTTTTTTTAAAAAATACACATTCAATATTTCAGGTATAAATCCCATTATGGAAGCTTTTTAACTTCCAAGCATAGAAATATTATTTTTCTTTACACAAAATGGTAATAGAGTTTTTTAATACTCCACGTGATCAGTTACTTTTTTGATTTTGCCAAAGACTAAGGGATAATAATTTTAATGTTATGTAATCTAAAGATGAAATGAATATATTTGATATAAAAGAAACAAAAATTCGTAATAAAATTACATTTAAAGTAAATAAGATTTTTAGACTATGTTTTTATTGTATCATAATTTCATTTAATTTTCAATACGTTTTTTAACAACTTTGCAACTTTACAACAACACTTTGGGCAATTTCAAAAAATAACTTTTACAATATTAGAGCGACAAATCCTTCATGTAAGCTTATACCTCCAAACAGAGTAACATTTTACAAATACAAAAAATGCAAATAAAATTATATAAAGTTGCAATTGCTAAGTTTTTTAATATTCTTATAACTAAGCTTACATCCCCATAAATCTTATAACATTTTCCTTAGAAGATGCATGGGCCATTAAACTCTCTTGTGTTATCATACCCTTCTTATACAAACTAACCAAACTGCTGTCCATGGTCTGCATTCCAAATTTGCCACCAGTTTGTATCAAAGAATCTAGTTGATGAGTCTTTCCCTCTCGCACAAGATTTTTAATTGCCGGTGTTGCTATCATTATCTCTATAGCTGCCACTCTACCTGGTTTATCCTCTCTAGGTAAAAGTTGCTGAGAAATAACACCCTGAAGAATCACTGATAATTGTATTCTTATCTGTTGCTGCTGATGAGGTGTAAAAACGTCAATAATTCTGTCTATAGTACTAGCAGCTCCTGTAGTATGAAGTGTTGAAAGAACAAGGTGTCCCGTTTCAGCTGCTGTTATTGCTATCGAAATTGTATCTATATCTCGCATCTCACCAACCAATATTACGTCTGGATCTTCTCTTAAAGCTGCCTTAAGCGCTGCTGCATAAGAAATAGAGTCATTTCCTATCTCCCTTTGATTAACAATAGATTTTTTGTGTCTATGCAAATACTCTATAGGATCCTCCAATGTTAGTATGTGACAATCCCTTTCCTCATTTATTTGATTAATTACTGAAGCTAGAGTTGTTGACTTTCCACTTCCGGTGGGTCCTGTTACAAGTATTAAACCCTTTGTTTTTCTTGCAAGTTCTGAAACCACATTAGGAAGACCTAACTCTGAAACAGTCTTTATTGACGAATTTACAAGCCTTATTGCTGCTCCAAGCGAACCCCTCTGCTTAAAAGCATTAACCCTAAACCTACCAATTCCATCTAGCGAAAAAGACAAATCAACTTGACCCTTTTCTCTAAGTTCATCCATCTGCTTTTCTGTAAGCATCTGTTTTATATATACTTCTACATCTTTCGAATCAACTATTTTATCCTGGAGTCGAATAAGTCTTCCATTCTTTCTTATGGTAGGCGGCACACCAACTGTAATGTGCAAATCTGATCCACCCTGATCAATTGTTGTACGAAAAAGTTCTTCAAGATTCATCCACTAATCCTCCTAACTCTATCACTAAGGCGGTTTCAAAAAATACCTATACAGTATTTAGTCCATAAAGCCCATCAATCTAGATTTTTTGAAACCGCAATTGACCAGTTATTTATTTTAATCCTCTAATCATTTGAAAATGTTATTTTAATCATTTCTTCAACAGATATTTTTCCTTCTAAAACCAAAAGTCTGGCATTTTCTTTTAATGACTTCATACCATATTCAACGGAAAGTTTTCTAAGTTCATCTTCAGTACATCCTCTATTTATAAGCTCCTTATGCTTTTTTGTCAGTATCATAATTTCATAAACACCTATTCTTCCCTTATAACCTGTGCCATTACAAGCAGCACAACCTTTTCCTTTATATACCTGAACCGGTCTATCCACTTCTAAAGCATCACGCTCTTCATCAGTTGCGATATATTCTTGTTTGCAATTATTACAAACTTTCCTTACGAGCCTCTGTGCAATTACACCAACTAGTGAAGAACCAAGTAAAAACGGTTCAACTCCCATATCTATCATTCTTATAACCGTTCCCGCTGCATCATTTGTATGAAGAGTACTCATTACTAAATGCCCTGTGATTGCTGCCCTAATTGCTATTTTAGCTGTTTCACTGTCTCTTATCTCTCCTAACATTATGACATCTGGATCTTGCCTGAGTATCGATCTAAGTCCCGATGCAAAAGTCAAACCTGTTTTATAATTTACTTGCACATGGTTTACGCTATCTATCAAACATTCAACAGGATCTTCAATCGTTATAATATTTATATTTGGTTTGTTTATTTCACTTAAAGCAGTATAAAGAGTAGTAGATTTCCCACTTCCTGTGGGACCTGTAACAAGCAGCATGCCATGTGGATTCTTAAGTATATGGTCAAATTTCTGCTTATCCTCTTGAGTAAATCCAAGTTTATCTTTTGGAACAATAAAAGCATTTGTATCGGCAATTCTGATAACAATCTTTTCACCAAATACAGTAGGCATAATTGATACCCTAAGATCAAAATCCCTTTCATCAACTTCAGCTGTAAATCTTCCATCCTGAGGAACTCTTTTTTCAGTAATATTCATACCAGATATAATCTTTATACGTGTTGAAAGCGCATTCATTATACCAATTTCCGTTTTCATTGCCTCGTGCATTTGTCCATCTGTTCTAAACCTGATTTTAACAAATTGCATAAAGGGTTCTATATGTATATCACTAGCTCTACTTCTAACCGCTTGTTCAATTATTGAATTAACAAGCCTAACTGCAGGAGCATTATTAACTTCATCATTAGATTGAACGTCACTATCCAAACCAATTTTTACAGATGATGAGCCTTTTTCTTTTTTAAACTCCTCTACTGCCTCTAAAGCATGTTGCTTTCCATAATACCTTCCAATTGCTTTAACTATTTCAGATGAAGATGCAATAACAGGCTGAACATCCATGCCTGAATAAATTGTTATATCGTCAATGGCAAAAACATTTAAAGGATCACTCATTGCTACGGTAAGCACACCATTTTGTTGTGAAACAGGAATAAGTTCATACCTTCTTGCGAGCCCTTCAGGTATCACCAAGCACGCTGCTTGATTTATGTTATACTTATCTAAATCGACATGGGGAATGCCCAATTGAAACTCAAGAACTTCAATAATGTTTTCCTGAGTTACAATACCTTCTGAAATAAGAACTTCACCTAATTTTTTACCGGTACTCTTCTGAACTTTCAAAGCCTCATCCAATTGCTCTTGCGAAATAAGACCCACTTCAAGCAGAAGATCCCCCAGCCGTTTTTTTATCTGCTTTTTCATAATATCCACCTTAAGGGGGTTTCAAAAAATAATCTAAATAGTATTAAGTCACAAATCCCATCGTGGAAACTAAAAACCTCTAAACAGAGGAACATTATTTTGCAAAGAAAAAAATGTTAATCTATATTTTTTGAAACCGCAGTTGCAAGATTTTTTTGAATCAACTAAAGGGATGAACTTTATCTTACATTAATTATTATCGACATAATATAAGCTTTACTTTACACTACATTTGTTTACAATATAAAGTGTATTCTAATTTGAAAATATAAATATTCACTTAAGATTTTTAAATCAGTTACCATAAAAGTCAAAAAATTATACCTTTTTGACTTTTATAGTAAGATTTATATCCACTACTTATTTAGAATTGTTATAAATGACTCATAAATATCTTTTAAGTTATCTTCAGAAAACTTAACTCCAGTCCATATTTCATAGGCATTTATACCTTGATAAAAAAGCATTCCCAAACCATTAATCACCTTACACCCTCTACTTTCAGCATCAGTAAGGAATTTTGTCTTTGTGGGATTGTAAACAACATCATATACAATCTGCCCATTGAAATAACTACTATCACTTATCAATGACTTGTCAACATCGGGACTCATACCCACGGAAGTTGTATTTATAATTATGTCACTTTCCTCAAATGCCATTTTTAATGTTTTGTCTTCAAAATTGTACACCTGCACAATCTCATCTACATTTTCATTAATTACCTCAGCCAACTCTACAGATTTCTGCGTTGTACGGTTCACTATGCTAATTTTTTCAGCACCCTCCATAGCAACCTTCACAGCAATAGGTCTAGCAACTCCTCCAGCTCCTAACATCACAACTTTTTTGCCCTCAAAACCTGTACCAGCTGCCTCTTTAAAAGCTCTTAAAAAACCTTCTCCATCTGTATTATAGCCATACAACCGACCTTCAATTTTTTTCACCGTGTTCACCGCACCCATCAATATAGCTTCTTTCGTATTGTCATCGATATACTTCATAATTTCACGCTTGTGCGGTATAGTCACATTAAAGCCTACAAAATCCACAGCCTTAAGAGCTTTTACCAAACCCCCAAGGTTTTCTTTATCCACTTTTAAAGGTATATACATTAAGTCCAATTCCAACATTTTGCTTAGTGAATTATGAAGCTGCGGAGAAATAGAATGTTCAACAGGATTTCCTATCAACCCCAAAAATCTTGTCTTACCTGTAACACTAAAATCAATATTCATAGTACCTCCTCTTAAGCCTCTTTAAAAAAAACTTTAAATATTTACAATAACAAGAAACAGTTGAAATATATGTTCCTGCTTAAGTATAACAAAAACCTAAACCATTCTTATTTTTTTTGCTTTAACAAAAATTTTTCATGCTTTGAAAGCACATAGTTTTCTGCAAATCTTTTGATTTTAACAAAAAAGATTTCTTTTTGATCAATAGGCGTAACAAGAATTGTAAACATATTTAATCTGTTTCCACCATATATATCGGTAAAAATCTGATCTCCAATAACAGCTGTTTCATCAACTTTTGTCCCCATAAGACTCACTGCTTTCATAAAAGCCTTTTTACAGGGCTTTGAAGCATTATGAATTGCATGAATCTTTAATTTTTCGTTAAATTTTATTATTCTTTTTTGAGACGCATTAGATACAATGCAAACTTTAAATCCAGCTTTTTTCAGTCTCTCAATCCATTCTACAGCATTTTTGTCAGCCTCCGCTACATGTTCCGGCACAAGAGTATTGTCAACATCTAGTATAATTCCCTTTATTTTATTTTTCTTAAGCATAGATAGTTCAATGTCCTGAACTTTGTCAACTTTATACCTTGGATAAAATTTTTCTATCATATATTCCTCCTATCTTAGTCAGTTTCAAAAAATAGCCTATACCATATTCAAGCCACAAATCCCTCTCAAAAAAAGTTTTTTTGAAATCTCGTAGAGCTTTTATACATATTAAACTTAAATTTACTCTAAGCGGTTTCAAAAAATAACCTATACAGCATTCAGGTCATAAAGCCTTTCAATCTAGATTTTTTGAAACCGCATTTGACCAGTTATTTTTTTGGAATCACCCCTATGTAAAAAAAGTAAAAATCATAAGTATATTATTTGCTAAAAATTTGTTAATAATAATGATTTTATACCTTTTATATATAAAGCAGAATCAAATAAGCAACTGAGCAACGGTCGTTTCAAAAAATTCAATTTAAAGGGATTTGTGCCTAAATTATTGAATATGTATTTTTTTGAAACTCCCTAAAATGATTACATTTATAATAGCAATAATGAGAGAACATGGCAACACATATGGAGCACATTTAGCATATTTTAATTGTGAGACATATTATGGAAATAACATCTGCGTAGAGGCTTAGAGAATGTTAACAAAGTGAAGGATTAGTCGAATCACTGTTTGAGCATAGCGAGTTTTGATTCGACCCGTAGCGAGTTATACATTCTCTTAGCCTAGGTTGCATAGGCGAGCAGTGTAGCGTAGCGAAACGACCAGCCTCGGAGCCTTAGTTATTGGAATAATATGGTCCACGATGATTAAATACACCCTAGCATATTTATATTTGATCCGTTACATTTTTGCTCTAAACCAACAGGCATTTATTTTTTAGGACTCACCTTAATGATAAATAGTTTCATCCCCCTTTGGTCAATTTACATACTTTTTTTAATTTTCTTTATCTATTTCAATAAAAAGCTGGATTTTTAGAATAAAAAGTTGCATAATATATATAAGATTTTACCTCGCAATCTGAGATAAACCTTAAATGTCCACATCTTAAATAACTATTTATATATATTTTGAAAGGGGTTAATAATATGTCTTACCAAATAACTATTGAAAAAACTAAGAATCCGAAGCAAAAACCAGATCAAAACAATTTGGGCTTCGGTTTAAATTTTACAGATCACATGTTTATAATGGATTACACAGAAGGTACAGGATGGCACGATCCAAGGATTGTACCATATGCTCCTTTAAGTCTTGATCCTTCATGTATGGTTCTTCACTATGGTCAGGCTATTTTTGAAGGGCTTAAAGCATATAAAGGTGAAAATGGTGAAATACTTCTTTTTAGACCTGAGAAAAATATGCAAAGAGTAAATATTTCAAACGACAGGCTATGTATACCTCCAATTGATGTTGACTTTGCTGTCGAAGCAGTTAAAACTTTAGTCAAAGTTGATAAAGATTGGATACCAGAGGCAGAAGGAACTTCACTTTATATACGTCCATTTATAATATCGACGGACCCATATCTTGGAGTTAGGCCTTCTAACACATACAAATTTATAATAATTCTCTGTCCCGTTGGAGCCTATTATAAAGAAGGCATTAATCCTGTTAAAATTTATGTTGAAAATAAATATGTTCGTGCTGTAAAAGGTGGAATCGGTTATGCTAAAACTCCAGGCAACTACGCTTCAAGTCTGAAAGCTCAAATGGAGGCAAAAGAAAAAGGCTATACACAAGTTCTGTGGCTTGATGGAGTTGAAAAGAAATACGTTGAAGAAGTAGGAACGATGAATGTATTTTTCAAGATAAATGGAGAAGTTATTACACCATCGTTAGAAGGTAGTATTCTTGCAGGAATAACAAGAAATTCTACTATAGAGCTTCTAAATTCCATGGGTATTAAAGTTACAGAACGTAAGATTTCCATTGGAGAAATTTACGAAGCTCATGCTAAAGGCACCCTTGAAGAAGCTTTTGGAACAGGTACAGCAGCAGTTATATCCCCTATTGGAGAACTTAATTGGGATGGAAAAACAATTGAAATAAACAACGGTAAAATAGGTGAGCTTTCTTCAAAAATATACAATACTATTACCGGAATACAAAGTGGTAAGCTCCAGGATACTTTTGGCTGGACTGTTAAAATATAAATTTTGCTTTCTCTTTACATCTTTCAATATAAAAAAAGTGAAGGGGGCTATCCTCTTCACTTTTTTATATGTACATTTAATGGGTGTATTCAATCATGGCGCATCATATTATTCCAATAACTAAAGCTCCGAGGCTGGTCGTTTCGCTACACTGCTCGCCTATTAAGCCTTGGCCAAGAGAAATGTAAAAAAAGCTACGGGTCGAATCAAAACTCGCTACGCTAAAACAATGATTCGACTAATCCTTCGCTTCGTTAACATTCTCTAAGCCTCTACGTAGATGTTATTTCCATAATATGGTGCACAATCAAAAACTGCACCCACATTTAATATAAGTTTTGTAATATTTACAATAATACCTTATAATATAATATATTAAAACAATAAAAAAACACTATTTAGACCACAAAATTTTTTAAATATAATTATTTGAAACTCCTTAATATAAAACTCTGGTATATTAAATTGTAAAAAATGAGTTCCTACTTTGGATAAAGAAAAAAATTGATTTAATGGCGTTTTAAAAATGTTAAAATCGAAAGGTATTTTTTCGTTATCCCTAAGTACGCATAATCAGAATAAAAACTAGAATGGAGTACCAATAATCATTATGAAAAAAAATCTCAACGTAAATAAAACCATAATATCAATAATTGTCCTAAATATTATACATTTAATCGTACTTATTGGTGTACTGTTATACACTACCTTCTCAAATATATTTAGCAATCTTGCCCTTAGTTTTCATATCACTTATCTGTTCTTTTATACAGTGATATTTATAACACTTTTTATAAACAGTTATATTAATATAAAAAATGCAATTGCACTATCTAATGCAACCTCCCAATACGAATCGTTTAAAACTTCCCTAAATCACTTAGAGAACCTCAATAAAACTCTAAGAGTTCAAAGACATGATTTCATGAATCATCTACAAGTGGTATATAGCCTTATGGAAATGCATGAATACAAAGATGCAGAGGATTACATTGAACATGTTTATAATGATATACAAAAGGTAAATAAGGTTTTAAAAACCGGCAATGCAGCAATTAATGCCCTCTTGCAGGCTAAAATTTTGGATTGCGAAAAAAGAAACATAAAAACAGAACTAAAGGTAACATCTCGTTTGGACGGTTTTAAGATACCCTCCTGGGATACGTGCAGAGTACTAGGGAACATTATTGATAACTCCATATTTGCCCTCGAACAATTAGATCAAGACAGGCATCTTAAAATCAAAATCTTTGAAAATCTAAAAAGTTTTGGATTCTCTATAACAAACAATGGCCCAACAATACCTCAAAGTATAATGGATAAAATATTTGAATCAGGTTTTTCAACAAAAGGTAGTAAGGGCGAAGGTATGGGACTTTTTATTTCTAAAAATATTGTTCAAAAATATAATGGAAAAATATCTGTCTTTAGCGAAGATTACACAACCTTTGAAATAAAATTTCCAAAAAGCAGAGACCTTTGAATCTTTTAGCTTGATTATTGGCTTTTCATAAGGGAGTTTCAAAAAAGTACCTATTCATTATTTCTGTTACAAAGCCTATCACGGAAGCTTTTAAGCTTCCAATCATAGGAACATTATTATGCTTTGCAAAAAATGGCATCAAATTTTTTGAAACTCCAGTTGACCAGTTATTTATTTTAAATCCCATAATTTATAGATGTTTTATCCATTAAAAATGACAATTTGGACTCAAAAATGTATATTACAGAAATTTCGTATTTGATTTATTTATAAAGCTATATATACTTATCACATAAACATGATAGTAAAATTACCTCAAGGAACAATAAAATATAAGTTCCAACTCTGGGATAACGAAAAAACTTGATTTGATAATGTTTAACAATATGAGAATAGAAAGATGTTTTTTCGTTATCCTTAAGCAAAGAAATTGTAAATTCAATTAAGGCAAGGTCAAATAAAAAGGAGGTGTTTATATGTTGGATTTAGGCGGTCTTTTAACCAATTTTGATTTTCTATCGGCAATATTTTTTTTAGCAGGCTTTATATTGGTAATTGTGGAAATGTTCAATCCAGGTTTTGGTGCACCAGGTATATCGGGAACGATACTGCTTATACTAGGTATTGTATCAGTAGCTAGAAGTATATTGGATGTATTTATTTTGCTCATAGTAATACTAGCAATTTTAGGTATCGCACTTACTTTTGCGCTACATTCAGCTACAAAAGGTAGATTATCAAAAACTCTGATATTAAATGATTCACTTAACAAAGAACAGGGTTATGAGGGCACAGAGGATTTAAATTTTTTCCTTGAAAAAGAAGGTACAACAGTAACAGTACTGCGTCCTGCAGGAACTGCTGACTTTGACGGCGTAAAGCTAGATGTAGTTTCAGAATCGGAATACATTCAAAAAGATACAAAAATAAAAGTTATAAAAGTAGAAGGAAGAAGGATAGTTGTAAGAGAAGTAAAATAGTAAGTGGGCAACTATTTTTTAGCAAACAGGTAATTAAGTAAAAAACAAACAACAAATCAGAGAGGAGTTTTTTTATGAATCCATTAGTAATTCTTTTTGCAATAGGTGCTATAATCCTATTTATTTTGTTCTTTTTCACGTTTATACCTATAGGATTATGGATATCCGCTTTAGCAGCAAATGTACATGTAGGTATTATTACTTTAGTAGGTATGAGGCTTAGAAGAGTTATACCTTCAAGAATTGTAAATCCTTTAATTAAGGCAACAAAAGCAGGTATTAGTGTATCAATAAACAAACTTGAAGCCCACTACCTTGCAGGTGGTAACGTTGACAGAGTTGTTAACGCCCTAATAGCTTCACAAAGAGCAAATATACCCCTTGAATTTGAAAGAGCAGCAGCTATAGATTTAGCTGGTAGAGATGTTTTAGAAGCTGTACAAATGAGCGTAAATCCAAAAGTAATCGAAACTCCAATTATAGCTGCAATCGCAAAAGACGGTATCGAACTTAGAGCAAAAGCAAGAGTTACTGTTAGAGCAAATATAGACCGTTTGGTAGGTGGTGCCGGTGAGCAAACTATCATAGCCCGTGTCGGTGAAGGTATTGTCACAACATTCGGTTCCGCAATCAATCACAAAGAGGTATTGGAAAATCCTGATGCAATATCAAAAACAGTACTAGGTAAAGGTCTTGATGCTGGAACTGCTTTTGAAATACTATCAATTGATATAGCAGATATAGATGTAGGAAGAAATATAGGTGCTCAACTTCAAACAGACCAAGCAGAAGCTGACAAACAAATAGCACAGGCAAAAGCTGAAGAAAGAAGAGCTATGGCTGTTGCAAAAGAGCAGGAAATGCAAGCTATGGTTCAAGAAATGAGAGCAAAAGTTGTTGAAGCTGAATCTGAAGTACCAAAAGCTATGGCAACCGCTCTACGTGAAGGAAAACTTGGAGTTATGGACTATTACAGCATGCAAAACGTAATTGCAGATACACAAATGAGAGATTCTATTTCTAAAACTGGTAAATCAGATGGTTCATCTTCAGAAAAGAAATCTTAAGGAGCTGTAAATTATGAATGATAATAGTTATAACTCAAATTCCAACAATAATTCTTCTCAACAACCACAAAGATTGTCTCGTTCTGGAATCAGACCTGCTCAAGGCAGGCCTGATTCCTCAAATAGAGCTGCTCAAAGAAGAACTATGACAAATATGCAGCAAACAAATAGACCTATAAATAGACCAAATCCAAACAGGCCTGTTCGAAATCGTCCTGTTTACATGGAAGAAAAAAGTTATCCAACTTCCAACGAAGGGTATAATAAGTTTCAAAGCTCCGAAGGTATAAGAAAGGAAGGCCTTTCTTCAAAAGCCTATAGTGAAGAAGGTATAAGAAAAGAAGGTCTTTCTTCAAGAAGTGCTAGTACGGAAGGTATTAGTAAAGAAGGTTCTGCCCTAGCTGCTTCAACTGAAGGCAAGGCCCTAAAAAGTAATACAAAAAAAGCTAAAAAAGATGATGCTTATAAACAAGAACCCGATACTAAAAAAGCAAAAAATAACATGAATAATTTGCTTGATTTTTCAAATATGAACGATAAAGACTTATTGAACGGGATAGTACTCTCAGAAATTCTCGGTAAACCAAAAGCCCTTAGAAGGGGGCGTTGGTAAAATTGGATTTCAAAGTACTAATAGCCGACGACGATCAAGGAATGAGGTTGGTTTTAAAAAAAGCACTATCAAAAGTAGAAGGCTTTGAACTCATTGGTGAAGCAGAAGACGGAAATGCCGCCTTCTGCTTTTGTGAGTCAAAAAAACCCGATGTAATTTTTATGGACGTTGAAATGCCTTTATTAAATGGTATTGATTGCGCAAAAAAAGTATTAGATATAAACCCAAAAACCATTATTATCTTTGCAACAGCCCATGAGGAATATATGTCTGATGCCTTTGAGCTATACGCCTTTGATTACTTAGTAAAACCATTTAAACTAAAAAGAATCAACCAGACCTTAGAAAGAATAAAAAGCGTATCTATCAATCTAAACCAACCGCCTTTAAAACAACTAGGTACACCTAACAAAGTATTGGAAAAACTGGTGGTAAAAAATAAAGAAGGCATTAGTTTTATTAACATGGATGAAATTATACTTATACAACGTGAAAACAGAAGTACCGCAATATATACCAAAGATGAAAGATATATAACATCGGATGGACTAAGCGATTTAGAAGAACGGCTTGATAGTTCAATATTTTTTAGAAGTCACAAGTCATATATTATAAATCTTCTTATGATTCATAAAATATTCCCCTATGGACGTTGGACTTATGTAGTTAGGCTTAAAAATACAGATAAAGATGCACTTATGACCCATGAGCATTACGAAGAACTGCAAGAAATATTTGAAAGATAGAATTTTCACTATTCTATATTTTATTTTTTAAGGAAAAATCAAAAAATAACTATATTTTTCTCGAAAAACATTTTACATTATTTAATCTTTATTTTCGAGAAAGAATATACATCTGACTATAAAAGTAAAAAAGATATAAGGGAGTTTCAAAAAAATACATATTCAATAATTTAGTTGCAAATCCCATTAAATCGAATTTTTTGAAACTCCAGTTGAACAGTTATTTATTTGATTTTGCCTAATGTAATAAACTTTTTGACTTTTATATAGTCATGCGGTTTCAAAAAATAACCTATACAGTATTCAGGTCATAAACTCTTTCATGGAAGACTAAAGCTTCCAGACAGAGGAACATTATTTTGCACTGCAAAAAATGAAAATCTAGACTTTTTGAAACCGCATTTGACCAGTTTTTTTTTGCAATCACCTCCACTGAACTTTCAAAAAACTTGATAATTTCCATTAATACCAGTATTTAATCATAAAATCTACAATATATCCCTCCGATAATAAAAGTGTATAAAATAAAATCAAATAGAATCTTTATCATGAGCTATTTATTTAATTTTGCCTTAGGTGTTTGAAAAAAATTCATTAGTCAATATATATAGTTCCAACCCAATAAAATCAGCTTTTTTGAAACACCCATTGACCAGTTATATTTTAGGAATCACCTTATATTAATTTTTTCTTAAATTTTGTCTTTTTTTCTCGAAATACATATAAAATGTGTTACAATAGTCTAATAAAAAATTATTAAAGCTAGTTCAAAAAACTACCTCTAAATCATTTAGCTAAACAAAATTTTTGAAATAGCAAATGTAAATTTTTTTAATTAGCTAAAATCAAATACATTTTATATTAAGTAATAAATTGTAAGGGGAGAACAAAATGAAAAAAAAGAAACTTTCAAAAAATAAATTTAAAAAAAATATTATTGTGTGGTTAGGTGCATTTGTCATAATAACTCTATCAGTCATTGCTTTTGAAAAAGTAGGACTTTTAGGAGATGATAAAACCGTTGCCATTGATACTTATGAATCAAAAATTTCAGAAATCACACCTACCATTGACCCTATTGATATAACAAAAAAAAATGTTCATAAAATACCAACACCTTCAATTGTACCAACTCCTGCTCAAATAGATTATGACTCGATACCAGGGTTAACAAATGAAAAAACATATTCAAAGCAACTTGTTTCAAAAGATAGCAAAAACATTTTATTTGTTGGTTCTGACAAAGTAACCGGTCTATACGATACTATTGGAATTTTGAGCATTGATAAAAAAGCGGAAAAGCTAAAACTTATTATGATACCTAGAGATCTTCATATTGATTACAACGAAAAAGTAAAACATTATCTTTCTATTCATGGAAAACTACACAACAACGGTTATTACAAAATTAATGCTGCCCATTTTATAGGCCCCTACTTAAAATATGAAGGTAAATTTGCACCTTATTCAATGAATTTTCTGACCGATGTAATAAAGGAAAAATTCGGCATTAAAATAGACGATTATGTTAAAATAAATCCTGACGGCTTTGTTGAACTTGTTGACCTCTTTGGAGGTGTTGATATTGAAGTTCCTATCGATATGAACTATGACGATCCGTTTCAAGACCTCTCCATCCATTTGGACAAAGGTATGCATAAACTAGACGGTAAAGAGGCAGAAGGTTTTGTAAGGTTCAGACAGGGATACGATGAAGAAGGTGAACTCTTTCAAATAGGAGATATCCAAAGAAAAAACAATCAGTTAAACTTCATTAAGGCTTTTATTAAGCAACACGGAACAATATCTAATATAGATAAGATTCCAGATGTAACTAAAACACTTAATAAGAATTTGAAGCATAGTTTTGGGGTGGGAGATCTCTTCACTTCATACTTAGGACTTTCTAAAGATGTAATAACTAAAAAATACGAAATAGAAAGCATAACACTTACAGGTAAAGATAAAATGCTTAATGGTTCCTACTATATATTTATTGAGTAAGTTGATTCCTAGAAAAAACTTTACACTTGTTGTTTAGAAAAAATTAGATTTAGGGAGTTTCAAAAAAATACCTATTCATTATTTCTGTTACAAAGCCTATTACGGAAGCTTTTAAGCTTCCAATCATAGGAACATTATTTTGCTTTGCAAAAAATGGCATCAAATTTTTTGAAACGACCGTTGCAAAGTTTTTATTTTAAATCCCCTTACTTTTTTTGCATTTCAAAATAATCCTCTGTTTGAAAGCTTTAGGCGTTCAAACAGAGGATTTGTAATCTCAATATTGTATATGATGTTTTATAAAACCGCCTAATATTATGAAAAAGCAAAACCCACCCATATTTCTCGGGTGTATTTAATCATCGTGAACCTTATTATTCCAAGAACTAAAGCTCCGAGGCTAAGAGAATGTAAAAAAAGCTACGGGTCGAATCAAAACTCGTTTCTAAGTAGAAAAGTGATTCGACTAATCCTTCGCTTCGTTAACATTCTCTAAGCCTCTACGCAGATGTTTTTTCCATAATATGTCACAAAAAGGTTGAGCGCTCCCATATTTCTCCATATACCTTGCAGCCTATTCATTAATATGATAAAATTATAATACATATATTGGATTAATAAAAAAAACCTTTTTGTACAAATTAACTGATAAGGTCATTTCTAAAAAATAATCCTATGAAACGTTTATGGCAGATTAAGTATTATGTCATATTTTTAGAAATGGCAATCGACCGGTTTTTTGGAACAACCAACTTTGTAATACTTTGTTGCATAAAGGAGGTTTTTTATGTACTCTCATGTTCATAAGTACAAATTGGAATCTAAAAATTTTAACGGACATACTCACAGAATATTCGGAGTTTCAGATACCATGATAGGAATTGAAGTATTCCATATTCATGCTTACTTTGGTATATCCTCTTACAACAACCATTCACATTACTATACAGGCTATACCGGATTACCTATAAAAACGGAAAATGGACATATTCATAAAATAGAGGGACAACTTGATGTAAACGCTGAACACTCCCACCCATTTAGAAATTATACTGATGAAGAAATTGAATATATAGGCAAAAAAGAACTCAATAACCTCCAAGCTTAACATTTAAAGGGTAATCAAGCATCACAAATTATATTTATTTTTTTACATTTATGCAAGGTTTTGCCTTGCATTTCTTTTTAAAATATATTAGTATATAGAATGATACATTTTTACTTTATAATTTTTTAGACAAAGATGTTTTATAAAGTTTATTGTTATGCAAACAAGGGCGTTTCATATTTTTTGATGCGCTTTTTTATTTGATAATTTACAAAGAACTTTACAATTGCTATTTTAAAACATTTGATTTGAATTTCTTGCATAGCAAACTAATGTCCCTATGCTTGGAAGCTTAAAATTAGCTTCCATAATGGGCTTTGAAACCAAAACATTGAATATGTATTTTATGAAACTACCTAATGTAAAAAGGACAAAAATGAAAGGGGATTAAAAAATGTTAGATATGGAATCTCACACAAATTCCATTACAAAAATATTTGGTTCTTATGTTTTTAACGATTCAACTATGAGGGAGCGTTTACCAAAACCGACTTACAAAGCGCTACGAAAAACAATAGACGAGGGCAAACCACTGCTTCCACACATAGCAGAAATTGTTGCTAACGCAATGAAGGATTGGGCTATAGAAAAAGGCGCAACACATTACACTCACTGGTTTCAGCCAATGACAGGCATTACCGCTGAAAAACATGATTCATTTATATCACCTACAGAAGACGGAAAAATCATAATGGAATTTTCCGGCAAAGAACTTGTTAAGGGTGAACCTGATGCTTCATCTTTTCCTTCAGGAGGTCTTAGAGCAACTTTTGAAGCAAGAGGTTATACTGCTTGGGATTGTACATCACCAGCCTTTATAAAAGACACTACATTATATATTCCAACCGCCTTTTGCTCTTACACAGGAGAAGTACTAGATAAAAAAACACCGCTTTTAAGATCAATGGAAGTATTATCCACACAAGCGCTCAGAGTTTTAAAACTTTTTGGAAATACTACAGCAACAAGAGTTATTACAACAGTTGGGGCGGAACAGGAATATTTCATTGTTGATAAAAAGAATTTTGAAAAACGAAAAGATTTAATATATACGGGCAGAACCCTATTTGGTGCCAAACCACCTAAAGGTCAGGAAATGGAAGATCATTATTTTGGAACTCTCAAAGAAAGAATCTCAGAGTTCATGAAAGAAATAGATCAACAACTATGGAAATTAGGAGTATCAGCAAAAACAAAGCACAATGAAGTTGCACCTGCCCAACATGAATTGGCTCCAGTATTTACAACAACAAACATAGCAACTGATCATAATCACTTAGTTATGGATACTTTGAAAAAAGTTGCACTAAGGCATGGACTTGTATGCCTTTTACATGAAAAACCTTTTTCGGGTGTTAACGGCTCAGGAAAACACAATAATTGGTCAATGAGCACAAATGACGGTCAGAATCTTCTTGACCCTGGGAAAACTCCTCATGAAAATGCACAGTTCTTAGTGTTCCTATGTGCTGTTATTAAAGCAGTGGATGAGTATTCTGATATTGTAAGGACTTCTGCTTCAAATCCTGGTAACGATCAGCGTCTAGGAGGAAATGAAGCACCACCTTCTATTATCTCTATCTTCCTTGGTGATCAACTTACAGATATACTTGAACAAATAGAAAACGGTGGAGCAAAATCATCAATACAAAACGGCGAACTTGAAATTTCAGTAACTACACTGCCTAATCTGCCAAAAGACGCAACAGATAGAAACAGAACTTCACCCTTTGCATTTACAGGAAACAAATTTGAATTCAGAATGGTTCCTTCCTCAGCTTCAATTGCAGGACCAAATTATGTATTGAATACAATAGTTGCTGAGGTGTTGTGTACTATAGCAGATAGGCTAGAAAACGCCTCAGATTTTAATACGGAATTACAGTCCCTTCTAAAAGAAATTGTAACAAATCATAAAAAAATTATTTTTAACGGAAATAATTACTGCAATGACTGGGTAGAAGAAGCTGAAAGAAGAGGACTTCCAAATATAACTAATGCCGTTGACGCAGCTAAAGCTTTAATCAAAGAAAAAAATATAGAGGTATTTGAAAAATTCGGAGTATTAAATAAAACAGAGCTTTACTCTCGCTATGAAATTTTTCTTGAAAAATATATAAAGACAATAAACATTGAAGCTCTTACGATGCTTTATATGGCAAAACGCCAAATATTGCCTTGTGTTATTGATTATACAGGAAATATTGCTTCTGCTATAACATCTATAAAAGCTACAGGTATAGATGTAGATATCACAGCACAATCCGAAATTCTAGAAGAAATATCAACTCTTCTATCTCAATTAAAAAAGAATATTGTTGACCTTGAAAAAGCGACTTCAGATGCCTCTAGTTTTTCCGGTGATACCTATGAACATGCTGTAATTTATAGAGATGTTGTACTTACAAAAATGGATAATTTGAGATCGGTAGCTGATAAACTTGAAACCATTGTAGACGAGAAAAAATGGCCACTACCTTCTTATGGTCAATTATTATTTACTGTATAATGACCAAAATTTCAGTATATTATTAATAGCTAGTTTCTATACTTAAAAGAAGGGGTTACAATAATTGTTGTAACCCCTTCTTAATATAAATCACCTTAGGCAGTTTCAAAAAATACATATTCAATATTTCATGTACAAATCCCATTAAAGAACCTTTTAAGCTTTCAAGCATAGTAACATTATTTTGCTATGCAAAAAATGGCAATCATTTTTTTGAAACTCCAATTAATTAGTTATTTTTTTGATTTTGCCTTAAAAATCCATTCCAAATTCAAACGCTTTTATTTCATCAGGAATCATGTGATGTTTTCTCGCAGGCAGTGTCTTTTTTAAGGCTTCCTCGAAGGAATCCTTAGAAATAATACCAGTTGCAGAAACCAACTTACCTAATAAAATTATTGTAGCAAAAGTACTATTACCCATATCTAGAGCAGTTTTTGTTGCAGGTATTTTGTATATATTCACGTCTTTTCTTTGAGAATCCCTTTCAACTAATGAACTGTCTGCTATGATAACACCACCACTATCAACCATTTTTTCAAATTTGTCTAGAGAAGGCCCATTCATAACAATAATAGACGTAGGAACATTTATTATCGGTGAGCCTACATTTTCATCCGAAACAATAACACTACAATTTGCGGTACCGCCTCTCATTTCTGGTCCATAGGACGGAAGCCATGATACATTCTTATTTTCCAACATCCCTGCATAAGCAAGGATTTTTCCTGCTGATAGTATACCTTGACCTCCAAATCCTGCTAAAATAACCTCTTGATGCTTCATATTAAATTACACCTCCAAATCCTTACCTTTAAAATTACCCAAAGGATAAAAAGGAACCATTTTATCCTCTATCCATCCTAGAGCATCTACTGGGTTCATTCCCCAATTTGTCGGACAGGAGGATAATATTTCAACTATTCCAAAACCCAGATTAGCCATCTGTACTTGTATTGCCTTTTTTATAGCCTTTTTGGCATTTTTAATATTCTTAACATCGTGCATAGACACTCTTTCAATAAATACCGCTCCCTCTAAAGTAGACAATAGTTCACAAACTTTTATCGGGAACCCATGAATTTCAGGTTTCCTTCCAAAAGGTGATGTTGTGGTAACTTGATCAACTAGAGTTGTAGGTGCCATCTGACCCGATGTCATTCCATAAATAGCATTGTTTACAAAGATAGTAGTTATCTTCTCACCTCTTGCTGCAGCATGCACTATTTCCGCAGTACCTATAGCAGCTAAATCACCGTCTCCTTGATAAGCAAAAACAACATTGTCAGGATTTGCTCTTTTGATACCTGTAGCAACTGCTGGAGCTCTTCCATGTGCTGCCTGTACCATATCACAATTAAAATACTCGTAATTATTGTAGGTACATCCTACAGGAGAAACACCTACAGTCTTACCTTCTATATCCATCTCATCCAAAACTTCAGCTATAAGCCTGTGGATAATACCATGGGTACACCCCGGGCAGTAGTGCATTGATTTATCAATCAAAGCATGTGGTCTTTTAAAAACAGTAGCCATTTTAATTCCCCTTCTTACTTTTTTAGTATTTGCTTTATCTCATCTAAAATTTCCTGCTGGGTAGGAATCATTCCTCCCATTCTGCCGTAGAAATAAACTGGTCTCTTACCATTTACAGAAAGCCTAACGTCTTCAACCATCTGCCCAGCATTCAACTCCACCGACAAGAATGCTTTAGGCACATCTGCATATTTTTCTATTTCCTTAACAGGAAACGGCCAAAGTGTAATCGGTCTTATCAAACCTACCTTTATTCCTTCCTTCTGTGCCATCTTTATAACATTATTAACTATTCTCGCAGTTGTACCAAAAGCGGTAACAATAATATCTGCATCCTCACAATTATAGCTTTCAACTCTTACCTCATTTTCTTCTATAAGCTTGTACTTGCTTTGAAGTTTCCTATTGTGCTCTTCTAGCACCTCAGGCTGAATATATATAGACTGAATTGTATTGTGCTCTCTTTTCATACCAGTACCGGTAGTAGCCCAAGGTTTATCAACTTTGACTATATTCTCTTTATCTTTAAACTCTACAGTCTCCATCATTTGGCCTAACACACCGTCACCCATAATCATAGTTAATTGTCTGTATTTATCCGAAATGTTAAAGGCCTCAACAGTAAGCTCATACAACTCTTGGACACTAGAAGGTGCCAAAACAACCATTTTGTAGTCTCCGTGACCTCCGCCTTTTACAGCTTGAAAATAATCACACTGTGCTGGCAAAATACCTCCAAGCCCTGGACCGCATCTTACTATGTTGACAATAACAGCCGGTAGCTCTGCTCCTGCAGCGTATGATATACCTTCCTGCTTCAAGCTGATACCCGGACTTGAAGAAGATGTCATAACTCTAACTCCGGCACTTGCCGCACCATAAACCATATTTATTGCTGCAACTTCACTTTCCGCTTGTACAAAAGTACCATCAACCTCAGGCATTTTTTTCGCCAAATAATGTGCAATTTCAGTCTGAGGTGTAATAGGATATCCGAAATAATGCTTACAACCTGCTCTAAGAGCAGCTTCAGCAATTACTTCATTACCTTTCATCAATAATTTTTCACCCATTTAACTAAGTCCCCCTACTTTATCCATTTGTTAAAATGAATTCTATTTTTCAACCTCAATTACGCAATCAGGACAAATTGTAGCACAAAAACCACACCCAATACATTTGTCCATATCAGATACACCTGCAGGATGAAATCCTTTTTGGTTTATCTTATCTTCTAACATTATAACAATATTTTTTGGACATACCGTTGTACACAACTTACATCCTTTGCAACGATCTTCATGAAATATTACTTTAGCCATTTTTATCCCCCATTACTTAGTGGTAAAAAATAATATATTTACTTATTTTCTCCACCCTTATTATACTTGCTATGCTTCGACCAAAAGCCACTTCGTTTATTATAGAACTCTTTATCTTTTTTTTCAAGTTCGTCTAAAAATTCTGATAATATTTTTTCGCTGTTATTATCAATATGAGTAATTTTTACACCATACTCTTTTCCTCTTTTATTCTCACTTCGTCTCCTTATTATACCCTCAAAAGATATTTGCTTCTCAGGTGATATATATACATCAAAAACACATGCTGTTTCACCTTGCTTTGTTTTAGATACTCCTAATTTTTCCTCTAAATCTTCTTTTAAAACAAAGGCTGCACCTGTACTGCTAATATTATTCATTATAGCAAAAATACCCTTTTCATCACTGCTGCTTAATCTTATTACTGAACAAAGATAAACATCAAATCTGTAGCTGTCTCGATTATTTTCAAACTTTTCTATATCATGTACTTTAATGGTAATACTTTGTGGAAAATCAGCGTTAATTCTAGCCACCCAACCAATTATTGTAAACTCAAACTCCTCGGAAGTATATTTACATTTGATTGTGTCCCCAATCATAATAATGTTTTGAATATAATTCTTCTCAAGACCTATATCAATTTCAATATAATCCTCATTGATTGCATAAACAACATTTGTTACCCAAGCTGAACTTTCACAGTGCTTTGTCCTGATTATTGTTCCTTCTTCAAGAAATTCTCTCAGCCTAATATTTCCCATAAGCATTCCCTCCATTAAAGGAATTTCAAAAAAATACGTATCCAATATTTCAACTTAAAAGCCCATTATTAAAGCTTTTAAGCTCCCAAGCATAGGTACATTATTTTGCTTCGCAAAAAATGAAGCTAAAAGCTTCCAAACGTAAGAACATTATTTTGCTTCGCAAAAAATGTAAATCAAATTTTTGAAACTCCATTGACTAGTTATTTTTTTGATTTTGCCTAATTCCAAGGCAGTTTAATTAACTTTTTTAATGGAAAAACTTCAACGTCAATTTTATTTTGCACGCCATCAATTAAATCAACAAAACCACTGACAAACTCAATAGGAATACCAAGCTTGTCAGATATCCTTTTAATCATACCGTGTCCTTCAACTACAACGTCCACATTTGTATGTTCTAAAAGATTTGTATTATTTATAAGTTTTGAAACCTTAAGTCCGCAAGAACTTTCAATTTCATGAATCATCTGTTCTAATTTTTCGGCTGTGTCGGTCATAGGCCTCTTAGCATTGACAACAAAATACATACAGTATCCCTGTTTCATAATGTCATCTTTATATCTTGCAAGCACCTTAGCACCAAGATCATCTCCGCCTATGTCAAGGATTACATTATATTCTTTTTTTTCAAGTATAGTGTTCATTTCAGGCGGAAGAGCAGGCACGTCCACATTTGTATTAGCATACATTGGTGTAACTACCCAAACACCTTTATTTTCAAGTTCGCTTTTAGCATCAGCTGTACGAAAGTATGGATTTACAATATCTAAATCAACAATTGCTACTTTTTTTTCATCTGTTGCAGAATTCAAAGCAAAATTAACAGCCACTTCAGTTTTTCCACTTCCAAAGTGTCCTGTAAATATATTTATTCTTTCATTTGACATTTCATTCTCCTTCTTATTAAACCTCTATAATTTATTAGGATATTTTAAATTAGGTATCAAAAAAATCACTGTCCAACTAGTGTTTCAATAAAAATGATTAGCATTTTTTGCTTTGCAAAACAATGTTCCTATGTTTGAAAACATAAACGCTTCTAAGACTAGCTTTGTAACCTAATTAATGTTAGGTTATTTATTTTATAATCTCAAAAAAGTTGAATAACTATTTTCATTACTTAGGGATTTAAAACTTATATTTTAGTCATACATTATTATAACACTTCAAAAGCATAAAAATAAAGTATTAACAAAATTTTTTGCTATTTCCAAACATACAATTCAATAAACAATTCAATAAACTTAATATTTTTATATTTTTCGCCAATAAATATAAAAGAAAAAATAGCATCTCTATGCTATTTTTTCTTTTATATGGTTATTGTTAAAAATCACTAATTAATCCTGTTTTAAAAAAACTAATTTTCATTTTTTTCTTAGCAAAATAATATTCCTATACTATAAAAACACATCAATTTTCATTAGACAATCAAATAAGTAAATTTAAAAATCAAACCATTACTCCATTAATAAATCTTTCACAACTTCACCAGCTATTATCAGTCCAGCTACAGACGGCACAAAAGAAACACTTCCAGGCACTTGACGCTTAATGTGTCCATCGCCCCCCCCATCGGACAAACTCGGTATATATGACACAACTGGTTTTATTGGTTCTTCCTTTGAATACACAACTTTAAGCGAGGGGATGTTTCTCTTTTTGAGCTCTTTTCTCATAACCTTTGCAAGAGGACATACAGATGTACTGTAAATATCCTCCAACTCAAATCTTGTAGGATCAAGTTTGTTACCTGTACCCATACTGCTTATTATCGGTATACCCATTGCCTTAGCTCTGACGACAAGGTCAATTTTACCAGTAACAGTGTCTATTGCATCTACTATATAGTTATAATCGTCAGCTAATAGTCCATCTGCAGTATCTGGCAAATAAAACTTTTGATAAGTAATAACTTCTGCCTTAGGATTTATTTCTAATATTCTGTCTTTCATTACTTCAACCTTAGGCTTACCAATAGTCTTTTTTGTAGCATGAATTTGCCTATTTATATTGGTAATACAAACGCAGTCATTATCCACTAATACCAACTTACCTACACCGCACCTAACCAGAGCTTCAACGACATAAGATCCAACTCCACCCACTCCAAAGACAGCCACCTTGCTATTTTTAAGCTTTTCAATAGATTCTTTGCCCAAAATTAATTCTGTTCTTGAAAATTCATACAATGTGTTTTTTACCTTTCATATAAATATTTTTATATGTTAGGGAGTTTCAAAAAAATACATATCCAATATTTCTGTTACAAAGCCTATCATGGAAGCTTTTAAGCTTCCAATCATAGGTACATTATTTTGCTATGCAAAAAATGGCATCAAATTTTTTGAAACTCCAGTTGACCAGTTATTTATTTTAGATCCCTTAAAAGCCTCTCCAATCAAATTTTTAAAACTCCAATTGATCAGTTATTTATTTAATCTTGCCTTATTTTGAATTTTTCATATTACAAACATCAAAAATATGCTTTGCCAAAATCAATGCACGCTTCTTAGCAAAGTTATCATCCTCAGCCGGCTGCTGAGCACAAACACCATGATGTCCACAGTCGTCTTCTACATATCCATCACCTATAATCATCATACCATGAACTAACATAATATCATGAAGCGCTTTCATTGTTGTCTCCTGACCTCCATATTTTGATGCTCCAACAGTAACACCAGCTGCAACCTTATTGTAAAAAGCTTTCTCACCTCTTAATTTTCTGGTCTTGTCAAAAAAAGCTTTCATTTGTCCAGACACTGTTCCAAAATAGGAAGGGCTTCCAAGAATCAAGCCATCGGCTTTTTTCATTAACTCATAAGCCTCTTCAAGAGCCGTATCTTTATAACACACACCGGAACATGGATTGCTACATACAGTACAAAAACTGTGCTTTGCTGTTTTTAAGAGCTCTGGAACTTCAATTATAGAAGTATCTGCCCCCATATCCTTAAGCTTATCAAGTACTGTGTTTAGCAAAAATTTGGTATTTCCATTCTTATTTGGACTTCCGTTCAATCCTATAATTAACATTATTATCACCTCAAGATATAATATTATCATACATGTCAAAAGTGTACAATTACCAAAAAACAAAGTGTGCATATTTTAACTGTGTGTAATATTATGGAAATAACATTGCGAAGAGGCTTAGGGGATTTAAAATAAAAACTTTGCATCGGTCGTTTCAAAAAATTTGATGCCATTTTTTGCAAAGCAAAATAATATTCCTATGATTGGAGGCTTAAAAGCTTCCGTGATAGGCTTTGTAACAGAAACAATGAATAGGTATTTTTTTGAAACTCCCTTAGAGAATGCTAACGATGTAAAGGATTAGTCGAATAACTTTTCTACTTAGAAGCGAGTTTTGATTCGACCCATATCGAGTTTCCCTTCTCTTAGCCTAGGTTGCATAGGCGAGCAGTGTAGTGTAGCGTAGCGAAACGACCAGCCTCAGAGCTTTAGTTATTGTAATAATATGTTTCACACTGATTAAATACGCGCCTATTCAAATAAGCTTTGCAGACCAGCTTTTTCAATGATATAATTATACTATAGTTAGGACTTACGATAAAGAGAAAGGACTTAAAAAAATGAAGTACTTGAAGTTAATTTTAATATCTATATGTGTTTTATCTACAGTAGCTATAGCTACGTCTTTACTTTTAAAAAAGGAAACTCCAAATAAACCACTTAATAATCCAATTGTTCCAAATAAATCTACCGAAGCAATAGACTCCTTAGAAAAAATTAATATAGGAGGAATTGAGCAGTGGATATATATTACTGGAAATGATGTTTCAAAACCAATACTTCTTTTTTTACATGGTGGACCAGGATATTCAATGATGCCCATCTTACATAAATACAACAGTGAACTGGAAAAACACTACACCGTTGTCAACTGGGATCAAAGAGGTGCTGGATTATCATACTCAGATAAAATACCAGAAAACAGTATGACTCTCAAACAATTCGTTCTAGACACCCACGAGCTTACTACATACCTCAAAGAAAGGTTCAACCAGAAAAAAATATTCTTAGCAGGGCATTCTTTTGGAACTATATTAGGTATGGAGGCTATCAAAAAGTATCCAGATGACTATCATGCTTTTATAAGTATAGGGCAGGTTGTTGGTTTTGCTGAAAATGAGCAGCATGGTTATGAATTTGCACTAAAGTCTGCAGAAGCTTCAAATAACAGTAAAGCCATTAAAGAACTTACAAGAGTCGGAAAACCTGATAAAGATGGCAATTATAAAAACAGTTCAGGTTATGAAATCACAATGAAATGGCTTGAGTACTATGGAGGATCAATTTATGGCAAAACTTCAACTGTAGAGCTAGAAGAAATCATTTTGAACTCTCACATTTATAAAGATGCGAAATATAAATTAGAAAGTGGATGGATGTTTTCTGATCTACTTTTTGAAGACAGAGATGTACTCAATCTTAATTATAAAAATAAGATAAAAAGCGTAGATGTACCAGTTTATTTCCTCTCGGGAAGACACGATTACGAGACACCTTCAAAGCTTATTGAAGAGTATTTTAAGATTCTGTCGGCACCTCATAAGGAATTAGTTTGGTTTGAAAACTCTGCACATTTCCCTTTTTATGAAGAACCTCTTAAGTTTAATGATATACTAATTAACAAAGTATTAACTCAAACTTTAATTACTGACAATTTAGCCGGTGTATGGAATGGCACATATACAACAAACCAAATTACGAATAAAATGACCTTAACTATACAGAAAAATGAGTCAGGTAGTTATTCTGCACAGTTTCACTTTGAAACCAAAGACCTAGGTTATGGAACTATCAAAGGAAGTTATAAAATGAATATTAATTATGATTCATTAAATAATTGTTTGGTCTTTACCGGATATGAATGGGTTAATAAACCAGAAGGATATAGCATGTTAAATTTCTACGCAATTCCTTATGAAAACACCCTTAAAGGAAGTCTCTATCTTCAAGACGGAATAACTTATGCAGGTGAATTTTCAGTCGAGAAAAAATAGGCAACGCCAATAGAATAAAAATAAAAGAACCTAATTAACGTAAGAATCTATTTTAGTGTGAAATGACGTAATTCTTAGGGGTATATATTTTAATCGTATTACATATTATAGAAGTAACATTGCGTAGAGGCTTAGAGAATGTTAACGAAGCGAAGGATTAGTCGAATCACTCTCTTCTTAGAAGCGAGTTTTGATTTGACTCGTAGCTTTTTTACATTCTCTTAGCCTAGGCTTAATAGGCGAGCAGTGTAGCGTAGCGAAACGACCAGCCTCGGAGCTTTAGTTATTGGAATAATATGGTTTACAATAATTAAATACACCCAATTCTTAGAAGTGAGCATTAGAATAAAAGCAAAGGGGCATCAAGCCCCTTTGCTTTTGCCTCTTTCACTTCGTCAGAAAGAGGTACCCTTAACCAAAAAAATTTAAAGACATAAGAAAAATATTCTTGATATACAGCATACCTCAGCATTGCTATATAAAAGTCAAAAAGTTTATTACATTATATCTTTTTGACTTTTATAGTAAGATGTATATTCTTTCTCGAAAATAAAGATTAAATAATGTAAAATATTTTTCGAGAAAAATATATATACCTTACTTAGAGATAAACTTTCAAAAAACATATTGAAATAGGTTACTTAGACAAAGCTTCAAAACCAATGAAAAACCTTTTATTATCAAGGAGTATTCCTTTAAAAGTCTAATTTTTCATCTGAAAATACACCTCTGAAGTCAGTGAAGCTTTGTTGCAACAATCCTATTTCACAGGTCTTATTTTTTTTAAATAACCTTATCAGTCATTTTCCCATCTCTTCCTAACCAATCCTCTATATTGAAAAGGTCCATTTTCACGTCCACTAATGTCTTCCTGCTCATCATTCTCTTTTGAAGGTAGAGGTTCTACCTCTCCATTCTCATGTACTGGTGCAGGTTCTACCTCTCCATTCTCGTGTACTGGTGCAGGTTCTACCTCTTCATTCTCATGTACTGGTGCAGGTTCTACCTCTTCATTCTCATGTACTGGTGCAGGTTCTACCTCTTCATTCTCATGTACTGGTGCAGGTTCTACCTCTTCATTCTCATGTACTGGTGCAGGTTCCACCTCTCCATTCTCGTGTACTGGTGCAGGTTCTACCTCTTCATTTTCATGTACTGGTGCAGGTTCCACCTCTCCATTCCCATGTGAAGGCATATCAGTAACTGGTTCTGAAATATCACTTTCCAATCTATTGACACCATATGGACCATTTCCCATTCCTTTCGAATATCCATGTTGGTTTGCACCAGATATAGGCCTTGTAATTTCTTCATTAAGCGGTGGCTTTTCATTCTCCAACTCACTATTAACATCTTCATCAATTTCCGGCGTATTAAAACCCTGTTTACATTTGGGCACATCGCAACCATTTTTAGATTCTTTTGAGTCATCCGTAGCTTTTGGCATTATATCATCCGTTGGCAAATCTAAATCAGGTAAAGGAAATGGGGCTTGTTCACCTTGCTCAGGTTTATTAGTGTTTATTCCACGCCCTGGCATATTGTTACCATGCTTATTTGCACCAGGATCATGTGTACATTTACATATTCCATTTTGCCCTGATGTACTTGGACTTGGTTTTGGAAGACGATCTTCCCCATCATATTGATCTATTGTTGTTTCAGATAAATTGTTTGTATTTGTATGGTTATTCGTTAAAACTTCAGCATCTACATCTTTAACCAATGGTGTAGAAGTACGATACTGCGATGTACCTTTATTACTTAAATCTTTTATATCTATATCCTTGTCAGGTATAGACTTATTTATATCTGATTGCTTAGAACTATTTTCTGCATTTTTAACTTCATTTTGTTTAACTGTCTCTGATTTAGAGTATTCAATTAGCTCCCTTATCGAGGAATTTTTGGCATATAGCAATGAAATATCATGACCTTTATAAACTGCTTTTTTATATAAAACATATCTACCTAAAGACATATCTGCCTCAACAGATTGTTGTCTCATTTCCGGAGTGGCTGCAATTGTTTCGACTATAGCACTATCTTCTACATTACTCTTAACTGTTCTTGCAACAAGATTATTTATTTCATCAATCTTATTTTCTTTTTCATCTTCCATATCACCTAATTTACTTGTAGAAGTTGACAAAACTATAACATCTTCATTTTTATATTTTATAGCTCCATTTTCTTTTAAAGTTTTAATCACATCAGATAGTGCTAAATCAATATTCTTACCCTTAACATCTAAAGTCTTTATTAGGTTTTTTGCCTGATTATTTAAAGGCTTTAATTCTATTACACAGTTCTTATCATCTATTGAGAATTCCATACTTGACTGTGCATCTAATGATACATATGCAAAAACCTGTTTACTCGAGTCCCTATACAAACCATATGAAAAAAACATCAGGACCAATACTGCAGCCGTTGATATAGCTACAATTAAACGTTTTGCGTTTATATTTTGTACCTTATTGTATTCAACCACTTGCCCCACAAACATTCCATCTATTCTCTCTATCTCTTCATATTCGCCATTTTCACTGAAAACAACCGCTTTTTTTCTTCGTAATTCTAAAATTACCCCCTGTTTATGCATAATTACATCCCCCTCTCTAAATTCACCTGAAGAAAGCCCTTGATTATTTCTAAATCACTATTAAAAGCAATACAAGTTGCGACAATATACTTTCTGTTCCTTTCTATAGTCTTTTTATTTACAGTCGTATATTGCATTAAATCCTTCATAGGTATACACTTTTTTTTGTTTAGCTTTTTATATAAAAAATCATTATCGGCCATGATTTTTGCAATATTAATTAGCATTTGTCTTGAGTCTTTGTGTTTTGGCGTTTTTTTTATAAGTTCATCTAATGATATTCCAAATGTGCTTAGTTTCTTTAAATAAATCGCTATTTCTTCTCTTGCTTCAAATCTATCAAAATGTAAAAGAGATGATTTTCTTTCTATTGTCTTATTTAGAGCCGAATCCTTACTATCTTCAAAATATGAAAATGGGTATGTATTTTGATTTTTTCTTTCCTTTCTCATATAATTTATTAATCTTCGCTTTATTACCAATTCAGCAAAATTCAAAAAATTGGTATTTTTAGATTCATCATAATTATCTATTGCACTATTAAACGCAATAAGACCAATGCTGAACTCTTCACTGTTTTCAATATCAATATATTTATTCATACTCTTTGAAACACAACTAATAATAAAATGCTTATAATCATTTATCACTTGTTCACGTAATTCATTATTGCCATCTTTAATTTTACAAATCATTTCATTAACATTTGTCTTATCTATACAAAGGTTATTTCCTGCGCGTTTATTCCAGAACAACCTATTTCAGCCCCTTTATATGCAACTCCTTCACTTTCCATTATACATTATACTTTAAAACAATACATATAGCAAAAATAGTTGATAAAGATAGGTGTATTTAATCATCGTGCACCATATTTTCCAATAACTAATACTCTGAGGCTGGTCATTTCGCTACGCAACACTGCTCGCCTATGCAAACTAGGCTAAGAGAATGTAAAAAAAGCCACGGTCGAATCAAAACTTTCTTCTAAGTAGAAAAGTGATTCGACTAATCCTTCGCTTCGTTAACATTCTCTAAGCCTCTACGCAGATGTTATTTCCATAATATGGCGCACGATTAAAATATGCACCCGATAAAGATAATATATATTATCTTTATCAACTTGCAAGACTAGATGGATTTCCATGCCAGTTGGTATACGCCTCTAAAGTTTCACCTTTCATCAATAGAGATGATCCTCCTAACATTGCCCCTTCTTCTATAAATGTATCATATAGAACAACAGCACCATTACCGACACTTGCCCGATTTCCAATTACAAGGTAGTCCATTTTCATTACTCTGTCTTCAAAAAGATGAGTCTGCATAGTTGAGTTATAATTTATTGCTGCTTCACGTCCAATCTTAACCAAATCAAATTCAGAGATAAATATTGTGTCCAAAAATACTTTTTTTCCGATTCTACACCCGAATAATCTCATTACATGAGGCAGCATAGGCGTTCCTGTAAGTGGTGTCAAAATATGTTCTCCCAACATACTGTCATAAATACCTGTTGCAAACTCAGTTTTCCAAACATTACTACTCCACAAAGGATTTACAGAAGCTCTATAAGTCCCAATTAAAGAGAATTTGAGCAGTACTACAAATATCACCAATGCAGCTTCAAACGCCACCATTGATAAAGTCATTAACAAAACAGCCGGCCAGAAAAAGAAGTTTACACTTATATCATGAAATATATTTGCCAAAGCATAGGATGCCAAAACATATATATTGGTTGGTAATATAATGCGAATAAACTCAATAATCAGCCTTTTTATATACGATAACTTAGTCGGTTTATAAGTTTCTTCTTTTGAAAAATCATCATTTACATCTCTTTTGTGAAGATACATAGCAGGAGTTCCAAGCCACGATGTGCCATTTTCAGTTTTTTCTTTATTAGGCGGCACAGACATAACTCCAATAAGACAGTCGTCTCCTATATTTGCATTTATAGGCACTAGTGCACTGTTTCCAATGAAAGTTCTTGAACCCACCTTTATTTTTTGGTATATAACATTGTTGTTGTATACTTTTGGGGTTCCTGCCATTGAAGCATCTGCAAAGAAACTTCCATCTCCAACTTCAAAAAGTTCTGGTGAAATATGCATTACCGTAGAGATTTCAACATCCTTACCTATTTTCGCACCAAGTGCTCTCAAAAAAGGTATAGTGTACAAAGTTGCATAAAGGGTATGTAATAGCTGAAGGCTAAGGTATGTAATATTATCAGCTATCCACTTTCTCACATAATACACTGAATATATGCTGTAAATCCCAGGTTTTATCTTGTTCATAAAAAGTCTCTTTAGTAATATAATTTCAAATACGCTTAGCAAAACTATTGCAGTTGCGGTAATAGGACTTATCAATAATACCCAAGCAGGAATTTTTCTTAAAAATGCACCAAAAACAAACCCCTGTGTAAAAAACAACACTGATAAAAGTCCAAAAAATTCAAGGACAATCATATGAATAATAGAAAATAATATTTTTTTATTTTTACTCACCTTATTAGGTGTTGTCAATAGCTTTTGCACATCATTATCAACACTATCTTTTTTTGCAGGAGAACCTGCATAATACTCCCCAGCTTCAATGGTCTGATTTGAAGCCACCATAGACTGTTCTTTTATCATTGAACCGTCTTTCATAGTTGAATTAATGCTCATTGAAGAATGGGTTCCTATATAACATTCATTTCCAACAGAGATTCTTCCAAAATTTATATACCCGTCAAAAACACTATAACCAAGCAACTGACTATCTTGAGCTATACTTGAGCTATCTCCTATAGATATAAGATCAAAAGCCCCGAACTCATGTGTTCCAATATAGCAGTTGTGTCCTACCTTTGCACCCATAAGCCTCAAATATATAGGCATAAGTGGAGTACCACTCATCAAATGTTCTGGTGCCATTCTTTGAAATAATCGTGCCAACCACCATCTGAAATAATAAGTTCCCCAAAGAGGATACCTTCCCTCTTTAAATTTCCCTATTAGAACCCATTTTGAAATAATGGACAAGCTAATTGTCACCGGATTATATAGTAGTCCTATTGCAAGAAGCGAAATCAATATTTCTTTTATATGAAAATTACCATTAAATACGTTATAAACCAGATAACCTACCGGTATACAAATCATCAGCGTGATCATAAATATGGATAAGCCTTGGAAAAATCCACAAACTTTGTGGGCAAGAGAAGATGCCTCTTTAAAATCTTTATCTTCTTTTCTTTGCTTAACTGTTTTAGCAGGTTTTACTTTTTCATTTGTTCTAAACTTGTTTGCAAGTTCACAAACAGTAGGTAATTCATATAAATCAGATATAGTCAAACCCTGAAAACCATTTTCTTTTCTAAGCAATGACACTACCTGTGCAGCGTACAGAGAATGTCCTCCTAGATCATTAAAGAAATGATCTTTTATAGAAACTTTTTCAATCTTAAATACCTTTTTTATTACATCTGCTATAGTCTTTTGTTCTTTATCAACTGCTTCTACAATATCTCTTTTTGACAGCATATTATTACCGTCAGGAAGAGGAAGCTTTTTTCTATCTGCCTTACCACTTGGCAGCATTGGTATCTCATCTAACACCATAAAATGAGGTGGTATCATATATGCAGCAAGACGCTCTTTTAGAAGTGCAAATAGTTTTTCTGTATCTATGCCCTTCTCCTTATCCATTGCAACCACATATAAACATAATGCCTCACTTGAATCCTCAAATCTATTAACTTTAACAACAGAAGATTTAATATCTTTAAAACTATTAGCAACATTTTCTATTTCAGAAAGTTCAACCCTATAGCCTCTTATTTTCACCTGGTCATCAATCCTACCATGAAATTCTATATTTCCGGCAGTATCCAATGACACAAGATCACCAGATCTGTAAAGTCTATCACAACCTTCAATATCATCTTTAGGAAAAGTATTTTTTATAAACTTTTCCGATGTTAAATCCTCTCTTCCGACATATCCCCTTGCAAGACCTATTCCACCTATCAGAAGCTCTCCTGGCTCCCCTATTTTTGCTAGTTCACCGTTTTCTTTTACAACATAGACACTATAATTAGGAAGTGGTTTACCAATAGTAACCTTTTCACCAACCCTCATCTCAGACCATGTTGCGATAACCGTTGCTTCAGTTGGACCATATGTGTTTAATATACGCCTTCCTTCTCTTTTAAACCTCTTAACAACCGATTCAGGACATGCTTCTCCTCCAAGAATGAGAAGTCTTAATGTAGGAATATCATCTTCTATCATAGACAAAAGAGTTGGTACACATGAAATAATGCTAACATTGTATTCCCTTAAAATTTTAAACAAATCAGGCCCAGCTTTTTTCATGGAATCTGTCTGTGGAACTAACGCCCCTCCATTAAAAAACGCCACCCACAACTCTTCCACAGAAGCATCAAAGGCAAGAGTAAAACCTTGATAAACTCTATCATCCGACGTAGCCTTATAAATTTCTTGTGAAGCCCTTACCAAGTTACATGCACACTTATGCTCAATCATAACACCTTTTGGTCGGCCCGTTGAACCAGAAGTATAAATTATGTAAGCCAATGAATCTCTAGTTACACCCGTCTGTTCTTTTGTTAAATTCTCTTTAGGATACTTTTTTATTAAATCATTGCTCACCAAAATTGAATTTCCAATAGAAGGAATATTTTTCATATCTTCATTAATAAGTATATATTTTGCCTCGCTGTCTTCTACTATATACTTTACACGATCTTCCGGATATCCGGGATCTAAGGGAATGTAACACGCTCCCGCTTTCATTGTTCCAATTATAGCTGCATAACACATTATACATTTTGGCATAAATATTGCTACACGATTTTCAGCCTTAACACCTTTATCTCTTAGCATAGCAGCTATTTGATTTGCCATCATATTTAAGTCTTCATATGAAATACTCTCTTCCCCAAAAATAATCGCCTTATTGTCCGGAAAACTTCTCACAGTTTGTTCAAACAATTCAAAAAGACATTCATCCTTAATAAGCCCTGGCATTTTAGGACCATAAATAAAGGCATTATCGAATGCCTCATCACACTTAAACACTTCTCTTTGTATTGTCTCCATCTCACTTGACAGTACATGCTTACCCACTTTAACCGGCATGTTTTACACCTCTTTTATAATATAAATTTTAAATTGAATACTCGTTGTCTTTAATCCCCAATAACTACTGGTATGTCTATTTCTTCACGTTCCGATAATCTTTCTTTTATTTTTATGTACAAATCGGCAATCACTCCCGATGCTAATGTCAGCAGTATCATTCCTAAAATACTTTGAGGTATATTAAATGTGTCAAATACAAGAAATGAGCACCAGCTTAAAATCAACCAATGAATAACATATATAGGTGTCGTAGCCTTACTCCAAAATACTAATTTGTTTCTTATAAAATCAGGAATAATAGGTATGAGAAAATTCCAAAGTGCCAGCCAACAAATAATACCTGCACTAAAAATAACACTCGACAATATCCCATGTTGGAAATAGTTAAATACATTTCCGGTTACAATTCCAAAATCATATCCCGGATGTTTGAAATAATAATTAAAACCTAAGATCAATACAAAAACCGATATTATGGAAGCAATCCCATAGAAAGCTTTCTTATTCTTAACCCTTATAAGCAACCATCCAAAGAAGGCACCCATTAAAGGATAGAATATCCATGGAAACAAGGGATGAAAAGTATAATCTTTACCACCAAAAATCGGTGCCAGCATTATGTCTAATGCTTGTTGACCAATTGTAATTTTCCACATATAAGGAGAAATAACAGCTGCAAATACAGCAATAAAAGGATAGAATACTTCACTTAATTTTATACGTTTCAAAAAAGATACAAATATCATTGCCAAACCGGCAAACTGAAAAATATCTACTTCAAAAAGATATTCATATCCAGACATTGATGTCCCTGTCAAATCATAATATCCAAGTTTATTTCCTATCATTAACGGCAAAAATCCTCTAAAGAAATTTAATATATAGCCACCAAAAAAAATAAACAGTCCTCTTTTAAAAAGCACCAGAGGATCTTGATTCTTTGAATACACAAATCCTACTCCCATCAAAAACATAAAAACTGGAGCAGCAGGCACTGTTCCAAAAAAGTCAATTACTTTTGCAAAAAGCGTGTTATTGTATGCAGTATCTAAAAAGGTACTACTAAAATGCACAAGGATCATAAAAAAAACAGCCAATCCCCTTGCTATATCAATTTCAACCTGCCTTTTTGTATTACAAATTTCTTTTGACATTATTCCACTAGATAAATTTTTCATAAAAACTCCCCAACCTTTGCATACTTTTTTAATGTCTTTTACCCATCACTAACTAAATTCAAAAAGTATGGATTTTTTTGAGGGGGGTTATTAAAATTTTTTTATTTTTTTTAAATTACAAAAACCATTATGAAAACTTAAATTATTCCACAATGGTTTTGTAACTCCAGTTTATCAGTTATTTATTTAATTTTGCCCTATTAGATCAATATGGGTGCAGTTTTTGATTTTGCAACATATTATTCCAAGAACTAAAGCTCCGAGGCTGGTCGTTTCGCTACGCTACACTGCTCGCCTATTAAGCCTAGGCTAAGAGAATGTAAAAAAAACTACGGGTCCAATCAAAACTGCCTTCTAAGAAGAAAAGTGATTCGACTATTCCTTCACTTCGTTAACGTTCTCTAAGCCTCTACGCAGATGTTCTTTCCATCATATGTTGCAAAAAGGTTAATCACACCCAGTTAATATAAGTTTTTTATGTTTCTAGTCTTTAATCAACAGGAATGCTTATTGTTTCATCAGTATATATAGAATTTTTTGTGCATTTAATTTTAAATCTAATATCTTGAGATTTCCCTGTAAAACGAAATGTCCTTTCAACAGGTTCTTCACTTATAGGATCATTTTTATACTGTTCGGAATTTAGTATTTTTATTTGATCTTCTCCCGAAAACAATCCAAAAACAGGTACACCTCTGCTAGAAATAACAACACAAGTCTCATTGCCTTCAAAATAGATTTCCTTTATAAATACATCATCATCAACTTTTAGATCTTTTGTTTTATACGATATATCAAATGACTTATTTATACTCTTATAGCTCTCAAGTCTTATATTTTTAATCTCTAATGAGTTAAATTCCTCAGGAAGAGCATCTCCATTTTTTGAAAAACTTATTCCTGTCGACGTGCCCCACACATTACCACCAGATAAGTTAACAGTTTCACCTTTATCCGTTACTATATCATATTCTAAATGTGGTGCTTGGTAAGCATTCTTAGCCTCTATATCTCCTTCAAATTCATCCTTTGCATTCTCAGTTAAAACCTTCATTTCTCCATTAACATAAGTACTAAGTGAAGATGCCGTTAATTTATCAAAATAAACCTCGTAGTCACCTACTCTAACTTTCGCATCTAGTTTTTTTTCAACAGTCTTTTTCATGGCTTTGTTTCTATCTAGAGTAAAACTAATACTTTTTTCTTCCGTTGTATTACCTACTCTCAATAACAAATTTAGATTCATCCACTTTTCATAAAATGCAGGAGCTCCAAACGAAGTAATCCACACACCATTATAATCATCTATAAGCTCACCTTCTCCACCTTTTTGTAAATATTTCCTCGGTTTGATTCCATCAATAAACATAAACAAATTATGTTTTGAGTAATCCAGCTTTTCTGATTTACTCTTTATCTTATAAAACGCAACCAACTCATTGTCATCAAACAATATTCCATCCAATGTAACCTCAATCCCGTTGCTAAAAGAACATGATTTGTTAATCTCCTGACCCCTTCCTTCATCATTTAGATTCTTTAAGCTTCCATGAGCAACATTATCATATCCGATAAATTTCTTACCATAGTATGCAAGACCGTCAAAGCTGTATGCAAATAACAAAACTGCAATAAGTGCTGCTGCAATAGCACTTCTAGATACATGCTTTTTCCTTTTATTAAGTGCACTCCTCATACATTCTTCCATCTCTTCAGGAGCCTCAACCATCAATGTTTCCTCCCTCTTACTATTTAACAACTCTTCAAAGTCTTTCATTAGTAATCACCTCCAAATAATGCCTTCAATTTATCCAATCCATTAAATATCCTAGACTTTACCGTCCCTTCAGGAGTACCAGTTATTTTAGCTATAGTAGCATAGTCCAAATCCAGAAAATACTTAAGTTTTATTGCCTCTTGCTGATAAATATTAAGCATTTTTATATATTTAGATATATCCTGTCTCATTTCCCTTCCATCGTAGTTTTCAATATAGCTTTCTTCTGCCTTTTCATCAACATGTACCTCTCTCTTCCTTTTTCTAAGTATCTTTTTGCATTCGTTAACTAAAATTGTCTTACTCCAACTGTAAAAAGCCTCCGCATCTCTGAGTTTCTTTATATTATCGAATAAGATGACTATCATATTCTGCAAAACGTCAAGAGAGTCTTCCTTATTTCCGGTATAGACATAAGCCAACCTGTAATACTCTTGTTTTTTGTGCATAACAAGTTGTATCAAGGCTTCCTTATCACCTTTTTTAGATTTTCTGACCAAGTCAATAACATCCATATTCCATCCTCCTTCATTAGTATGAGTAACAGAAGATAAGAAAAGTTCATTTTATTTTAAGCAAACTCCGCGATCGAATAAATTATTCCGAACCTTGAAAAATCAATATAATAGCCATGGCTATTATATCATATAACTTAGGGCCTTTCGGGCAAACTTTTAAAATAAAAATCCCTATACTATCAAGTTATATTTGTAAATATTTTTTTAATATTTTAGAAGTCTTAACAAAAACTATCAACTAATTATGTGAAATTTCGTCTCATCTCAATGCCATTTTATCTGTCTTATTTTATGGTATCATTAATAGTACCCAAATTTTATATAAAACCTTTGGATATCTTACAAAATAAAATTACCACATAGCTGGTAACACAATGTAAAAAATTATATTACCAATGGTTTACATTCCCAGATTGGTTTGTGACACAAAATTTGCTTATGAATATTTTTTTGCTAAATATGTCACAAATAGATATTAAAATTGTATTAGATAATGAGAACTTATTTTATGCGTGATTATAAATGAATTTATAAGGAAGGTGAAAAAGTGAACCAAGAGAAATTTCTAATAGAAAGAGCCTTAGATGGAGATATAAAATGTTTCGAAAATATTGTCAACTTATATCAACACAGACTATATTGCTTTATTTTTAAAATGACATTATCAAAAGAAGATACCGATGATCTCGTGCAAGAAACATTCATTAAAGTATTTATAAACCTTTATAAGTATAATTTCAAATGGAAATTCTCTTCATGGATTTACAAAATAGCTGTTAATACTATTAAGAATTATTGGAAAAAGAGAAAAAGAATATCTAGCAATGAGGTTTATAACAGTATACCTAGTGAATTATACTGTGACTTCAAAAACAATCCAGAAAATAAATATCAAACCAAAGAAAACTATATTGAAATTTTAAAAATAATAAATCAATTACACTATAAATACAAGGTTGTTGTTGTTCTTAGATATCTCAATGATCTTTCAATCAAAGATATAGCTACTATTATAGGGGTTTCTCCCGAAACTGTAAGAACAAGGATACATAGAGCAAGGGAAAGAATATGTATTGAATTCAAAAAAGATTTAAAGGAGGATATTATATGAAAAAGTGTTCCTATACTATAGAAGATATAAGTAATTATATCGAAAACTCTATGAGTGATGAAAAAAATGCGGATATGGAAAACCATCTTAAAGAATGTAGTATATGTAAGAGAAACTATAGTGCTCTTAAACTTACAGACCATTTTTTATGCAAAGAAATAAAAAATAATAAAAATTATTATAATGATGTGTCCAATTATATTAATGGCAGTCGTTATATGAATAGTTTGAAATACAAAATAAGTTCAAAATTATATAGAACTGTACCAAAAGTAAATGTCTTTGCTAGTGTAGCAGTTCCTTTGCTACTTATTGGTTTAGTACTATTTTTCTTAAAATCAAATAATTTTATTAATAAAAACAACTATATATCAATCCGTGAGGTGGATAAAATACAGGCAACACAACCCCCAACTGACAACCAAAAACAAAACTATACAACTACTGCTCCTGTTAAAAAAGATTTAAAAAAAAGAAATATCAAAAAATTAAAATCTTATATTACAATAACAGATAAAAACATTACATTAGAAAATATATCTAAAAAGTTATTTGAAATCTACTTAGATAGATTTAAAGAAACTGATATTGAGCCTGAAAGAATTAAAGATTATAAAATAGAATATGTTGATATAACTAAAAATGAAGGTTCAAAGTTTGAGTTTTATGTGACGTACTCAATTCTTCCTGAAACAGATAATTATATTTTAGCTGGGAATGGAGTTAGAGGCAAAAATGGATGGATTGTTGAAATGGGTTGTTTTGTTGTTGTAAGTAAAAATAACAATACGTATAGTATTGAAAACATAGGTACTTCACCTTATTATTAGGTATTATCAAAAAATTAACTGATCAATAAGAGTTTTAAAAAACCGATTTAATGGTTTTATAGTTTAAATGTTATATAAATGAGAGTGTTTAACAAAACCACTCGAGCAATATTTTGACCCTGATAAATGATATATAATTGAGGTTATCGGGAGATACTTTGAAAATACCAGTTTATATTATATTAAAATGAGAACCCACTAGTGGTTTTTCTCGTCTATGAATTAGGAGGTGTTTAGATGCTTAAATCAAAACTATTAGGAATGGTTATTATTACAATATTAGCAATGACCATATTTGTGCCTTTAGCCCAAGCACGTTTAGTGGTTAGCAACCCAGAAAATGTAATTTCTAACTCCACACTTATTTTGACTGGAAAAGTCATTAGTAGTAACGAAGTGGATGAAGAAAGAACATTTACTGTTTTGGTAGATCGGGTTCTAAAAGGTAAATATCCCGAACCAGAAATAGCATTTAATAGGAAGAAAAATCATGTTTATGGTTGGATGGGCAGTGTTCATACTTTGCCAGAAACCAACACAGAACTACTTCTGTTTTTAAGAACTGATGATAACAACAATCCACACGTCGCATTTGACCTTAACTGTATTGCAGTCATCGAAGGACAACAAGTAACAAGTTTATTGGGTGGCAGTAACATTGGTATCAATGATAATCATTGGGATATGAAGGATTACATTGAAACATATAATGAATTTTTAAACACTGCTGATCTGATTGTTACACAAACAGAAAAAACAGCTAATAGGGAGAATGAAACAAATGAAGATTTATCTTCTCATTCTATTGCAGTTACCACATCTGTATTCTGGCCAGGAATAGTCACTTTTCTGATTTTATTATGTTTATCGCTGGTAGGTCTTTGGTATTATGCACATTTCAAACAAAGTTATTCACAACTGTTCTGGATAATAGGCATTGTGGTATGTACTGTTGCTTCCTATATAATCACCACATTTGCAATAACTCCGTTATTGCTTCGTTAGTCAAGCATAATAGCGCAGTCGTATGGTTATAAATTTCAGAACAATATGACTCATCAAAAACATTAATGTAATTTATATACCCATACCCTTTTTCCTTCAATCAACAACACAAATACACTATCTCATCTAACAAACGTTCTATTAATTTATATATACCGACTGATGGATTCATTGATTTAATATCCATAGACATTGTGTGTTTGTCAACGAAAATTTGACCCCTTTGATGATAAATTTTTGACCCCTTTGCGATACTGAAAAAGTAACCCCCTACGATAGTGAAAATTTGACCCCTATGGTGTAAGATTGTACTCAGTTCGAA
>Ga0207721_100064_pt1 | contig 125197 bp, 245 predicted proteins | sample TtaePargueraPR_3_FD_187756 | JGI IMG/M metagenome (GOLD analysis project Ga0207721, IMG submission 187756) | Aerobic enrichment media microbial communities from Bioluminiscent Bay, La Parguera, Puerto Rico - Tt and P2 (1) (SPAdes) | ecosystem: Environmental > Aquatic > Marine > Unclassified ... | reverse complement strand
CGGTTTTATCCCTTGACGTACCCAAGCTAAAGTGCTATACTAGAACCATCGAAAGGTGGTGCTAGTATGACGTTTATAGAATTAATTGAAAAATTTCCTACGGAGAAATCGGTAATCGACTATTATTTGAAGATCCGCTATCCTAATGGAGTTGCTTGCAATCATTGTGGTTCCCTTACGGTCTATCAGAAAACCGATAGACCAAAGGTATTCAATTGTCCCGATTGCAATAACACCTTCTCCCCCTTCAAGGGAACAATTTTCGAAAAGTCTAGCACTGACCTTCGCAAATGGTTCTATGCCATTCACCTATTCCTAAACGGCAAAAAAGGTATTTCTGGATGCCAACTACAACGTGAAATTGGTGTCACCTACAAAACCGCATGGCGCATGTTACAGCAGATTCGCATTGCAATGAGCAATATTAATCAGCAAGAGTTCTTTGATACAATAGTAGAAATTGACGAAACCTACATCGGTGGCAAACCCCGTAAAGAAAACAACCACGATAAAAGCGACGATGATTGGAAAGATCACCACCATGGCAAGCGTCGTGACGGTAGTAAGAAACGCACTGACAAGACCCCAGTAGTAGGCGTCGTAGATCGCAACAACAAGAAGATATATGCTAAGGTAGCCTTCCCGGACAAGGACGGTAGAAAACTAACCGCAAATCAGCTTATAGGGATTCTGAAGGATGTCTGCAAGCCGGATGGCAACAACACCGTAATGACAGATGAATACAAGGGTTATGCTTCGCTAGAAAGCAACAACTACGTTCACATGAAGATTAATCACAAGATGCTTTACGCCGATGGCGACATACATACCAACAACATAGAAAGCTTCTGGTCAACTCTGAAACGTGGTGTCTATGGTATCTATCATCACATTTCAGTGAAGTACATGCAACGCTACGTCAACGAGTTCTGTTTCCGGTATAACAATCGGGATGAAAATATGTTTGATATGGTGTTAGCGCAGAGTGTGCTTTAAGAAAGATACCAACAAAATAATTCAGAAAGAGAAAAGCCCCGATTTTAGAACGGGGCTTTTGAATTAAGGGTAGTTTAAATGATAGTTATATGTACTGCAACTATTAGTCAGAAAACTAAAAATGAGGTTCGAAAACTGTTAGACAATGGTGTGTCTTTAGCAGAAGTTTTTAACATGGTAAACCCGAATGTTACTCTAGGTTAAAATTTTTGCCAATTTCTTTGATAGCTTCTTCTTTAGCCATTTCAATTAGCTTGGATGTTTCTATGCTGTCCGTTTTACCGCATTTTTGGCATGTAAGATCAAGTTGTTTTAGATTAAGTATATCTTGTTGTGTATAGTTATGTTCAATAATCGTGCCGCATCCTTTACATTGGAATTTGATATCAACGGGTATGTCAATGTCCATATTGTCACCTCCTTTCTAAGATGAATTGTCGGTTTTATCTTTTACCAGTCATAATCTACTACGTACATTCGGTACCATTCTGCTCCTTCGATTTTCTTAAACATGATATCGAAGTGTGCTTGTGCGCCGGGTCGTATCCCTTCATTGCTTACCGCAAAAGTCCATTCTGTGTCCAAGATGTTTTTATCTTCGTCCATGATTTCTAGGTTCACCTTGACGTAATACAAAGTGATGTTGCTATTATTTTTTATGTCTGCTTCAGCTAGCATATAGTCATCTGAATCAAGGTAATTGCTATGGATTTCTTGATTTAGAATTTTAACTTTAGGTACGGGAATTGGAGTAGGCGTAGGTTTTGAACTCGCTACTGAAACGGGTGTTGTATTTGTATATGGGGTTTTATCATCAAGGATAATCATTAAAACAACAGACAGAACAATTACAGCAAGGATAATAGCTACTGGTATCCAAAATCTATCCTTCTTTTCTTTTGGCACCTCAATAGGCTCTTCTTGATTTACTTGTTCTTTTTCTACTTCTAACGGCCTCCCGCAATATGAACAGAATACAGCATCGTCAGATATGTTTTCTCTACCACATGACGGACATTTTATCATAGATGTACCCCCTTAAAAGGTGCGGGGGACAGTGACTTACCTAGTCTTTAACGGACCAACCTACGTATGATCCGAACACGTCCATGTTCGTGAATCCTGGTCACCAGATAAACGTGGCTCCCTTGTTGAACTAGCTGTGTTTCGACTTTAATGGTTTGCTTCTGCATGAGCAAATCCCCCTTATATGTAATACGGGTTTGCGCCCGTTCTTAACAAATACCTCCAAGGGCATTGCATCCTTCATATTACATTAAGGTAGTAAGGTTGTCCCCCGCATACAAATAATACCACTACCCATATGCAATCTTCAACAAAAAATACCAAATTGTGATATACTGAGGTATCTTTTTGTTGGAGGTGGATTTATGGCTAATTACACCACATTAGAGACAGAGTTTAATACTCAAGTCAAGATATCATTGAATGGTGCCCCACCGGATAATGCTAAGTTACAAAAAATTTTTCCAAGAGTTTTATTTGGAATGCGCCAAAAATATATAAATGAATTAGCACAGCATACACTACGAAATGTCATCTGTTACTATTCTACTTGGCTCCACAGTCGTAATTTAGTTAATCCAAACCCAGAATTAATGATTAATGATAATGACATTAATGGCTTTATGAATGCAGTTAGTATGCGTGATAAAACAAAGGGGTTAGATTTAATATTACATACTCCTGGAGGTATTACAACAGCAACTGAAAGTATTGTTAAATATCTTAGAAAGATGTTTAAGAATGATATAAGAGTAATTGTTCCACATATGGCTATGTCAGCAGGGACAATGATTGCATGTGCCTCAAAAGAAATAATTATGGGAAAACAATCAAGTCTTGGACCAATTGACCCGCAATATAAAAACGTTCCCGCCGAAGGCGTGCTTGCCGAATTCAAAAGAGCAATTGAAGAATCCGTTGAAGTTCCGAATAAATCATTAATATGGAAAGAAATTATTGGTAAGTACAGACCTACATTTGTTGGAGAGTGTGATAACGTAGTTCGTCTATCAAGAACGCTTGTTTCTGGCTGGTTGAGTACTTGTATGTTTAAGTATAGAAGCAATCGTGATATAATTATTGAAAAGATATTGGAGGAACTTGCTAGTCACGAGGCGTCTATGGTGCATGATAAGCATTATGATTACGAAGATTGTAGAAAATTGGGCTTAAAAGTTTTTGCTCTTGAAAAAGACCAAATTTTACAAGATAGAGTTCTTTCTGTTCATCATTCATATGTCCTTAGCGCATATAAGCATACTAATAGCATAAAATATATTGAAAGCGATAAGGGCATGACATTTATAATTTCTGGCTAACAATAAATATGGAGGAATAGGATATGAAGATACAAATAAATGAACATGAATACTCCATTGAAGATGCTTATGAGTTGTTAGATTGTGAAGATAGTCAAAGCGAAGTAATTGAACAGTTTGACGAGTCTGAGGTTTTTGATAGTTATGGAAATTATATATTCCCAACGGAAACAAAGTTTTCTGGGTCAAATAACTTAGTATGTTCCTATGAAAATATCACCTAATTATAGTATGTCTAGCATAAAATTATATGTTAACAAGACACCCCTTAATTGGGGTGTCTTACTTTCATTAATTAAAAGTCGAATTTAAATGTTGATTGATGGTACCGGATTTCCAATGCCGTTCTCTTCTAATTCGGCAAGATATTTATCGTAACTTTCTTTATATATCTTAACCGCATCAAAGGATTCTTCTATTAATGCCTTGATAGGTTCTGGACGTTGCTGTTTAACTGACTTCTCGTAGGCAACTCTAACCTTGATTAAGGCTAAATCATGTGCGATTCGATCCTGAAACATAATAATACCTCCTATATATTTCTAGGATATATTATACAACAATTGAAAGGAAAATAAAAATGTTAGAATTTGAAAAGGAAAAAGAACTTGCGGAAAAACTTTATCAAATGCTTAAAAATGAGGATCTGTCATACAAAGAGGCATATGGTGTTTTGGTAAGGTTGCGGGGTAAATTAGATAGTAAATCTAAATTGGGTTAAACATGGGAAACTCGCCCTTATCCCCAATATATTGTGGGTGTTAAATTTTTGGGTATGTGAGGGGAAAGAATTTAATTTAAAGGAGAAATTGAAAATGACTATTAACTTTTATATAAAGAAAACCCCACATGATAAGGTGAAACACTTAGTGGACTTAATAAGCGAGATAGAAAAAGACCATCCTGCTGCAAAGATCAATATTGAGGTCGAAGTTTAATCTTCTTCTTTAGAAACTTTAATTTTGTTTATATTATCTGTTTTGCGTATTGTGTACTTTTCGTTTTTAGCAAATAGATGAAACTCGTAAATGTAGGTAAGTGGAAATTCGTGCGTTAGAATTTCGTCATTTGTTAGGGTTTCTTCAACACCATATTGTGTATATTTGAGTTTATCAATGTGGGGATACTCCTCTATTGTTCCATCTGAATAAACAAAATTTACTGTATACATAATAACTCCCTCACTCTCTGAATGAATTATACATGATTGAGGGAATTATGTCAAAGTTTGGTGAACCGCCCTTATCCCCAATATATTGTGGGTGTTAAATTTTTGGGTATGTGAGGGGATAAGTGCGTATAAAACAGATTTTAAGTATTTGGATCGTCTAGTGTTTCTTCTTTTATATCTGGTGATAAAGTTTCTTTTATGGTATTAATGATGCCCAGTCCTATTGATACCATCCCAAAGAACATAGATAAAACAAAATATCCGGTCGCATAATTGGAGTTGATTATATAGTTATATGCGTCTCCTCCAACGTATGCATTTGTTCTATATCCATCATAGGCAAACATTTTATGAAATCCTAAAATGAGAAAAATAGCAGAGACAATAATAAATATTGTGATTAGCGTTTTAATTTTGTTGTTTTTCATACAACCATCTCTTTGCTTAATATGAGACAACAATATCATATCTACTAATTTCTGTCAAGAATTTAATATAAAGGCGGTGTTGGTCATTGGCTGATGGTCTCAATATACTATTGACCGCCAAACTTGATATTCCGAAGAGTCAACAGGCTATTCAATCTCAGGTGCAACAAATTAATAAATCTCTTAGTGGTACTGCTTCTGCCACAAAGGGCGTTGCTGATGGCACAAAAGATGCAAAAAAATATATAAAAGAATTTATTGGTGCCTCTAACGAAGTAGCCAACGAAACCAAGAGTGCCACTAAAGGCATGGTGGAGTTCGGCAAATCAATTGGAACTGCTGCTTACAAGTTTATGATTTGGAGCGGCGTCACAGTTGCTTACTACGGGGCTATTCGTGCAATCGCTAATGGTATTGAAACTATTAAAGACCTAGATACTGCATTAGTTGATTTACGGAAAGTTACAGATGCTACTGAGCAAGAATATGCACAATTTGCGGATACTGCATTTCATGTTGGCAAACAACTTGCGCGTACAGGCGAAGAAGTTATTCAGGCGACCACTAATTTTGCCCGTATGGGCTACACGATGCAAGAAAGCCTTGGTCTTGCTACGGAAGCATTAGAATTAACGAACGTTGCTGACGATATAGATAATGTCAACGAGTCTACCTCTGCTCTAATTGCTACTATGCGCGGATTTGGCTTAGAAGCTGATTCTGCCGGTGCTATTGTAGATAAGCTTAATGAGGTTTCAAATAATTACGCTGTTACTATTGGCGATTTAGCGTCTGGTATAAGTAAAGAATCTGCTACGCTACGACAGGCCAATAACGACCTCGACCAGTCTATTGCTCTTATTACTGGCGGTACCGAGGTCATGCGTGACCCTCGTCGTGTTGCGACCGGGCTACGCACAATAGCATTACGTTTACGGGGTGTTGGTGAAGAAGGCGAAGATCTTGCCGAACTGGTGCCAAAGCTAGAAAAAAACTTTGAGAAATTCGGTATAACCCTATTAGATTCTAACGGTGATTTCAGATCTACTTTTGATATCCTGCGTGATTTGGCTGGCGTTTACGAAGACATGTCAGATTTAGATCTAGCTAATTTATCAGAGCTTGTTTCTGGTAAACGTCAGAGTACTGTTCTTAATGCCGTTTTATCCAACTGGGAACGTATAGACGAAGCATACCAAACCTCTATGGAGAGTGCTGGTAGTGCTGCCAGGGAAAACGAAAAGTACTTAGATTCTATTCGGGGTAAAACAGAAAAGTTTACATCTTCTGTGCAAAATATGTGGCGCAACACCATATCAACTGATACTATTAAATCTTTTGTTGATTTTGGAACTGGACTTACTGATATTATTGATAAGCTGGGCTTGTTGAATGTTGTTCTTACCACTATTTTTGCCTTAATCATTACAAATAGCAATATGTTAAAAACTGGTGGCATTTTAGATGGTTTAGGCAAGATGTTTTTTAATCTTGGTCGAAATATGAATATGGCTAGAGATGCAGCCAATGGTTTTAGCGCAGCGATGTCCACGGTTGTTGTAGCGGCGGTTATAGCCGGTGTTATTGCTTTAAGTAAAGCTATTGAAGATGCTACGCATAGAATGCGAAACATGGCGGATGATGTGGCAGAATCTTCAAATAAGATGCGAGAAAGTATTAATACGCTTGACCAACTATCTGACCGTTACGAAGAACTTGCAAATCAGACATCATTAAATGGCGAAGAAAAATTAGAGTTAATTGATATTGAGGCACAGCTCAAAACTAAATTTGGTGAAACTGGGCAGCAGATAGATTTACAAAATAAGTCACTTCAAGAAAATATAAATTTGGTTAAAAAACTAAAGCTTGAAGAGGCTGATCGTTTTCGGCTATTAAATGAACATAGCTATTTGGAGGCAAAATCTCTTCTTGATAAAAATGAACCGTATAAAGTTAGATTAGGTGTATTTACTACACCAAGCTATGACAATATTGATACGGCTATAGAGATACTAGAGAAAGAGCTTGCCGCAGTAAACGATAATCCCCTTCCCGAATTGCGTCGTAAGGCTGTAACAAAAGTTTTAGAAAACTTATATGCAGAGCGTGACGCCGCCGAAGAAGTTAAAATAGCCTTCGAAGAAATGGATAAAGAGGCAAGAGAGTTACAAATTTCTTTGCTGGATGCTCTTGCTGCCGAAGGTGACGTTAATGCACTTAAGCAGTTACAACTACTTCGGGATGGATATATCGATTCAGAAGAACGTGCCAAAAGATGGGCAGAAACTTTAAGCGGGGCGAATGAGGAAGTACTAAGGTCGGTTGAAGAACTTACCGAAGAGTTTAATAATACAACAGGCGAAATTAACGATCTTTATCAAGCATTAGAAAGTTTAGGTTCTGATGGTGCTCTTTCTCCTTCTACCCTTGACAATCTTATAGAAAAATATCCAGAGATTATTTCATATCTTCACGACCATGCTCAATTAGAAGAGTATTTGAAAAATAAAATAATTGAGCACGAAGAAGTTCAACTTCAAGCCTATCAGGATATCTTATTGCAAAGCGAAGAGTATTTCAACTCATTACTTGAAGGCTATGAGGGCTTTTATAATCAGCTTGTGCTTGCTTATGGTGCCGATGCGGAGAATTTTCAATCTCTTGCCGACGCTAAAGCTAAAACAGAAGAGACATTAATTACTTATCTTGGATCAAAATGGCGTGAGTACTATGGCTCTCAAGAAGAAGCTCTAAAAGCTTTGCGTAGTCAGGTAATTGCTACATTACAACGTGGCGGGGGTGGATCTCATTATGCGGCATTGCTTTCTCAGATAGATGCCCAACTAGATGTGCTTGGAGCTATGACAGACGCTTTCGGCGGAATTGACCTCTCCCCTATCAATCTGTCTGGTGTTGGCGACTCTGGCTCTGGTGGTATTTCTGCCGCAGAACAGGCCATTCAAGATCAGATTGATGCGCTGAAAGATAAGATCGCAGCCGAACAAGAAATAATCGATCAGCTTAACGAGCAGTACGAAAAAGAGAAGAAGCTTGCCGATCTTGAAAAAATGCGGCTCGACATCGTTAAGAAACGCGAAGAACTTGCTAACATACGGAACGAACGTAACGTTCGCTTATATAATGCTGAAACTGGTCAATTTGAGTGGGTGGCAGATCCTCGCGAAGTCGAGCGTGCCGAAGACGAGCTAAGTGACTTGCAAGAAAGGTATTCTGAAGCGCGTAGGGATTATCAGCACGAACAAGAAATCCAAAAACATCAGGATATGATTGACGCCTACAATATGCAGATCGATGCACTTGAAGATCACCTTAAAGACATGGAGAGAAAAACAAAGAATAGTGTTGATAAGCAGATTGCGGAGTGGGATAGGTTACGCAGGGCACAAGGTAAAAGTGGTTCTAGCGGTGGTAGTTCAGGTGGGTCTTCTGGTAACAATAATGCTGCCGAGATAGCGCGGCTACAAGAAATACTTAGACAACAATATATGGCTCATAAAAATGCGCCGAATGCCGCCGTGTCTTCGGCGTATCTTGCCGCCATGAATGTAACACGTCACAAAATTACAGATCTTGGTGGTGTTCCTGCTTACGAAAAAGGTGGCAAGGTTCCGAACACTGGTCCTGCTATTCTTCACAAGGACGAGATCGTTCTTAATAAGCCCACTGCTCAATTGTGGGAGCGCACATTGGTTCCTGCTTTAAGTAACATTATGAATATGCTGAAAGGCCAACCAACAACAATTCAAGGTAATTCTCGCACAATTCATATTAATGAAATCAACGTTTCATCTAATGACCCGGCTGAATTTGTGGACGGGTTAGAGCAACTGTCTGTTTTTAAAAGGTAACAAAACTTTCAACAAAGGGGGAACTACTATTGAGTGTCCTCTACTCTCCTATTAATATGTCCCCTGCCAATTCTACAATCGATGCCGACGAAGAAAATGATTTTTCTTTAACAATTCGAGGGACAATTTGTGTCGGCTATCAGCTTACTATATACAACAACGCGACTGGAGCTAGTGTCTATACTCCTGCAAAAATAGACATTAGTTCCGACCCCAAGTATGATAATGATACGCTAACGATAACCGTCCCTGTGTCTGCCACTTCGGGTATGGTTAATGGGAACCAGTACAAATGGTCTATTAAACTTTATTACAATGCTACGGATTATGTTACTTCTCGCGAAGTGGTATTTAACGCATATAGTACTCCATCCGTTAGTATTCCGCTTCCTGTGTCCCTGAGCACCATAAATACGCAAAGTTATGAATTTACGGCTAACTATACACAAGCAGAAGATATTTCCGCCACTTCGTTTGTTGCTAATTTATATAGATGGAGTCCTACCGAGTTATTGCGTTCATCTGGTACTGTTTATTCGTCAAACGTAAAATACACATTTGATGGGTTTATAGGCGATGGTAGAGCGTATGGAATCCAGTTTATAGTGACAAATCAAGCTGGAATAACAGTTACTACAGCAACACGTTGGTTTTACGTTGATTACGCGGAGCCATCTCTTAACATTACTCCTACTGCTACAAACTCGTCTAGTACCGCTTGTGTTGTACTTGACTGGGGCGGTGCATATCAAAATAGCGGTACTAGTACGGGCGAAATATCATATGTCGATAATCATATTGGTGGAAAATTTTTAAAAATAGAAGAAAATGGAACCGCGTATTGGGACGTTAATATTCCCGTTGACTTCACAAGTACATTCGTATTTTCTCCATTTGCGGCTGAGGTAGAGCGATTATATTCTGTGGACGCAGGATTAAATAAAATCTATCAAATTAGTATTAACACCTTACTTGACGTGAGCGAGGGAGGCGTAACAACTCCCGGAGCTACACCTATGGGTATAGGCGGAACGCAAAATCGCTTATATACAAGTAGTGCAGTTACACTTAAATTTTATGAGATCGACCCAACGACTTTGGCTAACCTTAGTGGCAGTGGTGTATCCACTCCAAATACTAGTCCTAAAAGTATTGGGGGAACCAATGGTCGCGTCTATCATTGTGATGATAATTCTGGAGTTTTTTATGAAATAGACCCAGATACATTAGCTAATTTAAGCGGTGTTGGTGTAAGCACTCCTGGTCCTTATCCCCATGGAATAGGCGGATTGGCTAGTCGGTTATTTCATTGTGACTATATAACAGAAGCCTTTTACGAAATAGATCCTGACACACTGGCCAATTTGAGTGGGACTGGTTCTACAATAACAAATTTTGTGCCCGTTGATGTTGGCGGTATACAAGAAAGACTTTTTTGTTCCGGCAACGATGATTATGAGTCCACTATAATAGCTGAACGATTGTATGCGTGTGATATTACGGCGCAACGTTTGTACGAAATAGATCCTGACACACTTGCTAATTTGAGTGGTTATGGAGTAGAGTCTCCAGATTGGTTTCCGGCTGGGATTGGCGGGAATGCACAAAAATTATACTTGTGTACGGGATCTTCAGATAAATTTTTTGAACTTGATACAGATACTCTTGCCAACCTCAGTGGAAGCGGGGTGTCTACCCCATCTGCCGCCCCTGGTGGTGTGGGTGGCACTGATAGTCGCTTATATCATTGCGACAGCGACGCGAGTAAGCTATATGAGATAGACCCTGATACACTAGCGAATCTAAGCGGCTCTGGGGTTGCCTCTCCGAGTACATCTCCTACTGGTATTGGTGGTATCAACAATAAAATATATTGTTGTGATCGGGACTCTGACAAGCTATACGAAATAGATCCAGATACCTTAGCCAATTTAAGTGGAGTTGGGGTTTCTTCTCCAAGTACTTATCCAAATGGTATTGGCGGAATGAATGATAGATTATTCCATTGTGACGCCGACGCAACAGATAAACTATATGAAATAGACCCGGATACCTTAGCCAATTTAAGTGGTGTTGGTATCAATGCTCCGAGTACCAATGTGGCTGGTATCGGTGGTATTAAGGGCACGACCGATTATCTTGGTCGTTTTTATGAGTTAGATCCAGACACGCTTACTGTTGTTGACGAGGATGGAGCGTTAAGTCCAGACTTACTCCCAACTGGCATTGGTGGGGTCAAGAATTTTCAATATGCTGGATTTTCTTTATTTCCAATATTCGACTTAACCAACAGTAGTACATCTGACTATCTTCGCATTGCGTTTAAAACAGATTTAACAAATGATTATTTTTACATTCAGTTTGCTGGGCATTCCGTTTTGTTTGAGATCTTTGATGCTATCGATGTAAATGATGGTGTGTATTTTATCGCTGTAACACCGAGTTACGTATCTATTCAACAGTGGATATATCCTGAAGCATAGGGGGTTAGTGAATGTCTACATCTTATAGTGGAACTTTTTTAGGCGTTGTACCTTTTGGTTTTAATATTTTTGCTGGCCCCACCCCTCTTGTTCCAGACGACAAGACGTATGACACGGTAACTTTATCTGGACCTGCTTATTTTGACAAACTACACATTCAAAATGTTGAGGTTAGTCAATCGGTTGTAGACGCCTATACACTTGATTTATACGCTCCGTCATGGGGCGGTACTACTATTTTGTTAGCCAATTTTGAAGATACCTTAGACGCAGGTAATGTTGTTATAGATTCTGGTAATCCGTTAGTTGGATGGACTGTAACACGTCGGGAGCAAGGTAGTAGTTTGGCTGAGACTATATGTGAACCAGACATAACTGAGACCGGTTGTATAGATACAACTGCCCAATTAGGTAAAACTTATATTTATGATATATATCCATATACAAACGAAGAGGTTGGAGAAGCATTAGAATCCGATCCTGTAACAGTTGATTACTATGGATATTTTCTTATAGATCCTAGTGACGGGACTGCTTATAAATTCGATTTAAACGCTATTAGTGGAACTATGGCAAACGATACGTCGATGACTGAGTATGAAACATTTACTGAGCGCAATGCTTATTCGTTTGTGGATAAAAATATTATGCGTTGTACCATTTCTGCTGTTGTTGGCGAAGATGACAACGGTGATCTGTCTCAGACTGTTGAATTACTTGATACGTTAAAAGCGTTTATTAACAACGGGCAAGAAAAGATTTTCAAGACTCGTAAGGGCGAAGTGTATCGCGGTATTACAATTAATCATCAAAAAACGCCTATCAATGATGACTTATCTGAACAGGTCTATTCGGTTTCGTTTGATTTTATAGAAGCCGCCGATTTGTTGGAGAGTTAAGTTATGCCAACGATAAATGATTACTATACCAAACTTCGAACTCAGTATCGTAAGCCTAAAATAAAAGTCGAACTTCTTCATCGTGAAGATGAATCTGTATATAGATCAATTACTACTGATCTTATAAATGCATCTGGATCTTTGCGAATATCGAATGTAAACGGATTGCGTAGACAACTCGATTTGACGCTAAATAATACAAGCGGTGACTATCTCCCCAATATTGAAGGTTTATGGCTAGGTAGTAAGATTAAGCTTTGGCTTGGTGAAGAAATAAACGGGGAAGATTTTTGGTTGCCACAAGGCGTGTTTGTTCTCAATAATCCTGACGCCGAAAGTTATATTAGCTCAAAGACCTTACGCATTAAAGCGGTTGATAAATTTGGTATGTTGGATGGAACTGTTGGTGGCGAACTTAATTCTACATATATAGTGCCCGTTGGCAGTAACATTTATACGGTTTTGCGCGAATTACTCAATGGTACAAGCACCTCTGACTTACCTACAGATATTAGAATACCCGTATTAGATCAGGCATACGCGAGTGAGGTTACACCTTATACGCTTCGAAAAGAAGTTGGAGACATGATGGGTAATATCATTATTGACATCCAGGGTATGCTTTCGTCGAATGTTTATTACAATGTCAATGGCGAAATGGTTTTTGAACAAGATTCTAATGATGACTTCAAAGGTAGTCTATGGGATTTTTCAACAGAAGAATTTAACTATCTTGGTTCTACTGTAACGTATAAATTTAGTGATGTGTATAATGCGGTGCGTGTTATTGGTGACAATGTAGATGGCAATATAGCTTTATATGAAGCACAGAATACTAATCTTGCAAGTCCTACTTCAATTCAAAATCTTGGATATCAACGTACATTGGTCATCGAGGATTCAGTTATCAACACGGATGCCCTTGCTGAGGCACGTGCCAACTACGAGTTAAAGCGCAAGACCGCCTTATACAGTGAAATTAGTCTTACAGCTATCCCCATGTATCACCTCGATGTAGATAATGTAATTACGCTTACCGATGCGTCTCTTGGTCTTAATCGAGACCGATTTTTAATTAACGAATTAACAATTCCTTTGGGTATTGGCGGTCAAATGACCATCCATGCCTCAAAGACCGAGGAGTTGATCTAAATAAAATGGGCGTTTCAACAAATCGCAATTTAGACAGGCGTATTTACGATGCTGTCCGCCGCATGACCGATGATAAATACTTTAGAAGCTACATGAAAAAGTTCAATGTAGTCTTTTATAGATCTGCTACCGTTACCGCCTATAACAGCACAACCAAAGCAACAACCCTCTATTTTGCTGGCGATGATTCTAGTAATACAACCGTGATCCCCAACAAGTCTGGCGAGAGTCTTGCTGGCGGAGACGAGGTTTATGTGGGGTGCATTGGCAGTGTGCTCAATGCCTATGTCGCCCTAAAAAAATAATTGAAATTATTATAAAGGAGGTTTGGTTAATGGCTCAACACTATTACTACACATCAGAGGCTTTAGGTCTTAATTTAGATAGAGACAAAGATGGGAAAATTGATTGGGACAAGTGTGGCTTCGACAAGAAAGAAATTGCTCGTGCGGTTCAATCCGGCTTTCAGGGATGGCTGACGAATGAAATCAATGTTTCGATTTTACCAATTGCAAATGAAGTGAATTTTGATAAAGAATTGGGTACTGTAATTGCTCAAGATGATACAAGCGAAGTATTTAATAAAAAGATTACTGAGGCACAAGCACTTCAAATTAAAGAAACTCTAAAACGACACCCCGACCCAGTTGAATAGAGGTGATGCTAAATGGCTAAAAGCGAATTGCCGTTAGCTCCTAATGCAAGTTCTGGCGTAAATATGTCTGACGAGAGAGCTAAGTATGACGAACTTGGCATGACTTTTCCCCGTTCGACAACCGGCAATTTAAGTTGGACTTCAGCTACTAGCGGGATTACTTATGCCACAATTGGAACCGATTATGACGGCGACGGACAGCAGGGTTTATATCTGTTGTTAAAGGACGCTATGGCTGACTATATGCTGTTTGCCAGTGAGGTTTGGACTATAGATACTGCCAACACCCTTCCTACTTCTGGATGGGTAGCATCTGGAAGCGATTACGCTTATGAGTATGATTTTGCCGACACGACCGTCACGGAAGACGACATCGTAGATGTAAAGATAGACAAAGACTCAATCTCAGATGCGTCTGCGTGTGGACTATCTCCTGCAAACGATTCTTACAATGGTGGCTTTACGTTTTATGCAAATTCTGCTCCTAGCACCGCCATTATTTTTGATTACGTAGTTACGAAGGTGGTGTAGATATATGGCTAGAGGTTCTGTAAATATAGGTGGCGGCGGAGTTCAAACCTTTACTGCTACTCTATCCTCTGCAAGTTGGAGTAGCGACGAATATACCGTAAGCAATGCCGCTATATATTCTGCTACGTGCCCGGTTATATTTGATATTGACGATGGGGCTACAACTGCACAAGTAGAGGCGTTTGCGGGTGCGTTGATTGCTGGTGAGTCGCAAACAAGTGGGTCAATTGTGCTTAAAGCCCATGGTGGTGCCCCGGCTATAGATATTCCGATTAAGGTGTTGGTGCTATGATTTTTCGAGCGAGACCAATGACTTCTAGTGAAGTTTATTATTACAAAGAAGGTAATGAGTATACTACTCGAACCGGAGGGTATGCAATTACGTATATAAATAATGGCACGGTAACGCTTGTTAAAGATCCAGCTTCTATGACAATAATTGCTTATAATACTGGCGAGGGTAGTGGTAGTTGTTGCTCTTTGTCTCAGGTTGACGTAACTAATATTAATACACTGTATTTAGACACTTATTTTGCGGCTCATAGGAGTGGTGACTATTTTAAATTTGGTGTCGCGACAGCAAATACCGATAACAATTTTATTGTAGACACGGGCACCTTGACAAACGAGGGAAGCGAGACGAACTCTGTCGATGTAAGTGCTGTGACAGGACAGGTCTATATAAAGATTAGGATATATAACGTTCAATATGGTGTGGTTGATACAGAAGTTACAGTGTTTAATATTTGGGGAGAAAGATAACGCGAATCGGTAAGTTAGAATTAAATTGCTCATTTCATCGCCGTTCTGTGCGGCGACTTCTTATTGAAACTTCTAAAATCTTAATCACAAAGGAAGAAGTTACATGTCTGTGTGGGAAATTGTTGGCATCATAGCTGGTGCCATTGTGTCTCTTTTTGGAGTAGTTAGCGGACTCGTAGCTTTTGTGGGGTGGATCGTGGCACAGAATGAAAAACGAAAAGCTGAAACACTGAAACCCGTCATGGAGATCTTTGATGAGATTCGTGGGGAATTAAAAGAAGTAAAATTAGAACTTCAAGAACTTCGTGAATGTAACAAGGCTCGTGCAAAAGAGATAGCGATCTTGTTCCGTTGCAACTTAGGTATGCTTGATTATTTTGAGACACAAAAAGCTAATGGAAATCTTTCTAAATCGAAGAAAGAGATTAATAATTATTTAACTAATTGTCTTGAGGAGGACAAATGATAATGAATCAAAACAGATTGCAAAGTAAAGTTGTGTGGGTAAGTATACTTGCTCAGGTACTTGTGGTGCTGGCATTGTTCGTGCCTAACAATATTGCCGAAGAGGTTAAAATTGTTGGTACCGCCGTGATAGAAATGCTGACCCTGTTTGGCATTTTGAATAACCCAACGGATAGTCAGGGATTTTAAACTAAGAGTTTAATTATGAAGTGCCAGTGGTTATTTTGCCATATGGCACTATTTTTTTCATTAGGGGTGTGTAATGAATCAACAGGAGTTTATAGACGCTGTTGCACCCGCAGCAAGAGAAGGACACAAAGATTACGGTGTTCCAGCAAGTTTGACAATCGCTCAGGCGATTTTAGAATCTGGGTGGGGTAAATACGCAGAAGGCAACAATTTATTTGGTATCAAATGGAGAGATGGCGACCAATACGATTTTGTACAAATAGCTACTACTGAGTATTACTCTGATTTACCAAAGGATTATATTTCTTATGAACCACAATCAAATGGTAAATATAAAGTTCGTGTATATGCAAAGTTTCGTAAATATGATTCTTGGGCTGACAGCATACGAGACCATACACAATTCTTACTCAAAGACAGATATATACCAGTTAGAGAATCAACAAATTATGTAGATGCTTGTGTGGCTGTTCACGAATGTGGGTATGCCACAGATCCTCAATATGCCGGACGTTTGATTGCGTTAATTGAGCAATACGACCTGGATGATTATGACGATTTCGATTATGAAAGAAGGTGCAAGATGGTTCTTGCAATAGATGATGGACATGGCGCTAAGACCTCTGGTAAAAGGACTCCTAAGTATGAAGATGGTTCTTATATACCTGAAAATGATTTTAACAGTAGATGCGCCGAATTTTTAAGACAGGCCGCTATACGATGTGGCATTACTCCCGTCATGTGTGCTCCCGGAGATGCGGATCACTCACTACCGAATCGTGTTGCTGTTGCGAATAATGCCAAAGCAGATGTATTTGTTTCTATACATTATAATGCTGGTGATGATCAGTGGGGCGGCAACGCGGGTGGCGTTGAGACTTGGTATTATCGCACATCCTCTACTGGGCCTAGACTTGCTGCGCTCATCCAGAAGGAATTGGTTAAAGGAACCGAGCAGGAAAATCGTGGTATTAAAGCTGGCGGATTTTACGTTACTAGAAAAACTGCAATGCCAGCCGTACTTGTTGAGTGTGGTTTTATGGATTATCGCCCCGAAGCAGACTTGATGCTAAAAGAGTTCTTTCAAAAAGAAACGGCTGAAGATATCTGTCGTGGCGTGTGCGCATTTCTCAATGTCCCCTATGTCTCCCCCACCGAAGATAATAATGCTGCTGAGGGCATAGTGGCAGAAAACGCCAAGCTAAAAAGGGATATAGAGGCGTACAAAGCTATAGTTGAATCCCTGAAAAAGAAGATGGACGAGGCTAAAGCAAAATTAGTTTATTAAAACGGAAGTTTTATTTAAGGCGACCTTCGGGTCGTCTTTTTTTTTATGTCTTGATTTAATTGCGTTCTTAACGTACAATAATTTCGAGGTGACGTTATGAACATAAAAGACGTAGCTATTTATTTAAGAAAGAGTCGTGGAGATGACGAAGATGTACTATCCAAACACAGACTCCTATTAACTGAGTATGCCACGAAACAAGGGTGGAATTATACAGAGTACGAAGAGGATCTTCTTTCTGGAGAAAGGCTTGCTACGCGCCCTAAGATGCTCGTGTTACTAGATGATATAGCGGACGGTAAATGGGACGCCGTACTCGTTGCTGCTTATGATAGACTGTCTAGGGGAAGCAGCAAAGATTTTGGTACAATAATTGAAACCATGCAATACACGAATTGCTATATAGCTACGCCAGAGAGGGTTTACAACGTCAATGATACAAACGACCTAACTATGTTAGGTATTCAGGGTGTGTTTGCCAACACAGAACTTAGAATAATTAAGGAGCGTTTTATACGCGGCAAAAAGCTTGGGGCTAAGGATGGAAAATGGACTAATGGGAAACCACCTTATCCATACATATATAGAAAAAGAATATTCATTAACGAAAGAGGCAAAGAAGAAATTGATGCTGACGTATTGACAGATCCAGAACAAAAGGAAATTTACCTATTGATGAAGAGGCTATATCTTACTGGTGAATATAGCACTGAAAAGCTAATGATCAAAATGAACAAATTAGGCTATCCTGGACCAACAGGTGGCTTATGGCGTCATAATACTATAAGGCGTTTACTTCGTTCTGAGTTTCATATGGGGTATTCAATATATGGTAAATACGAATATAAAACAGATAAAAATAATGTTAAGAAGGCTGTGCGCAAAAGGGATAGGGAAGAATGGTATATTGGGCGCGGTGATTGGGAGATATTAAAAACTGAAGATGAACACAGAAAAATATTGGCGATCATGAAGAAACACTCTAAAACGCCAAGTAGGGCTAGGTCTGGATCTTTCCCTACTAGCGGTCTTATGTATTGTAAACTGTGTGGACATGCTATGCATTATGCGGGTAATGGTCGTGTGGAAGTTAAAACGGGAAAGAAGTTCAATTTTACTAAATGTAGCTTCACGTATCCTACGGGAGAAAAATGTCCGCAGCGTGGTGTTAAGCTGTCGGAAGAGTTTTATGATAACTTGTATAATATGGTGATTACAAGCCATTTTGATACTGAGATTATAGAAAAATCTCAGTTAAATCAAAATGACATTGCCGAAAAGGAATCTTCGATAGCTGATTTAGAAAGGCAGCTTAAACAGTATAGCGAGGCACTAGTCCGAATTAAAGATGCATACTCGATGGGTGTATATAATCTAACTGAATTTGGCGAAGAAAAGAAAAAGCTAGATGATAAAATTAAAAACCTTAGAAAAAATATAGATAGAATCGAGAACGAGATAGCAAGCGTAACCACATATACGAGGGCTGAGTTAAATAGTCGGATTGAAGAATTTAAAATAAAGTGGCAAAAGGCGTCTACTCCTCAAGAGCAAAATATATTACTGAAAACTATTGTGAAGCGTATTATTTATAATCGTCAAGATGACAATGTGGTATTAGAGGTAGAGTATTTATAATGGTGTAAATAGCATCTATGCCACCAGTGGCATGTAAGTCATTTACTGTATTTAAGATAAAAAGAAAAGCCCGTGTTTCAGGGCTTTTTGGATTTAATTATTCGGGAGACGGTTTGATTAAGATTCTCTATCGCCTCTCTAGATGGCTTATTTAGTTCAATTACGGTGAAAGTTATTTTACCCATAGTTTACCCCTTATGAATTGTTTTAAGTTTAGATTCTATTGTATTAAATAATGTTTCTGACGGGAGACGGGACGTGTGAAAGGTATTCTAAGATAAAATTTAGTTTTCATCTTTTCCGGGATTCGTTAACTTTAAGGCGACTTCCATATCTGAAATTGGTATGGCATGAATTAATGGAATAGAATTAAGCCTATCTATTATTTCTGCGTATTCTTTTTTAAAATTTCCATTTTCATCAAGCATACCGGCTTCAGAAAACATTTTTTGTAATACCTCAGTTGCCTCACTCACCGACAATGAATCATCGATCATTTGTACCTTCCTTCGGCACTATTTCTGCCTCATCAAGTCTAATCTCTGCGTCCGTAATGTCTTGTGCTCCACACTCAGGGCAGATGTATGCGCTGATGTCTCTGAATACTGCGTAGCATTCTCCGATGTCTAATTGAACGTCTACCTTCTTTTCTTCCATTTCTGCACTACAGTTCTCATAAATCATTTCTTCTCCATTCTCTTTACCAAATACCACCCGATACAAATTGCATCCGCTTCATCTTCAGACACATCTTTATTAAACTTTTCTTTTACCCAAGTGATTGCGTTCGCCTTTTGTTCTTCCCGCTTGCGCCCCTTGATACCACATGCCTTGCGCCATTCTCCGGGTTTAACGATAACATATGCAAAGTTATGTTCGGTCATCATAACCTCGATGGCTCCGAGCAATCTAGCTAAGGGTTTGTAGGATCTCAATATGCCCTGATACTGGATATCCTCTATCGCAAATACTTCGCCGTTATATCTTTTAATCGTTGAAAGAATAAGATTTACAACTCCGTGATTACGCTTGGCGATGTCTTTATGCTGACTACAATCTAAAATGCCATACTTAACTAAATCTTCACCCTCATATACTGCGTATCCAGTTACCTTGGCTTGATCAAATGCAATCACCCTCATGAGAACACCCCTACAATTTTATGGGTAGGAATAGTGTGTATCGAATCATTCATGATGGTAGCAAATTTGTCCGAGAAGGAAATACGCTTTACGTTGTTTGTGGTTGTATATAAGCAGCCATGCTTCTTCATAATTAAATTCATACTAATCCTCTCTTTCTATTCATACGAATTGTCCAAGTTACCTCTGGCGAATCTTCGCCCAATTCTTCCACACTGTATACTCTATGTTCCCCATCGGGAGCTTTTACAAGGATGCGGGATGGATATATAGAGCCAGGATAGTAGTCGATATCTACAATTTGTCCGACACCGAAATGAGAAGCCTCGCAATCTTTACAGTCTTGCTCATCTTGGTGCTTAAATCCGCACTTCTCACACTCGTATAGTTCAATCCTTTTCATTTTGTTTTCCTTCCTCCCTTTACAAGTCTAGTTTGATTGGTAATAGATATGGATCATTGGAGTTTTTCAAGTACGTTTTTAGCCATTCTTTAAAATCTTTCATAGTTTGTTTTTCTTCTGACGATAGAAATACCTCTCCATTAATACAACGCACTTCTTAAAACCTCCGTTTCAATTAAGACTTTCTACCCCTTGCAGAAACAAATTCCGTATATATCTCTACCCCGGTCACAATTCCTTCTTCAAAATGTACGTCTTCTGTAACCGTATAATCTTTTTCCCCATTAGTTCTTTTTGTTTTTAGCTGAACCACCAGTTTACCGCCTACAAAATGCAATAAGTCTATTTCGTCAGCAACTTTATTTGGACTCATAAGTGTTGGCAAAGTATTTCCTTTGTTGTAGTCTGGTGTCATAAAGCTATAACAATCTACAACGCTACCCCTTCGTGTTCTTACTATGACAAATTTGTGTTCACGCATCTTTTGTCTCCTTATATTCTCCAAAATTTATTACAGACAATAATACAATTTCATCTTTGGGTGATTTAGAGATTTTTGATATTTCGTCCTTAAACAGATTGTACATATCGATAGATAGCTCACCACGATTTATAGCACATTTGTACTCTCCAAGACTTGGATTATCATTTCCGTATAGAAATGACACTACCCACCACCATCGTTTTTCATCCATTATTAATTTCCTCCTTCTTTTAATTCTTGTCCGAATTGTTGTGCTATATCAGTTAATTTTGCAACATCATCGTCTGTAATGTCCGTGGCGGATTTAACTTGTTCCATTGCTCTATCAAAATCTTTATATGTTTTTGCTGTACGACAATTAAAACATAGTCCATCCTCATCATCTTTCGGTACACACCATGTACCGCAATTAGGACATTGTTCGCAATCAGTTACGGGATCTGGGTCGAAGGGGTTAGTGTTGATCATAATCTTATCCTTTAACAATATACTTAATACTTTTCCATACACGAGATATAAAGTGTTCGTGAGGAGGAAGAGGAACTACTAACGAACTGACATTTGATAATGTGATTTCTGGCACGGCGTTTATCTCATAGCGATATTCAATATATCTTCCTGGGCCATACAAAGTATCAAATCTTTCTTCGCGTGTCATTCTGAATGTATACACTTTGTCTAATTCGATTTCATCCATAAACCGATGTATCGCATTTCTTTTAGCAGCCTCTTCTTGACGTAATCGATCTTCTTTCAGTGCCCCGTTAGGGATAAAGAAGTTTGATCCGTAATTCATATTCTCTCCTTACTTGAAAGCGCAATTTTATTTGTCTAATTTGATTTCGCTTAGTTGGCCTTCTACATCAAAAGCAAGTGCATGTTCTGCTATTCTATTAAATAATTCGGTTGAATCTTTGGTATTTAGCCCCGTAGCATTGCTTACTATTACTTCCTGCCCCAATATGTCTGTTGCGGTTAATTTGTAAGTGAGTCCATAATCTGGTACTATTTTTAGGGATACACAAGCCGTTAATGTTTCATCGCCGTTTTCGTTGTCATGTTTAAGCCATAATAATGAGTTACACATTACTCTCCACTCCTTTCTTGATCAATTCCGATATTCCATAGTTCTGCTTCCCACTCTGTATAAGTCATTGGGTCATCAATATCTCCAAGTGTGTATTCATGCCATCGTAGGTATGATTCATAAGCTGTTCTATTACTCATAATGTCACCTCATAATTAAATTTTTATTGTGGGCGCAATAGCGGGTGATATGATGTTTTTGTATCCTTGCCATTCCATACACACCACAAACAATCCATAACGGGAGATCCCCTTCCCCTTGTTTTAAATAGAAAATCTGGTCGCCAAGTAAGCGGAAGTATTTCTGTTGGTTGAACCTCTTTAAACAATTCGTATCTTTTCTTTGCGTGCCAGTATTGTGACTTAAGCAAAAGAGCAAACGGTTTACCATGTGTAGAACAGCGACGAACAAAATCTTCTGCTAAATTAAATGGTGGATTTGTAATTATCCATTCAACGCCATTTGGCAAATCTGCTGTAAGAAAATCTACCTCTCCATCCCCATATCCCTGATATATCAAATCTGATGCTATAACCCTATGTCCATGTTTTATAAATACATCAGCCATGTGCCCCTCCCCGCAAGCTGGTTCCCATATGTATGTATTTTGCGGTAGGGATAAGTGCTGCAACAATGCTTCTGTCGCGTCTGGTGGTGTTGGGTAGTAATCGGACTGGTTGCGACTGTACGCTGTGTTACCACCAGCAAGCCTACTTCCCATTAGTGATTTATCTGTCATGTTTACTCCTTACTTAAAATCTAGGTTTTATTAAACTTTTACTGCTTTATACTTCGTTACCCCAGCAATCCCAGTCACTCATACTTTGCCGTGCAAATAGTTCGATTTTAGGGATGTCCCCACACAGTTCTACAATTCGTTTTCGTGCTGAGTCTGGCTTTTTGCTATGTTTTTCAATTCGATCATCAATAACAGAATGTACACCCGCGCTTATTCTTTTAGGGCGTCCCTTGGTTCCGAGTAAACATATTTCGCTATTGCTTCTTGTCCAGTTACCCATCCCCCAAAACCATGAGTCAGATTTCTTATTTTTCTTAACCCAGACAAAGCCAACTGTTTTATATGTAAAACCCCATGCTTTTAACGTGTCTAATCCTTCTTGAATCATTGGAAATGTTGCCCAGAGAAACAAAACACAATCCTGATCGGTAATAGATTGAACCGGAAGATTTTTAATATCGCTGATATTCATACATGGATATTTATATTCTGCTCCACGTTGACCTGAGCGGCACTTATCTCTGTAGCTCCAAGGGGGATCTGCGTAAACAATATTGTATTTTTTGTCAGTATTAAATATATCTACTTTCATTTATTAAACTTTCTCTTTATTAAAACATAATTTTCATTAAACAAACTTTATACAGTCGTTTGGAAATATGAGTTTATCGCATCCATCTTCTTTGATACAAAGAATGTCTCGACGCATATCCCAAAACATCTCGTCAGCATCCTTAAGGTGTCCCAGTATTTGTTTTGCGCATTTCTTAGTGCATACCCATTGAATCACGGCATACATCTTAATACCGCCCATATTCCATATCTTCATCGCTGATTATTTTGTAATCTACCTCAAACCCTAGAAGATTTAATAAAGCCATCCAGTCATAGTCGGAAATTGAGTGCCCTTCTCTTTTGAAATCTTCTCCAAGATTAACTCTTAATACTGACCAATCGCCGCTATCGCAACCTATCAATTCTATATATGGTTTACTCATATTTTATCCTCCAATAAAACGAAATGGGCGGGGTGTGGATTTGACAGGCTAACCCGTAAAGTCACCACACAAGACGCACCGTGGCCTCGTGGCATTGCTAGGCTCCCTCTATACCGCATACCTTTGCCGAAGGCTTCCGGGTATCACTTCACATCTGCTGATGCGTTCGGTTGGGAAATGAAACGGCTATTCCCATATCTGTGTTGCCTAGGGTCTACCTATTCCCCGACCCGCCCTTAGATGAAAGAAGCATTTTAACTTAAGCTGCCGTATTTACAAACCTACCCTTAACGGTCACGGAGTCGTCTTCTCCCTCAGAGATTGCACTAATACCAGTACGGATCTCAACCCAAGGTGTTGTGTCAATAATCCAACACTCGTCTTTACCTTCTGTAGACGTTGCTTTACTTCCGTCAACCTGAAGGGTTGCATAAACCGCATACCAATTACCGTCTACATCTTTGCCAGCGAAATTTACTGTGCTCGTAGAGGCGTCTCCCGTCCGTGTTACATAGATTGCTACCTGATTTGCTGATCCAACAGCATGTGCTGTTCCGTAACCAGTAGCGGTTGCTGCGTCCTGAAAAGTTACAATGTCAAGTACCTGCATAATTAATTCCTTTCTGTTTTTAGTAATTTAATTTCGCCATATAATAAAGCGATTATTAACGATAGTCCTGCACAAGCAAATATGATTTGTGTTCCCATAATGATAGCTACAAAGATAAGTTCAAACATCTTCTTCACTGATGATCTCAATTGGATAACCAAGTTCTTTTTCAATTTGAGATACGGTCATGGTTTTGCGAGATGGTTCGCGTCTCCATATCAATGATAATTGAGATTTGTCAATTTCGCCATTATCATTAAATATTTTATGTATTAAATTGTTAATGATTTTATAAACCGCAATAATATCATATCTACTTTTTTCATAACAGAAGTCTGGTGTAGTAAGATCATCAGAAAAGCTCTCAATTAGCATAAATCCAGCACCATTGTTTACTCCAGAAAGTAAATCCACTCCTCCGTCGCGAAAGGGACAGTCAGCATCGCGTACGACTAAATAAAAATTTCCTTCTCTAGTTTCAACAATTCTGTAGTTCTTTAAATACTTTTCTTTTAAACTCATAGATTTTCTCCTTTCTTGAAATTGCCATTTCAATATTCTAAATATCTAACCATTTTGTTTGTTGTATTTGCATATGCGATCTCCGAAGCCGTGCTTTCGCCAATATATCCTTCGACATTAATTACATATATCTCATCAGACATATCTATTTTCCGCTTATGCATGTCATCTAACATAATTTTTACATCATCCGTAATCCGTTTTTCGTATTCCTGATCGGCATGTCCAAATAGTCCAACCGAAATAACAATGTACCCCTGTAAGGTTAATTCCTTTTGTGCTCGTTCAAATGCGTCTTTGAATCTCGTACTCCCGCACAATGTCACTACCCTATAACCACCGCTCATTTCATACTCTCTTTCTTCAACTTATCAAAAGTTACTTGGTCACTCTTGCACTCTCTAAAATACTTCCACATCTCCCACCATGATTGAAATCGAGATTTCATCGACCTGCAACAGCGTAGATTGCATTCGAGACACATGGTTCTATACCATTTACCCCTTTTGTCAGTCCTGTGTTTCATAATTGTCTCCTTATACGAAATTTAGTGCTGCGAGAGCAAACATGGTCACAACAGACAAGAATAGTCCAGAATACAAAAACCATTTACTAACCTTTGTATTTACAGTTACAAATCCAATCGCTACAAGCACGAAGGCAATTAGTGCCAGCACCACCACCACAAACTTCATGATTCGTCGTACTCCGGTTCTGTAAATACAGTCATACAAAATTCAAGTTGTTTATCTAATTCTGTTCTGATTTCAGCATACGTTTTTGCGAGGCAAACGGCACTTGGCCCCTGTGCCATCCATTCCTGTATACATGATTTCATATCCTCAATGTCTACCATATTACTAATCCTCCTTTATTAAATTGTTCTTTTTATTTAAATAATTCTTCGGTGTATTTTTGTGGTGCCCATCCACTTTTACGTAATGGTTTCAGAATTTTTTCTGTTTCTTCAAACACGTTGAATGAGCCGCAGATCATATCTATTGAGGTTATCTTATTACCTATATCGGTTTCTGCCCACTTAATAAATCGTACCAGGTCTTCTTCGTTTATTTTCCCTATTTCTGTTTCTTTCCAATGGTATGTTGGTTCGTCAACTGGGTTTGTCCCAATAAGCCACCAAGACGGGCCAAATCTGCGATTAAGTTTAAAGTAGTAATAGTCGTCAGGTTTTATTTCAACATCAACATATTCGAACCAGTCAAGACTAGGACGAGTATAGGTGTATTTAAATGATTTTTTTGTGTCAGACACTATTCTGTCTCCGGCTTTGAAGTATCATAAGGTTCTCCGCAATGCGGACAATAACTCAATAAAACGGGAACCTCGACAGGCTTCTTTTTACCCTCTTCGTGTACTGTGTAATTCATATAGGCGCGTCCAGATAATATTTCATACTGACCATCGATTGAGGTTGCGTTGGGATATAGTTTCTCTTTAAACTTTTTCTTCATTTCGCTCTGACAATTACAAGGCATTATTAATTTCCTCCCTATTGAAGATCAATATTATAATCGTATTTGATAGTGTCTTCGGGAACTTCAAGCACAGTACGCTTTTTGAGTGGGAACCAAGCCCTTATTACAAACCATCCCTGTCCCTTTTTGGTGTGCTGATATTCGTATTGGACAATTCTTGGATCACCATCTATTGTTTTGATAGAGGTGCTAGTTGCTGATACTTTATTTACATTTTCTCCGAATTCATCTTTAGTAATGTAGTAGTAATTAAGGTCTGACCCAGTATAACCACACCCAAGAAAGAAACCACCGGAAACGCTAGTATTATCAACTACGGAATAAATTGGAGCCTCAGACGTAACAACTAATTGTGTCGTGTCATCATATTGATATACAAATGGGAAAACGAAAAATCCTACTAATCCAAGAAATAAAAATATTAATATAAAAATACCCTTAATGCGTTCATTGCTATATCTTGACCAATCAATTGGGGTCAAATTCCACCACGCATTAACAACAATCATTAGTGTTATCAATGACATAAAAACAATCATAATTTACTCCTTACATAAAATTCCTATTTCAATTCTTTGTGTATACAAATTGCTTGTCCGTATATAATGTCAATATTTCCGTCCATAACAAGCATAGTACTACCGTCTTTAAAGTATTTAACCGTTACGCCTACATCACCCGTCGTGATGGCGTCAGCTCTATTTCTGATATAGCAGATCCTATTTTCGGCATCATAAACATGAACGTTGAAGAATAATGCATCTCTATATCCGACTAACTCTCCGTTTTCGTCATAAGTATCTTCGGTTGGATACATATGTATCACACATCGACCGTTGATCTTTTCAATTGGCTGACCTACTTGTGTATACCAGCCAAAAGTTTCTTTGATTAATTTCTCACTCTTGGGGTGGAGTTTTATATCTTTCATAGTTACTCCTTATTTAAGGATATTGTGGTTGGCACACAGACAACTTTTCCATATGCCAACCACTTGGTAATTAAACTTTTAGTCTTCCTCCGGTGTAACAACTTGACTCACAACCTTTATTTCCGGCATGTCGGGAATCATCTTAGATACGGAATCCATAATCTTCTGTGTACGCTCATCAGCATATTCCTGAGCCTGTTTAATAAGACCATATACCTTATCGAAGTCCTTCTCAGAACGGCACTCATCAAGCAAATCAGTAATGTGCTTCACGGTGTACTCAAGTCCGCTTACCTGGGCCTTCAAGGTGCTATTCTCAGCTAGGATCTCTTCGGACACACCAAGCTTCTTCAAGGCTTTAACGGTGCTTTCAAGACGCTCATTCTCTGCCTTGAGGCCAATAATGGTCTCTTTCTGCTCGGTAAGTTCTTCGGTGTGGTCGATGTCTTTCTCGCTCATTTCACGAGCGTTCGACAACTTAATGTTTTCGATCTCCATCTCGTGGTCGTACTGTTTCTTTGCATCCTTCTTGGCAAACTCACGGTCCTTCTTCGTAAGCTTCTCCTGAAGTTCCTCAATCTCTTCGTCCTTGGACTTCATCTGATTCTTAAAGTCCTGCTCCATCTCCTCGATTTTTGCTTCAAAATCTTTCTTTACCTTCCGTGCATTCTTAGTCATTTTTACATCTCCTTTCTTTATTTCTTTAATCAATTTAAAATCATCTGGATCAACCGGGAACGCGTCACCTACACAGTGCCCATAAGTATGTTCTAAAATTTTTATATAGACTTTCCCGTCTTCTCTTATCCCCGTCACTTCACCTCTGGTCATATGCGTATTTGTATATCCATATTCGTCAGATGTGCCGCATACAATATCTCCTACTTGAAACTTCATCTTTCTCCTCCTTTCTAATTAAACATTTCTTCTGAATAAGTATTTGTGTCTTCCTTTATTTTGTACCACGTCTTGTTAAGACTATGTGGTCCAGCAATAGTAACAACTTGCCCAGCCCTTTGCAGAATACCTCTGTCTGCCCAGGGAGATTCGTTGAGGATATTAGTTAGCAATTCGGCGTCCTTTAGGCGCACACGGTCTCCGGGGTTGCGAGTGGTTCTATCTGCTCCCCATGTGTCCCCGAATGATATCCACGTTGGAGTAGCCGATATTGTTGCATCTAAGCCTCCCCATATTGATGGATATTCTCGTTTGAACAACGTGTCCCATGGGTTAATTGGTTTTTCTTTTTCTGTTGGCTCGACGAGTTTGAAATACTTACTATTAACCTTCCATTCATCACCAACTCGAAAATTGTTTGAATGTTCTAAGATCTTTACCCTAATATCATCTTCATCGTCGCAATCTACATCGTATACAGCAATAACTTGCCCTTGTTTCATATCTTCATCTGTGAAAGTGTATGGAGCACCTTTTACGCCGTGTACAATATCACCTATTTTAAATTTGTGAGATTTTGGAGTTTTGCATTCGCTTGCAAGTCCCGAAAACATATCATCGGTCCAGTAATCTTCGCCATCATCTTCTTCGATATGGTAGTCTTTATCTCCATTACCATATGGATCAATAGCTTCGATGGTAACGATTTGTTCAGCAAACTCTTTCATATTTTCGTATATGGTATATTCATTATCGCCATTGTCATACTCTTCAAGTTCTTCAAGGCTTTTTACTTGTACCCTATCGCCAACCTTGTACTTCATTCCCTCACCTCCCCTCTTTGGAATTCCATTCTTTTCGCGCCATAGACTTGGGTTGTGCTTTTTGATGCAGTCTGGGCATAACCATTGTTGACGATCATATTTTTTAAAACATGTATGGCAAAACTTTTTTCCGCAAGCATTACACGTATAAAAGGTACTCCCATCGTCTTCTCCACAAAATTTACAAATAGACATATTATCCTCCTTTCTCTTTATTAAAAGTTTCTTTTCATTTATCTAATTAGTCGATGTGCCGTAGGTTATCTTTGTTTCTTTTCCATTTGGGCATTCTGGGTTTACGCATTTGTACCATATGGATAATGGTTCTCCATATTGCATGCGTTCTTCCATCCAATGACCACAAATAGAACATCTTTCTGTCATCGTCATTCCTCCTTAATTAAAATGCGCCTTTTATTTTAGTATCTTCGCTCCACAGTCTGGACAATATTTCACGTCTGGGGAACAGTCCGGGTCATCATACTCGTCATCAAAAACATATTCGCATTCACTACACTGCCATCCCCAGTTATACTCGTAGCCATCAAGCGGATTTCCGCATACTCTTTCTTCGAACCAAACAATTTTGCCGCACTTTTCAACGGTCGGTTCACTTTGAATGCGTTGCAGTATATCATTACGCTCGTCTGCTCTACCTTTGTAATACTCATTGTCGTATAGAACGGTTAGTGATAGAATATCTTGTGTTAGTGCGTCAGCATCTATTGGTCTCATACTAAATTACTTCCCCGTTATATCTAATGCTTCTTCTAAAACAATTTTTAACTCTTCATATTTTTGTGATATATTTTTATATATCTCACATTCATTTTTTAGCGGATCACCATGCCATCCATGATATGGAGCGTCGTCAAGTCCCCATCCGATACTAAATAAATACTTATCAAATTCATTAAGTGCTTCGTACATATGACGATACTCTTCGGTGGCTCCCTGCATATTACTTTTCATAAACTACTCCAATTTATAAATTTAATTGTTTAATTCTTTATACTTTTTGATCAAGTTTTTGCACGCCAGCGCATACAATGATTTATCCTCTTTTTGCCCCTCCATGAGCGCGTCGAGATCCATCTTCGGAATCACGCCACCATCTAACCTCTGATAGAATAGATTCTGAAAGGCGCGGCGGTGCTCTTGCTTATATTTAAAGTTTGTGGTTGCTTCTTCGATTGTGATTGCTTTCATATTACCTATCCCACAGCCCTTCGCTCTCTAGCCTCATACGCCTATTTACTTCATGGTAGATACTGGCCTTGATTGGATCAAACCCATCTGGTACTTCACCCGTGCCACTACATGACGCACACGTGGTTTCTTTCCCGAAACAAATTACCCTTTTCGCACCACGGCATTCTGGACATATTTGCATAAACGAATCTCCTTACTTAAAATAATTGTTTTATCTAATTAACGTATTCGAAAAAATCTTTCCCTCTGTCACAAAACTCCATTACCATTGAACATACTAAGCTATACGACATGCCGGAATGTCCCTGATTAGCAAGTGTCTCTTCAGCCTCGTCAAAAGATCCTCCGTTGTTCAATATTTTTACTACATCAAGGCAATTTCCAAGCTCCATTCCATGGTACAAATCGTTTAATCGAATGGGAACAATTTCATCCCACTTATCCCATTTATCTTCTGCCAAAACTTCTCTACCCTTATGTCTCCATATTTTTGTCAATGCTGGAATAGCTTTTTTATGTTCTTCTTCTGCCCTTTTTGCATCTTCTATCCAACGGCGATGATCTGCGTCAACTTCTACTTTTGACTTACCTGTAATTTCTTTGTAAGCAGAGTCAAGTGTCACCGTGTCGGAATACAGAGTTACAGTATTAAACACCCCACAGGCCAAAACGCCCTTTTCTTTATATTCAAGTAACCACCTTACAGCTTGTTCAATGGTTTGTCCACCATAGAATTCAACCTCTACGTATTCCTTCCCGTCGTGTATCATAATTAAAATATTCCTTTCAATAAGGAGAATAGAGGGGAGGGTTGCTCCCCTCATGCCTCTTAGTCGAGATCGTCCAACATAGACTGAAGCTCATCAAGAGACTTTCTGCGCAACGCTTCATCCTGCTTATCAGCCATAAGCTCCATAATTCTCTGCTTCTGCTCACGACGTTTCTTGGCATCACGACGCGCAGCGTCCTCTTCCTGCTTAACCTGGACGATATACTTAACGATGTCGATCTGAATATCAAGTTCCTTATCGCGTTTGGTGCGCGTGTTAAGAAGACTCTCCTCTTGGGTCTGCTTCAGTTCTGCGTTCAAAGCCTTAAAGATGGAGTCAAGTTCTTCAACTCCCAGATCCCACAAATCCTCCACAGATACTTGTCCCCGAAAAGGGAAGCGCATCTTTGTCCTAGTAGCAACCTCAAACATGTTCATTTCACTCATTTTCTTTTCTCCTTTCTAAAACTTTATCTTTAAAACACGGTCTGTTTGACCTTTAACCTTAACCAACAACTCATTCCTACGAGTCGCTGAGAAACCAAGCCCAGATAACTGATCATCTGTATCTTGAACACGCATCTTGGAACCCAATGCCTCGAATACTCGCTTATGCTGCATGAGATCTTCCTTCAAATACTCGTTGAAGAATCCATTGGGAACCTCTGGATTCACGCAATCCTTTAGCATAAAGAAGTAGTGGCGATGTCCAATGTTGTCCTGCTCATCCCAATAGTTAGGTGAATACATAACGACCGACACCGGGATAAATTGGTTGGTATTCAGCCCCCATACCTCTTTGGAAGATACATTGGACGGGAGTTTTTCTTTGATGGTAAATCCGGCATTACGATCAAATGTAACTTCTGCGACTTGCACATCTTCATTTTCTCTTAGCTCTTTGTTGTACTCAAAAGAGAATATTTGCCCATCAAACTCAATTTCAGCTTTGAAACCACTGCGTCCACCACGATGAGCGAAGTTACGGACATAAAATCTGTACACACCATTTTCCATCAGATTTCGGTTTGTCCATGTAATATTCTCAACGGCTGTTTGATTCTGAGAGGGACGCTGTATGTCAACATCAAGTTGTCCGGTTGTGTTGCGGTTATTTTTATGTGCATAATAAATATGGTTGCCATGAGGCTCGACACAATGAGCGTCAAAATCATTAGGATTATAATCTCCGTCATTCCATTGTATCGAGAACCGCAATACACCATCAACATTACCACCAGCAGACTTTACGTTTTCTTTCATAGAACTGTCAGTGATATTCCCGGCATACGCCCAACTAAATCCGTTATTCCACTTGAACATGGTTTTCGCACCCTTGTTTTCTGGAGCAATAAGCGAAACCATATTACCAGAATGTTTATTTTCAAGGAACACTTCTAGTTCTTTAGCTGTTGGTAGGATATTTTCAAGGAAGTTATCAATGGTAATTTCTTCGGTCCGAGAAAATCTCTTCGGATCGATGGCAATATCACTTGACATTTCCTCGAATATATCAGCACCGACCACACGTTTTGCTGCGTCTCTATTCGCGAACAAAATGTTGTTAACGGTAATGTCGTCAAGCTTTGCATACCTACGACTTAGAGAGTCCATAAAACCAAGCTCTTCAACGGTTTTCTTAGCTTCTTCAAGCATTTTCTTGGTGAAGATAGCCTTTGGACGTTTGTAATTAGAAGGAGCAACAATAACTTCGTACTTCCTTACCGCCTCATCAAGATCCATATCTTCACTTACGTTGATTAGCAATGTACCAATGCTGTGGTTTCTAATACGACCAATAGCACCACCAACCTTAACAGACTGCTCCCACGTATAATTCTCTTTCTCTGCATCTGTTTGAAGCCTATCGTATTCCCTCTTGTGTTTCAGGAATTCGGTAAGTACACCCTTCCACTCCTCACCTTTATACAGTGAATTTTGAGCAATCAGCTCCAGGATGGTAAGCAAGCTTTCTTCTGTAATTTCATCCAAAGACCGCTTGAAAACATTGCGCGTATCACGGAAAGATCCCTTAATATCTCCGATAGATCTACCACTACGATCAATAAATCTGTCCGGTAACTCCAGATAGAAATGTTGCCATTCCGTAATCTCACCGTTTTCAGCACGTTCAAAGTTCTTATCTGTTCCAACACCTTTATCTTTGCTTACAAAGATGTCTGTAACGAGATTAGACCTCACATAAGCAGACAACGCATTGATAACGGGCTGAAATTTATCATCGCCAGTTTCAAAGTCCCAAATTGTCTCTACGATATTATGTTTGATTACTACCGCGTTACCAATATTCTTAACGAAATGTCGGCAACAACTACAGTCGAATTCCCTCCTCTCCCGATAGACTTCATTTGTCCCTGCGGGAAAGCTATCAAGATATAGATCCCACATTTCGTCTTTATTCAGATCTATTTCGAATAAATGTGTCGCGTCCTGCGTCATCTCTGCAAAATGTTTCTGAAATAAGACTTTAAACTCTTTAAACTCCATATACCGTCCTCCTTTCTATTTGGTAGGGGAAGTAGGACTTGAACCCACACACTCGTGTTCCCAGCACACGCGCTCTGCCAATTGAGCTATTCCCCTATATACCTTACTTAAAATACCTCTTTTATCTAAGCAACATCTTTCGTTAGGTACGCCAACAATTCCATTGTCTCTGTATTTACCTCACCGTCTACAAATAGATTGTGATCACGCTGGAATATACGCACTGCGTTACGGGTCACGTCTCCATATTTCCCGTCTACCCCATACTTGTCCAAGTCGTATCCAAGCTGAAGGAGCATTTCTTGTACCATCTCAACACGCACACCACGATCTCCACGAGAACAGGTAAATATGGGAGGTTCGTATTGGTCATACTTATACAACTCATACTTCTCGATTATAGAGATGACCTTACCTGCGTAATCTTCATCTGCGGCATATCCACATGCCTTTACTGCATAACATGCATCCTTATAGTTATCAGCAAGCCTAACACGGTCATAGCGCGACTTTGAAAAGTTCTGTACATAATCAGCCATACTCTCTGCCATAGAATCATAGCTTTTATAGTATGCTTTACCGTTATATGAATAGGTATATCCGTAATAGTTGTTGCCATCATTTAGGTGTTCTCCGTATCCAGTTTCTAGCGCAGACTGTCCTAAATTAAGTGATACTAAAACTCCTTCTGTTTTCTGATAATATAGTGCCAAAGGTAGCATCTTTTCAAAGAACTGTTCTGGAGTATTGTCCTCTGACGCGAAAGCGTTTATATTAAATGAGGTTAGTATTGCAATAAAGACAATAAATACTACGATTATCTTTTTCATCTTTCCCTCCGTTTATTAATTTCTTACTGTATTAGCTCTTTTATAACGGGCTTAACAACTGCCCAGTCTGGTATTCTTAATCCGGTCCATTCTCTATTCCATGGATACAGATCTCCATATGCAATTGGAATAGTAGCATTTGATGTTCTTAGATTATCTATATGATCATCAACAAAAACACAATTTTCCATATTAATAATTCGTTTATCTTCTGTATTTGTATAAATTATATCCTTGACGAAATCAAGATTCTCTTCTATATACTTAGCTTTTTGTGATATATTAAGATTATGTCCTTTTGTGCAAATCATAATAGGAAACATATCACTAAGTTCTTTTAACACTCGTAAAGCTCCACGCATTGGTTTTAAATTATCAAAGAACAATTGTGATGCAAATATATCCTGAACATCATTAATAAGGGGGCACTGATCCCTGAATCCATAATCATAAACTTGTGTAGGATCTGCCGCAGCAAAACATTCTTGTCCACAAAATATTTGGTTATATGTCTTACAGAATGCTTCTATAGTATCTACAATTGTTCCATCGAAGTCAAAGATCAAATAGTCTATTTTCATACGTTTACCCCCGTGCAAAATAATTAATCCCTTACTGTGTTTCCATTATACACATACTATAATACGTTGTCAAGTAAATAATTAAACTTTTACTGTGTTTTTTTTCGTCCTTTTGCTAAACGTTCTGCTACTGCTCTTTTTTGCGTCTCTGTAAGTATACGAGGGCGACGAATTGAAATAAGACTCTTCGGAAACTCATACTTAGCTCCATGGCTATCGGTTCTTACTACTTTGTATACGTCGGGTAATTCATCACACAACTTCCCCATTTTGCGCATCATCGGCAAGCTGGACGTGTCCAATATCGCCGTGTCTGAAGCTTCGTCGAAAATAATAATAGTTTCTCTTTCTTCCTTAGTTAGATTGTAACCCATTTAATTTTCCTCCTTTATACTTTCCAGAAATCTACGCATTTTTGCAATACGTCGTCATACACGAATTGACCCCAATCTTGCCAATCGGGGTCCACGGGTGCTACGTAGCGAAAACACTGATCACGAATGGGGCAGTTAACTCCCCGACACTTTTCTATGTTCAACATGATTATTAATCCTATCTTGTACTACATCTGCCCAGCACCATCCGTAGTACTTGCTCTTCTTCTTTTCACACTTGCCATTATCCATACCGATAAAGTCACGATTGGTATTCAAACATGCAATGGCGGTAGTCCCAGCTCCTATACAATTATCTAATACAAGATCACCTTCGTTTGTATAAGTCCTAATTAACCATTCAAATAATTCGACTGGTTTTTGGGTCGGATGGATCTTACCACTAGAATTATGAACACATTTGATATACAGCATCTCACTTTCTAATTCTAAGGAATCAAGGGAGTACCCGTCTTCATAATCTATTACATCATCCGGCATTAACCAATCGCTTTGACGATCAAGATATTCTTTACGCTGTGCTCCATAATTTGTTGTTTGAGAATTAAACTTATTGCCAGCAGGAATTTGATATGTGCGCGGTATGCGCTGTGGGTTATATGTCGGAGGCTTTTTATAGAATACCATAATGTCTTCATATGCACCCATCGGCATTTTACGAGCATTAAGATTACCTGTTTTTAGATTCTTTCTCCACACCAAGTTATATCTATACATCTTGGGGTTACTTACTATCATCATGGATGTAAACGGTTGCTTCCCCGTTAACACGATAGCTCCATTATCTTTGATAATTCTTTCGTATTGTCCCCACAATAAATCAAAAGGAATCACTTCATCCCATTTGTTTCGTGCCGTAAGACCGTAAGGCAAATCGCAGAGAACCATATCTATTGACCCATCATCTATCTGAGCCATTCCCTGAAGGCATTCCGTATTATACACTTTGTTAATATCTATCATTTTACTCCTTAAATGAAAACACCATTTTAATATCTACGAAACGATTTGAGCCAAAATATTTTCTTGCATTTAAACAATGCCTTAAGGTATATTTTTTGATACCAATGTAGATGCCCATACATTTTTCGCAGAATGCTTCTGGATGCTCTCTGTAATATTTGATATACTTTTCTGTTGTCATTTCGTTCCCGTACTCCCGAATCCACCACCACGATCACCTTCGATGGCAGTAATATCGTCTACTTCTTCCCATTCGATTTTTTCTACTTGCTTCAGCACGAGTTGAGCAATACGGTCTCCCTTACAAATTTTATAGGTACTACAATTTGGAATACTACCAACCATACCCAAATCGAATACTTGTCGCCAATGCCTATCCAAAGTTGCCTCATACGAAATGATAATTCCTATTTCATCACGATATCCAGAATCAATTGTTCCGGGCGAGTTGGCAATTCGTAACGGTGTTTTGCAACTCATTCCACTTCGTGGTCGTACCTGTAATTCGTAACCAACAGGAACAGCAACGGCTATACCAGTTGGAACTACCAATGTTTCTCCAGGTCGAATTATCATATCCTCTGCCGCTCTTACGTCCATACCGGCGTCACCGATATTTTTGTACTCCGGCAATTCTATGTCGTCTCTTAACCGCTCTACATAAACTTTCATATTACCTCCAAAAACTCATACTTGATGTTCTTACGTCGTATATCTTTTGATTAGCTGAAGCCAGTTGTACTCCATACTGCTCATAGCTCTGTGTGGCTTGTTCTGGTATATATCGCCCACATTTGATAAAGTCACAATGCTCTGCAACTACTGATGGGATCTCGTTCAATTCGTATCGTGTAAATAGCCATATAGGAAGTCTTAGCGTGTAACTTAGCCATGACAGCATATGAGTCAGCTCTGCTATATCTTGATCAAGGGGTTCCCCGCCTAATATCCAAATATTTTTAATTAGACGGGGGTGGCGTTTACACTTGTCCCGGATTTCATCAAGACAGTCTCGCCACGCTACTCCTTTGTTAAAATCCCACGATTCGGGGTTGTGGCAACCCTCGCAATGAGGATCACCGGCACAACCCGCTACGTAGATTTCTAATGCTTTGTGTTTTAGGGAGTGTTGGATAGATAGGATGTTCATCAACGTTTTCCAAGCTTAATGGTGTTTTCGACAAATCTCTTCATTGCGATAGTTTCATAGTGGGGAAATGCCTCATCATATTCTCCGTCAAGAACACAGCAAGTTTCAGAATTTTGATTTACATAAATAATAGTTTCTCCGATCCCAAGCTGAAACTTGTCTTTTAGTTTACAGAGTATTTCATCTTCTATTTCGTTGGTTTGATCTGGTGATGCTTGTTTTCCAACAATTTTAATTACAGTCTTTTTCATACTTTACTCCTTCTTTACTTCTTTATTAAAATATTCATTTTAAATATCATTGCCCTCACAAAATTCAATAAAATCATCTATCGGGCAGTTATTACACACCTCATTGAAGTCTTGATCATCAATATCACAATAGATTTTCCCAAAATATTTACAATGTTGTTGGCAATATTCATCGCCCTCTGGTTTAAGATACATCTTGGCTCTCCCCCTCTACCGTATAAAACTGTCTGAATGGCTCATCATATTCCCTGCGTACTTTGTTCCAATGTTTTGTATTAGTCAAGAATCCAACCACGCGGGTATAATCGTTTACAATGTCGGCTCCGCATACCACGCAACGATCTCGATGTCCCACATCCATGTGTCCGTTAGCGCACTCCTGGAGGTTATAATTGATGGCGAAGTACACAACACCCTTTTCGGCACACTCATCAATTAGATCCTCCATAATTTTCGGATCATCAATACGTTCTTCGACATTGAGGTGGCAAATGGCACCACCAGAAAACATGTTGTCAAACACTCCCTGTAGTCTAATGCGGTCGAGCATATCAGCTTTTGTAGTTAGCGGAATAAACTGATTCGAATACAATTCAATTTCATTTTGATATTTTAGCAATTGGTCTTTATTGGCTAGTTTTACCGCACTGTTTTCTGACGGAGTTTGTTCGCAATTGATAGGCGACTTATATTGAGAGCTATAATAATCATTTGTTTCATTGATTTTGTTAATAAGCTCCTTCTGTAACTCTTGCCCACGCTCATCAAGAATATCCTCACCCATAAATGCAATAGCTTCATTTAGACCATTGACACCGGTGGTTAGGTATTGCTTGGATAGTTCCATATAATTGTGCGTATACAGTGGGAGAAAACCATCGTCAATTCGTCTTTTTAAAATATGCTTCTTTACGTTATTAATTTTGCACGCAATCTCAGTTAGTCGTTCTACTTCTTTCAGGAATTCTTCTTTATCTTTGCGTGATTTAATAGCTGCGCGTGCCATATTTAGAGTAACAACACCAAGACTACCGATCTTTGTAGATCCCGCACCAAAACTATTAAAATATTGTATATCTTCCATATTCTGTCTAAGCCTACAGCACGACGATAAGGTGCTGCTGCTCCCAGTGAAAATATTGATAAAGCCCCACCGAAGATTATATTGAGCAATAAATTTTCTAAACTCAGTATCTTTTACAGATCCATCTTCATTAGTTACAAAACACGCGGTAGTTACAGGAAAGGTAATTGGTGTACGCTCTAACTCTCGATTCATCACTTCGAGATAAATTTTCTGTAATCTTTGTGTAATCTCAACATTGGGTTTAGTCCCATCTTCGAAATAAATATCCTGGCATAACTTATCTAGGAAATACTTGTCATAAAGGGAAATGTTGACAAATGCAGATTGATTACTTCTAAATGGCTGATTAACAGTATAGACATATGATGTAAGTAATTCAGAAACATAATGCCACACATCATCCTCGGAGTTAAACTTTACCCCCAAATCACTTCTCTCTCTCAATACCTTTTCAACATAGTGACTCATGATAATCAACAAATCCGCCTGACCTGACGCCCCTGACTGATTATTAGAAGCGAACACGGTAAACTGTTCCATCTGTTGTTTGAAGGTAAGCAGATGTTTCGGAGGAATGCATTTGATTCGGTCTATATAGGGCAACCCCTGTAATGCCACATCATACGTACTATAATTAAAACAGTACGGGCGCGTAAAGAAGTGATGGAAATCGTTAATATAGAAGTCACCGGTTAGTTGTCCTTCTACTATCATGTTGGCAAACTCTGTCCCATAGTATTGCCTAGCATACTTCCACAACATGTAATAACTATTCAGCCGTTGAAATGGCTTCTGGATCTCCGTGTCATATGACACTACGCTACGATCAGACACGTTTGCATTTGCATCCACAGAGATATCAGCCATCACGTCCTTGTTGCGACTGAAGTACTCCTTGCTAGATCGTGCCATATCTAATTGGTTACGCCCCACCCCATCGATCTCAAAAAGCTTAACCGGATACTTGTCTTCCAGGTCGCTCCACAATGCCTCAAATTCTTTGTCATAACTTAAGTTGATAATCACTCTTCGTCCTCCACGATCTTTACTGTTAAATATGTGTCTCTGTCCATTTCTGGAAAAAGAACCTTTTTATATTCTTCTATTTCGTTAGCTGTAGATCTAACTTTTAATTTATCTGCGCCCTTAATACTCTTTTTAAGAAGTTGGTATACAGATAGAAATTCTTCTGACTCGTGCAATAACTTATCTTCACGCCATACTTGATACTTTTTCATAGTTCGTCACCCACAACTCCTCCGTTCCCGGTATTTCTTCCCACTTTCCGGTGTCTTGATTTTTCATTCTTTTAGGTTGCTTTTGCACTCTTTTTACTTTTAAAATGTCGCCTTTATTAAAAGGTTCATCTTTAAAGTATTTGCTTACACCAGGAGCACCCCTACCCCTCTTAGCCTTATATATCTTAACTGTCATAGACTTACCAGTCTTCAGCCCGTATACCTGCGCTCTTGGTGAGTACCGTGTATCAAGATCGGTTACGTATACATACCCTTTCGGCATACTATCGTCAACATATTGAATATATCCTAACAAATCCTTTTGAAAATCGAGCTTTTCTTTAATACTAAAGTCTTCATTAGACAAACTCCCTTCATACGCTTTTAGAAACTCGTACATATCGATGTCTTTATATAACTTTTCTGTCTCACTCGCGTATTCTGTGATTAAAGGATATAGACCAAGTTCTTCGGCCTCATCTTTATTGATTTGTTTACGTTGCCACAACTTCTTGTCTCTCCACAACTCGAATAACTTGACTTGTCTTTTCATGGTCCCATATTCCCTTGGGAAGAAGCCTAATTTGATCAGAATTTCTAACTGTCGCATATCACAAGACGTTTCATTATGAGTCCTAAATAGTATATCGGTAAAAGTCTTAGGGTGCGTCTTTGCTAATTCGTATAGCTCTTTCGCAACTGCACTGCTCATGTATTTAATGCTAGAAATACCCTTATAGACATTGTTTGTATCTGAGTCTAGCCTATACATATCTTGTGACTTACCAAATCGTATGGGTAAAATCTTTATACCCTTAATTTGCGCAAGATCTTGCCCCATTAGAATATCATCATCATTTTGAGCACAATTCAAAAACGAAGTTAAAAATTCTGCTGGATAATAGTATCTTAGCATCGCGCATACATAACCAACCATTGAATAGCCAGTTGAATGATTATAGCCAAACTGATATCGCGCTGAATCTTCAATTATCTGAAGGAATTGTTTAGCCTCTTCTTCCGCCTCTTCTCTTGGCTTAGAAGAATAACTACAATAACCCTCTAATATTTGTGGGAGGTATGGTTGCAGCCTATCGAGACGCTTATCGCAAATGTGACGACGGATAGTGTCTGACGTACTACCATCTAACCCACATATTTGCATTAGAAACCTGATTGTATCCTCTTGATATACTAAATATCCATAGTTCTCTTTTAGTAGTTTGTCAATTTCTTCTGATGGATTTACATTAATTTCGTGTCGTATCAATCTATCACGATAGCTTTTTCCAGACGGACGAAGTGCAGCATTGCATAGCGTCATATCGTTTGTTTTCTCGGGCTTCATTTGTTTCAGTAATGAGAATGCGTATTCTTTTTCAAACTGAAAGATACCAACACGACAATTAATCATATCTTCCCACACCCATGGATCTTCCCAATCTATTTCGTGTGACTTGGGGTAGGATTTGTTTAGCAGCTTATATGTCTGTTTGATGATACCAATGTTTTTAAGACCAAGAATATCATACTTCACATAATTAAGATCATGCAGTTCGTCCATGTCAAGCTGTGTTACCCATTTACCTTCACTCATACATAGTCCAATGTTATTTGCTAACTCAATCGGACTAGCGACAATAGCTGATGCGTGCTTACCTTTGTTTAAAATGGTCCCTTTTGTGGCGCGATAATAATGAAACACATCAGGATATTTCTGAGAAAGTGATTCAAATTCAGAATAAATAGATTGAAATTCTGCTTGATATTTTTCGGGGATATTCTCTAAACACTCTTCATGTTTGAGAAAACACAATTCTTTTTCATCTTTACCACTAAGTTCATTGTAACACTCCGTATACTTATCTCTCAAACTAATGAGTTCATTTTTAATTGTTTTCGCCAATTCAACACGTTCGTCATTCGGCATATCTGGATAGATACCGCGACATATTGTTTCGATAGCTTTCTTCTCTTGGGCTGTCCCTAATGTTAAGATACGTGCTGTTTTATCAATGCCGAAACGATTATATATGTAATCATATACGGTATCTCGATCTTCTGGAGCAAAGTCTATATCAATGTCTCCAAGCGAAATTCTATCAGCGTTAACAAAACGGGAGAAGATTGTTTTCCACTTTATCGGGTCCAAGTCGATGATATCAAGTACATACGCCACAAAACTACCACCGACACTACCCCTGCAAAACCCTGTAGGGATATCGTTACTATGGCACCATCTCACCAGCTCGGACATAAACAACATAAAGCTAGACATACCCTGCTTTTTGAATACAGGTATCTCTTCGTTTAGTCTATCTCTGCGCTCCTGGGTGTCTACGAAAACCCCTCTATCTATTTTGTCACGGTAAGAATCCCACACCATTCTGTCAAGCATTTCGTCAGCATTCTCGTACAAATCTGGATATTTTGCTGACGTATCGAAAGTGAGATCTTCGATGCTTTGTAACTCTAGCGTATTTTGAATGGCCTTCTGGTATGCTTCTCTTGGAATCTCCTGATATTTATAAGTGTCGTATAGTGCATCCGGCTCCCAGAAAGTTAATACCAATCCAGAATCGTCGTACTCAAACTTTTGTCCCGTCTTAACCATATCACAACACTCAGCATCAAACTCTGTAGCAGAATGGGTGTCTGTTCCCATAATCAACGGCTTACCAAACCCCTCTGACAACTTATAGAGGTGCTTGTTGTATTTGATCTGGTCTTCTGCCTTGTGGGGCTGAATCTCGTAGTAGGTATATTTCGCCGCCAACTGCTCATAATATGGGTTGGTTGGTAAGAGACGATTGAGCGGAGAAGCTAAACATGCGGACGTTGATATAATATTGTCGCTTATGCCTAAGAACTCGTCAAAAGTAAGGCGGGGGTCATAATAGAAGTGGTCAGCATCATTGGCGGTTGATATAAGTTGAAGCAACTCAGCAAACCCTTCTTGGTTCTTAGCAAGCAGTACAGTATGATAATTGTCACGCACCTTCTCCGCAAGCGTCTCGGTCAGATATATCTCGCATCCCATAATCAGTTTGATACCATTTTTTTGCGCATACTGATATTTTTTATACCAGTTAAACATGTTCCCGTGTTCGGTGATTCCAAGAGCGGGTATGCCATACTGGACGCACAAATCTATGTACTTCTTATAGTTTGTCGTGCTATCTAGCAAAGATAATTCGGTATGAACATGGTATGGGATATAAATCATATTAGCCCTCAATCTAATAAGTATTGAATATTAGGTTTAATCTAAATACGGCTTGTACATATTGCTATTGGTACAGTGTTCGCGCATTCCGCAAATGAAGTTACACCAAAAATCTCCCGGATCTCCCGTATTGAATCTTGTGTCGTTTTCTATGGCATAAATAATATCTATCGCCCATTGTTTCGCCTGTTCAAATTCCACCAAGTCAAACTCCGTACTATACCAATCCTGAAGCTTAAACATATTGAAATTCAATCGCTTTGGGTATTCGCCATACTTCTCGAATACGGGAATTGCATATAGATATAGCTGTTTGTACCATGCCTTTAGGTCTGCTTTTGACTTAGGAGCACTCTTACTTTTATGGTCAACAATTTCGATTTCCCCATCATGATTGCGAACTACCAGATCAATAATGCCCTTACACTTGTAGTCGCCAATGTCGAAGATATACTCAGATTCGATCTCCAAGATTTCTTTGTATTGTCCCTCTAAGCCCTCAAACGTTTCAAAATATGTTTGTCCCTTTTGATAATAATCTTGGGCAAGGTCTTTCCATTTGTTTGGGGGAAAATCGCACGTCACATGTTGCGTAAAATGCTCATTATAATAGCCCAACATCAAGAAATCCGGGATCTCATCTTTAAAATACATTTCAAGCAATTCATGGCAAAACGATCCGTATTGACCAAACGCCGATGGGTAATCTGATTCTTTCTTTATATACTGTAAATAGAAACAAAATGGGCAGGTCTCATATGTCGTAAGTCTGGAATAAGACCAAACCATATTTTTAACTTCAGCCATTTAATAAATCCTTTTCCTATTCTCGTAAAGCATGTCCCACACCAACCAACCTTGATCTACTGGCGCATCTTTCGGATTAAGTAAATTACTCCTGTCATAAACCGCATAGACGTTTGTGAATTGGGACAGCTTCTTTGCTTCTTTGTATACGTCTGAAAAGCTAATTCCTTTATCGAAGGCAAGGATGATATCAACCTTCAGTCGCAACAATCGTTTTGTTAATTTGTCTGAGATAGAGCAAGTGCCTATTGCTACTGTATTGCGATATCCGTATTCCTCGGCAAGCATAACGGACTTTTCGCCCTCGAAAACAATGACGCTACCCGCGTCTTGAATATCTTGTTTGTGTTCATACTCTCCATATAGAACCATGCCTTTACCTTTAAAATAGGGGAGATACTTCGGTATGTTCAGCTCTTTATAATTTGATAAAGTGGTTCTCCCCCGGACGTTAATCAGTCGTCCCTTATGGTCATATATCGGGAACACATATCGCTTTCGCTGAGGGTCATATCTGACGCCATATTGCCTTTGCGTCTCTAGAGTAATCCCTTCGGCTTCCCATTCTGATGATTGGCGATCTTCGAACTGAAGCATATAGTCATCTGTTAGTTGCTCTGCGTCATCCTGAGATTCTTCTGTCACATACCGTCTCAATTCCATCAGGAATCTTTCTGACGGGTAAAGCTCCACATCCTGACTATCTTCTTCGACGCCACAGTATTCTAAGATCCACCTCATGGTTTCTGTGGCAGTTTTGATTTTTTTAAGATACTGTACCAGAGCAATGATATCCTTGCCCCTGTATCCGGGCCTTGTGTAGACATTAGTACTTAGAAACTCGTTTAAAGTAATACACACGCTTGTTGTATTATCGCCGTCTGGTACAGCACATCTTATCTCCCTAGGAGATTCCGTGATATCGTGGCATCCAAGAAATTCAAGCATCGAAATTATCTGATCTGTATGATTATAAAGATAATATTTTACCTGGATGCCTAGTGACATTTATGTTAATCCTTTTCTTAATCGAATAAGCCTAGTGGGTCATGTGACTGTGCCTCTTCAATACGCATTGTGCTGCCGTGGAAATCAAAATCCAAATATTCATCATCTGCGGTCATGTTTGAATCACGGCTAATCGGGATCGACAAGCAATAGTTCCCGCAATTAGTCCCGTCAGTATCTACCTCTTCCGGTGTCTTCCTTCTCCAATGCATTGCAACCGTAAGGTATCGAGCTATCTTGTCCGAATCCGCGATGTGCATTTGACTAGGATTCTTACCCTGATTACCCCTGCCCTCTTGAGCGGCAGACAATACGGGAACGTGGAACTTGCCAGCAATGTTGTTTTTGAGGAAGTTACACAGATTGCCTAACCGATTGTACTGCTCACCCATCGCTGCACTCTCGGTGTCTTTCATGTAGTCATATACCATAAACTGAAAGTTTATCTTGTGCTTCATAGTTTTGCACACGGTATATATCTTGTCCGGTGTCCATGCTGGGTCGTATCGGTAACATAGAAGTTTACCCTTTTCTTCAATCCACCTCATTGCCCGTTGTATATACGGCTCACATCTTGAATCGTAGTTTCCACTTTTAATCAAGCGTTGATCTACATTTGCTTTGTGGGCCAACAGGCGTATGAAAAACTTCTCCTCTGTGTTCTCTGTGTCGAGGTACAGGCACGGGTATCCCTTATCCAGTTTATCTATAAGTTCGTTGAGACAAAATGCGCTTTTCCCATGTTTCATCCGCGCTACTACTACATATAATTCTCCTGGCTCATAGGTAAAGTAGTCGTTGATTACGTCATACTTTGAAGGGATACCGTATGTCCCGTCCTCATTTCTTTTCGCCAATATGTTTTGCCACAGATCCTTATAGCGGTCATCGAAGGTCTCCGCGTTCTCAGATAAAATATACTTTTCATTTAAGCGATCTACGTCGCAAGTAATAAGGTTCGTGATCTCCACCACGTTATCTTTAGAAGGGTCAAGCGCGACATCTTCAAATTTTGTAATTGACAGAAATAAATCGCGCTTGAATGCAAGGGACATCACTCGGTTTACTTGGAATTGTAGCTGAGTCGGATCACTAAGACCAACCATCATGTATTTCTCTCGATATTCTTTAACGTAGTCTAATGTCAATCGTTCGAGTAGTTTGGGGACATCTTTGTAGCTATTAAGCTGTGTATACAGCGTCATCTCATTGATCTGTTTGACGCCTTGTTCGTAGATGTCCCATATGGCCTGATATATACATTGGTTAATTGGATCTGAAAAGTGTTCCGGCTTCAGCAGTTCACAATGAACTATGCTTGATAAATCTCCTAGTAATGTCCCCAAAATGCTGCCCTCTGCCCTAACATCAGTTACTTCAGCCAGCCGTTTTTTGAGGTCTTGGGGCATTAAATATTATCCTCTCCGTGTTTTGCCTTATATTTGTCGTTGTACTTTAGAAAATTTGGATTATTGACAAGGTTATAAAGTGTGGCTCCGCGATAGATATTAATTCCAGCATACTTTGCATACTTTACTGCACGTAGCATAAATTCAAATCCTAATTCTCTTTCGTACAGCAGTTTGTTTAATACCTTGCCAAGCTCCGCATATACGATATTTGGATTAATTTCGTGTATCACGTCTACGATTGCTTTTCGAGCATCTACCTTTTGTTTACAGTCAGGATGGTAATATTTTTGACCATCCTGAACTGCTTCTTCTCGATCCACTTCTCCACCATGAGGACAACGGGTATAACGACACTTCATTATCCGAACAACTCTTCCCCAGAACCGCTAGAGCTTGTATTGCCGCTTTGCTTAGATCCTCCAAAAGTCACTTCGTCGATCTGACACTCGGTAATGAAATGCTTCTGTCCGTCCTGTCCATCCCAAGAGCGATCCTCGATACGCCCACAGCCAATAATACGACTTCCCTTTTCAAACCACTTGGCTATAAACTCTGCTGTTTTACCCCACGCCACCATCGGACGAAAGTCCGCTTGGGGGCCATCCTCACGAGGAAAGGCACGACGGGTTGCTAACCGGAAACTAACAACAGTGGTTCCACCGGATGTCTCCCGCTTCTCAATATCACTCGCAATATTACCTACAAAATGCCACTTGTTCTCAACACTCATATTAGTTCTCCTTTAATGCTTTAAGTTTGGCGTGCATAGCAACAGCAACTTCGGCCTTTTGGTCGTCAGTCAAGCTACTATCTTCAGCCAGTTTTTTGTAGTTGCCCTTGTTGTTTGCGTAGCATTCCTTGCACACTTCTAACACATCTTTCTTGTGCTGGTCGTCTATTTTAGCAACCTCGTGAGCCAGTGTATCAATATCACTGATTAGCTTCACTAAATCAACAGGGTCATTATCAACAGAGTTGGTAGGAGCCTCTTCCTTTTTCGGCTTTTCAATTTTAGGCTCTACATCACGCACTTTCATGTTTTTACCGCTTCCGCTATTCGCCCAGTCGTAAAGCATCTCTCCGTGAGAAGATTTCAGCATCTCGTTCCACTGGTCGAAAATATTCGTGTTATCCTTACCAGCAGATGCAATGTGGCGATCCCTGTCCACCTCAAAGGTAACGGTATACTCGTATTCAAACTGACCACGCTGGTCAACACCTACCCCAACCTTCTTAGGAACCTTCTTACCGTTGACTTCCTCGATTACGTACTCGTCTTTAGACCGGACAGACGCAAAAATGTGAGCAGGAGAAGAGATAATCTTTTCTATAAACGCCCTGTGTCGAGGAGTTACGGACTGCCACGCTGTGTAAGAATTACCAGGAATTTTGGAATGGATTTCGAGACATCCACCTTCACCAGACCACTCGTGGGAAGTGCTATCGATTACAATAGTCTTATATCCAGCACGCAAAGCTTCGTCTATAGCGGAAACATAACTTTCTGGCGTATAAGGGGCAAATAACGCCATATAATCATAATCAAATTTGTCTGCGTAATACTTACCACGACCATTTTCGGTATCAATAAACGCAATACGTCCGCCTGGATCATCTGCGCCAAGCTTCTGTTCTTCACGTAATTTCTTTGCTACACCACTTGCAAGTTCAAGGAGTCCCCATGTCTTGCCGCTACCACTTACACCTGATATGGCTACCTTCAGCCATATGTCTTGTCTAGTTGCCCTCTGAAAACCCAATTAATATTCCTCCTGTTTATTTAATTTTTAGTGTGTTAGGTTTTAAATGAAACTGTGTTTTAATTCTGTTCTGTATTTTCGTGTGATTCTGGATTAACCGAAAACCATCTGACTTGACTTAATGGGATATGCCGATTTGCTCCGTCATTCAACCTCATCCATAAGAGATATGCTCCAAATCTTACTTCGTTCACGTCGAAGGATTCCAAATAACCATCAAACCACCTTACACATACCTGTTTCATAACTCACCTCAATCCACCCATGCCATATCCTTTAGTTCCCTTACGGGTCTTACGGCAAAGTAACATTCACCATTCGGGTTAATACCCTTCTTAATGCGTCTCATTGGTCCAGCGAAACTACGAGCAAACAACAACCTCTCCCACCACTTAACCTTGAATCGTTGTGGATATTCGCCTTCGAGTTTTCTTGCTTCTAATTTTGCTTGATAAGTTTGGAGCCATAGAATTGCTGCGTCTATATCGTTACCGGAAAAGTTCTTTGGCAACGGGAATATAATACGTGCGCACCACCATCGTCTCACTAACGCTTCCCCTTTCTGTATTTTTCTTTGAAATATTCATCTTTGAGATGATCAAGAAATCTATTATTGTTAGTCTTTGCTTGATGGGCTGCATATTCTTGATACTTCTCACATGTTGAATGACAACCCAATATACGATTTGTACAGTCCTTACAAGGTGCTGTTCTCATTCTGTCTACTCCGTTCAAGTCTTTCTTCGTGTTCTTGTGGCGTTTCGTAATAAGCTAGCCCGTCATCATCTACGCAATATCTAGGCAAACCTTTACATAGCCCAAGAAACATTTCGTTGTGTATTTTTGCTATAGTTAATCGCTTATAATCCTTATCCATATGTGCTCCCAATTAATTGAATCCTGCACCCGACCCGGCACCGGGCACAGGTAAGAAAGGAGGTGTTTTATGAATCTATGTGATACCGGGAGATGAAGGCAAATGAAATAGGGCTGAGTTGTCCAAACCACTGCGCTTTCCAGGCGTTGAGCACCCTATTTCATTAATGACGGGAGTAGGGATTTGACGAGAGGCGGCGCGGTCAAAGTCCGCCGTTTAGATTAAAGACTCACACATTGTTACTCGTATAGTCACCCTACATGAGCGTTGCTATAAGGTACACGTTTGCAACCGTGACGCTCGGCACCTCGATCCATGTATACCTATTCCAGTCATCCCGTCTGGTAGCTCCTACGGGGATCGAACCCATATTACAACATTGAAAGCGTTGCGTCCTACCATTGAACGAAGGAGCCATAAGAAACCGTAGGTGGGGCGACATTCCCACATCTCTTTGAAGACCAGAGGCTTGGGCTGATTCCCTCGTCAGTCCGGTGCTGAGTCACGGGGTGGCCTAGTATTACGCATGGCGCGATAGCTGCCTGTTCTATCCTCTACGGTTTTGGTGCTTCGGAGCGGAGTTGAACCACTGACGCCAGAATTTTCAGTCCTGCGCTCTACCGACTGAGCTACCGAAGCAAATAGAAACGGGGGTAGGATTCGAACCTACAAGACAGCAACTTTAAGGTGGAGCACTCTAATATCACCTATCCATTATTGTCTACGTATTACTACGCAACACATCGCCGCTCGTGCAGCCCCATCGTGAATGAAAATTCTATTTATTTAAATAACACGTTCAAGCTGTAATACGGAATTATCGACAGTACACTCGCTGTTTATTTTCACCAATAATCTTTTTATTGCATTTATAAAATCGTCTCGTTCTCCAGGAGTATCAAAAGTATGACACACTTCATCATCATCATATTTTTGTAATGAACCGCACACATTCAACTCCCACTCAGAAAGACCAGGGTTGTCATCAGATGTAATTTCCCACCCGGTATCTTCGTCCTCCATGTTCAAGCTACCCCTTAGATGATCTGCTATATGGGTACATTTAACGCAAACACTATATTTGCCTATTTTATAAACCTCAAGTTCAAGATTTTTCATCTCAATTCTTCTTTCTCCTATTCTTATAAGACCCGCGTTTCCACGCATGTTTTAAATTTCCGGAATCAGTAACCCATTCTAAATTATTAACTGAGTTATTATGACGATTTCCATCTATGTGATTTACTATTGGGTGATCCTTTGGATTTTCAATGAAGTGTTGAGCTACTAGTCTATGTACTTTACGCCTGTTTCCTCTACCAAGATCCACTCTTAGGTATCCGCGTCCGTCCTTATATGGCTTCAGGGTTCTATGTCTTGACTTAACTCTGCCATGTGTGCTTATCTTATATCCTTCAAATCCCTCAACATCACACCATTCCTCCGATGCTAACTCCACATAACCATTCCTTTGTTAAACTTTTGTTGTATTAGATGAATTCTTCTTTTTATTGCTTTGACTTCTCACCACAGAATATACAATGTCCGTTTTCGCTAAATACAGGATCTGCATTGTATATACAATGTCGCTGACCATTTGCAAGATAGAATACCCTGCCAGGGCCATCAATCATTTTCGTTGTATATCCATCTTGATATCCACCATAATCATGTTCGGATAGAGATCAACTTCGTGTATATTGCTATCATCTCGTGTTAACAATTCTTCCAATAAATCATCAGTAGAAATTTTAGAAAGATCCATTTTAATTTTCCTTTACAAAATACTTAGAAAAATGCTTTTCAAAATAATCACGTTTGTTAATTAATTCTTGTAACTCAGTCTGTGCCTTTTCGATTTGGTAATTGAATTTGTCCATAACGCCAGACTTTTCAAGAATTATTTCATGCTCTCCACAAGGGGCAATTTCAATATCCTTTGTTTCTGCGTTATAATTAATGAATGTAACATCCGCTTTGCTATAATCAGAAGAGAACACCGCGATCACCATAGTAGGTAGCTTTTGAAAGTTGACAAGCTCTACTATCACACCAGGAAGTATCTCATACTCATTGCTGTACCGTTTGCGCAATACCTTCACATTATCCCCAACACGAAACTCATCAACACGCTTTGCTGTCGCAAGGTCTACCTCTATCTTTACACCATTAATTTCTACTATACGCTTAGTATCTTCAGCCATTTTAACTCTCCTTTCTATTGCTTAAAATATTGTATTTATCTATTTACCATTAGGTAGTTCTGGGGTGGGCCAAGTATAAATGGCGTGTGGTGGTCCACCTTGCCACGATATTTCTAAATCACTCTCCGCACATAATGAATCTGGTCCCCAAATAACCCCAGTACAATTACATGCCCTACAGCCTTCCGGCTCTGTACTTGTACTAACGCCATATTTTCCACCAATATTACTATAGAATCCATTTGGGACTTTTCCAGTTCCGTTACATACAGGACATTTATAAGGCTTCATTTTTTTTATTCCTCCTGTTTAGAATGGTAAATCGTCATTCTTTGATTTCATAAGCCTATCGAGCATGTTGCGTATAACTATACCTTCTAACTCAGGATATAGCTTTCCGATTATATGTTTAAAGGGTAGATATGCGCCATGCGTTCGAGCAAAATAAACCGCATCGTCGTTGTGAATTTTGACCACATCCGTTTTACAAACACCCGTTGCAATACCATACATAGTTTCTGTCACAACTGTATCCCCCTTGTGGACATGCTTAACCATTTCATCTGACACACGAAAAATAAAATCCTTACCGTTTCCGTGATCTATATAGATAATATTCATGTTAAACTCCTAACTGAAATAAATGAAAGTACAGATTCATTAATCACATTCCATTTCGTCGATAAATCTCTTAGATAATGTTTCTCCATTTGGTAACTGAAATTTGATAAAAATAGCATGTGGTGTAACGTGGCCCATCCAATATTCTGTCTCGTCTATATTAACTATTTTTGCGTGACTTTCCTCACATTCTTTAGCTTCCTGAGCGGTGTCACTTCTTGATCTACATACTTCACAAATGAAGGTTTTCTTTTCTTCAACAATCATAATATTTTCTCCGTTTAATAAATTTAGATTTTAAGAGGGCGGAGGGGTTAGTATGGACTGGAACTCTGCCATCCATGATGTTTAGAAACATACTCCGCCCGAAGACTTTCGCGGGTGACGCAGGAGGTTCGACATCTGAAATGATGTTACCACGTAATGTGATCTGCTACGTCACCAAAGATAGTGGGGGTAGGGATTTGTTGGTTATGTCACCCTACAGGGGCACAACGGACCGTTTGTGCCTAGCGAGTTTGAACGGAGCTATGCCGCTTGCCTGGTTCTCTCCATATCGTCCTTGGGCTACGCCCACGATAGCGTCTACCTATTCCGCGACCCCACTAAAATGAAATCAGTATTTTAACAAGGACAAGAATCTATATATCCTTCACTTGGATTTGCGAATCTCCAACCATCTTCTTTAAAACCACAGCAAGAACATTTCTTTGTGACATCAAACCACCAATCTATCTCTTTAAACGGCTTGATTACATGAAGTCTTTTATGTTCTTTAATGGTTTTGAATTTACCACCACATTTGGGACAAGGCTCGTTTTCAATCATTTGCCTATTCATTATTTCTTCCTCATTATTAAACTTTTACTGTGTCGGTGTCTTTAATATACCACAACTATTCGAATCTGTCAAGTGTTTTCGCACTATTTTATTAATTTTTTTCAGTATTTCTTCTTGGTCTTGGGATGCATCGATTTTATACCAGGATGGATCTACATTGGCAAAAGCAATTTTGTCGTTCTTGATGCGTTTTCTAATAGCACGACGTTTATCTCCACGCTTTCTCATTCTGCGCTTCTGCTCTCTTTTACTGATATCAAGATAAATGCCTACGAGATTAATGTTTGATGCCCTGTCCTTCAGATAGTCTACGCCAGCCGGATCTATCACATATAGATCGTTTTCATACAATTGTCCTTTAGTAGAAAAATAATGATCTTCATTATAAAGCGTGTATCCGGCAATACTTCCAGACGCCTTGTGCGCCTCATACTCGTCCTCAGAGACAAATAGGTGTGTGTTCTCTCCTTCATATCTTCTTTGTCGCGTAGTATATGATATAAGCTGCTTATAGCCATATCTGCTACATAGTTCTTTTACTACCGTATCCTTCCCGGCTCCTGATTTGCCGATAATTAAAAATACTGTATGCATAGATGTTCCCCTTACTTAAAATTTCAATTTCAATTATAATACTCTCAAGATTCCAACAAGAAGTAATAAACTTCCTGTTGTACAAATAGCAAAACCAAGAATAACTAATAGCAATAAAAGTGTATTGTCTTCATATGTTTCCGATGTTAAACTGTGAAATATGAGTCCCCCGATAATAAGACAAACGATACTTATTATTATCCACCACATTTTAATTCTCCACTATAGAACTGATTAACCCTTTCTATCATATCTTCTTTATAAATCTTAACCTCAATAGTTGTTCCATTATTATAAGTACCAAACATATCAATCCTGCCGTTCTTTCGGATCTCAAATGAAAGAAACCAACCTTTATTATTATCATATTCCAATAAGACACTTTCTCTTGCAGTGGGGAAAATTTCTGGTTGATATGGCAAGATCATCACTATACGTTTTACGATTTCTATATGCGCTTTGGTAAACCGTTTAGCCCAATTACCATTCCAGTTTAGCTTGAGGTTTAAGAACGAATCAAGGATACCAAGATTATATTGTAGCTGGTCTTCCACTTTACTTCTCCTTAAATGATTCTAAATAATCAACAATCCACCACGCCGAAGGAACATTCTTAACTTTGTCACCATACACATAATAATGAGTGAACGGTAACTGTAATTGCTTAAGTTCTTCTAGTCTATCTGGATGCGTTTCTAATTTAATTTTTATTGCATTACGTATCTTGTCTTTGAATTCGTCTTTATCAAGCCAATCTTTCGCATTTATGCTACGCCCGTATCGCTTTGCTTCCCATCCTGACTTATAGCGTAAGGCATCATCTTTGGAAGATAGCCAATACCAATACCCCTCTATGCTATCAAAATGCCCGTCTTCCGTTTCTATTGGCGCATATGCGAAGTTAGATAGGAATCTACCAAGATCCGTTTTACCCTTTGAATAAACATTGATATGAGTAATACCGTCTTCAGATGGTCGAATCATAATAATCTCCCAACAGTTCTAAAATACGTTGCCGAATTACCACCATCTCTTCTTTTGAAAAATACTGCGCGAGATATACAAAATTCCTTTCTGGCAATTTGTCGGATGCGCAGACAATTTTTACATCTCGCGGGTCGATAGCATTTGCTTCAGCGACTCGTATAACTAAATCTAAAAGATCTGCTTCGTTTGCTTTACTAATAACCGACATATGACACCCCTTTTAATGAATTAACAAATTCATTCACCTTCGTATGGTTTGAGCACATCTTCGGGCCATAGAAAATCACCAGGACATTCCCGAATATAATAGTAAAAATGATCGTCACATATTGAAACTTCATCTATAGTTACAAATGATCTTTCTTTAATATATTTGGCTACAGGAAAATAATCTAAATTCACACCAAAGATAACTTTCTGCCCTCGCTTAAACTTAGATTCCTGAAAACGCTTTAGTATTTTAAGTAAAGCGCGCTCTAGCTCGATTTCCTCTATGCTTGACTTTTTCTTAAACCATCCCATTTGTTAATTCTCTACTTTCTAATGTATTGGCCTTTTTTAACCAGGAAGTCAACCATGTTACGAAAGTTTACCTTGCTGCTAGTCATAGCAGACAACGTAGCAATAGCAATACCAACATACGGATCTGGCGTATCCTTAACATCCTGAGTAGCCTTACCACTACGTCCGTCCTTCAGTTCAACATAAGTAACTGCCTTTCCGCGCTTCTCAGATAAAATGACCTTTTCAATTCCCAGATCATCAAGCATCTTCTTGGGGTGAGGGCGACGTTTTGGTTTTTGTGTCTCCTCTTGCTCCGGCGTAGTAAAACTGATTGTAAAATTCCTAAACAAATCTTCTCCCATTGTCTTTTCCTCCTTTAATTTTTCGAGTATGTCTTCACTCCACCAATGTCTCTCATTGTCTTCTCGGATTTTGTAAAATAAATATATACCCACATTATCAACTTTGGTTATTGTAACTGTTCGGCCAGAAAACGGATCGCTACATATCGACACCCTAACCTTTTCCCCAACCTTAAACTTTGCCATATTCTTTTCGTCTTCCCTTAGTTTTGCAATATATAATTCTGGATAAAACGTTGGATTACCGACGAACCTATAAAATCCGCCATCAACTTCAATAATTTGTTGAATTGAATCGTTTTTTAAAAATTTAACTTTTTCCCCAACTTCAAACTTGGGCATACTCTCTTCCTTCTTTATTTTTTCAAATGCTTTTTCAAAATAAAATGCGCCCGGTTGACAACCGTTAAAAGTATATGTGGGTGAACCTTGTCCATAAACGCCATTAATCGTAACGATCCTACCTGTCGATCTATGTATTACCATTTCGCCAACCTTGAACTTTGGCATATTCTTTTTATCCTCCTTTTTAAATTCTGTTAATTTCCATTCCCCAGAAGATACTTTTGTAAATATATTTTCATCGCTATAATCAATTTTTTCAAAATAACTTTCTGGAAGCCACTCATCTGTTTTACAGCCCCAAAATTTATACAACCATGAATAGTCAACAAGACTCCCGCATCTTGATATTATCTTGACATATCTATTACGAGGTGCCGAAGGTGATCCTACGTATCGGACAACTTCTCCCGTCTCAAATTGTGGTGCCATATCTCTCCTCCACCATCTTTATTAAAATATCTTTTTCATTGCCAATAATCATGCTCTGGTTTTTCCAAGATTTCCTCTGGATCTATATCGAACCATTCACAAAGTTCAACAATATCAAAAACTACACAGTCTACTCTCAGATGTACCTGTATGCCGCCTTCGTCCAACACAGAGTTTATCATCCTGGCAAACTCATCAATGCAACGAAACTCAACCCATAACAATAGTTCTTCGCCCCGCCAATCAATTTCAAGATGATGTTTTTGGATAAATTTATATAATTGTAATGCTGTCATATTACACGCCTCGCACATAATCTTTATCAATTATAATCTTCAGCCGGTGCATATTGTCGCTCCACTCGTATGTCTGATGGCGATTTTCGTAGTCATCTTCGCCCTCCCAATAAGCGTATGTTTCTTCCTCGCTATCGTCTTCGTAGTGGATATGCAAACATACAACGTCGTTATGCTTTTTAATGCGATCAAATGGCCTTTCAGTTTGTCCCCAATCGCTAATATACGCATCCAGGGTATTGGCGGGATCTTTAAGGGATAACATAATATAATTTGCAATAAGATTCTCGTGACAATATGTATCCCCGTAACCATTAGTAAAAGAGAACTGTCTTGTAATTCCCGACATATATAATTGATGTATATCCTTTTTTACTACTCGAACAACTTCACAATTTTCAAACGAGATATCAATATACTTGATCTCTGCTTTATCCATTATCAATCTCCATCTATTCAATTTCTTTTTATATACAGTTTATAAATTGGTATTGCGTTTCGATAAGATAATTCGCACTCATCAGATTCAAATAAATTTAAATACTCGGCTGTGGCTTCTTGGTTATCAAAATCGTAATAATCAGTATCGCCAAAATCAATCGGCGCACCAAATATGTAATTATCACGCCCAACATGAAACATGCCACCAACCATAGCGTTGTACCGAATTCCTTTCCACGGTTTCTTTTCACATACGGAATATATGCATTTTCCAAACGCTCGTCTCGACATTACGAAATAGTTTTCAGAAACACCTCTGACGCGGAGTGGAGACTTCCAATCATTTACCTTAATTAAATCTCCAGTCTTGACACCATCGAGTAATTCTTTTGTGATATTGTCATGAAACTCGTATTCACCCATTTTAATCACCCCTTTTACTTAAAATAGTCTATTTAATGTTTTGGTTCTTTTGGCATTCTAAATGTTTCATAAAATAATTCGTTGGGAGGATATGTCGAAAACTCAGAATCGTCTTCGATCTCACTACATTCAAACCGATATTTCTCCTGTGTCCCGTCAGCATATGTACAAACCACATTCAAAGAGTCCGATGTCATAAAATCAATATAAAAGTTAATCGGGCAAGGCTTTCCGTTCCCAAGATCCTCAATTCTCTCTACTGTCTTTCTGTCAAAAACATCAGATATCATGGTTACAAGATCAACCGTTTTAAGCTTGTACATCTTCTACCTCACACCCAACACATCCAGACGTGCCCGGAGACCCCTTAATGCCCTCCTGCTTGTCCTTTTTCTCGGTGTTGATCTTCCATACGCCTTTTACCTTTTTGAATTGCAAGGCGGATTCTCCCCTCTTAAACCTATCAATCTCATGTTTGCGCCTATTGTAACTGTGACTCATAATATCTCTCCTTTAATTGCCGCTTCTCTATAAAACCAATTTGGACACTGTAATCCCGTTTTAGAATCATGACATACTTCTGTTTTGCCCTCTTGTATACACTTCTTACAATTCAACGCAGCTTGCGCGGCATCACGACTTTTAAATACTACACCTTTGAAATCTGGTAGTGTAAATATGCCATCAGATGTATGAATTATTATTTCGACACCCTCTATAACCTCTTCATCAATTTTACCAAGACAAATATCAAATATCGTGTCCCCAATATCAAATGGTAAATCAATTTGCATAACCGTTCTCCTTACTTAAAATTATAGTTTTATTAAAAGCTGTTCCAGAATGACATTGTTAGATCGTGCATAGTCTCACCATATTCTTTTTGCATTTGTTCTAATATCTGCCTTTCTTCGCTCGTTTTGGCACTTTGCTTTAGGCGCTCAAACATATTCATTATTTCTAAGCAACTCTTTGATGTACCGCGACTGTATGATACCCCAAAACGAGTCTTGCGAATAATCAATAACCATAGCCTTTGATACCACGGCAGCTTTGTCTCTCCAAGGAGTGGAAACGCATCTTGTATTTTCATTTATTCTCCCTCGTACTAAAATCCTCAACAACCACTTTTGGTTCTGGTGGTATTGGCATGTTTGTCTTTCTGCTACGCTCTAAACTATTTTCAGTAAGCCATCGTTCTAAAGCAATATCACGAGCAAGTCCTTCAATTAAACTATCGCGCATGTCCCAAAAGGGTATGCTATATCTTTCATTAATTTCTTTTTCGAAAACCAAATTTTCATTTAAATATATTTGTGCAGAAAAACTATATTCTTTGCAATCGTCTGATTCTGTTACAAATACTCTGTGTATTTCGACGCGAATATTGTCACGGTGATCATATCCATATGTCCCTTGCATTTTTCTACCTCTTACTTAAAATTTAACTTTCATTAAAGACTGGGTACTCTATACCATCCGATACCCCTACCGATCTTATGGTTAACTATTTCTTCTGCATCTTCATTATCTCTGATCAAGTCTCTATTTACTTCCTTTATGGCGTGACATATGCCAGCTAGATAACCATCCTCATATAGTGTTGACGGAGTTTGTCTATGATTATTAAGATATAAATTACGAAGGTGGTTATAATGCATAGTTTTATCCTGAATGTATTTTCTTAATAATTTTGCTCCATCCATCCTACCCCTCCGTCCCAGTATTGGTTTGGATGTCTCGGTTAAGAACATCTTTAACAACACTGGTCCTATTTCTATAGCATCGATACCCGCGTTTCTTTTCGACCTTACGTGTTTCACCCAGTATAATAGACATACGTTTCATAAAATCAATACTGGTCTGTTCCTGCATAAGCTTATAAAGAGGCTCCATGACATTAAGCATATCTTTATACTTACGACGTTCTTTAAGGACAAGACTTTGCCTCGTAGCTAATTTTGCCCGGTCTTCATACTTCAGATCACAAAGCTCAAAGGCATGTCTTATGTCGTTTTCTTCTTCTTCGCAATTCTGCATAGCACCAAGCGTTTGATTATACATAGACGTAATGGTATTGAGTATCTTGTATGCAGATTCAAGATCTGGGAGTATGTTACGCATTTTGTATCTCTTTCGGTTTATTGAGGTTTGAGAAATATCTATAAAAGTGCCTCCTACCTTGACCATTAGCATATAACTCGTCACCATCATTCCAGCATATTGTGTCAATCATTCGTAAAAGATTTTGATGTGTTTGGTTGCAAACGTGACAATAATTCTGACGCGAATCCGTTACTAACGCCTCGTCGATCCTTTCTAGTTGGCGAACAATCTGGTCTAATTTTCTCTTTGCTTTTGTCATATTTCTACTCCTTTATTAAAAATACAATTTTAATTACTTTGATATGCTTTATTCCAAAAATCTACAAATCGTTTTGTCTCTACGGAATATTGCATAGCATCCTCTATAGTCCCTCTTACCGACTCATCTGGCGCATATTCCACTAAACGTGGATATAAGCCTTTTAGTAAAGCCGTGAGGCGTTCAGAATCAAATCCTCCAACAGTGCACATGCTACCAATAACTCTTAAGGCATCTATTGCCGTATCTGGAGAAATAGCATTCCAATCCACAATGTCATTAAACTTTTCTATATACTCAAGGCAATATTCTTGTTCTTGTTTAGGTAGCTGATTAAATTCTTGGATAGTCATAAAATTACTCCCTACTTAAAATCCACTTTTCATTACTTTATTTCTATTAACTTCTTTTGCTCCATATCAACAAAGAACTGTTTTGAAGATTCCCTTTTATTTTTGTCGTCATATATAATTTCCACAACGTTAGACTTAATAAGTCTAATATCTTTAATTTTATCAATATCATAAGCAGAATCGTCATCAATATATGGATATTGATATTCGTAAACCATATCTCCCAATAGTATGCCAATACGCCCCCAGCTACATTTCTCCCATATCTTTCCCACTGTATTCCACTCTAACGTTTTAACACGATTTTTCAAGTCCGTTATTGCAATGCCAGCAAAATCGATTTTGAGTTCGTCTTGTAGACGTTTGAGTCTCATTGCACGAACTTCCCCCTCTAACCTAGCAACTTTTAAATACACGTCTAAATCTTTACCTTTCATATTTCCTCCTTACTTAAAATGGGTATTTTATTGCTGTTATTATACAATATATTGTATGTATTATAAGTCTGTTATACTATATATGGTATTTTGGTACGGGTGGGGAGAGTCGAACTCCCAGAACCTTGCTTCTAAGGCAAGTATGTATCCCAATTCCATCACACCCGCATATGTGGGGCATATAGCCCCGTTATTTGACTTTTACTGGATTGGTTCAAGATCCATAACTTCATCAGGGTATAGACAATCACATAGCCACGTTTCGTTCCAATATTGCTTTTGCGCGAGACTTTGGTTCCAACTAGAAGCGACCTCCATAAGATGTTTTGTTATGGAGAAGTCCTCTATCCCATCCATTGGTTTAGTCTCGTCGCCACTCTCCTTTTCTAGCGCATATTCAACGGCAGCTTTGTTTGCCTCAAATTTTGCAGGGTATGTAAGGTTCCCAGTATAAGTAAATATTCCAACAATTACAGTAATAAAGAATCCTACGGCAAGAGTTGCGGCGACAGATGGTATCCATACCTCACAATCATTTTCATATGACCACTGGCTATTTCCGGCCCACACAGCCAATGCGATACATAACACAGTAGCGACACCAAATACAACAAAAAACATAATATTTTCTCCTTTCTTTATTGAAAAACAAATTTTAATTACACAACCCTAGAATAGCCGCCTCTTCCGCTTCTGTAATATCATAAGCGTCCCTTAACAACTTTATAGCAATATCCTTATCTTCGGTTAAAGTAAGGTACTTTTGATATGCCCGAACTAGCATGTCTTCACGACGTTTCTCTTCCCATGCATCATGAACCGCAGAATCGATCTTATCATATACCTTAGTGCGTTTCCCCAGAGCATCTTTGTATTCACTAACCTTTGTTTTATACACTTCTTCTTGTGTCTTGGTGCGTTTTAGTTCTGCCTTTAGCTCTGCATATGCATCATTACTATACACGCTCTTTTTCTCAAGTTCTCTTTTGGGCGGCTCCTGACGACTTACATATTTAAAGTCGCCAGATCCTAAGCCCCAGTCATAATCAATCTTGACTAAGGATGTGAGATTATTTACAAAAGTACAATATCCAATTGCCTCTTCGTCATCGGTAAAGTTATGACCGTCTACCGCATAAATAGTTACATCTCTTTCGGGGTAATTGATCTCCGCTTCTTGTGGTCTTTCTGGCAGAAGAGGTATTCCCTCATATGCACACTCAAGATCCGCTAATTCCTCACGCTGCTGATCCGTCATATCTAATAATTCATCTCGACTCATTTCGGTTAATCTTTTCATTTTCAATCTCCTTTCTGTTATGCATGTTTATGCATTAGTTTGTATACATTTATCTGCATAATTATTAATTTCTTATTGTCTATGATTTTTTATAATAATCTCCACAAATCCCACTCATAAATGATTCTCTAGCTTGCTTATTAGAAAAACTCTTCGGGAACGCTTCGGGGCAATTACGCATTAATTGCATCATATTAAAAATCTTCTCAGCCGGAACTCCCACATTCATCATAGTATCAATAATATCATCTTGAACAGGTTTGTCCATCATATTACTCCCCTTTATTAAAAATTCCATTTCATTTTTGATATATCTTTTCCATAGAAAAATAAGTAACAATATCTTGATACCAATCATTTTTCTCTAACACGTTGTACATAAAGTCAACATCCGTAGCATGGAATAAAACGTCTGACACAGCGTGCGACACATCGTAAAAGCTGTCTGATTCCATTAAGTCTAATATAAAAAGCATTCCTTCTTGTGCCACATATATGGCATACAATTTGCCATCAATAGCCTTTACCAACTCTTCTTTGATCTTATTTACACCATGTTTGCCTAACATGTTTTCTCCTTTTGGCTGGGGCGGTAGGATTCGAACCTACGCGTGCAGGAGTCAAAGTCCTGTGCCTTACCGCTTGGCGACGCCCCATGGTATCGGAGGTGGGAGTCGAACCCACACGGATTTCTCCAGGGGATTTTAAGTCCCCCACGTCTGCCATTCCATCACTCCGACGCTTAGTTATTTAACTTTTACTATGTTTATTATATCAAACGAATTTGTTTTTTGCAACCCCAATTCGCCCAAGCCTTAATCCCCCGATAAGTATTTTTTCAATATTACACATGATAAACAATAAAAGTCCCTCTCTCTTTTTTTATATTTATTATAACGGCATATACCTACATTCTTGTCCATCCCACACAAAGAACTTATTCCCGAACAAACCTGGACATATAATATACTTCCCAATTACATTACCTTCCTTTACAATCTGATCAATCGGATCACCCCCTTCGTCTACATTACTCTGCAAGTAACTAATGCTGTGCCAAGTTCTGACCACGTTGACTACGCCGTTCGCCATAGTCACACCCCGTTTCTATTTTATTTTGATTCTCCGACAAGGAGAACATATGTTCGTATTGATATTCTAATACAATCCCCATAGGTTGTCCACTGTTTTCACATAATTTCACACAATTAAAATAACTCTGTGATTATTAAATTTTTCCTGTTTGGGTAATATTGGAGGAATTAGTTACAAATGTTTTTGGATAGCATACTTAACAGCGTTAGCCTGTGTAGGTGCCAAACCAAAGCGTTCACAGATCTCCAAATAGTGCTTCTTATACAACTCATCAATTCCATCCCTTTCCTTCAGCATTCTTCCATATTCAATTTGGCCGCTTACAAATAAAGTATGGGCGGTAATAAAAGAGTTGCCATACAATTTCGCCATTGCCTTAATACGACGACTAATTCCAATTTGGTTTAAGAACTTGTCAGCATCATGACGATGGGCAGGACGAAGTATATAATCAGATTCTTCTAAGTTGATTTCTTTCAGGTACCCTGTCGCTTCTCCGTTTTTAAAGTAATATTTCTTTTGATTTATGGCGTCCTGAATTAGCTCTATGGTTTTAGGGCTAACAGACAATACTCTTTTATTACCATCTTCATGGCGCAGAGTTACTATATTGTCACTAAAATTCACATCTTGTCTACGAAGATTACTAAGCTCTTCTAGTTTTCTACCACGAATACCTTCGCGGAGCAACTGAATGATAACTGCATCCTGTGGGTTATTACAAAATTCAATAAACTTATCCAAATCCCTGCCAACTAAAAATCTTTTTTCCTCAGCGTCCGGTCTCACAAATTTCTCCAGGACTTCTGCGACATAAGCATCGGCAACATTAATATGTAGCGGATCACCTTCTTTTGTTTCCGCATATCCATTATTAATGCAAAAGTCAATATAACTACGAATAAGACTAGTGCGCATTTTCAGGCTTTCTAATGACGTGGATAAAAAACTACTTAGTAAGCTCTCAAATTCGGTTGTACTAAATTCGGACACGTCTGAATCAAAAGCTTGTTCTGTGGGATAGCAAGCCTTGAACAGAAATTTGTAAGCCTTTTTCTGAGCACTTGAAAAGTCGCTGCTTTTTAAAAACTTCCTCTTGCGATCTTCATTATACCACGGCATTGTTAATCCACCTCTCTATGGTCTTTTTATGTTTAGTAGCCAAAGATGTCTTTTGACCATAATTCTCAATTGGGTTGTGATCCAATGCTATTATCACTTCTTCAAGATTATCTAAAGATGGAAGAATCGATGCCAATTGTGTATACCCATAAAACAGATAATACTTCATTAGGTCGTCTTTGTTATTAATAATAGGAATCAGAGCGTTATAAAAGCTAATAAGCCTTTTAGTCATAGATTCAACATCTTTTTGATATTGAGGTTTCAAAAACTTGCGAACAGAATCCACCATCATACTGAAAAGCGTATAGGCTTTCCCTTTAGTTATGCTACGAATGTCAGTTGCGATTCGCCCCTGCATCTCATTATGCATTTCCTGATTAAGCATACTTACAATTTGTGTTGAAAGGTCATGCTGATCCATCGAAACGCGCACTTCTTTGGTAAGAGGCGTCTTATGATCCTCCTGGAAAATAAAAGCCTTAGCCTTTTCAATTGACCAATTAACTATTCTAAACTCCCACGGCTGCTTGATTTCAGGATTCTCTATCATGGCCTGAATAACACCATATGTGCGATGCAACCCATCAATCAAATTACACTCTGCTCCCTTGCTAACAATCAAAGTTCTGCTACGAGCGTCATAAACCATCTCGCCACTCCCCTTAACCACATTCATGGTTAGAGTAGTTGGCTCATATTTATTTTCTTCGATATCATTAGCGATCTCAGTAACATTATTACGATTTATTCTCACCTTTTGAATAATCGCGTCACCTTGGCGTTTTGTAATAGTTCCTCGCTGAGTTTCTGGACGATAAATTAATCTTCCCTCATCTAATAAGGCTCTTAAATATTGAGACGATATGGTAGTAAAATAATGATCATTGCAAACATAAGAAACGTCATCAAACTTAAGATCTCCATTTAATGAATTTGTTGGTTCAAAAGATGTCTCCTTTACTTTTTGTAGTTCCGCATCAGTAAAGAATTCTTTCGGATTGCTTCCCTGACAGCCAAACACCTCATATGTTGCCATCGCCAGCGCACACAAGTATTGATCACTCACGCCCTCAATACGCTTGGCACCAGAAATTAGCGAAGATATATGCCCAGGCTCTATTTTGAACTTATCCCAGAGATAACTTCTAAGCGCATCATGTCCGACGCGATTTTTTTCGTTTTCTTGCCAACACGCAAGTATGATATTTTCTAATTGACCTCGATCCCGTTTCAACGCAACACCTCCTTTAGCTATTTTATTATAATGGAAGTATTATTCAATGTCAAGAAAAATTTAATTATTTCCCGAAATATTTTTATTTTACAGTTGGAACAAATCATTTACGGATTTTCCTAATGCGTATGATATCTCTAACGCAAGCGGTAAGCTAGGCTGATAAGTACCGCGAACCACGTTACCCACCGTGCTTTCTGCCGATGTAGTCCTGGCTGTCAGGCTTCTTATATTCAGACCCACTCTCTCCATCTCATCTTTCACACAACTCTTTACTCGCATTGTTCTCCTTCCTTATTAATTTTTGTCCGCATTCAAGTCAAATAACACTTTGATGAATTGTCTGTTTTATTTACCACCATAAAGCATGATGACAAATACCTAATATCTTAAAAGCGTCATCTACTTTTGCTGATTTTTCTTCGTCTATTACAACACCATGATCTAAAATCAATAGCTTAAATCCCTCAAGCATTTTATCAATACATTGTCGCTCCGTTAACGTCTCTCCATTATATTCAAATGTGTGGTATTCTAAATCTATCCAAGCTATTTCTAAATACATCATCAATCTTTCATACATCCAAAGAGCAAGGTTTAAATCTAAACACCATGTCTCTCTTTCATCAAACCCATATGTTTGACGCTCTTCTTCCCATTTGCCCCACCTTGTTTCTTTTTTACTGTCCGTATTATAGCCCTGCGGTGTATCTTCAAACTTAACACCTAAATCATCAATATATTTTCTGCTCATTTTCTTATCCTTCTTTACTTAAAATCTCACTTTCATCTAAGCTCTTTTTACATCTTGGATACAAACATCATCTGCCCTATAATTAAATTCACCTAGCGCATCTTCTCCGGCAAACTTCCACACTCCGTCTTTATGAATTAATGTGCACACATCGTAACTGACTCCGTAGGGTGTAGAAAAATTAATACAAAAAATATCACCTTCTTTACATTCAACGTCGTCTAAAAAATACCGCAATTCTAATCGCCCCAAAACAATTCCTCCCCTTTATTAAATTAGCACTTTTATTAAAGATTTTGCCCCGATTCAAACATCATATCAAGATTTTGTTGCCAAAATGGGTTGTCTGATTTTGTCTTCTTAATATAAATCCTATTTTCTTTTTCTGCCTCAAGGAGTTCAACCAAGCGATCAGAAGAAAATACTTCGCTTATTTCCCATGCAAGCAATCGAGCGTAAAGACTTGTATCAATATCATTATCACTACTCACATAATTATCTAAATATTTTTTGACGTCATGCATAACTTTCTCCTTTACTTAAAATCCAGCTTTTATCTAAGCCGTGTACATTCTCCGTTTTGATAAGCGACACATTCAGTTTGTAAGCAGTCAGCGAAATCATTTGTAACAAAATGTGCTTCTTCTTTTACACAAGGTACTATTTGTGTTAGATGTTCTCTTTTTAGCGTTGCTTGGCTAGTCCTATATACATCTTCGTTCTTGTAATAGTTTTCGATAGTTCTATATGGACACTTCATTACAATTCTCCTTCTATAACCAAATTAACAATGCAATAAACGCCGCAATAGCAATGACCAATGTAACCCCATAGGCTACGGCTAATCTCTTCACGATATATGCAAGATCATCAACAAGATCCAATAACTTGCGTATTGGCAATTCACATTCAGTACCCTTTATATTGCTAAGATCAAGGGTGCCAGTACCACTTATAGCCGTATAATCTACATCTTTCATTTTGTTAATTACCCCTCTTTCAGTATTGCTTTACCACTGCATTTGCATAGACTCAGGCTACTCATAACTAGTCCTCTCCCGGAAAGTTATGCGCCACATTACTTAATATCCAATTCTCATAACCTTCTTCGCCACAGTTTGGACATTCCATTACTGCAATCTCGCCAAGCCTCTTTAGAAAGTTAGGAGTATCTTTTACATAAAGGTTGTGTCCGCATTTGCGACAAATAAAAATTAAATACATTGTTAATTCTCCTCCATAAATTTAATCGAAGACAGATCTTTTGATACAGTAAATGTCCCATGACTATTCCAAATACTTAGACACTTTGACTCAAAATCACACTCTATACGGAATTTATTTCCGTTAAGCGAAATGTCGTCACAACCACCGCCGAACCCTATCATTGATTGATCTTCTCTGATCACAGCCACAAAATCCATACAGGCATAGCCACTCTCGTGTTTTCTGCGGGACGGGATAACATATACACATCCCACTCCATGTAGCACTTCTTCTTTATCTCTTTTCGGAATAGCTAATAAGTCTTTGCGTTTCATTGATAAGACTCCTCCTTCCATAACTCACACTTTGAACAATCCGGGCTATATTCTTGTTTCAGGTGACAATATGATCCGATAGGAATCTCGACGGGCATAGGAACCGGATCGCCGTTTTCGTCCGGGTATGCCTCGCTTCCAATTTCGGTTATTATTTCTTCATACCTACAGCTCATCTTCTCTTTCCTTTATTAAAAATAGTATTTTATCTAATCATCGATTTATAAATTGCTAATTGAATACCATTTAAATTATGTTTTATCCACTCGCTTTTAGCCTCTGATCTTGTCAAAGAAAATACTTCTAACATATAATCACATTTTATACAGCCAGGATTATACCCGTCAAAGCAGCCACCCTCTTCCATTTCGTATATTTTTATCTTATCTCCACACACCGGACACCTTGGCACTTTGCTCATAATTTCATCCTCCTCCACATCTTTTGCACCCATCTTTTTATTTTCTTCCATTTTGTTAATCTTGGATCATTTTCCACATATACCTGACATATTGTAGGGATAAATTTTGGCTTCATGTAAATATACTTCCATGGAACAATTTTAATCGGATTTTCATTCCACTTCATAATAATCTTATGTCCGCATTGTACCAGGGCGTCATCCAATAATTTATTTAATTCTTTAACATACTCTTGTGTAATCGGAGTATCTGTTCTCATCTCTACCTCTTTATTAAATCTTGCATTTCAATACATGTGCTTTAAAATAAGCAAATTACCAGTAACAACTACAAAAATACCAGCAGCAATACCAATCAACCACCCAAAGAAGAATCCTGTTACGATAATTTGAAATATGCCAAGTATATAAAGAATGCCACCCGAAATTAAAAACCCAATCACAATACAATAAATAAAATACACCAAGGAAAATAAAATCGTTTTTAATGTATTGTTCATAATTTCTCCTTTCTATTATTAAACTCTTACTGTAATTATATTACCTATTCGACTAATTTGTCAACTCTTTCGGGCCAATATCTTGAATGCATAGCTGAAGCTGTAGGGCAATCTCACACAGGCTTAGATACCTCGCATACACAGCCTGGGCTTCGTCGAAATCAGTAGCCATAGTTCTATCCATTATACCCTGACATTCCTCTATGGCCTTTACAGTATGGAATAATGCGTTGTCAACGTGTCCCATAATTTTCCCCACCTTTTATTAAATTCTTTAATTTATCTTAACTAAAGCCTTTATCTCTTTCGCTTTTTCCGATGTGATCTGTGGTATCAGCCCAGGAAAGTCATGCACAAGATAACAAAAACACCCAATACCTGTACCGTCGTCGTCTAAGACATATTGCATTTTCAGATATCCTACTCCTTGACTGTACGGGTCATTTTGCAAAAGCTTTTGGGCATAAGCTTCTACCCCTACGTCATCCGGTATTTTTCTCCACTCATGTTGATATATCATGTAATAATCGATTTTGTCTGTCATAAATCCTCACCCATCATATCTTCCCACTGTTGCTCCATAAGATCGTCCCATTCTTCATCAGTATGACTACAAACTCCTTTATTCCACGCGTCTTCAGCTTCTTTGTAAGCGTCATAGATTGTAGTACCAAGAAATTCATTCTGATGCGTTCCAATAGGACAATCATCAACCGGGTGAGAAAGGGCATATCCAACCCCAGAATATGGATCTTCCAGATACGATTCACTTTTTATATCCCCCTCTTCGGTACACAAAAGAATAATGGGCGATTCTTGACACCAGGGGCATGGTTTTAAACTCATAATTAATCTCCTTTATTAAATTGTTAACTAGATGTGTCTTCACACATTCTCGTTAATGAATTTCTAATTTCATCTTACGCACTAATATCTATAGCCTTATTCTGTCGATCAAACATTACAATAGATCCCGCCGTTGCAACATTCATTGAAAACTCTCCTGGTAACACAATCATATCGTGGCACTTTCTCATAGCCTCAGAAGTAAGTCCATTATCTTCTGCACCAAGAAGGTATATGGCCCTTTGCGGATGCTCATATTGCTTAATAGGAATTGCTCTATCATCCATCTCAATACCAATAAGCTTACAGCTACACGGAATATTAGAGTAGAAATCTTCAAAGTTCTCGTAGTGAAATAGTGGGATGTGTCGCCACGTTTTCTGTGTATCCGAACATTGCTTTTTATATCGTCTTCCGATTGTGAAGATATAAGCTGCCCCAAACAAATACGCAGAACGCCATAGAGTACCAATATTGGCTTCAGTTTTCCCATTTTCAATTCCAATTGCAAAATAACCCCGCATATTCACCATCCTTGTGTATTTTCCCATTACTATCACCCTTACTTAAAATCACTCTTTTATCTAAGCACAAAATATTTCAACAAACTCGTTGTTTCTTATATGAAACCACATGTAATCAATTCCTTTAGTATACAGCACCGCAACATGATTTTCCTTTGGACGACATCTTAAATTTTCTGCAAAGCAATATCCACATATACCATCCATCAACTTGTCTTTATACTGCTCTAAATTATCATACCGAAAGTGCTCTATGCCGAAATCATGTATACTACCGGCACACCAGCGATCATACGTGAAAGAGTCTTCTCCAATTTCAGGGATAATAGATTCATTCTTGATTTTGTATCTAAGAAACTTATTATTGTAATCAATGCATACATCCAAACAATTCTGTTTACAAATGTCATCCTTATAACAATCATGATGTAAGAAGTATTCATACCGATCCTTGCGTACTGTTCCATCGGTGATCTTGCCAATAGGGTCACACCCCTCCCGCATCTTAATCACACACGGATAATGATAATTACCCTTAACGACCATATCATCTATGAGTAATCCGCATTTTCTAGCATCATGGTCTCTCGTGCCGCGAACGTTTTTCTCTTGAGAAAAATTATTAATACGGTATCTAAGAATCGGATGACATTCTAATATGTCTTCTGGTAACTGGAGATTTTTAAATATTTCAAAAGAATTCCACTGTGCTGCCGATATGATTCTTATATCAGCAACACCTAAACTATGAGCAAATAATATTGCATCACGCATATCGCTGGCATTCTGCTTATCAAAAACCATACCAACGGTCACATAAGTAAGCTTAGACAACTCTTTGATGTTTTCTACAACTTGAGTCCATGATCCTTTGACGCCACCAGACATCATATCTCCAATAGAAGAACAACAAGCATCAAGCGAAATGGAATAGTCATTTACTCCTTCAATTATTAAATTTTTATAAAGCTCAATATTATTAAAACCATTAGTTGATATAGCAATATGTTTCATATCGTTACATGTAGCCTTGATATACCGCACAATCTCAACAATATCTGGATGTATAGTAGGTTCGCCGCCAGATAAGCGAATATTTTGAATATTTTCGCTTGCCCAAAAATCAATCACTCTTTTAATATCTTCAAATGGCATATCGCCCTTCTTACCATTAATATCCGTTCCCCTACAATACGGACAGTTAAAATTGCATCGGGAAGTAATAATTAACTCATTTCTCCATAATGGAGAACCTATATTACTGTGTTCGGCACGATAATCTTCTAAGCTATAAAATCCTATATTTTCTAGTTTCATAAATCCTCCTATTTCGCCGCTACATCTGCTAAGTGTAGTTCTTTGAGATCCCGATACATCTTATTCCCTAACCTATCCCTCAGTCCATTTTGAAACTTTTCATTCTTATTATGCATATCCATATGATGCCCAATTAAACTCGCCAAGTATAATATGGTCTCGTCATTCATACTGCCCAAATTCTTCATGTAAAACAAGCTATCGTAAGCTGATATATTCTCATGGTTCCAGTAGTGCGCAATATCCGTAGGTTCACCTTTCCTGGTTGTAAATGTCTTAGCCTTTTCTTTCCCAATATCATGTAGCCATGCGGCAACCTTCAGTCTTCCATCCTTAATTGCATCGCGTGTCGCTAGGCAATGGTCTCCAATCGTCATAGTATGATATGGGTTGTCCTGCTCAATATCAAGGCGATTAAATAGATGCTCAATATTATGATCCTTATACGACTCATCCCATTTAACCATCACATAATTAAACCCTTCACTTATTTCTGGAATCTCAAATTGTCTATGCTGTCTATCGATAACAGGAACCGGAACTACTCGTTCACGACTGTTGTTTCTTTTCACGCAGATACCGTAAGGCGTAGCCACTAACACCGCTACCTTTAGACAATCAATTTTATTATTATGTAATACATTAAATATTGCGGCCCTATTTTTCCTTTTAATGTTCGTCGCGTCGATAATGACGCTTTGCCCACTCTTTAGCGTATTAACAATTCTCTGATGCAAGATATTAAAAATCTTGCCATTCTCAGACTGATCTTCAATGTCACCCAACAACTCTTCGCGTAACGCGTCAGAGGAAATGATAGTTGCACTTTCCTCTTCTGCAAGCTGTACGGCATATGAAGATTTCCCGCTACCCACAAGCCCGACCATCATAAACAGCGTTAGCATTCTATTCTCCTCTATCCGTATAGTACTCGCCAAATATCTCATGATACTTCTTGTATCCACCAGACCCTTTACGCAATGGATGCCAGTCTTTTTTGAGATATTCGTTTCGCACATATCCCGCATACTTAGGTTCTACGTTCTCTGTAACCCAGCACATAAACGTTTTTATGTCATCTGTAGGGGCAGCATTGTATAATGCACAAACAGATCCCCGTACTTCGCGCATATAATCCACTAGCTTATTAATTAGTTTCTGTACACGATATCGATAAGCTGTCGGGATCTTAGATAGCAAGTCATCTATAGTACCGTCAGCAACGGCGTGTATCACGGTATTCGGAGAAATATGGTTAGCAATAATCTTATGGAGACTTACATAGTCATCACATTTAAACTTAACCATATGCCCATCAATGTTAAGTACCCACCCCTCCTTATCAGAACACTTCAACTCATGAGATAAGGCTAGGATCTCTTCTAATGAACGATTCTCTATGTCTACATGTGGTACACCAAATTCCTCTGCTGTCTCGGCAAGCTCTTTGTAAGACCACTGGTATCCGTCAAAGATATTTCTTATTCCCACGAGTGTTAATTCGTCTTTCTCGTATGCTACGAGAATCTGATTGCGTGGACTAGTGAATTCAAATGTAAATGTTGCTCCAGGATAACTCTTTATCATCCCTACATATGCAGGATTACTCATTAGCAGTCCGTGTCCATCTTGAAGCCTCCATGAATTATCCCTATCTAACGCCATACTTCCAGCCATAAATATTTGTCCGTCGTACCAAGTTGCATTCTGCATTGACCCGTCTAATTTATTTGTAATCTCAACAGAATCAGCATTATTAATTTCTTTCTTTATTTGCTCTAACGAATTTTCCGGTAACTCGTTAATATTGAAGAACTTCTTAAAGGGAGTAAGTACCAATTCCATCTTGTCCAGATTAATTACAACACTACGACATTCCCGATAAATACTGTCCGGGTTCTCCCATAATTCAGTGGCCTCAATGAGATTATATTTGATCAAGGCAAACTCTTTAAAGCTTGTAATTGATAGTGGCTCGAATATCCTATTATAATCCGCATCATCAAGTTCCTTCAGCCAGTGTTCCAAATTAACAATATCCGGCTCTGGAAAACACTGAAGATATTTATCCTTGATTTCCGCACATAGGTTGAGCACGGGGTTCCAGCTATTCATATATCCTCCTTCCGCGTACTGAGCGATGAAACTCACATTTCATCAAACAAAGAATGCCAAGCCAACCAGTACCGCCTCGTGCAATCTATGATCAATACCAATATGCATAAACCCATAATTTTGATAATCATTTATTTGTGCCTCAGTCATACCTTTTAGCTTCATAATTTTCTTAACGGGAATACGACTGTCAATAATAATATGCGAAACCAATAGTGTTCCGAAAACTATAAATATAGTTGTGTCTTTGTCAATCGATAATACACCAATTAACACCATAATAGCAGTAGACAACATCGTATAAATCATGCTATGCATAATTAATGCGTATGCGCTATTATGCCATTCATGTATTCTTAGCAAACTCCAATTACTTTTATTTGTTGCTTGCCAATCTGAGTGTTCTGGAATTAAATAATACGGCAACTCTTTTAGTATATAAAATCCAAATCTCACATCGGTGCGTTCTGGATATATTTCTTCTACCGTAAATGCTTGTTCTGAATCTATATACAAAGCACCAGCTTTTTCTGCCACCTCGCTGTCTTGGTCTAGCAACACCTTATCGCCAACCTCATATTTATATCCAGGCCAATCTTTACGCCAATCCTTAGTTGGATCTGTTGCGTCTAACGAGTCTTCATAACGGAACGGATAATAAAGCTCTCCGTTTTCCCAATGGCCTAACCCCATTACAATCTCCTTTCACAAAATTAAAATTTAAAATTCAGGTGTGGCATACCGGCAACTAAGTTGCCATGCTTCCTACTCAATGGCGCAAATCACCAAGTATCAATAGGCTATCCCCCAGTACCCCTAGGTTCATATTTCAATTTAGCTTGTTGCCAGTAGTCTAAGCCCTTCATTACGGATGTTGATTGCAGCGTTGATGTCGCGGTCTAACGTTTCGCCACACGGACAAATCCATATACGGTCTTTAAGTTTTAGGTCCTTATTAATCCTTCCACATTTGTGACACGTTTGCGAAGAAGGATAATACTTATCAGCCTTAATTAATTTTTTACCTCGCTCTTCAAGCTTGTGTCCCAAAATTTCAACAAATACACCCCAACTATTATTCTGAACCATCTTTCCGTATCCATAATGTTGGCCCATTTCTTTTACGCTAAGACCCTCTATACACGCTACATCATATTCATCTGCGATTTGTCTAGCCTTCTTGTGCAAAAAGTCTTTGCGTTGATTGGTAAGCTTCTCATGAAGCTTATTTGCTTTTAATTGAAGCTTATCACGATTTTTACTTCCAACTTCACATTTGCTTATTTGTCTATTGACGCGAGAAAGCTTCTGATCTATATAAGAATAGTCTATTGGGCTGTTAACCTTCACGCCTTGGCTATCGGTATAGAAAGTCTTTAATCCCATATCAAGACCGATTGATTTTTCTTTATCAACCTTATATTGTATTTCCTCAACATCTCTTTCAATTAATATACTAACATAATATTTATTAGTGGCAGACTTAGAAACGGTACATTTAAAAATACGTCCGTCTGCTGGTAACTCTCGATGTTGAATTAGCTTCACCCACTTAATCTTAGGTAATTGGATATATTTGCCATCAATACGGATTTTTCCAAACGTATTGTTATTGGTTGTATAAGACATACATCTTTTCTTTGATTTAAATTTTGGATATCCATTATTCGGTTGGTCACGGAATCGTACATAGGCATTTGTTAAATTCAACTTCGCATTTGCCAAAGCCTGATTATCAATTTCGTAAAGCCATGGATTTTCGTGTTTTATCTGTGTATAAGTCTTAAACTCATGTTGTCTATATATTTCAGGATCATCAAAATATAACTCTTCCATTTCTATACGTTCTTCTAGCATTTTATTAAATACAAAACGTACTGCGCCAAATGCTCTATCAAAGTATTCGGCCTGTTTTTGATTAGGAAGTAACTTAAATTTGTATGCCTTATACCTTTTCATTTCTCTACTTCCTCCAAATACTCCTTGGCTTTCCGATACTTCTGCCAACGTGCCCAATCCTTATCCTCGACTATATGCAGCCTCCCGAGATCCATATTATCATCTAAGTCTGCCAGTTTCACTCGTTTGGCGGTTATATTTTGGGCCACCCATGCAATATACTTCATATAATCTTCGCCGGGACATCTGGTTAGTATAGCAAGTGGACCTAAAATATCTGCGCTGAAGCCTAGATCCGACAAACTAGCCATTGTCACATCCGTGTCTTCCAATACATCATGCAGCACCGCGACAATCCTGTCCCTATCATTATTCATCTTCATCATAACACGCAAGGGATGAAGGATGTACGGTTGCCCACCCTTATCAACTTGTCCACTATGAGCCTTGACAGCTATTTCAATTGCTTTTTCTAAGTCCATTTAATATCCTCACAACCTCCTTACTCGAAATTACTTCAGCCCCAGCCCTAACCGCTAACCCCTTCTTAAATCCAATTAGGTCATAATGCGGATGTCTGTCGTGATCCTGGAACCATTCTCGCTTCAGCCCGATACCCTGTGCAAACTCATGAAGTTCCTCTATCGGTCCATCTGTTACAAGGTGAGTTAGATCTGTGTAAATCAATTCTGGCACTCCTTCGATGAATTTACGATTTCAACGCTGTGCGTATCACACTTTGTATATCATCTGGGAACACGATATATTTCATTGCTTCCTTAACATCGTCATAGTCTGCTTTTGTGGTACGCGTCGCCTCTAATGTCTCGTTTAAAACCTTCTCGAATGGTATCCCCTGCTCCATTCCGTTTTCTATATTTACCTTAATTAAAGTTTGCATCACAATATCGACGTAATAATATACATCCAAGATTCTAGCTATTTTCCCTTTATACTCTGTCGGACATCCGTATAAATTCATAATATGTATACACTCTGCGGCACTCTCTTCTTCTGTCCCCTTGCATTCCATGGTGCGCAACAACATTGTGTACCAATCTTTATCGTTCATTTCATCCATACCTGTACCCCCATTCCATAAATTGAGTTGTTAGCTGTCTCATACCTTTGTACCACTTGGCGTCACCCGCTCTCCACTTCGATATGGCAGCTCCGACACATACCTTATGTGCTTCAGAAAGGGGATCGCTAACGCTACTCTTAATAGACACCATATACCTCCAAGCCCTCAACATAGCGGCCCGGATATAGTCACATTTCTCTTCTCGCATGACTTTTCTGACCTCTTGATCGAACTCATCAACTGTCAAAAACACTGTCGTATCAACGGTTTTATCATCTATACAATACAATTTCCCTCCACCTTTCTGTCCGGCCTACACCTGGGCCGGATTACCCTAAAACGGGCCGGATCACTTCTTTTTCTTTGGGTTGAAACACGTAATAGCAACAATCGCAAATATAATAGGTAGTATGATTTCTACCATCTGTCCTCCATAATTAATGTATTTAGTCTAGTTTTGAACCCTTTAATAAACCGCATTATATGGGTCAATTACTATATCAGCTAACGAACTAAAACTCGACACACTTCTAACTTTAGGATCATCAACATATCCAAAATAGTTTTTTATTTCTTCTAATGCAAACGTTTTATTTATTCGGTCTACTCCGAACTTATAATATTTACATCTCTCTTTTGTCATTTCAAACCAATGACGATAACCAGCAATATCTTGAATTAATATCTCAATAACTCCATCGTGTACACGAAACTGATATTTTAAATATCTTCCATCTATAACACGATTGCTCTGTAGCCATATGGTTCGATCTCCACCAGCTATACCAGTTTTAAACACTTGTCCTTCCTCCTTTATTGAAAGATAGTTTTCAATAATCTGTCTTCTTTAGAGCTGAACGCCAGCATTCATCACACTCTTCGGACTCGTTTTCGCACCAACCGCGCCTACCATCTGGTTGGACATACATCACATCATGTAGGCCATATTGAGAGGGACACTCGCCCTCACTAAACATATCAACAAGTAACTCAATACACTTTTCTTCTTTTAGTTTCTGAAATAGTTTTTCGACTCCGTTCATTATTCACCTCAATAAAATTATGTATTTATCTATTTAAGACATAGTTTAGAATTAAAGAACACGTCCTCGACACTACTATTCAGTGCTTGTGCTATCTGATACCCAAGCATAATGCTGGGGTTCTTCTGCCCGTTCTCCACCATATAGATCATGGAAGGCGTGACGCCCACTTTCCGCGCCAGTTTGGTACCAGTAAGATTTTCTTTGTCCCGTAGTAATTTCATATTGTTATTCATAATTGGTCTCCTTTCTTTAATCACAATCAATCCACATGGCGATAATAGAGGCAATCCATGCCGGTAGCCAAGAGATTGTGAGCGCAAGTGCGATTCGACCAATTGCCCACGCCCATACTCCACTTGCTACTGACGGTTCCTTGATGCAATCAATCAACGATACCAACCCTGTTATCCCCAGCCATAGAAACAACCCAATACTAGCAAGAATCCCCACAGTTACAATAATAATCTTTCCCATAATTAGTCTCCTTTCTTTATTGAAAAGTTTGATTCATTTATATAGTCCAGCCTTCGGTATACTCATAGCGTTATACATTGTAATTTTGTTACAACAATTACATACGCCAGAAGCATCGATTCTGCTTACATTGTTATTTGTAAATTGTATAAATATCATATTACCTGCTATATTCAATGTAACCGCTTCGGTATAGTAATCAACCGCTCTGTCCACACGAGAACTTACACCAGTGCTAATTTGTTTGCCTTTAACGGCAACTTCTAAACTAATATCATCCGTTATGTCATCTTTATTAATGCAATACGTAACACACAAAGCCATCTTTACAATATCGCTACCAAATACATCTTTCATATCATGCGTAATATCTTCACACACCAAATATTGTTTCTTTTTAACATCTTCGATTACGTAATAATTATCGCACCGTGGCAGATCTACTAAGCTAAACATACTCTCTCCTTACATGAATACTTGATTTCATCTAGTTAATATATTCGTAACCAACCAACACCGTAACGTAAGTAACGTCTTTGACTTCTGTCCCAAGAACGATAATAAACTTAGTTTCTACTGGCGTTTTCATATCCTGTTTTAATGCGACCCATCTTTCTATAGCTATATCAAGATTATCCATTTCCGATTTGATTGTTTTGAACTGCATAATTATTCTCTCCTTCCGTTTATTAAAAGCTCGATTTCAATTAATAATCACACAATCGTCCAAGATCGTATCGTTTATGTCACACATCCATTGGCAATTATCGGGATCATTCACGTCCTCAATATAAAATCGCAATTGACCCCTGGTAACAATACAAGCGTCTGCCTGTTCCCCAACATAATAGACAATTCCATTGTCACACAACAGCTTATGTCCAGTATAAACATCGTTCAAATTCTTGTCTTTGAATCCCGTATAAATTACGCTCATAACATCCTCCTTTATTAAAAGTTTGATTTCAATTGTTATAGATTGTTTCCGCTACCCAGACACCAGTGATATACGAAAGCAGTGTAACAATAACAAGATATAAAACAGAATCACGCAACAAAATAAGCGTCCCGGCAACTATACATGCTGTTATGAGCCGAATCATAGATTTCTTTATTATTTCACTCATTATTAATTTCCTCCTGTAATTACCGGAACCTCATAGTGAGCCACCGCCATATGCCCGTTATAGGTTGTGACCTCAGCCTTGTAGACCATCTCACAATCATCATTATACTTAGCCTGGGTAGCCATACCGCTCCATACAGCACCACTAAGGATCAAAAGTAAAGCAATTCCTATTGCGATTGTTAATTTTATAGGGTTGATTACTTTAAAGGGCATAGTTACTATTTTACCTCCATTACAAAATGAATATAATCTCCAATTTTACTCCATAATTCCGATTCAAGATTATGTCCTCCGATTGAGAATTCTTCTAAGTTAAGACCCGTTATCGTGTATTCAGAATATCCTGTAAGCTCTGTCTCTATTTCTACGAAACCGTCCAGCTCTGCAAGTAACGCAACCTCTGCCTCTTCTAATTCACACTTATCTTCTGTGGTATATATTCTAAGATTAACATTCTGAATAAATGCTTTTGTCCCACCAAGCCCTTTGTTATGCTCCACACATACGCCATGCTCATCGGCAAAATCAGCGACCCTTTCCCATAAAGCCGTACCGTTCACAGCAAGACAACCATGATAGTCTGTGTCAAGATATCCTTCTATGTGCAACCCATCCATAATCATTCCTCCTTTACTTAAAATTCATTTTTCAATAAACTGCCTTACCTTTTCTTTTATAACATCAATATCATTAGCGTTATACTGTGCCATAGGATCATACGGCTTTTGTAATAGAGATCCGCACAGCCTAAAAAGAAAATCGGATACAGTCCCATCAAATCTAAACTGTGCTGTAGTCCCTTCTTTTTGAAATATTATATTCCACTGATTCGTCATGCTATCTCCTCCTCTATCTCATTATAGTCCCGACATTGCGGCAATGGTAAATACCCGGTTTTATCACATGTATCAGAACAGTAAGTACAATCTCCCCCATACACCTTGTTATTTGTACACGTTCTACAAGCACACTCTTCGCAACACTTCCCATTTAATACTTCAGCCAACTAAATTCAACCCTTCTATCCAATATGGTATATCTCTATTCTTCCAACTAAAGATGTGTCGTTTACACTGATTGTAGTAATTCCGATAACTTTGAACCACATCTTCTGTCTTGCATTCTAGCGGCATACAAAGCGGTCTAGGCGTAATTCCCTTACGGGGTAGGTTAGGTGTAACCAGATGTTTTATAACCTCTCCTGACTTATGCTGTGGCTTCTGGTAGCGATAACGATACTCCTCGTACATCTTCAGGCCAAGATCCCGTAGCCACAACCAATTGTTAAGCGATTCTCTAGCCCATACACAGCAAGGATGATTCTTGTGAGTGAGATTGTAATGAGCCATTTCGTCCTGTTCAGTATAGTAGTATACACTACAAAGTATTTGGGCGGTTTCGGTGATCATCTTAACTATGTGGCGATCAGTATAATACTGAACGCATTTGTCCATGTCATCATCTAGCCAGAAAATGTTCATAAATTAAAACCGCCGTTTCATTTAACGAATAGAGACATAATAAAAAAGATTATGTTCAAGATAAATCCAATCACCCATAAAGCCACTATCAATAATATTGCCCCAAGAAACACATAAACAATAATCATAAAAATATTAAATAAGACTTCCATAACTGCCTCCTTAGTTTTGCTGGTTTGGAGGATATCCCCGTTTGCCTAAGATATCCTCCCTAACAGCTTGGCAACGTCCCGTAAATTTAATAAGTGCCTCGACGGGTTGCGGCCCTTGGTCCGGGTGAGAAGGCTCGAACTTCTGACCCCATGCTCCCAAAGCATGTGCGCTACCAAACTGCGCTACACCCGGATAACTGGTGCGCCCTGGAGGGATCGAACCTCCGCCCTGCGACTTAAAAGGCCGCTACTCTACCAACTGAGTTAAGGACGCATGGTGTGGGGAGCGGGACTCAAACCCAGCACATATCCTGATCGCGGACGCGTTTATTTCGCCATCCCCACATTATTAAACTTTTACTGTGTTTATCATACCATAGTCGTAATTGTAATGCAAGTGTTTTATTCAACAAATATCCAATCATTTGCATCAATATCTTCTACTGTTGGCTTATAAATATAATTTTCTGGTGCGCCATAATTGAAATACCTAAATGCGTATATCTTATTAAACCACCACTGAATATGTCCTGTCCAATGAGGACGCTTGGCTTTTAGGCCAGGATTGTTTTTAGCTTGCTCCATGACTTCCCAATATTTCATACCTACCTCACCTTCTTTATTGAAAAGATATTTTTATTAAAGGTTATTGACAATACTAATATAGTTTAAAATAAATGGAATAGCACACAATATACATAACAACCCACATCCACTTAAAACGAATATACCAATTCGCCATTCTTTATATTGCGTTTTCTTAAATTTAATCAAACACGCTAAAGCCATACAAAAAAGCATAAAACCAAAAAACAACAGCAAAAAACTTGTGAATAATGCATCCATATTTATTCCTCCACACCAATCCACATTTGTTTGAGAATATCTTGATCATACACGCTTATTCTATTCCAGCATAAAAGCAATCCGAACCAATCAAACACGTCCATCCCGTGAGCCTCGATAGCTTCAATAAAGTTCTTCCCGCCAGCATCAAGGTTACTCCTTAGATACTCCATTTCTGTCTGTTTCATAGCTACTCCTTTCACCCTACCCAGATAAGCCCATGCTGCGCAGACCAATCTGTGGGAAACTGCGGATCTGGTCGCTTAGTATCTGCTATGTCATATAGATAGGTAAGATTCTCATCAAACGCCTCTGTGACACTGTTTAAATCTGGATAAAACTCGGCAAGTTCCAAATTCCCTTTTGCAATTTCTCCGACAAGACGAAAATTATCAGACACATTATCAAGGTCATCTATTACACTCTCGTCCCAATTCTTGAATTTACGCTCATATTCTACAATACGATTAAGCCTACTGTGCAAAACATCGCACAAATAATCCGTAGATTCTGTATGCAGTATATCTTTAAATCCCCTGATTTCATGATCCCATCGTGGCATAGTATCCTCCTTTCTTACTTAAAAACGTTATTTCAATAAAGTATCAATTTTCTCCAAGACTTTTTGAGCACGCCCTGTCAAGCTATCTACGCCCTCTGTGGTGCGTGGCCTCTTGTGCTGATACCGTAATTCTTTTTGTTGCAACACGATCCCGTCATCTGTACGAATAACAGCCAACTCCAAATAAAATTGCCTTGTAGTAATTAGCACTCGTTCATCTGGCAATATGCAATATATTACACTTTCACAATCAGTAAACTCTTCTCGAAATAAAGGTTTACCATAGTCCTCCAGCATACGATCTAAAATGATGTTTTGCTCTTCCCTACGCTTAGTGTGGTAATCTATCCAATCGTTTGCTGATTGTGCCTCTAATTGCTTCATATTGATATCATGCTGAATGCCATTAATATGTTTCTTCTGTCGCTCTATTAGTTGTTCGAGCCGATATACATCAACATGCTTATACTGATCACAATTTTCACAATCGAATGGAGGATACCCATCTCTTTTGCAAGAGTTATATTCTGTATGCGATATGCACGTACTAGCTTTATCGATTTTCTCTTGGAGTTCCATATCAACTAAACACCTTTCCTACATACGAATCACAATCACCCCAGATACCCTTATTATGATTCTCTATATACTCATCAGTTGATGGCACTCTATCAACACAAAACGGTTTACCGTCTGACATTGGCACATGACCGTTGATAAGATAATCTGTGAGATTCATAAACTGCTCAAGCCGCTCGGCTTCATTACCACAGCACGTATACAGAGGCCAACGTGTTTGGATCTCTCCGGTGTCTCCATCCCACCCCTCCAGCACGGCAGATTCAATAATAGGAGAATCCTTTTGGCCCTCAACCTGACAGCGCAAACTAATAATTGTATTTGATACAATCCGAACAGGATGCGCAAAATTACCTTTATAATATAAAACCCAAATCATAATCATCCATCCTTTCTATCTTACTTAAATGCATCATTTTATCTGTGCCAGTACTTTTGCGGCTTCTTGTGGATCTTTAAATATGACGCTACCCCAAAGATCTTTCCATAGCTTGATACATGATAGAGTAAATGTCTGTGGTACTATCATATTTTCTCTGTCGGCCTGTGGTTTTACATCACATGGCTTTGGACAATCTCTCCATGCACAATTTTCACAACTTCCATCATGCTTATCATTACATTTCGGGCATATTTTATAAACCGTTTCGCCTAATCTACACGGCAGATCAATAAACAAGTCGTCTGCTAAGTGATCAAGCACAGCAATACCAGCATCAAGACTTTCTAGCATTTCCTCATTATTTAAATACTTTATCTTTGCTCCGACGAGCAATGCCCTATAGTCTTTTGCGTTCTTTTTGATTCTATCTGGTAGCATTCTACCCCTCCTCACTTTATTGAAATATTAATTCATCGTTTTCTTTGCGTGTTCCAACATTGCTTTCCTCTGTGTGCCAATCATCCATAAATACTGTTGCATTGCTTTATAGTTTGCGTTAAAAAAGAATACAAAATCAGCATCGTTCAATGTGGTCTGGTATGGTTTATTATTTTTATCTATGATGTTTACAAAATGCTCATGGTCTTCGTTAAATACCCATCCCTCAATTGAATACACGTTCTCATGAGCAAAGTGATCATTGTCTTCCCCAGCATAGAATACAAAATTTCCTCCAATATTCATACCTTTCTCCTCTCTAAAATAAAACCAGCATTTTATTACATCGTTATGGTAGTTGTTACTATTACCAAACACGCAGATAGTGTCACGCATGACAAAACAATCGTTACAAATAGTTTATTTTGTTTGCGCTCTTCCCACAAGATAATCCATGCTGATACAGCCGTGGCAATAGAAACTACTATATCCATCATTTCTCCTCCTTCGGTCTCCCGGTCTCTTTCGCAGGACACTCCGCGTCTTCAGGAATCAACCACACTCGCGGAGACAGTTTGTATGCTCCCTCGATACGTCCATCCTTCAGGTATTGCTGTACGCGCCTGGGGGTTACTCCCCACCTTTTAGCTGCTTGCTTTACTGTGATGTAGTTAGGCATTGGTGACACCATTGCGCTCAAAGGCATCAGTAGCGTTCTTAGTGCGCATTGCCTCATCTAATACTATCTTCCACGTTTCGATCTCTCCAAAGTATCCATTGATTTGAGTAAGAACGCCTTTAACCCGATTAAAAGCAGCATTATAATCACCGTCATCTACCACAGCTATTTTGCGCAATAATCTTGATTGCTCAGAAATCGCATTCAAAAGTTTGTCGATAGAAGAGTGTGCTTGCTTTTGCCGTTCTTCAACATAAAATTTTGTCTTATCAATTACACTCATATCTTAGTCTCCTTTCTCTCCGTTAATGAAATTCTGCTTTTAACTAACTGTTTGCCTCATCGCCATCCATTTATATACCTCCCCTAAGCTCACTCAATTCCATTTCAATTTCATCAACACGCCATCTTTTTTCCCAAACAGCTTGCTGATCCCGTTTGATTCCCTCTTCGTCCATTACTATACGTTGTTTAAGCGCATCTAGCTCTGTACGAAGCTGCATTATTCTCATTTCTTTTTCAGTCATTGTTACACCACCCCTTCCCAATTTTAAGTATACGCCTAAACGAATACTTTGTCAAGGGTTTCACCAATCTTTTATTAAATTTTTACTACGCTACTTTCAAGTTTGCAATCTTTTCCCGCAAGTCTTTGATCTTCTCTGCATACATCTGGCGTATAGGATTATCGCCCTTAATTCCCATCATAACACTCTCTGCGATCTTGATATCCCGACGATACCAGTATTCCCATACTTTATTATCAACCATGTGCCTATTTCTCCTTTCTTTATTAAAAATATTCTTTCATCTAAGACATAGTACGTTCGCAGTATAGCCATCTTTGGTATGGGTAATAGATATAAAGCCAAGTTGTACAAGATCGTCAATTGTCTTTTCATTGACATATACATCTCCTTGCTCTGTCTGTACCTGCCAACACTCTTTCCATTGCGTGAAAACGGGACGATAAGCATCTTTGATAGCATTAAATGCTCTCCGTTGTGTGTTGGTCAACTCGTCCATCTTAATCCTCCTCTGGCACTGAACAATGGTATTCAACAGAAGCAAATATTTCAACTTCTTTTCCACAATGAGGACAATCATCATATTGCGGCATAATTGATATATCATAATTTATGGCCCTCTCTGCATCAAATTTCTCTCCACAATGAGGGCAAATTCCTTGGTCAATACAACGCGTCATTTCACCGGGGATAAAGTTATCCTTACTCATAATTAACTCCTTATAGCTGCAACAGATAGCGTTTCGCCGTATTGTTCAATCTGTTCGTTAAGCCATTCTTCCCAGTTATCCGTTGTGACTTCTGAGGCGTCTATATTAATCAACTCTGGGTGCTGTTCAAATATATGCGGAGTACATGTCTCTGCCGCTATCTTAAACATTACATCAAACACGCTTGAATCAAGCATAAATTCCAATACATTACTAACACCTACCATTCCGTCATGTGATACCAAACGTCCGGTTGTAACACTCAAAATATCTCCCAAGTGAAATTCCTTTGTTTTACTCATAATATTCTCCTTTCTGTTCTTGAAATACATATTTTATCCATCAGTTCTTAACTGGTTCATAATCATAAAAGTCTGCGCAATCATACCTTATTACGCCATATGCATGATATATGAAATCATCAGACACCCTTTGGAGTATTGTCCAATTAAACGGCTCCTTCCCTTTGCGATATATCTCTTTTGTTACTGTGCATACCGGCTTTCCAATTCGCTTTTCTAGTTGCTCTAAGGTTAACGGCTGCGGAGTCTCCTGCTCTTGGTTTTCGCCAACATCCATTACCACGTATTCGCTACCCTCGTTCCAGATGCAATCCACCCTATCGTATTTTAGTAGCGTATCTGCCTTATTCTCGTTCAAGTATGTTTCAAGTACGCTCCTTGCAACAATATAATCATCTGCATGAACTAAAAAAGAAGAAATATAGCTAGTGCCATCCTCTCGGAATAAACGAACTTTTAAATTAAATATTGGTACTCTTTTTAACATTCTTCCACACCCCTTTCATTCAGCGTCCGTTATCGCATCAATTTCATGCTGAAGGACAACCGCACCCAAGTAGTCTCCTTCTTCCATGGAGTCTTTAATCTCCTGCCGGATCTCATCTGGGGTGGCGGGTTCTTCTTCTTGTTTTCGTAATACACTCTTAAATGTCAAAGCATCTTCTTCTGATACATTGAATAAGAATACAAAATCAATATCCGTCATTGAGTGTATTGCCTCTACGCCAAGATTATTAGTTATCCATAATGTTTTACTCCTATCTATGCCTACCTCGTAAAGATATCCACGTGTAAATTCCACATTGCTTTCACCGCGATAAATCGCAAAGCTATGTAATATCATAATGGCAACTCCTTTCTAATTAAAATATACGTTTCATCTATTCGGTTAGTTTTTGTATAGTCTCATTCCAATGAAATAAATTACCGGGATTTTCTTTGTGTGTCGCATCCTTTTTAACTGCTTTGTCATCCACCCATGACTCTGCATCACGCACAATTAAACATTCCTGCCCGTCACTCTCATACAAGCCAACAATTACGGCTCGTTTATTCTTCTCAAATTCCATGTTGATAACAATATCTATTTTATAGCCGCTCTTTATAGCTTGACGAATTTCATCTGTTATTAGCATGTTATTCTCCTTTCTACTGATCGGTGGCGGGTGTGTTATTTATCTACTTTAAACTTTTTATAGTCCATCTGCTTTAAATATTCGTCAATGTCTAGCTGTGCTATCATCATTTGCTTATCGGTGACAGCCTGTAAGTATCTGCTCGGTCCCTTCGCTAGTACTTCTTCCTCTTCAAGCCCCTCTGCCCATTCAATATTAAGACCACCATCTTGAGTGAGAAAGCTTGCCGGATCAAGATCAATTTCGTGTTTGTTTCCAGCAACCACCCAATCATCCCACCCGTTATCTACAAGATGTTCGTCCCAGTTACGATGTACTACATCGTCTTGCGTCATCCTCGCAAGCGCAAGGCATATTTCAATGTAACGTCCGACACGTCCAATAGCTTTGAGATACTTAAACTGACCAAGCTGATCACTTCGCACCTCCATCATCATTTCAGCCAACCATTCCCCATCGTCAATCTTGTCTGCGTCTACCATTAAGAAACCTTCGCTCGGCTCATAATACCAAGTAACAGCACCCTCAAAACCCATCTTTTCTACTCTGTTATAGAAGTCATAGTCAACCATAACACGATAGATTTCCGCATCCTGTTCAGTAAAACCCTCAAGCCTAAAACTATCTTTCGACCAAATGCCTCCCTGGTAAAGCCTCTTTCCGTTATTCATAACCTTTCTCCTTTCCGTTACTGATAACTCAACTTGCTTTGCAAGTTTCCGTTATTGCTTCGATGAAATCCCTGTTTCAACTATGGTATCATATATACCGTATAGGTATCAGATCCACACACATAACACCTAGAAGGATCAAGATATTCTGGCACACTTTCATCATATTTAATAATAAAAGCGTCTCCACTTTGAGGCATTATGTCTTTAGGAATACCCTGCACAAATCTAGTTCCCCTATTATCCTCAAATAGCTCCGGTGGCATCTGAATCGCATATGCAGCCATCACGTATGATTCGTGAACGCATGAAGATAGGTATACTACTCCGCCACTATGTTCAGTGTATTCATCGGCGCACCTAACCGCATCGTCAAAGCCACCATAAAACATATTCTGAGCATCTTTGTTATAGTTGTTAAAATAGTATCCGGTAAAAGACAAAAACGCCAATATACATACCGTTATAGTTATATAGGATAGCCCTCTCACCCTTTTAAACAAATACTCTAGTCCAAGTGTTATCGCAATAATAAACGGTATCAGGCTAATATTAATACGGGTAATATTAATATCTATAAGGAATATGTGCAATATCGCGGCAAACATCCATAGGGCCGGAATTACAATATACTCTTTCTTATCTCGTACCAAATTTATTATCCTAAGTATTCCAATTATAATAAAAGGAATTAGGAATTTATAAATTGCGCCATACCTTGTGGCGTTAGAAATTCTTCCATCCTCCATCTTTATAAAGATATCTTTTGTACGCCAAATGTTGTCTGACAAAACCTCAAGAAGCCCGTTTCCTTCTTTAAACATTTCTGTAGCATAACGCAACCAAGCAAAATTCGGAATAGTAAAGCATAAGAATTTACACGTTTCCAATTCTAGCTTGTTAACTATTAAAAATATAACCATAGGTATTGATACAACTAAGAAGACACCAATTCCCAATAAGATATATTTTAATGAAACTATCTTTTTTACGAACACATAGATTACTATGCTAGGTATAAAGATAGTCAGAAAGACAAGAGTGACAGAATACGCATACATAAATAGAGAGGCTACAAGCATTGCTGGTATAAACCATATTTCTTTCTTCCATGCTTTGGCAAAGAACAGCATCGCTAGTACCGCTAACATTATTACAAAGTTTGATTCTATGGCCCAACGTGATAGCATTATATGCCATGGGCAAATAGCAAGCATGAATACTCCTAACAGAGCGGTATGCTTACTAAATAATTCCCTCATAAATAAATAGAAAAGTAAAAGAGTGATTATGCCGGACAACATCATGGGAAATCTGATTACAAAAGCGCTCAAACCAAACCTAGCAATCAACGGACGAATCAAATAATTGTACAGCATGTTTTGTCCACTATTCCACGCTTCTGCATAAATTGGGTTATGATCTCCGTTTCTGTCCATACCGTATGTTATGTCGGCCCATGCGTCATACCCAAGGCTTGCTTCGTCTTGGTTCAGTCCATAAGGAGTATTACCAAAGTCATACACCCGAACGAATACACCTGCGGCAAAAATCAATAGTAATGTTATGATATACCAGTGTTTTTTAATGAAATTCATAAATAATACTCCTTTCTTTACCATTTTACCACAATTGCGTTAGCAATAAATTCATCATTTTATCTTTATTGCCGCAACCAATTCCTCAACATGATCTTTTTCCCATTGTTCTAATACATGTAACTTTTCAGCGTCAAGAATGATGCCGCAATCTCTATTATCTGTCTTTCCTAACATCGTTTTAATATCTGAAAGATCATCATAATTAATTTCTGCCTGTATACCATTATCGCAACACCAAGAACGATATACGTTAATCCTCATTTCCATGCTACGTTTTAGGGACCATACAAAATCTCTATAGGACATAATCGGTATCATAGCCTCAAATCGCATTCTATTTTGTTGCGCCTCTATCATCCGATACCCAAGCGCACACATCGTATTCGCACTCATAATTAAAACCCTCCTTTTATCCCACCTTGACCAAATCATACTCGGACTTTATATAAGCCCTTCCCTGCTCGTCATACTCAATAGAAATCGTGTGATCACGATTAGCTATATGTTGCTTCATTGCGCCCGTTATATCGTAGTTTCGGATCTCAACGGGTGTCCCAGGGCGTAAACCCCTCACATCTGTTATGTTATTACCGTCCATGCAAATTACCACCTTATCCATTGCTATACCCCTTCCTTAAAATCTTTTTGAATATCTGTTGCGCTCTCTGCCTTGATATTCCAAACATGTCTCCAATCTCTCTGTATGTCTTCCCGTTTTCGTGTAAAGAAACAATTACGTCATTTTTATCGTCTGGTAGTGGCCCTCTCCTTTCCCCCACATTGGTATCACCATACTTTCTATATCTGTTATAATGTCTAGTACAGTATCCATTGGCATGATGTGGCTCATTACACCCATCGATAACACAAATTCGTGGTTTACGTGGTACACGATTTGAATATTTTAACTCTTTAACTACATTCGGATCGCCATACCTTCGATATCTTTGGTAGTGTTTGCTACAAAGACCAAGCGTTTTGCCCAATCTATCACATCCCTCTACCAAACATTTTGTCGGTGGTTTTGGTCTTCTTCCACCCCCATTATTTCTCGGAAGGACTATATTTGGATCACCGTGCTTACGATACCTCGCATAGTGTGTGGCACAATAACCTCTGGCGTAATATTCCTTATTACATCCGTCTACACAACATCGCCTTAATGGCGTTTTATTTTGTCTCATCAATGTACTACCAAGTACAACAACAAGCTACGATCAATCCGATCCTGAAATCCTGCAACGTTATTTGTTAAAAACGTCTTGTAAAAAGCCGTTATATGATTCTTCTTAAAATCGTTCCCCTTATCCATCCAGTTAGTTAAATCGTCTTTGGTGGCGGTCAACACATCACGTCCTAGCCATCTGGCAAACTGACCCATCCGGCTAGTGTATTGGGCGATACTAGACCTGGGCTTTCCCTCCTGCTCTGATATCTCGATGAATTTTTTAATATGCTCATCGTTCCCGTTGTCAAGTTTAATTCTGGTTCTACTCACATTCTCACTCTCCTTGTTTATTAAATTGTACCTTTATAGTAACATGATTGTTTTAGAATGTCAACAATGAGATGTTAACTCAATCCCCTACGGGTATTTCCGTTAATGAATTTAATCTTTCATTTTAGAGAAATATCTAAATTAGGCAATACTACCTTTTCTTTAAAACGTCCTTTTGCAATAGTATTCTGATTAAGCCACACCATCACATGTAAATGGCTCATAGCCGTAAAGTCCGGCACCGTTATGTTATGATTGCGCAATTTATAAGTTACACCCTCAAATTCTATTATTGGCAGTGGCCCCTTCTTCACTGTTACGTTCTCCTTTCTAATTCTGCTTCAAAACAACATCCAATTGAATTAGTTTTCTGTGTTCTTAATCGTATACCCATACGCCCCACAACCACCATAGGCCATAAGCAAGTGTTATAAGTGCTGCTGATCCACAAACACGCCTAATCAGTCTGTTATAGGATCTTGCGGGTTTATAGATGGGTAACTTAGTCAACATTATGATACCTCCGGCAAGATAATCTCAAACCTGTTATAGTTATCAAGCACCCATTCACCGGGATCTACCCAACCATCCTTTGTCTGTCTAACCTCTTCAGACCAAGGCTCGATCCTGGTCAGCAAGTAATATGCTACGCCATGAGGAAAAGGTATGCCGTGTTGCTCCCATCTTTCCTTATACCCGTCACACTTATCACCGTGGCCCGTTATAAGCCCTTCAGACCATGACGGATTAATAGATAAGTTATCAAGGATATGAGGAAGATTTTCTCTAAGCCAATCATAATGATTCATCATGCGCATACCTGATCAATAGACACATGCTTAGTCTCGCGCCAATGCTTTAGGGCGTGTGTTTCATCCGGGCAAGTGAAATCAGCAAGCACATTGCCGTTATTGTCAATCGCGGCTGTTATGCCCGTTATTATGTCATAATTAAACTTTACGGGTGTGCGGGTGTCGTTACTATAGGTTTTAATTTTACCGATTGCTAGAATCATAGTTAGCCCTCCTGTTCATATTTTTCTACTGTATATGGGAGATTTTCGTACCATTCATCATAATGCTTCCCTTTATCAAGCGGGTGTCTGTTTGTGTACTCCTTTACGCTGTACTCGTCTGCAAATACACCAAGAAATATACGCTTAGTGAATCCGCTTTTGTTATTACATTTTTGTAACACCTGTACCCTGTCCATTATTAAATTTCTCCTTTCATTAAATCAAATAATTCTTCTAGCGCCTCATAAATATCAAAATCTTCTACCCAAAATTCAATCTCTAATGATCGAATTTCTTCTATCCATTCAGGGAAATACCGATGTAATACATACATCAAATTCTCTTGATTAACCTTCGCGACATCCATAAAATCCGTCTTATACTCATTGTTATACCTTGCCAACAATTCCTCTGCGCAATCTGGAATCCCCCATTCATATTGAAAATATTTTAAATAATCTGGACTAATATTCTGCCCATTAACATTGTATACAATTATGGCCGCTCCGCTCTGTACATCGTTAGGTATTTTATCCCGCGAATCTATCCGATAATCGACTTCTCCACTCTTATTAATAATTACCAGATGTCGAGAATTCAAATTACTGTATATCGAATCCGTATAAGCCTTATAAACTAAGTCTGTTATAGTTTCGTATTTTTTCTCAATTAGTTCCAACCACATTTTCGCGTAATCATCGGGCCACACTTCCAAGCATGATTCCTCTCCGTCTGCGTCATCGAAGAATACGTTATAGATTGCGTCTGGATATTTCTCACGATTTTCTTTGTTGTATTCGCAATCTTCAAAATCACCTGAATCAGTTCGATATGATAAAGATTCTTTCTTTACTTCATACACACCCAATTCAACGGTGTGTACCTCTTCAAATTTTCTAGGATTAAACATCAATAAATTTTTCATAACCGCGTATCTCCTTTCTGTTATACTAATCGGATACAACCTTCAACGGACAATCTTTTCTGCATCCTTCCTCCGGGCATATAGGACGCATTCCAAGCCCCGTGCATACGTTGTGTAAACCAGTGGCTCCCTGGTGAGTAGAGAGCATACACATTTCACACGTTATGCCTTTCTCATCATCGAACGAGAGTTCCAATATCGCTTTCATAATCACATGTCTCCTTTCTGTTATAGTCTACTAATCGATAATATCAATCTGGATAATACAATCCGTCGTTGCCTGATATTCTCCGCTACGCTTCATAATCTCAAGCTGATTATTTACTTTATCGTAACGCATTTTCTGCCCGTCCCAACCACTTGTAATATAGGCATACTGTTCATTCTCTCTGTCAATAAGGTATTTACTTTCTGGACATCCATCATCATAAGTTATCGCTATTACTCGTTTCATGATTTACCGTCCTTTCTGTGATAACCACATTATACCACCCAGTAATGAAAAGTGCATTTTATTGGTCTGTTATGTGGTGGCTTCATTTACAAACTGCCTGTATGCTTTCAATAAATATCCGCTTCCGGCAGTTGGTGTTATATTCTTATAATTCCGCGCCACAAAAGCTATTCCTTGAATGATAGCGTCTTCTTTGGTTTCTCCTGTGAAGTTTATAACCTTTTTTCGTCCTGATTTAGTTGTGTACCACAATTCCGGGATATCATTTGGTTCAATCATTATTGAATCTCCTTTCTCTTAATATAACACCCGTCCACCCGGTTCCCTGATCTGCAAACTGCATCCAGGAGCACATTGCCTGTTATGATCGATCCATTCTTTAATGTCCTGGATCATCCTGTCGGCATAAATAGGGGCATACATAAGGCGGTTGTGTAGTTCTCCTGTCTTAATATCCATCGGGGTAAACCGTTTATCCTTTGGCCCCTTGAAATATACCATCACGCCCATTATTACACCTCCGGTGATATTTCATAAACAAACGCGCTTATACTGTCCGTTTTAATGTCGATACTTTCAATCTCAAACCATGGCGCAAATTCAAGATATGCTTCGCGTATCTTTCTATCTGCATCGTCATGACTTGACGCAACAACAACCCCCTCGCGACAATTGCCATCGGTATCATAGATTGTGTACTTGTAAGGATAATTCATTTGTTAATCTCTCCTTTCTGTTATGCGATCTTATATTCTGGATAGTTCTTAAACTCCGGGTTTTCTTCAAGTGATTTCAGAATAAGGGCGCGGTTTTCCTCTGTGTCTACATATACCCCACCTGGTACTCTCGGCATCCCATAGATGAGAGAAATGCCATCTTTTTCGGCCTCTTTGCAAGCCTCCACATCATCATCAACAAGCATTAACTCATCATTCCTCATAACCGTCAGTGTATTGGGCAAATAGAAAGTACTCCCGTATCCACACCAACATACCAACCAACTGTTTTCGCCGTTATCCATTGCTTCTACTTCCGCATTAGTTTTGATCATTGTTAATTACCTCCTTTATTTTTCTTGTCAGTTCTGCCGTGTCAAGTTCTGGCATAGAGACCCAAACCCGCCTTGCCGTTTCCTGTGTCTCTTGTTCTGGCTTGCCCTGTAAAACGTCCATTACTGACCCGTATAGGAGTTCACCGGGCTTTACTTCCTTTTTCATGCTGTTATGCCTCCGTATCCGTCAAATACTCATCTGTTAGGCAATTCGGACAGGCATCAATTACTTCCTGTGTTGTTTCATCAAATCGCCCATACGTGTACTCTTCATGTGTTATACCTCCGTCTGCTCCTTCTGTCTCTAGGACTTTGATCAGGTCATTTTCCTCTCCGTCCCAATCACACATATTGCAATGTACACTCATTGTTAAATACCTCCCTTAATAACTTTCAGTTTCAAGCATATCCTGTTCGATCTGTTCAAGTTCTTCTGTAGTATACTGGTACAAGTTATCGTCCCATCGACAACCAGGAGCGGCATTATTCCTATAGTTCAATTCCTTGCCTATTTGTTTGAGCGTTACCCCGTCAGCTTTTAGCTTCTCCACCATTGCCCAATATTCCATGCTGTTATGCCTCCTGCGCACTCATATCTTTGCGTTCGATATCAATACTTGCAATCTCAAACCACGGAGAAAACTCATGATATGCTTTACGTATTTTCATAGCCCCATCCTCATGGCTTGACGCAGTAATAACTCCGTCAAAAGCATTGTCATTAGCATCATAAATTGTATATTTGTAGGTATGATCCATTATTAAACTCCTTTCTAATACTTAAAGTGTTAACTCAATCCCTGTTAATTAAAATTACCGATTCATTTGTGTTAACTCCGTTTGCGTTGCAAACGTCCGTTAATTGGTTGTTATAGACGATCCTTGATTTCTTTCCTTAGCCGTTCCACTTCTCCCGCCCAGTATACGATGCCGTGAAAATCAACCATTGTGGCCTCATTTTCAAGTGTTGCTTTTACCGCATTCTTGGCCTTTTCCAGCTTTTCAAATAGTTCAGACATTATACATTACCCCTTTCCTCATATGAGTTGCCCTCATCGTCAACGGGTAAATCCTTCAGCGTGTCAGGATCACGTCCTTCAATGTCATAGTCACGAATAGAGATAGGGACGCCCTGCGGGTTAGTATCGTCCTCCAACCAAGCCACACCGCCGCGCACTGTTATAATGATAGGTTGTGCGGGTTCTGGCTTGGTATTGGGATAATCAATAATAATACTCCGATCCATGCGCTCAACCGCCATCTGTAGCTTGTTGGCATTCGCTACAAGCGTTTCTGCGCGAAGCTGCAAGAGGGGAAGGTCTACGGTATGCGCCGGGTTTCTCATGGCCTCACGCGCATCATACGCCCCCCTGTCAAGTTCCCCGATAATAAATTCAAGGTCTTTCTTTGTTATGGTGGTCATTGTTATACCCTCCTTTATTAAATATTTACTGTCAATGCACCGCCAAGTAAATAAGCAAGTCTTTATCAATGTTGTCCTGGAAGTCATTGACGTTATGTGTTAAAAACGTCTTGTAAAAGGCCGTTATGTGGTTCTTCTTGTATGCGTTGCCCTCATTGGCCCAATTTTCGATATCCTCTAGGGTAACAGTCAACAAGTCGCGATCAAGCCATCGGGCAAACTGCCCAACACGGCTTGTATACTGCTGTATGCTGGTGATGGGCCTACCCTCACTTGTGGCAATAGCGACATAGGTATTAATGTGATCATCGTTACTGTTATTGAGTATAGAAGTTGAACGGCGTTTGAAAGCTAATTCTGACATTGCGTTATACCTCCTATTAAAATTAAACTCTTACTGTGTTTATGATATTCCTATTTTAGTTGTATGTCAAGTACTTTTCAAAAAATAATTTTAAATTCTTCCCATAATAGACATTAAGGAATTAAAAGTCTTCGCGCTGTCAACGATTGCTTTATCCTTTGCTATTGATGCTTTTATGTCTTCCTCTGACATATTGGTATATTCAAGTAGTCTATTAACCCAGTCTTTAAGTTGCGCGTTTTGTGTCTGTAGGGCTTGATTCTCTTGGGTCAATGTCTTGTTGGCTTCTGTTATTTCAATAACGGACGTTTCAAGCCTGTTAATCTCTTTCCTGAATGGGAGTACAGCTTTCTCAAAGTCTTTAGGCATGGTCTGTTATGTCCTTTCTGTTATACTACTTTGTAAATTTTGTACTGTAGGATTATGTCACCCTTCACCTTGTTATCGTATACTTTTCCGCTTCGATAATCGTACTTTTTCCCGGCTATCTTGTCAGTACCAAAAAGCCAGGGACAAGACGATTTTTCAAAGAATGATTTTTGCTGCCAATATGTACTGCTCCCATCAGAATACATATCAATTTCTGCCCTCTGCTGGTATTCAGGGGTTTCTGTTATGCGTTTCCATTCGTCCATAATGCGCTGTTCTTCTTCAGTCAATTCACGCAAGCCGGGATTATAAATGGTTAGCGTGTCCCCGTTATACTCCACCAGGGAAGCGGCATCAATGCGACATTCTGACTTCTTCCCGTCCTGATTCAAAAATGATATGCTTACTGTATTGGCATCAATCAGCTTGCGCCTACCCCGCAACCGTTCCGGGATATCCGAAGATCCAAAACGTTGGATCATTTCGCCCTCATAGTTTCCACTCTTTGCGTCCCGCTTTAGTTCTGCTAGTGTTTTCATACTCTGTTATCCTCCTTATTAATTCCCGTTATATAAACGGGTAAAATGCTAAATTGTCGCTTGATTCATCAAATAGATGAAACGCGCTTTTTAATTGTCTGTTATACGTTCCAATCATTCCATGTCTGTGCGGCTTCGTGATAGCTCGATGATAAATATGTATCGTTATCACAAGAGGAACAGACAACACGCCATTTATACCCGTTTGTGTCCATTGTAACGCCGTTATGCTCCCCGCATTTACACGGATGCAGGGACAGGATAGTATTGATAAATTCATCGTCACACGCTTTACAAAGCGCGGATAAGGGGTTTTGTTTTGGCGGTAAATAGGTAAGTTTGCCCCTGGTTTCTTTTGCCTCTTTTACGGTCATAATTTTACCTCCTTTTGTTTAGTTCTCCATTAAAAGCCCTATAGACCCTTAACACAAAACTAATCCGGGCGATAGCGGTCACATACTACCGCCCGTTATGCCGTGTTATTCGTATCATCACCCCTTAATTAAATTTTTACCGTTATGCTACCGCAACGCCAATGACTTTACGAATAGCCGGGCGGGTATCACGGTAAAAGCGGTCAACCTCATTTTTACCAGTGATCACAAGGCCATCACGCTTATTATACCGCCCCAGGACACCATCGAAAAACTCTGTAACGTCCTTGCCTCCGTCATAGATACGGGCGCACAGTCTGTTATTCCCGTCCTCTTTCGTGATTACCTGGACTTCGCCATATGGAATAGTCATTTTGGTTCCCTCCTTTCGTGATAACTCCATTTTACTACTGTAAAATGTCCGTTATTGATATAGTTTGTTATCTCTTCCGTAACTGTCCACAAGCGGCCTGGACTGCTCCATAAAGCCATCCGTCCAGGTAGGAGATATCATAGCAATACTGCACATACTCCCCGCCGTTATCATATTCTGACTTGTTACGGTAGACATAAAATCTTTCATGATCTCCCCAGGCTACCGCCTGACCGATGCCACCACCATCATATACAATGTATGGGGTTTCAAAGTTAGCAATATATCCGTTTAAATTCTTTTCTATAACTTCTTTGTGTGCCTCTGTTATGGGTTCCATTGTATTACCTCCTGATAACTCCATTTAATGTCCGTTATTGATACCCCTACGGGGTTTAATATTTGTCGCGCAACTCACACCGAGCGCAATCGGTTTTAACTGATACCGTTTTACCTTTGCGATAACAGTATAAAACGCTTTGCATTTTGCGATCCCTGGCATTCATACAGCCGCCCTTGTCCTTCTTCATACTCTGCTATACTCTCCCGTTTTCAGATTGATTGTACTTGATCCCGCCTCTGCTCCCGCTTCGTCATACACGGTATAAAGCGCGTACATGGATCCATGTTCATCCATGACAAAACCGTCCAGGCGATCCCCGTTATGGTTCAGGGTTTCTGTGTTCGTGTTCCATAGTCCGGCAAACTCACCGGATGAGGTATAGGGACACCCAAAGGTATCAAGCCTGTCATGCTCCGTTTTACCGTGTGTAATGCGGAAGTCTGGCCCGAACGCATAACGGTTTATAGCGCGTTCTAGCTTCTTTGTTTCTTCTTCAGTAAATTCCTTTTTAAACATGGTTCTAATCCTCCTTAATTTATTTAATAACTAGGGTCTTGTTATGTGCTGGTATGTGTTCACATCGAAATAGTGATAGAATCTATACGGCTTGCAAGGCCCGAAAGCATTTTTTCTGCGGGTAACAGATATCACATAACATTCGTGAACGTCCCCGCTATAATCGGTTATGTTTACAGTATCTTTCAATACCCGCATATCCGAAAGCCGCTCCCCGAAAAACTTTAGTGTGTCGTGATCAAAAAAGTGAGACTCGCCGCCTTTGTTTTCGATTTTTTCTTTCAATTCCCAAAATTCCATAGTGTTATACCTCCGCTTTCTTTAACTGTTCTTTGACCGTTTCGGCATATGCTGCGATTTGTTTTATTTCGTAGTCCATAAAACACTTGTCATATGCTTCGCGGTCTTCGATGGGCATTAATTTTTGATTTTTGAACAGGGTAAACCCTACCGAATAACCGCCGCCGAAAGCTGTCCCATATGTAATCTCCGCCTCTATACCATCCACAAGAGGAATAAAGCCAGTCACCCAGGGAGTTATTAGGTTGTTAGTCCTGTATGGGGTTACTGTTATAATGCCCGGTATTGCGCGTATTGCGCTTTCTACTTCAATATAGTCTCTCATGGTCAATACCTCCAATAGTTTCAATTTTATCATAACGCTTGTTATTCAAGCAATTACAACCGATATTATTATATTCGCCATGGCTTTTGTTATTCCTGCCAATAATTAAATTTTTATTGCTTGCTGTTATTGATTATTTACTGAATGTATAAAAACATTCGTTATGTTCAGTCATACGTTGAATGGTTGACGGGTTAAACCCTGCCGCTTTTGCTTCAGCTTTCGCCCTTGCTATTTCCTCTTTATCGTCCCACATTCTGAGACTAGATATTTTTACTGTAAAATATTCCTCACCGTTTAAATGTACTAGCATTTTTGTTATCCTCCTATGATTAATATTATACCATATAATAAAATCGGGTTTTTATTGCTTTTGACTCTGTTTTACCTTGTAAAACCATCGTCAATTGTCCACGCTGCAAGTCTGTTATTGCTTCATTCCGCATTGGTTGCAGTATGTATTCCATTTCCCGTCTTCCTCCATTGGCCCCCATAGATTGGTACTCATACAAGATTTACAGAAGTCAATACCGGGTTCCATAATCGTGTTATGATATCCGTCTATGTCCGTGTGTGGCGTCTCTTTCCATCTTCCATTGATAAAAGCATATTTCTTTGTTGTGTCCGGTAGGGGCTTATGGTCTGTTGTGGCGTATCCTGCCGCATACCATACGCTTTCCCCAATATGGACAGTATAGATAAGAAACTGTTTGCAAGGGCGATAATACACCTTTGCCTTTTTCAAGACTGTATCAAAGTCCTTTTCGATGGGTTCAGATTTTACCCGGTTATGTTCGTTTCTTACTCCCATTATTACGCCTCCTGTTTAGGGTTTAGCCACATGATTAAAAGTGTACCAGCTACTATAATAATAGATATATTAAATATCCATATAGACACATCAAATAATGATAATGCGGCAATTACAAAGGATAGTACGGATAGACTACCGACGCCCCATATAATTTCATCATAACGCCCAATAAACCACGTTACAAGACATATAGAGAATAGTACAAAGGCAATTGATAAACATATAACACCTGCTATCATAGTCTAACCTCCTTCCTGTGATTGTTTCGGTTTAATCCTTAAACCCTCAACAATGGTCTGTTATTCCGTGATTGTTATTTTCTCTCCTCTGCTCTTGATTGCCAGTATGCAGGTATGGCAGAGTAGGCCGTGACTGGTCTGCTTTAATTCACTTTCTTCATACTCTTCATTACACCAGCTACAGGTTTTCAATTCGTCCATTGTGATACCCTCCTATCGTTTCATTCCTTCCACTGAAGGCCATTGTGTGACCCTCAATGCAGGGAATAACCCTGCTTGCGTCCTCCTTTCTATTTGTTAATTATCACCTATAAAAACGATTATACCATGTTCTCCGTTGTATGTAATAGGTGATTGGATAACATACGCCCAATTAGACGAGTCAAAATCTCTTACTAAGCCGGATGCTATTAATTTATCATCACTCCATACCTCAATATTCATATTCGTATCAAGTATAGGAAGAAGTTCGCAAAGCATCATGGTATGTTCTAAAAAGTGATCATTACCACAATGAGGGCATTTTGTGACGTGTTCTAATCTCATTTTGCGAACACAACCGGAACAAATCTCATAACCGCATTCATCACACACAAGATACCCGGTATCATTCAGTGTGTATCCCTCACACCTGTCGCATTGATGGCCTGGAATCCACCCGCAGGACGGACACCTAAAAGATTCATTAATGTTCTCATGTGTAGAGCAACCGCAGTTTGGACAATTGTTTTTCATGATTGTTTTACCTCCCTTATGGCTTGCAATGCTCGTTTTTGCGTGTCTTCGTGGATTAAATTAATACCCGTACCACCGTCAATATATCCAGGTTTTAATTGTATCCAGTATCCGTCTGCATCATAATACCAATCATCTATCATGTGCTGGTATTTCTTAGGGATATTTAACGTTGGCTCTTCGTCTCTAATAGGTCTGACTGGTACTCGCTTAATAGTCATTGTATTTGCCTCCTTATATCAATTTGATTATATCACGTTCAAAGCATTAAAACGTTCGATTTAATTGTTTCAAGCTATGCACAATTGAATAATGTAAAGCAATCCAAGCGCGTATAACGCTATGGTGCTAACTCCTATAATGATTATAGCTAACTTTTTCATGGTGTGCGCTCCTTCCTATTATACTGTCCGGTACACGCCCCACATGCAGTATGAGACGCATACCGGGGAGTATAACCCCGGTTATTCTATCGCCTTGCTTGCCCCAAATAGACACCACGGGCAAAGATTTGATAGCATTCATCCATGTAAAAATCTTTGGTCAAGTTGTCCCATATCTCATCCATAATCTTATCTGTTGTGGCTTGACTTTTCGGTGAGAGATAATACTCCACGTCTTCCAATATGTCCAACTTGCCTTGATTCAGATTGATAACTATATGATCCATCATGATACCTCCTATTGATTATTAAACCTTTACTATGTCTCATTATAACGGAAGAATAGTTGACTGTCAAGCATTATTTTCATTAATTTTTATAAAGGATTTTAGGGGAGATTGTGAAGCATTGGGAGATATGATATAATAGTAGGCAGATTGTGATATATGTATACTTGATAACGTTGTTTTGCATACTTTATCATCTAGTATTGTATACTATGTGTAATGGTATGGGTGTGTTTGTGCCGGGATGTTTAGATTTGTTTAGGCCAGGTTTAATTTATTTAAGGTGTATATTAATATTGTTAAGGTAGATATTAAGATTATTAAGATTGGATTAAGAATTTAAAATCCCATCATAAATTTTCGGCCTGTTATGGGGATTATGACAAATAATATCGAAAAATAAAAACGCCTGGATGATCATCATTTATATATTTATTTCCATATTTACCATTTTACTGACAGTATCATTGACAAAGTGATTTGTCACCGATGCGAAAATATCCCGAAATATCGGTCTTTCCTACCCTCCCCCTACTTTTTGATAAAAATTGCTTTTATTTCCATAGAAATGGCCTGAGTACATCATCATCGCTAGGACGACCAAAATTGAGTTCAATTCGTCATCAAATTTCCTTTACACATCAACGCTTGTAGCCATTTCTAATCTACATACTCCACTCCCCCTCCCATTTTGACAACACGAATTACCCCTATTAACACCCAATTTACCTGTTTGACCGCAGCAAAATAAAAGGATCTCGCCAAATTGCCAAAACCACAATAATTATAAATAAAAGTAATGTAATTGACGTAGATAATTACGAGTTGTATTTCTGATCACTGATACAAATGAGAATTAGATATGATACACCCTTATTTCCTACCAAACTACTAGACTTTAACTCTCAGTAAACTAATTACAATGAATTTTAAAAATAAACCCCACACTAAGGTGATTGCCTTAGTAGGGGTAGTTCCGTTCGTTTTCTCCTTATTAATTAGTTAGAAAAACGCCTCAGAATCGATCCTAGCCATTTACCTGTTGTGCAACCTGGGCAATTACACTATAACTACACTTCGACATCGCCGCTACCAAATCCTCTTTAGACAAACCAAACACCTTATCCCTAGCCTTATCTCTATCTTCAAACACGGTCGCCATCGTCCCATTCAGCACATCCTGTTCTTTAGCGTACCGAATAACCATCTCCGGTCCATTGTGCTGTGAATGATCTAACACTTTGCGCAAATCCCCGCCATACTGCTCCATCGCCAATCCAATTGAACATTTCTTTAGTGAATGAAAGGTAATCTTTTTGTCGATCCCATATTTCTCTTTAAAACCATCAATGGTTTCCATCAGCTTTTCTTTAGAAATATAGAATATTGGATCTTCGTCTTGATCTTTAAACCCAACCCCCCTATGGCAAATAGATTTTAGTATTTGCAGCCGATCATACAAATCATCAGAAATTCGGTGATAGTGCCACCTTGTCTTATCATAAATTCCTACCACCCACACCATTTTACCTTCTTTGTAATTCATCTGCTGCATCAAGTTATTCCACGACACCTTGCGCAACGCACTGATACGTAATGGAACTATCGCCGCAAACTCAAAAAACAAAGCTTGTATCTCAGGATGGAAATCTACCGTCTTCGCATAATCAATTAACAACCTAATCTCTCTTTCATCAAGCGAATCACTTCCCAGTTGCAATGGATTTCTATCTTTATCTGGTAGTGGATCTAATTTAGGAGTTAATGGATTAATACGACTATCCCTAACCGCTATCTTCTTCCATAACCAGGACAAATGAGCTAAAGCATACTTAGTTGTAATCACTTGGACATTTCCAGTTGCAAGTAGATGTTGACGAAAATCCTCAAAGTCATCATTGGTGATATCAATCAAATCATCCCAAGTTACTTCCTCCGGTAATTTATTTAATTTAAAACCAAAGAAATCATTAAACGTCTTTCGATAAGCACGAAACGTATTATAACTCTTCTGTTTACGTACTCCCATCCATTGATCATAACACGAAACAAAGCTTCTCTTTTCTTTCCCATTACGAATACTTACAACATTTTCCATCGCCATTATTATTACCTCCTGTCTCAGTATATCCTATCCCAAATAAAAAGTCAACAAAAATCCTTGACAAAATTAAATTTTTATGGTATAGTGGTATCAGGAGTTGGGACTTATATTAATTAAAAGCGCACGGAGTAAGCTTTTAAGAGTAATTGCGTCGAGCAATTACGATATTCCCCTCACTAACCCAATTCATTCCGCAGCATTTATGTCTATCACCAAACCTTAACAATATCAATATACTTTTTCTTGTAACAGGCGCGAAGCGCACGTTCTTAACACATTCCCAATATCTTTAAACGAAATTGTATTCGAAGAATACGATTTCAAATGTCTCGTCGAGAGACATTAACCCATAATTTGTGATAGCAAATTATAATATATATGTAGTTACCTTTAATTAAACTTAGTATGAATGTAATGAATACTAAGTTTACGAGTTAGTAGTAATACGAATGTAATGAGTATTACTACTAACGAGGGAAAAGAAACGTTATATATAGTATAAAATTCGGAGGGACTATTTTGTCTAAGAAACAATATCGATTTGTGCGGTGTAATTTATATCCCGACACAGATCAAAAGAGAATTATCAATCAAACACTAGCTTATAAAAGATTTGTTTATAATCGAATGTTGGAAGATGAACAGAAAGAGTTTAATAATTCTGGTAAGTGTATTATTAATCCGTATTCGGTTTATAAACCATTGTTAGATAATACAAAGGATGCGGACAACGTAGCGTTGAATGCTGTTTGGTGGGATGTCAGAAAAGATCTTGACAAATTCTTTGCTAAAGAGACCGGGTTTCCCAAACGGAAAAGAAAAGCAGATCCGATTCAGCATTATCGAACCATCAATAATAATAACAGTATTCGCCTTGATGAGAAACAGATTAAATTACCAAAATTAAAATGGGTAAACCTTATACCCGAATCAACCTTACCAACAGATCTGTCAATTGGTTTTGTAATTATAATCCGAAACAATCAAAATAAATACTTTATCAACATTGCTTTTGAAGAGTCCGAAGAGGAGGTGGCGTGATTTTGACACTCATCCCCCACCAAAACTGCCTAGCGTCCATTCTAAGCTCAGAATCCAACTAAACAATATTGGGAAAAGGATCGAAAATACTTTCCGAAGGGTTTTACCTTACTGGAGGGGTATGGTCAAAATTTCTACATAAATTTTTTACTCTCAGCTAAACCCTACTTGATTACTATGAATTGAAAGGAAAATAACTATCATGCACCTCAGTGGAAAACTGAAATACACTAATCGCCTCTTGTCACAAAACTGCGACGCACTATTCAAAACATTCAAGCTTCACCGACCAATGCAAATTCATGATCTTGATGATGCGCTGTGGAGTCGTTCTGATTGTCGGGATCGATATCAAATTCAAGTCCTTGACCAAAACAAACAGGAAGTATTTAATTCTAGCGGGACTATTCTTGTTAAATACTACGACGATCAAGAATATTACTATATCAACGGTGCTAATTTAACTAACGCTTTAAAAAACTATATCGATGAAATGGTGGAAGTAATCATTCATGACGAACCTGGAATTATATAATCAATATCGCCGCACACTCAGCAGTCTCTTTAAAGCAAAAAGAAAATATCAAGGCCAAAACGATGTCCGATCCGTCAGAATTATTAACAGTATGATTCGTGATACGCACGATGTGATTTATGAATTAGAATCATACCTTCCTCTCGAACAGCGCAAGTATACATTGCGACGTATCCGCAGATATCGGAAATATATAGAAGATCGGCGCAATCTCGAAGGTATTGTTCCCGATGGTAAACCGCCTAGCATAAGACCTCCTCACGAAATTATTTATGATGTTGATTTTAGACAAACATTACACAGCGCAATTGAATCTATATGTAATGATGATCAGAAATATTTATTGTCCGCATACTTTATTTATAACATGACATTAGATCAAATTGCAAAAAAGAAAAATACGGTAAAATCAAATATTCACAGACAAATCAAAGAAATTATCCTTAAAATCAGGAATAGTCACATCTTTTCGGCATATTTAATGCAAAAAATGAGAACAAATTCTTTATAAACGTCTGTATATAAGTGAAGGGATAAATAATGACATATCAAACAGTTGAAGAAATTACTGAAATGTATCACTTAGAACACCCGGATTGGTCAATAGATCTTTGCGTAAAACAAGCAAAAATGATATATAAAGAATTACATCGTTCTGATGCGCAAATTAGACGTAGTAATAAAAAATATTATGACCATAACGTTCCTCTTAACCAATATGGAATAAGCAAGGGTGAATATAGTTATCCATTTTTTGAGGATACAACAGATGAGGATTTAATTGATTAGCTACTCGACATTAATTTGTGAAATTTATTTTTAGCTGATTAGCCTAAGTCTTAACTGACTACGTTATGTGTGAATATATAGTTACCTACGGATGCGCGTTCTAGTCTGTAGCTCTAAGGATAGTGATTAAACAGTTCTGAGGAGTAGGAACAGTGTTGCTATCATATAAAACCACACGATAACATTGGCGAAGAACAACCAACTTCTGCAAAGGAGAACGTAACTTGCGAGTATACGTATTAAATCAAAGAGGCGAACCACTCATGCCTACCACGCCAGCAAAAGCAAGAAGGCTATTGCGTGATGGTAAGGCAAAAGTAGTTAAAAAGGAGCCTTTTACAATTCAGTTGCAATATGCGACTGGCGAAACGAAACAAGAAATTAATTTAGGTGTGGATGCTGGTAGTAAGATAGTTGGGCTATTTGCTACTACTGAAAAAGAAGAACTATTTTCTGCTGAAGTAGAGCTAAGGAATGATATTGTTAAGCTTTTAGCACAAAGAAAAGCATACCGTCGTAATCGTAGAAGTCGCAAAACCAGATATCGTCAAGCTAGATTTTTAAATAGGAAAAAAGAAAAAGGCTGGTTTGCCCCGTCTATACAACACAAGATTAATACTCATTTAAAAGTGGTTGCTGATATACATAAAATACTTCCTGTGTCAAAAATAATAGTTGAAGTAGCAAGTTTTGATATTCAAAAAATTAAGAATCCAGATATACAAGGTGAAGAATATCAGCAAGGTGATCAATTAGAGTTTTGGAATGTACGAGAATATGTTTTGTGGCGTGATGGACATAGATGCCATGGTAAGAAGGGTTGTAAGAACAATATTCTCAACGTGCACCATATTGAAAGCTGTAGTACTGGTGGGAACGCACCTGATAACCTTATTACACTTTGTAAAGAGTGTCATAAAGCATATCATCGAGGTGAACTAAAACTCAATTTAAAACGCGGGAAATCGTTTCGTGATGCGGCTTTTATGGGGGTCATGCGCCGTGCATTTTATAACAAGCTAAAAGACCTATATTTAGACGTAAACTTAACTTATGGGTATATTACGAAAACCGTTAGAATAAAACATAATTTACCCAAATCACATCGTATTGATGCGCTGTGTATTGGTGGTAATGTATCTGTAAAACCAAATAATGTGTGGTTTTATATAAAAAAGATACGTAATCAAAATAGACGCCTTCATAAAGATACTATTTTAAAAGGTGGATATCGCAAGGCAAATAAAGCTACTAAATATGTTTTTGGATATAAGCTATTTGATAAAGTATTATTTAATAATAATAAATATTTTATTTTGGGAAGAAGAAATAATGGATATTTTAGTCTTGGAAAACTAAGTGGCGAAAAGATAACGGTTAGTTATAAGAAAATTAAAGTTATACGGATGTCACAAAGTTTGTTGTGTGAGAGGAGACAAACCGCATAATCCTATGTGGTAAACATTGAGATGAAATTTAATTATAACCGAGAACCGTCTGAGACGTTTAAGGCATATAAAATTCGTATATGTCGCAATAAAGATATATACGAACTATCCTGGAAACAAATAGCCTCTCTTCTGAATGCCGAAACCGATGAGAGCAAACGTGACGAAAGCACTTATCGCAAATGGTGGAACGCATATGTAGAGGGCCATGAAGATTGTCAGCGCGAAGGCGTTAGTAATAGTGTCGTGCTTGAAGAAATTAACAAACAAAAACAAGAGCTTGAAATGCTTTCTCAGGCGGTCAGAGACGAACGCGCAAAGCTTAACCAAGAAAAGCGTAGTTTAAATCGCACGAAATACATTGCACAATGTTTGTGTGAAACTACCTCTCCCATACCGCGTCTAGCACCGTATAGCATTATCAAGCCTGTTGATAAAAAGCCCCGGCGCACCCTGTGCATCCTTCATTCTGACGGGCAAGTCGGGGAACTGGTCACTGATTCGGATACGTCCGGTTTTAATAGATATGACCTGGATACATTTTTACGCAGAGATCAATTCCTAACCCAAGAAATAATCAATATGGCACATGAGTTAAAAATTAATAATGCCGTGGTGTTTGAACTTGGGGATTCGGTAGAGGGCAATGGTAGGATCTATAAGTCTCAGCGTAATTATCTCGAAACTCATATTCGCAATCAAATCTACGCATCATCTGAAGCCCATGCTCGTTTTGTGGAAGGTTTATATCGGGGCGGCATTTCTGAGTTAGAGGTCGTTGCGGTTCCTGGCAATCACGGACTCGATGGCTATGATTCTCATGAAGACGCCAACTTTGATTTTCTTGTGTATGACCGGGCAAAAACGTTGTTGGAGTTATATCATTATCGTGACGATTCTTGTGGGCTTGTCAATTATGATATTGCCGAAAGCTTTATGACGGTACACAACGTGCTTGGCTTTAATTTTCTATGTCTTCATGGCGAAGGGATGCGTAAGACATCTTTGTCGAATGGTTTTTATAAATATGCACACATGTTCGCAGAACGTGGACAACCGATTTATGCAATGGTTAGTGGTCATTGGCATGAGTATCAAGAAAAGGATGTTGGTACTACTGCTGGTGGAATTATCGTCAACGGTAGTATTGTTGGAACTAATCGATTAGCATTGAAGCGACTGCAAGCAGATACAAAACCCTCGCAAACAGTATTCATCGTCGAGGAAGGTAAAGGTATTACTTATCGGCGTAAGGTAGTACTTCCTGATTAAGTTTAATTTTCAGGTAGCCGAATTTCGATAAGATACTTGGCTACCTGTTTGCGGACGCTCAATTCGATAAGATATGGGCGTTCTATTTTGTTCTGGCGTAATTCAATAGGCAGAATGACGGTTTTGTAATCCGTTCGTTGCGAGTTCGATTCTTGCCGCCAGATCCACATATTTACAATTGAAATTTAAGGGGTGTTTTAATGGCACCAGTCAAACAGGAATGTTTACGTTGTCACAAAAGTCTCGATGAAGTTCGAGGCTTTTATAAATATGATGGCCCATACAGTCGTGAGGGTCGTATGCCTATTTGCAAAGATTGTGTGATGGGGATATATGATTTTTATTACGAGTCTTGCGAAGATATGCGCGTTGCGATTCATGCCACATGTTGTGAGCTTGGTCTTGCGTTTAAAGAAGTCTATTTTAAACAGGCGCAAACCGAATTAACAAAATCAGATAAACTACATCCATTTGCCGCATACATGAAATTTCTTAGTTCAAACGGATCTCGCATCGAGGGTAGTCTTAGTTTTAGAGATAGTGATCCACTATACACAGATATACAATTACCAACTGGTGTTAATCCAAATTTTGTAGAGCAACGAGATCCCGAAATGATTGCTAAATGGGGTCCAGAATATACAGATGACCAGTATGCGCAGCTTGAGGATTTATGGAATCGATATTCCGACGCTAATAACATCAGTACTCCACAAGAACAAGAAAATCTGAAAATTATTTGTATGTTAACGCTCAAGTACAAGAGCATCATTATGACTGGTGACGAGAGCGCAATTCAAAAAATGAGTATTGCGTTAGACAAGGCGTTGACTGCTGGCAAACTGCGTCCTATGGATCAAACAAGCAGTAACGATGCGGCAGGTATCCGTTCTTTCTCTGATATCTATGCCGAAGTTGAAAAACGCGGATATATTAAACCAGAACCAGTTAAAGAATTTAAGGACATTGTTGATCGTGCGATTATGCACATTATTAACTATACATTAAAACTCATGAATAAGCCAACGGTCACTTCTTCTCCAGTTGATTTAGAAGTTGAGGAAGATGAAAATGGCCTCGTATAAAAATTATGTACGTCCAGAGCTTAAAAAAGATAATTTGCGCCGAGAGTATAAAGAACAAAGGGGTACGCTTCAGGATAAACGGTATAAAAACTTCGAAGAGATGGAACCCGTTTGGCGCAAATATTGTGCTTTGTGGCGAAGTTATCCTGACTATTTTTTAGATTTTATTCGAGACGATAGTTGTAAAATTCGTCTTTTCTTTTATCAACGTTTATTTTTGCGAATCATATTCCGTTTCCGCCGAGTATTTATTGTTGCTACCCGTGGTACATCAAAAACTTATATTTGTATATTAGCGATGTATTTGCTTTGCATCTTTTATCCAGGAATTAAATTATTCATTTGTGCCCCTGGCAAAGAACAGGCAGCTAAAATGGGGCAAGAAAAACTCGAAGATATATGGTCTCACTTCCCCATTCTAAAAAACGAGATAACAGATTATCGGGAACCAAAAGACTATATTCGACTTGTGTTCCGTAATGGATCTCGTATGGATGTTGTACAGCAGAAAGATGCTACTCGTGGTGGTCGTCGTCATGGCGGACTCATCGAAGAGGTAGCCGACGAACACACGGATGGAAATATGGTCAACAGTGTCATTATTCCTCTGATGGCTGATAGACGAATTGCTATGTGTGGAGGATATGACCCATACGAAATACATAAACGTGAAATGTACATGACTACTGCTGGGACACGTCAGTCATTTGGATTTTCAAAACTTAAAGACGTATATAACGATATGGCTGCTGGCAAATCAGCTTTGGCTATTGGGGCTGGATATGAGCTACCCTGCGACGTGGAATTGCTAGATCTTGAATACGTTATGGAGCAACAGGAAGACGAGTCGTACAATCCTCTTTTGTTCGCTCGTGAGTACGAATCGGTTTGGACCGGATCTTCCGAAAACTCATTAATCGACTTAGATAAGTTGCAGCGATGCCGGACACTAAAGGAAGCGGAAGAGAGGGCAAGTGGCAAAGATGCAGAATATGTACTTTGCTATGATGTCGCTCGTGCTGAAGGTGTTCTGAACGCCAACTCTGCTCTTGGTGTCATCAAAATTGTTCCAAAAGGAAATGGGGAGTATAGCAAGTCATTAGTTAATCTATATGGCATAGAAGGTACTCATTTTCGTGAGCAAGCATTATTCATAAAACAAATGGTTGCATTGTATAAGGCGACTATACTTGTCATAGATGCTAACGGTATTGGTCGTGGTCTTGTTGATGAATTAATTCTTGATATAGACGAGAATCCAATATATTCAGTTGTTAATGATGACCGTTTTGATAAATACAAAGTTCCAAATTCAATTCCTATGATTTATAACATAGTTGCGCATAGTAAAGAACATCAGAATAGTGCTATGTACAATGTGTTTGTACAGAATATTAATGGCGGAAAGTTAAAAATGTTACGCACCGCTTCTGACGCAAAAGTTGATCTTTTAAAAAGACGCGGAATGGATTCTGAAAAGCTTAATGAACAACTTCGTCCATATCTTGCCGTAGATTTGTTTTGCGAAGAAGTTATGAATCTAGAATATAAACAAAGTGGTAATAAGACTGACGTAAAACAAATATCACGCGCCATACCAAAAGATAAATTTTCAGCTATCGTTTATGGCCTCTATTGGATTTACTTAAAAGAACGTGAAAATAAAAAACGAAAAGAAGAATACGACTGGTCGAAATTTGTTCATGTTGGTTCTGGGAAAGCAAGTTTACAGAAGGCCCATTTTTAGGGGGTGAATAGATGGCTGAAGAAAAAAAAGAAGTGGCATGGAATAATTACGCCGAAACAGTAGCTTATGCTATTCAGCAAGCACAAGGTGTTCTTTCAAAACGAATTATGCGAGACCCTATTATCAGCAACGAAATGATGAAAGGGATTAACAATTCTGCGACAGCATATTCGGTTGATGAAATAGCCATTATGATGAAGTCTCCATATCGGAATGAGCAAAAGTTGATGGACATTTCACGATATCTTGAATATGCCATCATGCCCTACAACCGAACACTAGATCATTTTACAAAAATACTTTTATATAACTACGATATGCGCCCACTCACTCGCCCACCTAGTGAACAAGATCAGATTAAAAGTTATGTGCGTGCCAAGGAACGATGTTTTGATTATTTAAAAAAGCTTAACCCAAAAGGACAATTTCAAGACGTAACCAAGAGTGTCATGCTTGATGGAGTTAAGTTTATATATGTGCGAGAATCAAAAGATTATATCGCGCTTCAGGAAATGCCAATAGATTATTGCAAGATTACGGGCCGTACTGATTTGGGATTCACTTATTCATTCGACATGAGTTTCTTTGATCGATATGGTAAGAAGTATCTTTCGATGTATGCTCCTGAGTTTGCCGACTGGTATGACGAAGTGATGAAATTGCGTAAAGAAGATCCGGGGAAATCATTTGATACTTGGTATCCGATGCCGCCAGAATCAGCATTTGTGTTTAAGTTTGATGATACGAACGCGGCGACTATTCCCCCACTTGCTGGCGTGTTTGGTGATGCGATTCAGATCGTTGAATATAAGAACATCATGAAGGCTCGTGCTATTCTTGATGTGTTTGCCATTCTTTATCAGAAGATTCCGCTAGACAAAGAAGATCATCCGATTATGGGACCAGACAAAGCCGCCGCTATCGCGTCTGCGATTGAAGCTGCTTTACCTGCTGGTGCCCACACCGTAGCATCACCGTTTGAACCAGAAATGTTTCAGCTTTCTAAACCATCTGGCGATAAAAGCATTATCCCTAGTGGTGTTGATGAGTATTGGCGTGAAAGCGGCGTTGGCGGAGAACAATATGGTGAACAGAGCGGTAATGCGATTGCGCTTAAATATTCTAACATATCGGATTATGGGTATGTACGGCAGTTATATATACAATTTGAGCGTTTTATAAATTTCTTCTTATCTCGCATTTCAAGAACCCACAAATTCTATGTGCAGTTCTACGGAAATCTTTACACAAATCAAGATGATATAAAGACCGAGAAAGAATTGGTTGCGCAAGGGTTCCCGGCTCAAAAACTATCCGGCATGGACGGATATAACCCATGGGATCTTGAATACATGTCTGCCGACGAAGCGATAACCGGAATAAAATCCAAAATGATACCCCCTTCAAGCATGTGGCAGCAAACACAGAGCGGAGACACCGGAAGGCCATCTCAACCAATAGACGATCTTGGTGATAGTGGTGTTGATATGCGCGGCGGCGGGGCTGGTAGCGGAGGGGAGGCTTTGTAATGTCTAATTTATATCTTTGTGTTGATGAAAAAGAGAAAAATAGACTGGTAGCTCAGGGCTGTTCTGTTGTTGAAGAAAAAACAATAAGCGGAAAGAAAACATGGCTCATCCACAGCCCGGACGATTCTTTTGAGAAATTTACACAAGAAAATAAAAATGTTATACCAGCCAGATTTATGGCTTTATAAGGCGGTGAGTTAGAATTTGAATGTAGCTAAACTTTCCGGTTTCATTAATAACTTTTCCGCCGAAAGCGATACCTTGTCAAAGGTATCAATTAATATCTGCTATCCGGGTAAAAATCAAAATCGCTCATATATCGATAGGGAAACCCTCGAAACAATGTCCGAGACGTTGTTCGGGTGTGCCCTCGTGGGTAAGATCGATGAAGGTAATTTTACTGACCATGGCGAGGTATTGCGTCGTAAGAGCGGCGGTTGGGAAATCGACTATGAAACACAGGCATATGGTTTCGTACCGAAAGACCCCACACTTGCCAATGTGCGATGGGAAAAGCTTACCGATGAAAATGGAGAAGAAAAGGAATACCTTTCATGTGATGCTTTTTTATGGACTGGTAGATATCCAGAAATTATAAAGATATTTCAAGATCACGATATACAGCAGAGTATGGAGATCTGGGTACAAGAAGGTCACGTTGATAAAGACGATGATCTTTTTTATATTACTCAGGCTGTATTTATTGGTCTTTGTATGCTTGGCACTGCTCCTCCCGCTTTCGAGGACGCAAAGGTGCAAATGTATACCACAATGCCAGATGCGTTTTTGCAGACGGTAGAGCAATTCAAAAAATCTATTAAGGAGGAGGATGCGAAGTTGGACATTTTTAATCATGAGGAATATGCGAAACAAAACTTTGATATGACAGCTAATCAACTGCGGGAACTTTTGCAAAAAGCAGTCGATAATAAGTATTCCAAGGAAGATTACGAGTCAAGATATTGGATCGAAGATTATAGCGATTCTTATGTTTATACAATGAACTGGTTTAAAAGTGATAGGTTAGCTTTCCCCTACTCTATCGAAGAGGGCGAGGCTACTATTGATTTTGAGCAATCGCGCAAATACATGATGTCACCTGTTTTTGTGGAAGAGGTTACAGAAGGATATAAACAGAGTGCCTTTGCCGCAATCAATGAAATTTGTGACGAACAAACTGAAGACTTCAAGGCGACTTTAGAAACGGAAGAGGAAAAGTTTAATACTCTACAAGATAATTTCAATACCATGCAGAGTGAGCTAGAAACCGTCAAGGAAGAACTTGCCGACGTTAAAGAGAAATATAGTGTGGTTGAGAAAGAGAACTATGCGGCTAAGGCCAAGGAAATTTATGAGAGTGATAATTGGGTAAAACGTACAGTTTCTGAGGACGAAGCGAGTGAGGTTATTACCAAGTTTGAAGCCAACATGGATCTCGATGGTGTGAAGCGCGAACTAAATCTTTTGTTTAGTAAAAAGGTTAAGGAAGATCCTTCAATTCTTCAAAACAGGGACAGTAATCTGAATTTTATGGATGCTGGCGCTAAACCTGAAGACAAACCCGATAAGCAAGAAAAAATTAATAATGGTAGCCCTTATCCGGGCGAAAGTAATTAAGGAGGCTAAAATTTAATGGCTAATTATTTTAAGATCTTAGAAATTGAGCCCAATGACTATAATGTTGTTTCTGTTAAAAACGACGACGATGTATTGGATAAAGGATACATTTGTTCCATCTCTGCATTAGCAACTGGACAGAATGACTTGTATGATGTGACCGAGCCAACCGGCGTTGAGGGTGCAACCCCTACCGAAGCAGATCTGGTTATTATAGACACTTCCGAGCCATACATCAATTCGTTTGGTCAGAAAACTGGTGGAGTTACCGATCCTGGTGACATTACTTATCCTGCCGGGACTATAGTTACTGCTCATCGTTTCCCAATTGGAAAACGCTTTAAAATCAATCAAAGCGCAATTGACACTACCGATTCTGGTGAGGAAATTGCGGTTGGCACATATCTCATTCCTCGTGATGGAGAGTACGATCTTGCTACCTCCGCTACTGCTCCTGAAGGCGTTGGCTGTGTGTTTATCATTGAGAACGTTAGCGTGAAGTTTGCCGTTGGTGGCTCTTACGTAGATGCTCTTGTAGCACGGCGTGTAGTTTAAGCAAGGAGTGTGATAAATAATGAGTAATGTTTTAAATCGTATGGCTATTTTTGCCAAAGATCCTAGCAATAAAAACCTTGTTGATATGGGTACTGATTTAGCCAAGCAGTATCTTTTCGAGAATGAGAATCAGCATGGTGAGTTTAATCGGTATGGCGGTTTCGTTCAGGAAGATCAAGACGGTAAGAAATTAACTTATGCCGATAAAAATCGGCGTTTCCATAAGGAACTGATTAATTCTTGCTATAAGTTTGCTAATATTGGTGAGGCTGATCGGGACACATATTCTGTGATGCAGTGTATGCAGTTCGATTCTTTCCGCACCCGTTTGTTTAGCATCGTTAGTATTATAATCGACAACCTAATGTCTCGTTCTGAGGTTGAGAATTATCTTCCTTATGCCGAGGTTATGAATGTTGGTTGGGGCGATACACCCACTTTCCACATCGGGTCTCGCGCTAATTATACCATTGCGAAGATTTCTCGTAATAAGAATCGTGCGTCTCTTGAAGAGCACTACAACGAAGACATTACCCTAACACCCGAAGCGCATCAGGCCAACATTTCTGTTGACTTCTATTCGCTGGTGCGTGGGGATGTCAACTGGGGACAGCAGATCGCTCGAATCACCAAGTCTTTCTTGACCGATATCAGCCAGACTGCCGCGAATACCATGTTTGGTGCCTTTTCTTCGTTGGCTACTCCTTGGAAGGTCAATGCCTATACTCAGTCTAACTTCACCGAATTAGCGGAGCGTGTTGCTGCTGCTAACAACGTGAGTGATGCCATTGTTTATGGTACTAAGACTGCTTTGGGCAAAGTGATTCCCGCGAATCAATATTTTGCCATGCAGAATGGTTCTGAGTATCTTGGTGTTGGCTACATCCAGAGTCCGTTTGGTGTTCCTGTGGTTCTGTTACCCCAGGCCGTAAAACCTGAATCTGACTTTGACTTCGTGCTTCCTTCGAATAAACTTCTGTTCCTGCCCAACTTAGGCGATAAGCCCGTCAAGGTTGCCATGGAGGGTGAGACTCAGATTGTTGAAGCCAGTGAGAATGATAACGCTGGTAAGAATCGTGCGTACTCCGTTACGATGTACTACGACATTCAGATTGCCACTGGGACTATTTATGGGATTATGCAGATTGCTTAAATCTGCTGAGGTGGGATGTGTATTTGCATGTCCCACCTCTATTAAATATTGAGATTGGAGAAAAATATGGCTACTGCTAAAAAGAAGTCTAATTATAAAACAAGAGAAGAGTTAGCGAAGGAGTTAAGGGATCTTAGAAAAGAATTAAAAGAGTTAAGAGAGGCAAAAGAAGCTATTGCCCAAACAGAGGTTGTGGCTGAATCCGCTCCAAAAGCTCCTGAACAAAAAGTAGTTGTACAGCAACCAAAGGGAACAATTGACTGGACAAATCGGATGGTTGAACTTGTACAAATAATGAAAGGTGAAACTCCTCTATATTTTGGATCTGGTGAAAACAAGATTGAGGTTGGTCAATTTGCGGGGGCAAACGAAACGTTGACAATTTCTTTCCCAGAGTTACAAAGAGTGGTTAACACTAGTCCATTTAGTAAGTATTTCAAAGAGCTTGGTATTCTAATTCTTGATGATGAAGTTATTAAGAAGTTGAATTATGATAGATATTACAAAAAACATGATGTCGGACGGGATAGCGTTGATAAACTGTTCGATCTTGAACCTGAAGGATTCAAAAAGAAATTCGAATCTATGCCTGATACGTTGAAATCTGCCGTGATTTATCATTGTGTACAAGGCATCAATAGTGGCGACGCCAGATGTACCAGAATGGAAATACAAAATGTAATCAATCAGGTATGTAAGTTTAATAAGGGTTATGAAATTTACGATTTGGCTCAAAAGATGAAATCTAAATAATAGTAAGGGGGTGCCATGAATGGCGACCTCTTTTTCAAATATTTACGAACTATTTTTACTTTCGATTACCGACGATGCTTATTTTGCCACACTTCCTTCTTATCAATATTACGAAGATGTTTTTGTATATTTAAAGAAGGCGATAAGTACATTCCGCACAGCGTGTTATAAAGATCTTACCGATTTTACCGCGTTTTCGAGCACAGAATATACTTTGACTGGAGATGGAACGGATTCTTATACCCTCTCCCCTACTCCGCCCACCGATGAAACGTCAACGTATATTACTGTCGCAGGGACAGAAACGGAAGATTATATTCGTAGCGGTGCTAGTATCACATTTGATTCTCCGGTGACTAATGGGCAAACAATATTTGTGGCGACATTTGATATTGGCGAGTTTGCCGCAGATCTTAATTATTCAGAGATAGATATATTGGCACAAATCATGGTTTTACCTATGCTTCAGCAAGAATTACATGATGTGCAAAAAATGCGCACTTCGTTATTTAGTCCCGACTTTAAGGTCTTCTCTCCTGCTGAAAAGATGAAAGAAATTCGTAATGCCATTATTGAGCAGAAAAATTATATTCGTACTCTAATTTCTGATTACCAGTATGCCGACGATCCGAATGATCTTGAGAAGTTGTTTGGTGGAGCCGACTATTCGTATGAGGATTCAGTAAATGAGTGGTAATGATAGAACAGCTTATATTCGTCGGCAAACTGCAATGGGTAATTATAACTCTGGTAATGAGGTGTGGAGTGCTACTTTTGATAGTGACTCACCTAGTTACTATAAGGTCTACAAGAACTTCGATTACACAACTCAGTACGACGTACAGATAATTAATGATCACGCTTATCGTGGCGACATACCGCAGAAAAAGCTACTTGCCTATCCGGGTGATTCGCTTTATAAGGGTGACATTATTCACTGGAAATCTACCGACGATTATTGGATTGTGTGGAATGTTGATAGTCAATACGATGTAAACACTAAGGGTCTTATTAAGCAATGTTCGGATTCTTTGCTTAAATGGAAAGACCAATATGGTACTTTGCATACTCTCCCCTGCGTTATTACAGATAGTACTGGTGGAGATTTGAGCGAAGGCAAAGTATTGTGGGCCATTGATGATACAATTCGTGTATTCACTCAGTACAATAGTGATATTCGAAAAGGTACACGATTCATTTTGTGGGGACAGGTGTTCGAAGTTACTGGGTTTAGTCGTGTAGGCGGCAAAAATAATCTGTCAGTTGTTTATAACATGAATATAACTGAAAACATTTCTTCTGAAGATGATTTCGTAAACGGTATTGCATACAATTCTTGGGTTGATAACGTATGGTCTATCGAGGTACTGAATAGCCCCGTATCGATGACTGTGGGTGGCACTGTTACTCTTGACGTTGTGGTTAAAAATAATGGAAACGTATCTACTGAAAGCGTTACATATCTGAGTAATAGCACATCTGTGGCGACGGTAAGTGATGATGGTGTGATAACTGGTATCGCCAATGGTTCTACCAGTATTAAAATTAGCCTTTCATCTAACCCGCTAGTTTTTTCGACGGTTAATGTTGAGGTTGCGGCGGTAGCTTCAGACAATTTTGTGATTAGTCTTGTGAATCCAGTTGGCGCTATAGTGGATAATGAAAATCGCATCATTACTTTATATGAAGACATGGACCAAGATGGCGTGCTTACTGTTCAAGAGCTAAATAATGGGACTGTGGTAACAACGACGTTTACCCCAACGTTAACAAGCGGATCTTCTTATGTAGACCTTAGTATTACAAGCGGAACCGTGTTTGTATTATCTCCTGTTAATGTTGGTAATGCCGAAATACAAATCGAAGATACAGAGGGTCACTCTGTTTTATATAGCATACGTATACAAACCTTATTTTAAGGTGGTGGCTTAATGGCTATTAGTTTAGATATATTGCCTGACATCACATCTGGCGTGCGTAGCAAGTTGTTTAGTATGCAGAATCAGGATTTGTTAAAGCTTATTTATTATGACTATAACAATCCTTATGAACGGGATAACGTGACACCAATACAACTAATTAATATGGTCTCCCCTCTTGGTGATAATCGCCGTGTTTTTTATAATTCCGTGACTGGTCAAATTGAAGATACAACAAAAACTGAGATTCATATGTTTATAGATAATGTAAGGCAAGAAAATCGTCAGCTTGCAAATATGTATATCTGGTTTCAGATTGTGACACATCTGGATATTGTATCAATATACGGGAAAAATTCTACGACATCTTTTCCAACCCAAAACCGTCACGAAGCTATTTTGATAGAAATTATGAAAGCATTAAATGAGCAATATGTTGACGGCGTTGGTAAACTGTATTTTGCTCCAGATGCTGCGTGTAATTATCGACATCAGGTATGGCTGAGCGGTGAAAAGTGGGTTGGCGGGACGTTTGCTATGTTAATACGGTCTACGTAATATGGCTTTTGTTTATGATGACTTAGCCGACGTATTTGGGAAACCACAAATATACAAAGGCATTAATATTTATCCAGTTAGCATTATGGATCGCGATAAGTTTTATCAGGGGCTAAACTTTTTTACGCAACGAAAAAATTGGTCTGAGAATCCAAACGATAGAAAGATGGGTTACTTACCATTTTTACTTATGCACATTGGATATCATGCCCACTACACTAAGGACGAAAGTATCTTTGACACGTTTTTTGATTTTCTTAAATTTCTATGTAGAGATATCAAGCAAATTAAACTTGGCGTAGACGAGAATAAACAATTGTTTTTGTGGTTTGATGATATTAAAATTTATAATTCATCTTTTAATAAGATTCGCGAGATAGTTTTCCGGCAAAATAAAATCGAGTTTGACGATAACACTTCTGAAGATTTTGAAAAGAATCTGGAAAAAGCGCGTAAGGCTTGGGAAGGCAAATTTGGCAAACATGCGACCTTCTCAGAGATGATTATTGCATATAGATGTTTGATGCATATTCCCTATGATGAAATTGAACAATTAACACTATTTCAATTTACGCAAGAATTTGCACGTCTTCAAGTAATTAAGCAATCAGAGGTATGGTCTTATCCGGCTTGGAAGGCTGGTGAGAGCGAAAAGGTTCCTAGCTGGTGTTCGCATATACCGGATCGAAAGTGGTACGACCATTTGACTGCAAATCTTAGAGATATTGAAGCAAAAATCAAAAAATAAAGGAGTTTTGTAAGATATGGCTGATAAGTTTATTATCTCTGCTGGAGATCTTACATTGCGTAATATATCTACTACGCAATGGGTAATGCGTTCCACTACTCTTATGAACACTGGTATAGAGGAAAGTGTTCAGCAGCAGATTATTCGTGGTGGTAAAAACGCACCTACACGGTACAAATATGGATATCAAAAGGAATTTACTTTAAGTGCTGAGGATTGTAAGTGGAATCCGACTGCTATTGCACTCAATAATGGCACAACGGTTCAGAATGGAACACGTACTGTCACCAAAGTGGAAAGCAATGTTACGCTTGGCTCTTCTGGCGAGTACACCCTTGCAGAAACGCCAAACAGTTCTACTGTTGCTATTGAATATGGCGATAGTATGGTAAATGTTGCTCCGGTTGGAGATGTAGTTACATATGCATCGTGGGCAAACAACACGGTTAATGTGATATATACCTATGCGAAAGCTACGGTTGACTACATTACAATTGGTGCATCTTCCTTCCCCGGTGCTTATGATTGCACTATTGATGCCGATCTGTTTGATGATGACCATGGACAAATTAAGGTTGGTAGCGTTCAGATTAATATTCCTAGATTACAACTTGATGGTAATGCGTCCTATACAATCGATATGAACAATCCGTTCACAACAAGCTTTTCTGGATCTGCTCTTGCCGATGATAGTGGTAACTATGCGTACATCACAATAATTTTAGATTCTTCTGATATATATTCCGAAATTAGTGATTTGTGGTTATCTCCCGACAGCGATACGCTTGATATTTCTGATGGTGACACCCTTACGTTGACCGCTCACGGCTATCGGGGTAGTAGCAAGGACGACATCATTAATCCCACAGGAGTTACCTACTCGTCTGATGACGAAGCGGTTGCTACGGTTGGTGCCAGTACTGGTGTTATTACCCTTGTTGGTGCTGGTAGCTGTACGATTACCGGATCTCTGACAGTTGGATCTAACACCTATACCGGTGTTTGCAACCTGACTGTGACTGCGTAGACAGGAGGAGTTTAACTTATGGCTGTAACAAGAACAAGCAATAAAGATAATACTAGATATCATGGTTCTATATGGCGCGAGATATTTACTGTCGGTGCCGCCGATGTAAATATTACATGTGCCCACCCTATTGAGGGCTGTATGCTGGACGTGAGAGAGCGTTCCACTGGATGTATGTTGTTTGAGGGTTTGGATTACACAATTTCGACTGATGATACAAACAAAATTATATTGTCTGATGCCCTTGGTTTTGAAGCAACAATTATTGTACAGAACGTTGAATAAGGAAAGGAGTAATTAATAAATGGCTTTTAATGAACTTTTTAACCTCGTTAGAGGTGCTACTGCGATTGCTCCTTCTCCAGAAGAGCTTAATGTGCTAGACGGGGTGACTGCTGGCGAGGCAACCGCGTCTAAGGCTGTGGTTCTTGATGAAAATGGTGCCATTGATGCCCTAAAGACCGCCTCGTTATCTCTTGGTGCGTCTGGGTCCGAAACAGAGATATTAGCCACTGGTGACGAAATAAACGCTGTTGCCGATGCGTCCGTAAATGGTGCTGTTCGTAAATTCAAGTCTGAAGCTATCACCATTGTTGCTAGTGCGGATCAGCAAGATTTTACCGGGTTAGTATTTCCAGCAAACACTCTTATTACTGGTGTTTGGCTTAAAGTTACTACACCAGAGGTTACGGGTGGTACAAAAAATGTTGCAATTGGTATTAACGGTGGGAATCCCGGAGTGTTCTTAGCTGGTGCGGACGTGTCTGCGGCTGGTGTAATTAAGGGTACGCTAGATAACGCTGGGGCTACTCTTGGTGTTAACCTTTCTGTTGATACTGATGGTGCTGGCGATCTGGTGCCGGAACCGTATCTTTGCACGGCAGAGACTACTTTGACATATGCGTTTGGTTCTATTGACTTTGCTGAGTTAGTAGCCTCTTGCATAGTCGAGTATGTAGAATTTGCCTAAATAAAATTGATGTTTCATCTTTGGGGGAGTGCTGTGTTTTCGCTGTACTCCCCTATTTATTAACTGTTACACGGAGTTTTATAATTTCGTATTAAATCTGTTTCTATCATTAAGCGTGTATTTTCGTCGCCTTCTTGATGGACACATAGCCGATTAGCATTATTTGAACTAATGCACAGTGCCTTGTGATGATTGTCTAACCTTTGGCGCAGGTTGTCTGTTTGTCCTATATATATAATGCGATGAGTGGTTCCTTCAACACGAGTAAACACATAGACCGCAGGAACTTCTCCCCATATTCCATTAAAATCATAAATATTGAATGGATATTGTGACCCAGATCTTCCTCTTAGGGAAATGGTTCCTGTTTGCGCCATGATGATCACTCCTTTTTCCCAATATTATCACACGGATTAGTAAAAATCAACAAATATTGGAGTCAGAATGACAGATAACGATTCGGAAAACGACATAGATGAAGAGGAAGAATTAGAAGAGCTTTTGCTTTGGCAGGAGCTGAACAAGCCCTATCGGGTTAAACGAATTGAGGAAAATAATGAACCCTAAAGTTTTAGTTCGGCCTTACGAGGCATTAAGTGGACATTCGTATATATCTGATCTTGGATTCAAGGCATTCTTGGATCTCTATGATTTTGAAGTTGAACACATTCAGTACCAGGATGGTGGCGTGGTACGTTTTGTATATAATATTTCTCCCGAAGCGATGCAAGAGCATGTAAAGGACTATTTCAATAGCTCCTACTCTCGTTTCAAGATATTCATGGATAATAATAGAACACTTATTCATGGTGTGATCAAACAAATCAAAGGCGAATAACAAAGGAGAAAAGATTGAAAATTATGAAAAAGAAAACCGAATACAAACCTTGTAATATCAAGGATTTCAACAAGGACGAACAGGTGAAGATTCGCTTTAATGAAAGCGATATTTCAATTTTCACATATATACCGATGGAATCTAAAATAGCTTTCCGCAAAATTATCTTCAAACAATGTTTCGATGAAAAAACCGGATATTTTGATTGGATGCTATACGATTTGTTCTTCAAGTATTTGGTACTTGAATACTATACAGATCTGAAATTCCCAAAGACGACAGTTGAAATTAAGGATGGCGACGAAGACAAAAAGCAACGTGTTGTGGACATTTACGCAACATATGATTCTGCCGTTTCTGGTCAACTTTATGATTATATCTTCGCACAGATTGGTGACGACATTCAGCACCTACAAGATATGATTATGGATAGCGTCGAAGAAAAACGTCGCGAGGTACAATTTACTCATTCGCTTGGATATATGATTGGTGGATTTGCCGAGAAGATGATTCAGTTAAATCCTGAAGATGTGCGTGGTTTAGTTGATCAGATTGGTCAGATTTCAGACCTCAAAAATATCAGCATCATAAAAGATATAGTAGAGAAAAACACATCTGAACCAGCAAAGTCTATGGTTGGTGAAAAGAAGGGATAATATGCCCAGCTTTCCGGTCAACAATCTTTCTGATCTAAATCGAGTTTTTAAATATATAGAACGAGTTGTCCAAATCAACATACCGGAAGTCATGCAAAAGATCAAACAAGTGCTGGCAGATTATATTATGTCTAACTGGTATAACCGTATTGGGTTTTCTCCTTCTGCGTACACGCGCACTTATGACTATATCAACTCTATTGATATCTCAAAGGTTGAAAGACGTGGAGACGGACAGATATCAGCAAAGATATTCTTTGATACATCGAAGATTCGTCCTCTCCCCCCTGCCTTTCCGGGTGAATGGGGTATTCATCAAGGCTTATCCGGTCAGGATGTAAGTGCGGCAATTCCGTACTTTATCGAATACGGGAACGCCAGTTCCGTCTATTCTTATGAAGGCGTTGCACCTGTAGCAAATACAAAGAAAATAATTCAACAACGAAGAATCCACACGACTGCGTTAGCTGAAGCACTTAGGAGAGCGGGATTTGTTGTTACAATTGAGTAGGTGAATTGATGGCAAAACGTGGAAGAGTCTATAATCGTATTTATACGGATCAAAAATGGTCAAAGGTTAATTCAGAGAACAAAGAAATAGTTGATGATTATTTAGCTGAATTAAAACAACGTCAAAAAAGAGATACGACTATTGCTCAGTATAAAAATGATTTACGTATTATTTTGATATATATCCTAGAACAGAAACAAAATCGATCTATATTAGAGCTGAATAAAAAAGATTTTCGTGGTCTTTCTCTTTGGTATAGCAATCAATTAGATTGTTCTAATGCTCGTGTTAACCGTATCTTGTCGTCATTGCGTTCTATGCTTGCATACGTGGAGGACGATGACGATTATGATTATGATATTAATGCGGCAAGTAAGGTTAAGGGTTTGCCTTCCGAGCCAGTTAAGACAGATGATGACCTTTTCTTTTTAACATATGAAGAAGTTGATGAGATTCGCCAGATGTTACTCGATGGTGGCAATATAGATCTAGCCGCCTTACATATGATGCTATTTGATTCTGGTGGTCGCAGAACAGAAGTATTTCAGGCTAAGAAAACTGATATATTGGACGGGAATAAAACCAACATAGTTGATGGTAAGCGAGGCAAGAAATTTCCGTTAGTTTATCTTAATGAGACAAAGGAACTAATTAAAGAATACCTCGAGTGGCGTGGAGAAGACGATATAGATTCTTTATGGATTAATATAAAAGGTGGCGTTAAGACACCCGTAAAATCGTCACAAACTTTATATAATCGAGTTGTAAAGATTGCAAAGATGTATAGTGATCTTAAAGGGAAAGAATATTTATTCTTCCCACATTCTTATCGCCATACTCGTGCCGAATCTATGAAACAAGGAACCGACCCAAGACTTGGATATCGCAAGTTTTCGCTTGAAGAGATTCAGCTTTTCTTACATCACAGCGATCCGAAGACTACACAAGGATATCTAAAAGATCATTCGGAAGAACAAATTGATGCCATGTTCGGGTTTGAAGAATAGATGAAATGCGGTTTTTAATTTAGAATCTATCTTTTTTTTTGCAATAATTGAATTTTGAGCACACTCCTCCATTATGGCTATAATAACATAAATGGATATAAATTGCAACCCCTTGATGTTATATAAAACCGGTTTTATCCCTTGACGTACCCAAGCTAAAGTGCTATACTAGAACCATCGAAAGGTGGTGCTAGTATGACGTTTATAGAATTAATTGAAAAATTTCCTACGGAGAAATCGGTAATCGACTATTATT